>Ga0208813_1000597_pt1 | contig 25780 bp, 26 predicted proteins | sample MalvireepMed_904_FD_184250 | JGI IMG/M metagenome (GOLD analysis project Ga0208813, IMG submission 184250) | Marine viral communities from the Global Malaspina Expedition - Malaspina viral metaG DeepMed_904 (SPAdes) (version 2) | ecosystem: Environmental > Aquatic > Marine > Oceanic | place... | reverse complement strand
GCGCCTTTTTTATGATTAAAACTCAGTACTATTAGCCTAAGTTTTTGTTCACAAAGTCCCAGTTCACTAACTTCCAGAACGCTTCTAAGTAGTTAGGACGAGAATTGCGATAGTCGATGTAGTAGGCGTGTTCCCATACGTCGACAGTTAACAGTGCTTCAACACCGTCGTGTGCAACTGGAGTATCTGCGTCATCCGTATTCAGGATATCAACAGAGCCGTCAGATTTTTTCACTAACCAAGTCCAGCCTGAGCCGAAGTTGCCCGCAGCGCTTGCGTTGAACTCTTCCTGGAACTTCTCGAAAGAACCCCATTTGTCGTTGATAGCATCAGCAACTGCACCTGTTGGAGCGCCGCCACCGTTAGGGCTTAAGCAATTCCAGTAAAACGTATGGTTCCAGACTTGAGCTGCGTTGTTAAACAAACCACCTTTCTCAGACTTAATGATGTCTTCTAACGATTTGTTTTCAAGGTCAGTACCTTTTACCGCGTCGTTCAGTTTGTTGACGTAAGTCGCGTGGTGTTTGCCGTAGTGATACTCTAAAGTCTCTTCTGAGATATGAGGCGCTAAAGCGTTTTTCTCATAAGGAAGAGCGGGTAGTTCAAATGCCATAGTCTCTCTCCGTAGTTTTTCTTTTAGGGCAAATTAGTATCCGGTGGCCATTTACTGAGCCACCAGAAGACGAATTGTGTTCTTTGTATCTACGTTATATAGGGTTGGTTAGATTGCTTTTCAAGGAAATCTTTCAATTTAGGCAAATCTTTTCTGCTGTGCTAGAATACTTGAGTGTTTTAATCAACCATTATTTAGAGCAGAGGTGTTATGGAAACGGTTGACAGAATTAAGCAGCAAATCGAAGAAAATCCTATTTTGTTATACATGAAAGGCTCGCCGAAACTGCCAAGCTGTGGCTTTTCATCACAGGCATCACAAGCATTAATGGGCTGTGGTCAGCCATTTGCTTATGTTGATATTCTGCAGAACCCAGACATTCGTGCGGAACTTCCAAAGTACGCAAATTGGCCAACCTTCCCACAGCTTTGGGTTGAAGGTGAATTAGTCGGTGGTTGTGATATTATCATTGAGATGTTCCAAAACGGTGAGTTGCAGCAACTGATCACAGAAGTTGCAGAGCGCCATCCGGAACCTTCAGCAGAGTAAAATAGCTGAACAAATATTAAGCAATCGGTCAAAAGTTTTGACGGATCCCCTTGTTTTTGACTTGGGGTATCCCCATTACCGATTGTGAAGGTTTCATTTACTTTAACTGAAATGGAGAGAATCAATGTCTGTATTAGTAGGTCGTAAAGCACCTGATTTTACTGCAGCAGCGGTACTTGGCTCAGGTGAAATTGTTGAAGATTTCAAACTGTCTGACCATATCAAAGGCAAAAAAGCAGTTATTTTCTTCTACCCACTGGACTTCACTTTCGTATGTCCTTCTGAGCTAATCGCTTTTGACAAGCGTTTAGAAGAATTCAACAAGCGTGGCGTAGAGGTTATCGGTGTTTCTATCGATTCTCAATTTACGCACAACGCATGGCGTAACACGTCAACTGACGACGGTGGTATCGGTCAGGTGAAATACCCACTGGTTGCTGACGTACGTCACAGCATCTGTAAAGCGTATGACGTTGAACACCCAGAAGCAGGCGTTGCGTTCCGTGGTTCATTCCTTATCGACGAAGACGGTATGGTTCGTCACCAGGTTGTTAACGACTTACCATTAGGTCGTAACATCGACGAAATGCTGCGTATGGTTGACGCACTGAACTTCCACCAGAAGCACGGTGAAGTTTGCCCAGCAGGTTGGGAAGAAGGTAAAGAAGGCATGAAAGACAACCCTGAAGGTGTTGCTTCTTACTTGTCTAAAAACGCTGATAAACTATAAGCGTTTAATGATATTAAAAAGTCGCTCTTCGGAGCGACTTTTTTGTTTTCCCTGCGTGTTTTTGAACTAGTCATTAGAAGCCAGAGGCCAGCCGCCTAAATCTTTCCAGCGGTTGACCATCCAACAGAATAATTCAGCTGTGCGCTCAGTGTCATAGAGAGCGGAATGCGCCTGTTTACCATCAAACTCAATTCCCGCAGCCTGACAAGCTTTTATAAGCACTGTTTGACCTAATGTCAAAGCTGCCAAAGATGTGGTGTCAAAGCTTACAAAGGGGTGAAACGGATTACGCTTTAAATTGGCCCGTTCAGCCGCAGCCATGACAAAACTATGGTCAAAATTCGAGTTATGACCGACCAGAACTGAGCGTTGACAGCCCGCTGTTTTTTGCGCTTTTCTAATGGGCTTAAACATTTCTCGTAGTGCCTCTGACTCCGGGACTGCGCCGCGCAGGGGGCTGTCTGGGTCAATACCGTTAAAATCGATAGCTGCTTGCTCTATGTTAGCGCCTTCAAAAGGTTCAACGTTATAATGCACCGAGTCAACCGGTTTTAAAGTGCCGTCGCTATCGAAGTCCAGCAGTACCGCCGCTATTTCTAAAAGGGCATCTGTTTTTGCATTAAAACCCGCGGTTTCAACGTCCACAACGACAGGCATATAGCCACGAAACCGTTTCTTCATTAGCGACTCAGAAGTGTCAGACATAAAGACCCTTTAGTTATTTAGCTGGTTATTTCAATTTGCGCCTATTATGCCAAAGATATATCGATAATGCTGAGAGAAACTCTAAAGCGCAGCGAATAAATGCCGATATAAGCGTATTAGAATTTCAAACCGGAGTGCCTATGAAAAACTGGCCGATGTTAACTGCGGCTGCAGCGTCTGTATTGCTGGCAACGAGCCAGGCAAACGCCAATGCAGTTAGGCATTACAGTGCTGACCTTGATAGCTCGTCGTGGATACTCAGCGAGGAAAGCCGTTTGGAATGTGCGTTAGAGCATGAAATTCCGCGCTACGGTAAAGTTCGCTTTCAAAGTGAGGCCAGTAAAGAGCTGAACCTACGCATGAAAATGGACATGAAGAAGCTGCCTGACAGCTACGGTGTCTCAGCCATTGAGTCTGTGCCACCTCGCTGGCGGCCGGGGCAAGCGAGCTATCAAATTGGCTCTATGCAGCTCTATAAACAGTTTAATGGCGAGTTACAAAAGCAACTGGCCTGGACACTGTTGAGTGAATTGGAAAAAGGGCGCTATCCAACGTTTTTTTACGACGACTGGTACAACAACCGTGATCAAGTAGCGGTGTCATTGTCATCGGTGAACTTCCGAAATAAGTACGACGACTTTTTAAGTTGTGTCAATGCACTGTTGCCATTTAGCTTTGAGGACATTGCTTACACGGTATTGAACCATGAAGATGGCAGTGAAAAGCTGACTGTATCGTCACAGCGCAAGCTCAAGCAAATTAGCGACTATCTGAAAGTCGACAACGATCTTGAACTGGTGCTTGTTGATGCTTACACCGACTCACTCGGTGCTAGAGGACCAAACCAAGAGTTAACCGAAGAGCGAGCTAAAGAAATACAAGCATTTTTCGTTGAACGTGGCATAGCGGCTGATCGCATAAAAACCGTTGGACACGGTGAGGACAGGCCGATTAAGTCGAATGACAATGAAATTAATCGTCAGATTAACCGCAGGGTTATTGTACAACTGACAAAACCGTCCTCGATTGAGCTATAAATTTTTTTTTTTAAAGTTACATATGATACTAGTGTTATTGCAGTATTAAGATTAGATAACATTTGATTAAAAAAGGAAGTCATATGTCATTAAAAACTATACTGGTTAGCGTGGTGGCCGTTTTTATGGTTGCTTATTCTAGCGTTGTTTCTGCTGACGAAAGTAAAGTAGAGTTGTCGGAACAGAAAGAAGCTCTTATTTCGTTGTATAATAAAGAACTGATCTCTACTGAGACATTCAATAAGCTTATCTCCGAAGGTTTAAAACCAAACACGGAAGTTACTCTAAGAATAACCCGAAATGCACAAGTGCTAGTCAAGCAACTTAAATCTCAAGCTCAGAACTCACAAGGTGCCCCGCAAGATGGTGATGAAAAAGAGTTGAGATACGAACGAGAAGAAAATGGCAAGATATACGGGTATGTAGAAACGGAACGATATTTTGTGTCTGGTGGCTCAGGTCGTTGGATTCAAGTTCACTATTCTCGAACTTACCTTAGGGATGCGCCAAAAAAAGATGATGGTACCCAGGATCCCAAATAATTCTTAGCGAATAAGGTTTAGTTTAGATAGATAAATGCATGCGAGTAGACTATGACCTATGGGATATCGGTTATAGTCTACTTTTTAAATATTCTACAAGTCTTGTTTTAGTTTGTATTCGCACAAGTCTTCAATAACGCAGGAACCACAACGTGGTTTTCGGGCTATGCAGGTGTAACGGCCATGCAGAATTAACCAGTGGTGCACATCGACTTTAAACTCCGCCGGCACCACTTTTATCAGCTTTTCTTCTACTTCTTTAACGTTTTTTCCCGGTGCCAGTTTGGTGCGGTTAGACACGCGGAATATGTGCGTGTCTACGGCAATAGTCGGCCAGCCGAATGCGGTATTTAAAACGACATTAGCCGTTTTACGTCCGACCCCTGGCAGAGCTTCCAACGCAGCTCTGTCTTCCGGCACTTCACCACCGTATTGCTCAACCAGAATTTTACAGGTCTTGTAGGCATTCTCGGCTTTTGAGTTAAACAAACCAATGGTTTTTATGTACTCTTTTATACCATCCACGCCTAAAGCGAGCATCTCTTCAGCGGTTGGAGCCGCAGGGAATAACTTGCGTGTCGCTTTATTAACTCCGACATCGGTTGCTTGAGCCGACAGTAACACGGCAATAAGCAACTGAAACGGGGTGTCGTATTCCAGCTCCGTGGTTGGGTTCGGGTTATTGTCGCGAAGACGGCTTAAAATTTCGTAGCGCTTAGTTTTATTCATAATTAATTATTACTGTTGTGCGGTTACACGGGCGCGGGTGACGGTTTTCTTCTCTGCGCGCTCGGCTTTTATGGCATCAATTCGGTTTTTCAGGGCAATGATAAAGCCCATACCAATAAAGGCACCTGGCGGCAATATGGCGAGTAGAAGCGGGTAGTCAACGGTGAATAACTCAATTCTTAATTGGGCGGCCCAGTCGCCAAGTAAGAGATCTGCTCCATCGAACAAAGTACCATTACCAATAATTTCACGTATGGCGCCCAGCAGCATAAGAACCAGAGCAAAGCCAACACCCATCATCAAGCCGTCAAATGCCGCTTTCTGCCACGGGTTCTTAGACGCATAAGCTTCGGCACGGCCGATAATGGCACAGTTTGTGACTATCAATGGAATGAAAATGCCGAGCGATTGGTACAGCTCGAACACATAGGCATTCATGAGCAATTGAATAACAGTAACAAAAGTCGCAATGACCATTACAAAGACCGGAATACGTATTTCCTGAGGCACAAAACTGCGCACGAGTGACACGGTTACATTAGAGCCAATAAGCACAAATAGTGTTGCCAGACCGAGTCCTAAAGCGTTAGTGACAGACGCCGTGACAGCCAAGAGAGGACATAATCCAAGTAGCTGTACTAAAGCTGGGTTGTTGTCCCAGAGTCCTTGCCAGGTCAGTTCTTTGTACTCGTTCATTGTGCCGCCTCCTGACAATGTTGCAGCTCAGCATTGAATAATGTGTTTGCGTTTTCCTCTAAATACAGTGTTGCTCGTTTGACTGCGCCAACCACCGCTCGCGGTGTAATGGTTGCGCCTGTGAATTGATCAAACATGCCACCATCGCGTTTTACCGCCCAACGGTTATCGTCGTCGGATTTAACTTGCTTGCCCGAAAAGGACGTAATCCAGTCGTTTTTCTCTATTTCTATTTTATCACCCAGGCCTGGTGTTTCCTGGTGGCGTAACGTCCTGATACCCAGTAATTCACCTGAAGGTTTCACCGCCAGTAATAAACGAATGGCACCTGAGTAGCCATCGGGAGCGACAATTTCGGCAGCCAACGCAGTGGGTTTATCGTTAACCCAGGCCCGATACATCGGGTGCGGTTCGTTGCTACCCAGTGCGTTATGAGTCACCAAACGACAAGACTGGTAAAGGTCATTGTCGTGCATTGCCGGAGGAATGAGTTGGTTCAGCGTGCGCAGTACCTGAGCTTGCTGTTGTTGTGCAATTTTATCTTTGGTCAGCACTTGTACGCCCACCACTAAAGCCGTAGCAATAACCGCAAAGGCGGCCAGTATAAGGCCGTTTTTCTGCATACTATTAATGGTCATTTGCGTTCTCCGTGACCATAAACGGTTGGTCTTGTATAACGATCAATAATAGGAACACACATATTGGCTAACAGCACCGCGAACGCAACACCGTCGGGATACCCACCCCAGCTACGGATAATAAACACTAATAAACCGATTAACACGCCAAAAATAAAGCGGCCCCGATTCGAGGTCGCCGCAGAGACCGGGTCGGTCGCAATGAAAAATGCGCCAAGCATTGTTGCGCCGCTCAGTGCGTGAACCACAGGCCCTGCCATAAGGTCGGGGGCGAACAGATAAGCAAAGAAGGCCGGAACACACAATCCCGCGATGAGTCCGACAGGAATGTGCCAGCTGATAATACGTTGCTGTATGAGTAACAAACCACCAATGAGAAAGCCGAGGTTAACCCATTGCCAGCCAGCGCCCGCTAAAAAGCTAAACTGAGGTTTGGCATATACTTCGGTCAGTGTGAAGCCCTGTGTTAAACCTGTTTTTATGGCATCTAATGGGGTTGCCATAGTGACACCGTCAATACCGGCACGTAGCTGTTCGACGCTGTAACCTGCCGGTGTATATTCAAACAGTATGGTGTGTTGCGTCTGCCAAAGCGTGAGTGAATGCTCACCTATTGTTGATGGTGGTAGCCAGTTGGTCATTTGTACCGGAAAAGATATTAGTAATAAAACGTAACCCGCCATCGCCGGATTAAACAGGTTTTGTCCCATGCCACCGTATACATGCTTAACGACGACAATGGCAAACAACGTACCAATAACAATGATCCACCAGGGGGCTAAAGGCGGAATACTAATGGCCAACAAAATGGCAGTGACCAAGGCTGTATTGTCTCGCAGGGCCGACATAGCGGGGCGATCACGAGCAATAATACAGGCTGACTCAGCAATTAAGGCGGTAATTACAGCCAGGATTATTTGAAACCAAACACCGAAGCCGAAGAAATAGCTTTGTATCAACACACCGGGCACCAGCGCGTAGCAAACCCAGCGCATCATGCTGCTGGTACTGTGTTGGCTGTGCCCATGAGGTGACGACGCTATTTTAAAACTCATGACTCATTTCCTTTCGCTGAGTTATTTTCTTCATCGGCTTTTTGCGCCTGGGCGGCTTTTTTGGCTTTTGCACGCGCAATTGCAGCAGCAACGGCAGCAGACTTGCCGCCTGACTCGGTTTTTTCTTTGTTGTCTGTCGTTGCGGTTTCCGCTTTTTCAGCCTGAGCTTTCTTGCGGGCTTCGGCTGCTTTTCTATGGCGCTCTAAGCGCTCCTGCTTCTCACGCTCTAAACGCTCTTGTCGAGCTTCAAAGCGCTGGCGCGCATGTTCCGCTTTAGCTTTTTCACGAGCAATGTTGCGAATCTCTGCTTTCGCTTTCCGATAATAGTGCACTAAGGGAATTTCGCTAGGGCAGACATAGGCGCACGCGCCGCACTCTATGCAGTCAAACAGGTTTTGCTCGTCCAGCGCGTCATAGTCTTTGGCTTTAGCCAGTAATTGCAGTTGCTGTGGCTGCAAGCTGGCCGGACAGGCGTCGGCGCAGGCACCGCAACGTATACAGGCTAATTCAGGCCCCGGTGCCGGCAGCTCTGCTTCTGTCGGAGCCAAAATACAGTTGGTGGTTTTTATGACCGGAACATCAATGCTAGGTAGCGTAAAGCCCATCATAGGGCCACCCATAATGACGCGTTGTTTATTTTCAGGAGTAAACCCAGATTCCTTTAGCAAATGTTCAATAGGGGTTCCCAACAGCGCCCAAAGGTTACGCTTTTCTTTTATGGCATCGCCAGTGACTGTCACAACACGTTCAAGTAGTGGCTCACCATGAATAATAGCGCGTTTGACGGCATAAGCAGTTCCAACATTTTGCATCAAATAACCAATATCCATCGGCAGTTTGCCGCTGGGGACCTGCTCACCGGTCAGTAGCTCAATAAGTTGTTTTTCGCCACCGGAAGGGTACTTTGTTGGTACGACCTTTAGTGTTATTTGCGGGTCGTCCCCAATGGCGGTGCGAATAGCTTCAATAGCCTTAGGCTTATTGTTTTCTATTGCGAACAGCACGGAGTCACAATGAGTAATGTACTGAAGGATTTTCACACCCGCGATTATGTCTTCGGCGTATTCCTGCATTAACCCATCGTCTGCGGCAATATAAGGTTCGCACTCAACGCCATTAATAATAAGATGACGTAAAGGTTTTTGCTGGGCCAGTTTTTGCGCGGTTGGGAAACCTGCGCCACCTAAACCGGCAATACCTGCTTGTTGAATCAGCTCAAGCAAGCGGGAAACTTCAACTTCACGGTAATCCGGAATGGCGTGCTTATTGCCCCAGCGGTCTTCGCCGTCGGGTCTTATTACAATGGCTAGTTCGGGCAAACCTGACGCATGTGCCGTTGGGCGTTCTTCAATAGCGTGAATAACACCAGACGTTGGGGCGTGTAGTGGCAGCCCCAGACTCAAACTGGCCTCGGTGAGTTGCTGACCTTTATCAACCGTCTGACCCGGCTCAACTAACATATTGCCCGATGGGCCAATATGCTGACGTACCGGCAAAATTAACTCGTTAGGTAAAGGCAGCGAGCGTATTGGTTTGTTACACGCCGGTGCTTTTCTCTCTGGCGGATGTATACCACCAGGGAAATGCCCAGATACATTGCTTGACACATAAATGGTGTTGTTATCTGGACGACTCATTCAACCACCTTCACCGGAATACTGTTCTTTTTGATGTTTTCTTTAACCGTATCGAGATCCCATTGCCAGGTTTCAGGGCTTGCTTTGACAGAGACCATATCGATGCAGTCGACCGGGCAAGGCTCAACACATAAGTCGCAACCGGTACATTCGTGTTCAATAACGGTGTGCATTTGCTTGGCCGCGCCTAAAATAGCGTCGACAGGGCAGGCCTGAATACATTTAGTACAGCCTATGCATTCGTCTTCCCGAATAACGGCGACTTTTTTGACGTCTTCTTCACCGTGCGCGGAGTCTAAAGGTTTTGCCTCAACACCCATTAAGTCGGCCAATTGCTTGATAGTTGCTTCGCCGCCTGGAGGACACTTATTGATATCGTCACCGTTTGCGATGGCTTCGGCATAAGGACGACAGCCTGGATAGCCGCATTGCCCACACTGGGTTTGTGGCAGAATTTCATCGATTTGGTCAACAATAGGGTCGCTTTCAACTTTAAACTTAACCGCAGCAAAGCCTAGAATAACGCCGAATATCAGCGCTAAAATGCCAAGTGTAATAACTGCTCCTAATACACTCATTTAACTGCTCACTAATCCGCTGAAGCCCATAAAGGCAAGAGACATAAGGCCCGCTGTTATCATTGCAACCGCAGAGCCTTTAAACGTGACCGGTACGTCGGCTGCAGCCAGGCGCTCACGCAATGCTGAGAAAAGAATAAGAACCAGCGAGAAACCAATGGCAGCGCCAAGTCCATAAACAATAGACTGAACGAAGTTGTGCTGCTCATTAATGTTCAATAAAGCCACACCCAGTACCGCACAATTGGTTGTAATTAGCGGTAAAAATATGCCCAGTAAGCGATATAAGGTAGGGCTTGTTTTATGAACGACCATTTCGGTGAACTGAACAACCACCGCAATAACCAGAATAAAGCTCAGTGTTTGCAGCGACATAAGTCCTAACGGCTCAAGTAAGTATTCATTCACTAAATAGCTGCAAACAGACGCTAATGTCAGTACGAAGGTCGTTGCTGCGGACATACCAATAGCCGTGTCGAGTTTATTGGATACCCCCATAAATGGGCACAAGCCAAGAAACTTAACGAGCACAAAGTTATTTACCAATACTGTGCCAATTAATAGCAGCAAATAGTCGGTCATTGAGCATTCCGCAACAGTGAAAAATAAAGAGCGCATATTATCGGTGTTTTGAGGCTTATAAACAACCGCCTTTGGGTAGGGTTTCTCGGCGAAATCCGGCAAATTGTCACTTTATTGTCATGCTAGCGCATTAAAACTGTCATAAGTGGTAGGCAAAGTGGCTGCAACTGGTGCTAAAACGGTATAAAAGCCATGATACTGCTCAGTTATTTACAGCGTTTTGATACCTACTGTTACTGCCTGTGCTCAGGGATACGAGCGCGTCCGGTTGCCGGGTGGTTAGCGGTTTGGGTTTCCCGTTCCGGAGACGGCTACGCCTACTTTGCAATTGCACTAGCGAGTGTCCTGTTGAATGACTCTGGTACCGCCTACTTTAAGCATTTATTACTTGCCTTCCTAATTGAACTGCCCATCTACTGGCTATTAAAAAGTAGCTTCAAACGCCGACGCCCCAGTGACTTAGGGTTGTCGCTGGCAGCGCTGATTGTCGCGTCTGACAAGTTCAGTTTTCCCTCCGGACACACTGCAGCCGCTTTTATCTTTGCAGGAATAACCCACGTCCACTTTCCCGAACTTGGTTTTATTTGCTACCTGTGGGCGTCTGCCATTGGTGCTTCTCGAGTTATTGTTGGCGTGCACTTCCCGTCAGACATATTAGCCGGCGTATTGTTAGCAGTACTTATTTGGGAGCTTATGCTATGAGAGTTCTATATGGTATTCAGGGCACCGGAAATGGTCACCTTTCCAGAAGCCACACTTTGGCTACTTACTTAAATCAGCAGCCGATTCACGTTGACTATCTGATTTCCGGACGCAGGAACTATGGCTTGTTTGATATGGACGTTTTTGGTGCCTATCAAAGCCGCGAGGGACTGTCTTTTGTCACTGAAAATGGCGCCTTGAAACGCCGAAAAACGCTCACCTCAAATAACTGGAGACAGTTTTACAACGACGTAAAAGCGTTAGATGTAACGCAATATGATCTGGTCATTACCGACTACGAGCCAGTGAGTGCCTGGGCAGCTAAACGAACTGGAGTGCGTTCTATTGGTTTGGGGCGGCAATACGCATTCTGGGAGCCCGAGCTTTATAAAACGCTGAGCCTCTGGCAGCGTCAAATGATTAAGCAATTTGCTCCCTGTTCAACGCCTGTTGGCATGCACTGGTTAGAGTGTGGTAATGCCATACCTCCGGTTGTTAGAGAGCCTGATAATGGCTGTAAGGGCGGCTTAGCCCAACGAGTGATCGTTTACCTGCCGTTTGAGGATCCTAAAGTTATTATTAACGCGCTTTATCCTCTCGATGATTATGAATTCTCGGTCTTTCATCCCAAATTAACGCGGTGCAGCTATGGGCACATTGAATGCTTCGCACCGTCAAGACAGCAGTTTTCAGAGCAGTTTAGTCGAGCGTCAGCGGTAATTTCTAATGCAGGTTTTGAAACCAGTTGTGAGGCATTGAGAGAAGGGAAGTCACTGATCATAAAGCCTTTGACAGGCCAGTTTGAACAACAGAAAAATGCGGAAATACTAGAGCGTAAGGGGCTTGCAACAGTAATGAAAAATGTGAGTTGTGCCTCTATTGAACGGGCTCTGCAGGAACGACAAAGCGCTTATATGCAATGGCCTAACGTTGCAAAACACTTAGCGAATTGGATTGCTGATGGCGCAAAAGAGTCAGTTCGGGATTTGAGTAAAAGACTTTGGGGGCTTTAAAGGGCTTGGAACTTGGCTCCCCAGGTTGGATTCGAACCAACGACACATGGATTAACAGTCCACCGCTCTAACCAACTGAGCTACTGGGGAATAGATAAGTTTCGTTAACGTTGTATTGGCTCCCCAGGTTGGATTCGAACCAACGACACATGGATTAACAGTCCACCGCTCTAACCAACTGAGCTACTGGGGAACAACGTTCAACGGCTGCGAATATTAAAGCTACTGCCTGAGACTGTCAACTGTTCCATTAAGGTTTTTTAGGGAAATATGACTGTCTGCTGAAAAACTCAACAATTTAGGAAAACAGGGTACTTTTTGTGAAAATATCGTCTATACCTCACGGAAAACAATGTCAAGCTTTGGTAATAATCTCTGCTATAACATAAGTGATAAGTTGATCGCTGAAGTGATTATCCACAGATCACTGAGTTGCCCAGTAGATAACGGCTACAGGATCTTATCCACGGAATCTGTGGATAACCCTGTGCTTAACTCTGTTAAATAATACGGTTTATGCGGTGTCGAGCGCAATTTCAGCGATGGTTAAAAATTACCTAGATAAATATATATCCTTTAAAATTAATGACTTATATAAATTCGGTGAACAACTGTTCAGTTTGGTGGTTTGTTCATCAGGCAATGCTTGCAGAATCAGCAACTTGTGTATTTCTTGGTTAAATTGATTGAAATTTGGTCCCGTTTAACATCAAATTTCTGCGTTTTTTCTCTTGACTTCTTGTAAGTCATTTAACTAAAAGGCACACAAAGGATCGCAGTAAATTTTGTTAATTTGTAATAAAAGCGTCAAACGAAAAGAAGTAGGAAATTGAGGAGATACGTATTACTGGGCGGAAAAAGCAAAAGGGTTTTGGCGCTTACCTTGCTGTTTAGCACCAAAACCCTATTTTTTATAAGTTTTCTGCAAAAGATTTAATGCGTTTGACCGCTTCTTTTAGCGTGTTGAGGTCAGTTGCAAAAGACAGGCGGCAATAGCCTTCAGTACCAAAGGCCGAGCCTGGCACTAACGCAACATTGGCATCAGAAAGTAATTTTTCACAAAACGAGACGTCGTCCTTCGTTCCTGCTTTTTTCATCAGTTTTTCAATGTGTGCAAACGCATAAAAAGTACCATCGCCGGGCACACAGTTTATGCCATCAATTGCATTTAAGGCGTCGACTAAATAATCGTGACGTTCTTTAAATGCCGTTACCATTGTCTTTATACAGCTTTGATCGCCATCGAGAGCTGCAGCGGCAGCATATTGACTGATACTGGCCGGGTTAGATGTGCTTTGCGACTGCATTTTTTTCATGGCGGCAATAATAGGTGCAGGACCTGCAGCATAGCCAATTCGCCATCCTGTCATCGCATAAGCTTTGGAAACGCCGGTAAGAATAACAGTACGATCTTTGAGATCGGGAGCAACCATAGGCAGGTTTGCAAATGGCGAATCGGACCATAAAATGTGCTCGTACATATCGTCTGTGGCAATTAGCACATTCGGATAGTCTCTTAACACGTCCGCTAACGCTTTCAATTCTTCCGCAGTGTAGGCAGTACCAGCCGGGTTTGACGGGCTATTAATGAACATTAAGCGAGTTTTATCGGTTAATGCACCACGCAGCTGCTCTGCGGTAATTTTAAAACGCTGATCAATACCGGCTTGTACGATAACCGGGGTGGCACCTACCAGTTTTGTCATATCCGGATACGATACCCAGTAAGGCGCAGGAATAACGACTTCGTCGCCGGGGTTCAGCCAAGCACTAAGTAAGTTATAGATGCTGTGCTTACCACCCGATGAAACAATAATTTCGTTACGTTGGTAGCTTAACTGGTTGTCTCGCTCTAACTTTCTAATAACGGCATCTTTTAGCTCAACAATACCATCGACCGCGGTATATTTTGTCTTACCATCTTTAATGGCTTGAATGGCGGCGTCTTTAACAAATTCTGGCGTATCAAAATCAGGTTCTCCCACACCCAAACCAATAACGTCTTTGCCCTGTTGACGAAGCTCATTGGCTTTCTGAGTCACCGCTAATGTGGGTGATGGTTGAATCGAATTAATACGGTCGGAGAGTTGATAATCCACGTTCAGATCCTGTTTTTTTAGATAGAGGAGAATTGCCCAATACTATACGGATTAGGGCGGTTAAAGTCTATTCTCCGTAGCCACAAACAGCGGTCTGAGTTACACTACTGGGCTACTTAACTGAGGAGGAATAGAATGGCAGCTGCCGACGCATCACGAAGTCTTATCAGCGCGCCGGTAGGACAGAAGCTTTGGGAAATGACCTGGCCTGTTATTTTCGGTGTGGCCACCCTTATCAGCTTCAATGTTGTCGACACCTTCTTTATCAGTTTATTGGGCACAGACCCTTTAGCGGCTGTTAGTTTTACCTTTCCCGTTACCTTTACAGTCGTCAGCCTGGCCATTGGCCTGGGGATAGGCACTTCCGCTGTCATTGCCAGAAAGTACGGCTCTGACAGACCCGATGAAGCCCACTTTGACGGTTTCTCTGCACTGTCTGTATCAGCCATACTCGTTGCTGTATTAGCCGTTATTGGCTATGTCCTCATGGAACCTATTTTTAGCCTGTTGCAAGCCCAGCCGAGGCTGATGCCTTTAATTCGCGAATATATGAGCCTGTGGTTCTTTGGCTGTGTCATGTTGGTGACACCCATGGTGGGAAACGCGGTTTTACGAGCGGCAGGAGATACCCGGACACCGTCATTAATAATGGCGTCCGGCGGCCTTGCGAATGCTATTTTTGACCCTATTTTAATTTTCGGTTGGGGACCTATACCCGCCATGGGTGTTGAAGGCGCGGCCTTAGCTAGCGTTATTTCATGGTTTAGCGGTGTGTTACTGGTGTTTTGGCTACTCAGTCGAAATAAGCTGGTGTCTTTTACGCCAGCCAACGGTCTGAACTTTTTGGCGGCTTGGGTGAAATCCGCAAGAGAGGTTTTAAAAATTGGTATGCCCGCAGCCGGTGCGAATATGTTAACGCCCTTAGCAATGTCAGTAATGACCGCCATAGTTGCGGCTTATGGCGCCCCTGCCGTTGCTGCGTTTGGAGTTGGGTCGCGTTTAGAGTCATTGGCAAGCGTTATTATATTGGCTTTATCGATGTCACTGCCGCCGTTAATCAGCCAAAACTATGGTGCCGACAGAATTGATCGTGTGCAGCAGGCGTATCGTACTGCATTAAAATTGGTGCTGATTATTCAGGCTGTTATTTACTTGCTGATGTTGGTTACAGCGCATTGGATAGCGATGGCTTTTGCCGAAGAAAAGACGGTGGCCGACATTATTAAACTCTTTATTTATATTATGCCGTTGGGTTATGGACTACAGGGCGTAATTATTCTGACAAACTCTAGTTTTAATGCGGTGCATAAACCGATGAACGCATTATGGCTTAGCATTGTCCGCTTATTTATCTTATTTGTGCCCTTGTCGTACTTAGGCAGCTTACTGGCGGATTTAACTGGTCTCTTTATTGGCGGTGTTGTGGCAAACCTGCTAACGGCGACCATTGCCTACGTGTGGTTTTCAAAAGAACTCAGGAGGGAGCATGGCTAAGTCATTTCAGTTGGTTTCAAAATACAAGCCAGCCGGCGACCAGCCGAAAGCCATTGAAAGTTTGCTCGACAATTTGGATGCAGGCTTAGCTCATCAAGTCTTACTGGGGGTTACTGGCTCAGGTAAAACCTTCACTATGGCGAATGTCATTGAACGTTCTCAGCGCCCGACTTTAATACTCGCACATAACAAGACGCTTGCCGCACAGCTTTATGGAGAAATGAAAGAGTACTTCCCGAACAACGCGGTGGAGTATTTTGTTTCTTACTATGACTATTATCAGCCAGAAGCTTATGTGCCGACGACCGATACCTTTATTGAGAAAGATGCTTCCATTAATGACCATATAGAACAAATGCGTCTGTCGGCAACGAAAGCGTTGATGGAACGTCGGGATGTTGTCCTGGTGGCGTCGGTGTCGGCGATTTACGGTTTGGGTGACCCTGAGTCGTACATGAAAATGATGCTGCATTTACGTCGCGGTGACATTATTGACCAGCGCGATATTTTGCGTCGTTTAGCCCAACTGCAATACAAACGTAACGACGCCGCTTTTGAGCGTGGCACGTATCGCGTTCGTGGTGAGGTCATTGATATTTTTCCGGCAGAGTCGGAGGAAATGGCGGTACGCGTTGAGTTGTTTGACAACGAAGTTGATAGAATCAGTTTCTTCGAGCCACTGACAGGCCAGGTCACAGAAAAAGACGTTGCCCGCGCAACGATTTACCCGAAAACGCACTATGTGACGCCTCGGGAAGTATTGGTCAAAGCTATTGATAAAATTAAAGACGAGCTGAAAGACCGTCGCGATATATTACTGAAGCAAAATAAGTTGATAGAAGAGCAGCGCATCAACCAGCGGACTCAGTTCGATATTGAAATGATGTTAGAACTTGGCTACTGCTCGGGCATTGAAAACTATTCCCGTTACTTGTCCGGACGCGCACCGGGCGAGCCGCCCCCGACATTGATGGATTATCTGCCGGACAATGCCTTACTTATTATTGATGAGTCTCACGTAACAGTGTCGCAGGTTGGCGCTATGTACAAAGGCGACCGTTCACGTAAAGAAAACCTGGTGGAATACGGGTTCCGGTTACCGTCTGCGCTGGATAACCGTCCGTTAAAATTTGACGAATTTGAGGCCATAGCGCCTCAGACCATCTACGTATCCGCAACGCCCGGTAAATACGAGCTCGAGCGAAGCAGTAACGAGGTGGTTGAGCAGGTTGTTAGGCCGACAGGTTTGATCGACCCAACCATTGAAGTGCGCCCGGTCGCGACGCAGGTTGACGACTTGATGTCGGAAATTCGTTTGCGCACAGAGCAGGGCGAACGGGTATTAGCAACCACTCTGACCAAGAAAATGGCGGAAGATTTATCCGATTACTTGGATGAGCATGGAATCAAGGTTCGTTATTTACACTCGGATATAGATACTGTCGAGCGCATGGAAATTATTCGTGACTTACGATTAGGTGAGTTTGATGTTCTGGTCGGCATTAACTTGTTGCGTGAAGGTTTGGATATGCCGGAAGTGTCGTTGGTGGCTATTTTAGACGCAGACAAAGAAGGTTTCTTGCGTTCAGATCGCTCCCTTATCCAGACGATAGGTCGGGCAGCGCGTAATGTGAATGGTAAGGCCATTTTATATGGCGATCGCATTACCGGATCTATGCAACGCGCGATTGAAGAGACCGAGCGCCGCCGTGAAAAGCAGATTGCGTTTAACAAAGAGCATGGCATAACGCCGAAAGGCTTGAATAAGAAAATTACCGATGTCATGGATTTGGGGCAGGGCAGTGCGTCTGCTCGTAAGAGTAAAGCGGACAAAGCTCTGGCGGAAGTCGCGTCAGGCTATGATGCCCGCACGGTGGTAATTAAAGACACTAAATCGCTATTAAAAGAAATAGAGAACAAAGAAAAGCAAATGTACCAAGCAGCGCAGGATCTCGAGTTTGAGAAAGCCGGGCAGTTGCGAGATGACATTGCACAGTTGCGAGAGCAGCTAAAACGCGCTGTATAATTTGCCCGTAAGCGCATTGATGGTAGCGAACAGCTTTATCGGTTTTATCTGTTAGATATAAACCTCCCAATCGACCAGAATAGAATAAAGGTCATGCGGGAGGAATTTATGAAAGACGCAGCGAAAACAGTTTCATTTGGTATTATGCACTTCGCTATTGCATTTAGTGTGGTGTGGTTGATGACAGGCGACGTGGTTCTTGGAGGCGCAGTTGCGCTTATAGAGCCGCTAGTAAATACAGTAGGTTATTATTTTCATGAGAAAATCTGGCAGCGCACAGACAAGCGCCGGACAACAACTGTACGAGAAAGCACGTTACTTGGATAAAGAGGGCAGAGCGAGCTTCCCGCTCTCGCTCCTGCTTGTCATTCTGTTTCAAATGCGAGGCTATGTCGCCGGCATAATTTCTATCACCTTCGCGGAAGACCGCACTCGACTTCTTAAACTCTTCTATACCAACACCGAGCAGTTCGGTGTCATGTTATTGGTGGGCCTACCGGCTCTAGTAGTTCTTTTGGCAACCGCTTTTGCGGCTGAAGATGACCGTAACTGGGCAAATGCGGTTATGCGATTCGCCCAGCCGCTATTGATGCTTTCTTTACTGGTTGATGCAGTACTTATTGGTTGGCTTTTTGTCGAAAGCTATGGCGCGTTTTCGTTTGGACGTGCCGCCATTGTCTTTGGTTGGTTTATTTGTATTTGGTATTTATTAAACTCTCGCCGCTGGCGCTTTTACCGAACACATTTGGCCAGCAGAGAGCCTGCTGACCCAACAGCAGAAAAGCGTTAGACTTCTTTACTCGGTGTTTTCGAACGAGAGTTCATTGTGGTTAGCACCGTTAATGGCACCACAATTAACATCGAGCCGATGTAAAAGCGCATATCGGGTTGCTCCGCAAAGAAAACAACGCCGAAGAATACCGCTCCGAGTAGCCCTGTATACTCCGCGCTGGTTACCTGGTTACTGTCCGCTGCACGGTAGGCATAAACGCAGGTTGCCGCATAAATCATTGAGAATAAACTCGAGCCCACCGCAATGAGCAGAACATTCCAGTCGAACGGGGCAAACTCAATCAGCGCCAGTATGAGGGCGGTTGGAATACCCAGCAAGTTTGTCAGATATAAGGTGTCAATAATGCCGTGTTGCGTCGGTAGTTTCTTAATAAGTAGGTTGTTAAGAGCCAGCGTCGTCGCTACCACCAGCGCCGCTAACGCAAAGATATTGGCACCGGTCGGGTTCAAGATAACCATGACACCCACCATTCCTAACGCAGCTGTGACTAATGAGATAATGGTTACTCTTTCTTTAAATAACAGGCGTGCAAAAACGACCGTGATTAATGGCGCTGCGTAAAAAATAGCGTTAGCGGTTGCCAGCGGTAGCGTCGTTAAAGACACCACCATAAAGACTGTACCAATTAAAAATATGTGCGCTCGAGTTGCGTGCCAGCGCAGGTTTTTAGGCAATAGGGGTCTGCGAAAGTAAAGAATGACCGGCAACAAAATAAGCGTTGCGCTGAGCTGACGGAACAGCACAAATTGAAATGGCGCTTCAAAACCGTCAAGCAGCTTAATCAGAGAGTCAGACAGAATGACCACGTTATTGCCAAGAACCAACAACAATACCGCTAATATTAGGGAACGATCCATACCAACACCTCCGTTAAACTGCTTGAAAGTGTGGGCATTGTACGAAAAGCCTTTTATAAAATATAATGATATTAAATAATCAGTCTATGAGAAATATAGATAATGAGTGTTCCGTTCCGAGCGATACATTACTTTGTGGAAGTGGCCCGCTTGCAGAGCTTTTCTCGTGCGGCCGAGCAGTTACATGTCTCTCAAAGTGCGGTCAGTCATCAGGTTAAATTATTAGAGTCTTATCTAGATAAACCACTATTTGTCCGCAAAGGCCGCACAGTCATGCTTACCGCGGTTGGGCAGAGCTATTTTCAGGAAGTGGTTGGAGCGTTAGAGCTGGTTGAAAGCGCAACACGCAATGTTAAAGAAAATGACACGCGTCAGGTACGTTTGGCCATTCACGGCTCATTGGCCGTTAAGTGGTTAATCCCTGCACTTGATGACTTCAGAGAGCGGTATCCAAATATTGATTTAACCTTGCAAATGTTGACTCAGGACGGTCAGTTTGACAGTCAGTGGGCGGACTGTTTCATTACGACACAACCGCCGGGTACTGGGTATCAGCGCTATCATTTGTATGATGAAACATTGAAGCCTTATTGTTCAAAAGCGGTTTGGGCGGAAGCGCATCGCATTACTGACCCTGCTGAGTTGGCTCGTTTTCCTTTGCTTTCAGCAATTTCTGCTTTCGCAAACGGTAAGCCGGGGACCGACTGGCAACGTTGGTTCGAAAAGGTGTCATTACGACTCCCTAAAACCGCAAAAGTGCATCACTTCAGTCATTTATTGTTAGCGGCAGAGGCGGCTAAATACGGTCAGGGCATTGCGCTTTTAAATGAGTTTATGACCACCGAAGAAGAACGGAAGAATAGTCTCTTTGAATTGCCTTTTCACAGTATTCGTACGGACGACAGCTTCTATTTTGTCTATCCGTCATCAACTGCAAAAAGTCCGGGTTTAGAAGCATTGGGCGACTGGTTAGTGACGCTGTGCAGAAATCGGTAAGAAGAGAAGCGTGCGCGGGGCACGCTTTATGTCGGCTTTATGGCTTATTGTTTAACCAGGCGACCTTGCTTATCGCGGAAGCCACCAACCAGAATAACGATAAAGTCGATAAGCGTCCAAAGACCAAGGAAACCCAGGGTTACCAGCATTAAAATGCCTGTGCCTACCTTGCCAACGACAAAGCGGTGAATACCTAAACTACCCAGAAAAAAGCAAACAATCGCTAAAACAACGCGACTATGCGGACTGACTTCTGCAGGATCCATAAAAAGCTCCAATTGTTGTTGTTATATCCTAAGGTGTTAATTAACGAGGAATTAACACCTTAATAATATGCAGATAAAGTTCGCTGATGCAAGCTACTTAGAAAGAATAGCGAACCGAAGCTCTGATACTGTCGATATCAGCGTAATCAAGTTCTTTATAAGTCTCGTACGCGAGTCCAAAAGATAAGCTATTGGTTAGGTGGTAAAAGGCGGAAATATCTAGACGAACAGTTGCTTCATCAAAAGCGATGTAATCGATTTTAGCGTTTGTTTCAATATTAGGCGTGACCATCGATCTAAGACCAATTCCGACACCTACGGCTTTTTCGGAGTCTGATGTAGGCTCAGTGAGTATGCTCGATGTTGCGACTTCTATACGTTCAAACGATGCAGTCGCATACAAGTCAGTGCTGTCAGATAAAGATTTAAATGAACCAATACCCGCTGATAAGTAGTCCAAGTCAATGCTGGCGCTATTGTCTTCTTCTGAGACTGAGCTGAAATTAGCAAATGCGAAGATATTTTTTAAGACTACAAAATCTTGATCAATTGCGACAGAGCCGCCGGCACGAAAACCGTCTAGAGATAGTTCGCCAACATTATCAACACCAAGATCAGTGTCTAGGTAGGACGCTTCAACTTTATTCCAGTTTGGGGAATCGGCTAATGCTGCTGATGGCAGGGTAAGTATGGCTAAGGCTATAGCTGCTTTTCTCATGAGTCTCTCCTTGGTTGAGAAAAGAGTTTACTATACCCTTTAACATATTAAATTTTAAGAATTTTATTACTTTACATTCAAGATTTTAGCATCCAATCAGCGATGGCTTGGCAGTGAACTTCAGTGGTGTCAAACAGCGGCATGTCTGAGTGTTCCTGCTGGACGAGCAAGCCGATTTCGGTGCAGCCTAAAATAACGCCTTGGGCGCCTTTGTCAGATAGATCATTGATAGCTTCCAGGTATTGTTTCCGAGCACTATCGGTAAATTGACCGTGGCAGAGCTCTTTAAAAATGATGCTGTCTATTGCTTTGCTGTCACTTTCATTGGGTGTCAGAACTTTAATACCTTGCTGCTCAAGGCGCTCTTTATAAAAAGGTTGTTGCATGGTGAAACGAGTGCCTAAAAGCCCCGCACGTTCAACCTTGTTTTTTTTAAGGTGGTTTGCCAGAGCATCAACAATATGGATAAGCGGAATGGAAACGGCTGCCTCAATTTCAGGGGCGACTTTATGCATTGTATTGGTTGCGATAACAATACATTCGGCCCCGGCCTTTTCCAGTTGTCTGGCTTTAGTCACAAGTGCACTAGCGGCGGCATTCCAGTCGCCCTTACTCTGCATATTTTCAATAGGCGCAAAGTCGACACTGGCAAGTATGAGCTCAGCGCTGTGTAGACCGCCTAACCGCTCATTAATCAATTGATTTAAACGACGATAATAAGTACTGGTGGACTCCCAGCTCATACCGCCAATAATGCCGACTGTTTTCATTTCGCCTTCCATTACGTTGTGTTATTGATAATCAGAGTAGCTTAGTTTATTGATAAGGTTAACAAGATGGTTATATCAGAAATGTCTAATGTATGTTTCATAGACACATAAAAAGAAGTATGGTGCTTATCAAGCTTTAATAGTAGGGAATTTATATTTATGCCGTCTGTATTAGCAGTGTTGTCAGGCAAAGCGAAAGCTTACACACGCCCCAAAACCTTTAGTGCTATCGACAAGTGCATGTTAACGGGGGGTATTGAAGTGAATGAGCTGGGACTGGTTGGTGATGAAGTAGGTGATCCCAGGGTGCATGGAGGTAAAGACAAGGCAGTACACTGTTATCCCAGTGAACATTATGAGTACTGGAAAACTGCAATTGGCGGCAAAAGAGTATTGAATACTCCCGGAGCCTTTGGTGAAAACCTTCACACTGTTGGGTTAACTGAACAAACCGTATGCCTAGGTGACCAATACCAGATCGGGAGTGTTGTATTTGAAGTTAGTCAGGGCAGACAGCCCTGCTGGAAACTGAATGATCGATTTGATGTAAAGGATATGGCTTTGCAAGTGCAAAATACGCGGCGTACTGGCTGGTATTTTCGGGTGCTTAAACCTGGTGAGCTAAAAGCTGGAGATTCTATCGCTTTACAGGAGCGACCGTATCCAGATTGGAACTTATACCGTATTCGTAGAACGCTTTATGAGCGGGAGGTGCCACTGACTGAGCTGGAGCAGTTAAAGGCGTTACCGCTAACTGAGTCGTGGGCTCGCCTTGCTGAGCGAAAGTACTCTAATGTACTAAATAAAAACAATGATGATTTCGACCACTCTGCACGTACCGATGGGCCAGCTCGTTATTGATACCCACCCGAATCAATAGAGTGTTAACTCTGTCGAGTGGGCATCCGCGTAACCGGTTAACAGTTAACTAAGTTATGTTTAATCCCCAGTCGTCATAAGCCGCTTTTGCCAGTTCTTCACGGAATTTCGGGTCGGCAATATGAATCAGCTCGCGTGCTCGTTCGCTCATGCTCTTGGCGCGTAAGTTAGCGACTCCGTGTTCGGTGACAATGTAATGCACATGGGCGCGAGTGGTGACTACGCCAGCGCCAGGAGCAAGCAGTGAACTAATGCGCGACACTGTTCCGCCACAGGCTGTAGAAGGCAGAGCTATAACCGAACGCCCGCCTTCCGACAAGCTGGCGCCGCGAACAAAGTCCATTTGACCACCGACGCCGGAGTATATTCTAGTGCCAATAGAGTCGGCACAGACTTGTCCACTCAGGTCGACCTGAAGGGCGCTGTTTATGGACATAACTTGCTTATTTTGGCGAATAACCGAGGTGTCATTGGTGTACTCAACATCGAGGAAAAACACTTCCTGGTTGTCATCAACAAAGTCATAAAGTGCCTGAGTGCCCATCGCAAAAGTGGTGACGATGCGTCCCCGGTGCTTACGTTTGCGGCTGTTGTTTATGACGCCACGTTCAACCAATGGTAATACGCCGTCAGAGAACATTTCGGTGTGAATGCCTAAGTCTTTATGATGATGTAGGCAAGCCAATGTTGCGTCTGGTATGGCGCCAATACCCATTTGCAAACAGTCGCCGTCATCAATAAGACCCGCAACGCGCTCTCCAATTTTTTGTGTAATGGGGTTTTGTGCTGGTTGCTGGTGCAGTGGGATAGGAGCTGCTTCCTCGTAATAACGGTCAAACCGCTTTAACGAGATTAACGCATCGCCGTGCGTCCGTGGCATGTTAGGGTTTATCCAGGCAACCACTTTTTTTGCCACTTGCAGCGCGGCCCGGGTTGCTTCAACCGAAATACCTAAACTGCAATTACCGTGTTTATCCGGTGGTGATACTTGAACGATAGCCGCATCCAGTGGCTGTTCACCAGAGCGAAACAGCTTGGGAATTTCAGAGAGAAAAATGGGCACATAGTCGGCTAGCCCTTGGTTCACTGCCTGCCGAGTGGAAGCACCAACAAAGAAAGCACGTTGGCGAAGATGTCCTTTAAGCTCAGGGTCACAGAGTATTTCGCTGTACTCCGTATGCAACTGTAACAACGTCAGGTCTTTACGTTGTGTTGCGATCTCTTTCAGACCTTCAAGAAGTTTATAAGGGGTGGCAGCCATCGACTGGCACCAGATGACATCGCCATCATCGAGAATTGACAGGGCTTCTACCGCTGAGTTTACCTTCATTACTGCTTCCTTTTTAAGCGAGAAGTATTGAGCGAGATCAGAAGTATAACCGTTTAACGAATAGGGGTATTTACCCAGTAAGTGATACTTATTTTGCAAGTCATGCGATGGTAATAAAAGGTTCATATCATTAACAAAATTGATCATTGCGGAACTGTTGATCACTGTCTATTATTCCGCCACTTTTTATTGCCGAGTGTTTGCTATGTCAATTCGTAATAAGCTTCTTTCTGTCGGTTTTATCGCGACTGCTGCTTTTATTTTACTGCTGGTTCTGATGATGGTATTTCAGTCACAAGTGAGTGACTTACATCGTGCGAGTGAGCTTCGAGAGTCCGTACACAATAGCTTGCTGCAATTGCGCCGTGCGGAAAAAGACTTTCTGTTACGAATGGATAAAAGCTACGCGGAGAAGTTAGATCAGCAGGCAGATGTAACCAAAAAACGGCTTGAGCAGCTTAACGCTCTGGTTGATGATAAAACTTCCTCTCAACTTATTGCACAGTTAGAAAGCCAGGTAGAAGGTTATAGCAAAAACTTTGAGCGCTTAGTCAACGCATTTGAGCAGCGTGGGTTAAATGAAAATAGTGGTGCTTATGGCGCGCTACGCTCAGCAACTCATGAGTTAGAAGAAGCGATTGATACCGCCGGACGTACTGAGCTTTTGGTTACTTTGCTGCAGGTTCGTCGCAGTGAAAAGGACTTTATGTTGCGCTTTGACGATAAGTATCTCGGCAGGGTAGAGGGATTGCTGGATGAACTGAAAAAGGAGTTGTCTGCAACACCTGAGCTCGCGTCAAAGGTTGATGCGTATCGCCGTGATTTTGATCGTTATGCAACGCGCTCAAAAGAGATAGGACTTGATGAAGAGTCAGGAATTAAAGGCGAAGTGAGAGATGTTGCGAGCAATATGGAAGCCTCGCTTGATCAGTTAGATAAACAGCTAAGTGACTTGCTGCAGTCACGTCAGGCAACCATGAAGTGGGTACCTGTCGTTGTATTTGCTGTTATCGCACTCATTGTTATTGCTATGTTGGTCTGGGTGATACGTTCTATTAATAAGCCGCTGAATCAATTACGTAAAGATATGCACAAAGTTCAGCGAAGCAATGACTTAACGCTGTCCTCGGAGAAGTTCCGTGATGACGAACTCGGTGATTTAGTTGATAGCTTTAATGAGTTGCTCACGTACTTCCGTGGTGTTATCCAACAAATAAATCAGTCTGTCGAAACGGTAAATAGTCTCACACAGCAAGTATCTAATACAGTGACTCATACCTCACAAAACCTGGATATGCAGTCGCATGAGGTTGATCAGGTTGCTGCTGCTATTAATGAGATGGGCAGCACGGCTCACACTATTGCTAATGACGCAGAAGATACCGCCGAGCAGGTAAACAGTCTGTCTGAACAGGCGAAACATGGTAGTACCTCGGTGCAGGCTGGTGTTGAGAAAGTGCGTTACCTGGCAGAACGATTGAACAGTAGCGTAACCGAAGCGAATACCTTGGCAGAGCGCAGTGGCTCTATTACACAAATTGTGACGGTGATTAACGGCATTGCTGAACAGACGAATTTGTTGGCGCTGAATGCGGCAATTGAAGCGGCAAGGGCTGGAGAGCAGGGGCGTGGCTTTGCCGTAGTGGCAGATGAAGTTCGTACACTGGCCTCCCGCACGCAGCAGTCTATTGGTGAGATAGAGTCAATTACTAGTCAACTGAACCAGCAAACGCAGGTTATTGTGAA
>Ga0208813_1000590_pt1 | contig 26021 bp, 34 predicted proteins | sample MalvireepMed_904_FD_184250 | JGI IMG/M metagenome (GOLD analysis project Ga0208813, IMG submission 184250) | Marine viral communities from the Global Malaspina Expedition - Malaspina viral metaG DeepMed_904 (SPAdes) (version 2) | ecosystem: Environmental > Aquatic > Marine > Oceanic | place... | reverse complement strand
TCTTAACATAGAATCGATCGATTCTATACCGGAGAGAGACCGTAAGACAATCTTCAACATCTTCGCTCGTGAAACCGAGTTGATGGCTGATGATATGTCCAATGCTCAAGCCTACGCTTTGACCAACCAGGAAACTGGTGGGTCTGGTGGTCTGACTAACGCTGGCAGCTCTCACGACGCAGTTGGAGGTATTCACAGTATCTTTAGTGTGTTGGATAGTAACGATCTGGGCGGGTTCTCTCGTACAGATTTGGGTACTTTCCAAAATCAATCCGGCACCGAAGATCTGGGATTGTTATCAGGTTACTTTAACACCCATAACACTTCAGTAGGGTCGGATGGTGATACTGATTTTACTACCAGTAATAAATGGCAAGCCAAGACCGTCAACGTAGAAACGGTTGAGGATGCTGGTGGAGCTCAACATAACCTAACTAAAGAACTGTTAGGGTTGGCTCTACACGATTGCGCTCAGGGTGGTATCGATGCGGTAGATTACGTTTTCTGTAATCCTCGTATTTATGTAGCCTTGGAAATGTTACTGGAAGGTCAAGTCCAACGTGACGACACCATGTCGAATATTGGGTTCTTGCAGAACATGACCTGGAACTCCTTCGGCACTACCATTATGGCTGACCCGTTCATTCCGACCGGTTCAGTGATCGGTATTAATACCAACCACACCTATTTAGTGAACCATGAAGCACTAAACTCCCAGTTTAGTGGGTTCAAAACTCATCCTGATCGAGCGGTGATTGAAGGTCAACTCAAGACCAAATCCCAACTAGTTTGTGATGACAGAGCCAAAAACTTCTGGATCTATTTAGGTGCTACTCCTCAAGTGGGTGGTACGTCCGTCTAACCTTTACTGATGAGTGGGGTGTTAATTCGCCTCACTCTCACTATTCTAAAACACAATGGCTTTAACATTAGAAGAACTACGAGACCGGTTAAGATTTAGACTGGGTGACCCTAGTGGTAACTTTATCAGTAAAGATGTGGTCTATTCCGGTGGTTCGGCCACTGATGAAGAAGCCAAGGTGATCAACGATTCAGCTCGGAAACTAACAGCCGATCTGTATCGGAACGGTGTTTCGATGTTGACCGGGCGAAAGAAACTGGCCATCGAACCCAATAAACGAGAATACGCCTTACCAGAAGACCTGTTAGGTGTCCAAGAATGCTTCTGGGAGGATTCAACGACCCGCTACGAGATTAAACAACGTCCGTTGCAATCCTTCAGAGATTTGGACAGTACCGACATCCAGCCCAGATATTTCGATGTTTTTGGTCAGACAGCCGAGATAATTAACGCTAGAATTTGTAACAATACAAACGATTCCACCACCGTGGCCACTATCGATGTAGCTAGTGCCGGTGATTATCAGGCCAACTTCGATACCGGTAGCGTGGTCACTGGACGCGATAAGATCTTTAATCTGAGTGACGGTAGCAGTGGGACCATCACCACAACAGCTCTCACATCGATGACAGCTTCAGCCGGCTTAACTGGTGGTAAAACCAACACTTTCAGACCAAACGACCGCATACAAATCGAGAGAGCTGAGAAAACCTTGTCTTTGTTCCATATAAACCCATTGGTATCCGACTCCAGTTACACCACCATTGCCGACGGTGTTACCACTGCCTTTACACCTACTACTCCCTACTATCTCTATGGGGCTAAGGTGTCACTATCATCCGTAGGCACAGATACACACCCCTTGAAAGTTTATCTTGAGGATGGGACCAATACGGTAGATGTCACATCTATCGATAGTCGTTCTGTGGCTACGCATGAAGTGGTGTTTCCTAACAACAAGATCTTGGATACAGACAATACCTACACGCTTTTCGTCGGCGGTTCTCACGATACTGGTAATGTTGTCAGCAGTTACGACATCTTGGGGTTTAATGGTAACGAACGTCTCAACATCTACTATGCTCGATACCCGATGAAGATGGGAACCTCGACCTATAGTGCTACCCGTTTGAGTGATCGACTGGAACTTCCAGAGACCTGTTTGGAGGCTCTGATCAATCAAGCTGTCTCGATGGCTAGTTATAAAGCTGAGGGTGGTATTAACAACGAATCGGCTCAGGCATTAGCTATGTATGAGATGGAAGTCAATAAGTTGGTCCGATTCCAGAGGACGCGTAACATCAGAGGATCACGTCAGGTCAAGAATGTGATGTACTCGGCTTACTAGATGAATGAAATGGCGACCTGTTCCCACTCCAGATCGGTTTCTGAAAGAGGTTGTACCCCAGACCATTACTCTGACTGCTGCGGTAGGGGTTTCTGTTGGCCTTGGCGACCACACTCACAGTATAGAGAATCCGGTTACAGCTACCTTCAACCTACCAAAATTGTCGGCATTTATCAATCTGACCGACCGTTCCGCGGCTCAAGGGGTGGATGTCAGCCGAGTTATCGGTCTCTACAAGATGGTTTCATCCATCGGTTTAGGCGACCATGCTAGCATTGCTGAGAACGACTTATCCTCCACTATCACACTCTACAAGATGGAGAGCTCCATCGAGTTGGGTGATAATGCGGGGGTGGCTGAGACTAATATTACGGCCGGTGTTGAACTCTACAAGATGGAGTCGTCTATCGGCTTGGGCGATAATACCCAGGTGGACGAAAACAATGTGGCTAGCACCATCACTCTCTATAAAATGGAGGGGTCTGTCGGGTTGGGCGACCATAGCCATGTTTATGAAGATAATGTCACTGGGATTATCACACTCTATAAGATGGAGTCGTCAGTCAGGTTGGGCGATCACGTCTCGATGGATGAGACCAATTATGCTAACGTTATCACCTTGTATAAGATGGAATCTTCTGTTGGCTTGGGCGATCACAGTGATGTTGATGAAAATAACGTGGTTAGTATCATCACTTTGTATAAGATGGTGTCTTCCGTCGGTCTGGGTGATCACGCTCAATTGGATGAAAACAATGTTGTTAGGACTATCACCCTGTATAAGATGGGAACATCGATGGGGTTGGGCGACCATAGTCAGGTGGATGAAACGGATGTGGCTAACATCACTACCCTGTATAAGATGGAGTCATCGGTCAGCCTGGGCGATCATAGTCAATTAGATGAGAACGATGTTGCTAATACCACAACTCTCTACAAGATGGAATCTTCGGTCGTATTGGGTGACCATTCTTCGGTCGACGAACATAACCAACCTAACGACCGCGTTACCGACGGTGTTTATTTCAAAATTAGTGTTCGTGATAGCGTAGACTCTGAGGAACAAAATAACCCAAGTGACAGAGCCTCTAGTAAAGTCGATTTCTACATCCGGGTTGACGACAGCGTTGCAGCCTATAGCCAATCCCAAGGGTCAGGGTCAGGGTCTGGGCCTTAGGGGTGAGGCCGTGGTTACAGTTCGTGACCATCGGGGTCGAGTTAAAGGACAGCAGACCATCAACAACAGCCTGACAGATGAGGTCCGGGTTAATTTGATGAAGAAGATCACAGACGGAGATGCCTACCCTGAGATATTGGTTCCGGTACGAATTATCTGTTTGTTGAGCAATATGTATTGGACTTCAATGGAGATGGTCGGGACTAATCACTCTACCAGTGGTGTTGTTAATAATCAGGTCACAACTGAGTTCAGTATCAGTGGGTCAAAACCTCTCGGCACCTTTGACGGTTCGGCTTCAATCTCCACTGTTTACCTGTTATCTAATTCGTCCCAAATTGGGTCAGCTACTGGGGATGAGATCGACCCTAATGTGCAGATCGATGATAACGACACCATTGACGTGACTTATAAGATAATACTAAGCCGCTCACCGGATGTTAGTGATGATTTAATGGTTCGGTTAGGTGACATCTTACGTGGCGTGGATCAGAATGTAACCATCAGTAGGGCCAGCCTGTATAACGGTGCCACTCACTTACAACAAACCGCCTTTACGTTACAGTGGGGTGGAACCAGTAGCTCAGCTAATATCAGATTTAACACCATCACCAGTTTACCAGATATAGCCACTTTTTATATCTATGAGGGGTCGGGCATAACGACCAAGGTTTATAGTGAAGCTATCACTGTCGATGGTTGGGGTAGCGGTGATAATGTGATCGTACCATTTTCAATTAGTTTGACGGCATAAGGAGATTTTCGATGTCAGGATTATCAGGCCAAGCAGAAATCACGATCACTAAACCGGATGGTCGACAGATTAAGCAGGTGATTAAGAATAATATAGTAGACAATGTTTATAATGAGTTGAGGGGTCAGATCGTTAGTAGTGGCGATGATTATATAAGTGGGGGGCTGATACCGACTCGGATCAAGATTACGCTCAACACTGGGGCCGTTTATTTGGCACCGTCTTCCAATGTTAGCGACGGTGGTATCAGCCTGGGTACAAATGTTTATGCGGAGTATTCCATACTAACTGCTCCGACGGGGGCTACTTTTGATACTGGCGGAGGTCCGATAGATGGTTACGTTTCGCGTGTTGACCTGATGGCTGAGAACGGGACCACAATAGTGGCGACGGCTGATACGTCGAACAACACTTTTACTCCCACCAGTACCGGGATCGCCACTGATGATGTAATCGATGATAATGACACTGTATCCTGTACCTATCGAATCCAGTTTCAGGGTTACACCGACAGTAGTCAAGAGTATGTGCATCGACTGTTACGGACCATTCAAGGTACGGCTCAGAATATTACTATGAGCATCTATCGCTTAACCGATGACGATGGAGATCAGTTGAAAACGGGTGAACTCTCAGTAGCTGGGTTGACCACGGATGACGGTACTAACGCTTATACCATTCTGGGCACAGTTATCACAGCAAAAGTGCCAGATACTCCGGTCAACCTGGAGATACTGACATCTGATAGTATTCGTATAATGAATAAGGATCTATTAACTGGTCTGGGTAACGATACTGACTTAGAAACCTTTAGTGATGGGGATACAGTAATCGTTCCCTTTGAGTTCACCTTGACCCAGTTAATAACGGCAGTCACCTAAAATGAAGAAGATCTATAAGCTAGACAACTTCAGTCGGGGTATCAACGAGAACTTGAGCGAAGCGGCCGACGACATCAAGAACTTTAACGTTCGTATCGATGGGGCTTTGGTTACTCGACCCGGTATCGATTTCGGTGGTAATGGGGGTGATTCCTTAGCCTATTATGGCAACCCACCAGGAGAGGGGCCGACCGGTACCGGAACCATGACCAATGTGGTTCAGGTTTTCTTTATCCAGGGTCGTCGTTACATCCAAACTACCACCGGGTTATGGTATAGCGGCATTTCAACCTCCTGGCTAGTCAGTAACCAGACCGGTGACATCACTGACGCTAACTTATGGACCACAGACTATTGGGCTGAGAAATATCATGTAGTGGTAGCTAATCAGGATCGAGCTTTCTTAGCCAACGGTAAATGGCAGTTCTGGATCGATGCCAGGACCAGTGAAAACTATCCCAAAATCTACCGCTGGGGGATGGATGCGCCACCCTTCGCGGCCAGTAATATTGAAGTCAACACAGCCGCAACCCAAACCGGTGGAACCATCGAAGCCGGGTTCTATGCTTATGCTATCTGCTTTCAAAACGCTTTCGGCGGGCTGAGTCCGTTGTCAGATCGGGTGGTAGTGGAACAGGAGAAGGATGGTGAAGACGGACACAAGAATAAAGCTATCATCACCCTGTTGAACACTGGCACCAACCCCATCCCGACTGATACACAGATAAAATACATCAACCTGTACCGAACGGACAAACAAGCCCCCATCCCGGCCGATGCTAGTGAGATAGAAGGAACCTTAGCCCAGAACGCGCCACTGAAACTGATTCGTCAGCACGATATTTCTGTACCTATTGGAGATCCTTCAACTTATCCATCCATCAACCATCAAGACACCGACGCTACTCGATCCTATGGGGTTTCGATGTTGTCTAGCACCGAATTTGCCAGTAAACCCCCCTCCAGTCTGAACCATATCGTGTTATATGCTGGTCGGATATGGGGTAGCATGGTGGAAGATGCCAGCCATTTAGACGAGACAACTACAGCCAGGGCTAATCTACCTGATAACGGAGATATGCTGTGTTTCTCAGCTATCGATGAGACAGCGGCTCCATTATACGATATTTGGCCTTTGGTTAAAAGTAAGGACCAGGGTGGTTGGCTGACCGATGGTGCAGAATCACCAGCTATTCCTCATCAGATCAAAACACGCGACGTTATCCGAGCTATTGGTCACAGTCGTAACTATATTGCCATCTTCGGCGATGCTTCCATTCAGTTAGGTAAAGGTCACGGGATTATTGAGGGTTTATATAATATCAGATTACCTAACACCGACTTAGACTTCTCGGAGTTCATCGATTCCATCGGTGGTAAAGATAGGTGTGTGGGTGAGATGAATGGTAACCTATATTTCCTGTCTCCGGCTGATACCCGTATCTACCGCTTGGATGTGAATGGTCAAATCACTTGGATTTCGGCCCCCATACAAGGAGCTTTGAACGATCACGGTGAATCTAAGATCAAGAATATCGTGGCTGATGATGGTCTGGTTTATGTCTTGATTGTGGCCAGTAGTGGCCAGTCAGATCTATATGTTTATGAGGAGTTTCGTAACACCTGGACTCGGTTCGATGTGGGTGATAAGAATCTGTCGAACCTGGCTGTTAATACCTTAGAGAATACTTATGTCAGCCGTGGGAACAACCATTTCTCCTCTCCATCATCGACCACTTATGCCAGTGGTAGCCCCGCCTTGTATGCAATGGGTGAGAAGTCGGGTATCACGGTGTTGTATCGGTTGTTTGATGATGAGGCTGAGACTGACGATAACTCTAGCGTGGCTGTCAGCTACACTTCCGAGGAGTTTGTCTTCGCCCGACCCACCACAATCGACACTGTTCGAGTGGGTATCGATGGGACTGCGGCTAATGTCTCTCTGAAAATCGATGTCGATGGAGAGTCTGAATCGGTAGTGATTCCCAATCCAGCTTCGTCGGTTGGTCCTACAGTCTATACTCTATCCAAATCCAACAACTACACTATTCGCCCCTTCGCTCGTGGAAACAGATTCAAAGTTAAGTTCGAGTTAAGTGGTGTCCAAACAGTAAGATTCTTAGAAATACAGTTTAGGGGGAAATAATGGCAGATTATTCGGGCGAATATAAGAGCAAGAAGAAATGGTGGTCCGATAACCAAGGTAAAGCCTCGTTAGGAGAGATCGTGTCTTTCGGTTTAGCACCTAATAAACCTGATATGGGTGAATACGCCTTCAATCGTCGCAAAGCCTTCGAGGATATGGCCGGCCAGTATACCGGTGAAGCTATGCAGGGTGCTAGCGCTATCGGTCAGCTAACTGGTCAGGGTATGAATCGACGCGGGTTGGGTGACAGTCCGTTAGGGGCTGGAATCACAGCCGGCACACAGAACCAAGCTATCCAACGTGCCATTGGTGAACTCAACCGGATGAGGTCGCAGATGGAAGGTGAAATCTCCGAGCGGGGATGGCAACAGAAAATGATGGAGTATCAGATGGAGATGCAGATGTTGTCTGATTTCATCGGTCTATTCAGTACCGCCACTGGGAGTTACCTGGGCTACCAGGGTACTCCTACCGGTCAATTAACCCCACCATCAGGAGCGTTACCATCTCAGGGGGGTGGGGCACCTCTACCGGCCGGGAGTGACTGGTCAACATGGGCATCACAATCGAGGTATGATAGATAAGATGGCTAATACAGGATTAGTAATCGCTTCCGGGTTGGCTAAAGCAGTCGACAGTTTCTTCAAAGCTCGAAAGTTACGAGATCTCAACGCTCAAGCCCAGTCTATGGAACAGATCAAGTACCTGAAAGGGTTGGAAGACCTGAATAACGCCAGGACACAGGGGGGTATTTTAACTCAGAAGAAGCAGCAGTCGGCGCAAATATTCCCCTATCAATTAACTGAGGCTGAGGGTCTTTCATCTATAGCATCCGATGAGGCTAATTTAATGAGCCAACGGGTGGGCCTAACTAAGTTGCCAGAAAAACCGAGGGCGATAGATGAGATGATGCGTCTGAGTGCCATCCAGGGTCGATCTCTGACAGGTCCAGAGATCCAGGAGATGAGTGGGACACTGGCGGGAACAAAACTACAAACTGAGATAGATCGTGTTGGGGCTATGAAGACACAGGCTGAGGAGCGCACCAAATATATCACCCAACAGGTGGCAACGAGTAAGGCTAGTGAAGGACTGATCAATCAGCGAATGGCCAACGTTCAATATAAGAATTATGCGCTAACGAAATCGGCTGAGCCTTTAGGTGATCCCGTCTTCGACCAATACTTCCCACTAGCCACCGCTTTAATAGCTGATAAACATGACCAGATCGCTGTTTATAAAAACTCTATCAGGGAGGAGTTATCTGACGGTCAAATAAATACAGCACAGGCGATGTTCCGAACAGCTACCAAGGGATCAATGTCGGCCACTGGTCGAGACAAAATGCAGCGGATGGAAATCGCGGTGGAATCTACCAGCCGGATTAAAGATGAGTTAGATGAGTATTACCGCTTAGGTGGATCGACCGGCATATTTGACGCTATGAAACAGACGTTAAGCGAAGGCGCGGCCTCTCAGGCATTCGAGAAAATAGCTGCTCAACAGATCCCAGCTTTACAGAGAGTGACATTAAGTATAAAGGATGAGTTTTTCAAGTTTCGACAAGCTGTCTCAGGAGCAGCGTTCTCAGATCAGGAGACTAAAGATTATTACAGTCTGTGGCCACAAGCCGAGTTGGCTCAATCGGTTAATGAAGGCCGGATCAATAGTATGCTGGAACGAGACAGTTTGAAGGTGGCTTATCAATATATGAGTGCGGCGGGTGTGCCGGATATTGAAACTGTAGAGAAGCTGATAGGCCAAATCTATCGTTACGATGTCTCTCAGGTGTCGAGGGTTCCTCTCACTCCAGAACAGGTAAAGGAAATGCAACAAGGGTGGGACAACCCTATAGGTCCGGCTAAAGCGGCTGAGGAACAGGACGCTAAGAGTCGTATTACGGGGGGTAAATAATGACCAGAGAACAAGCACTGGAAACATTACGACAACAAAATTACGAACATCTGAATGAAGACGATTTTCAGAGAATCGTAACTGGTGTCTATGGTCCGGCTCCAACCAGTCCCGGATTGCCGGCCGACCCTCATGCTGGCATACCCATTGTCGAACCACTAGGTGGACCGTTCGGCCCATTATTGGACAAGTTGCGACGGTTCCGAGCTGAAAACCCAGGTCTTGAAGCCCGAGACCCGGAAGGTGTTCGATCTTTCGTCAACCAACAACCAGAGTTTCAGCAGGCTATGAATGAGATTAACCGTAGTCGTCGTCAACATTACGCTGACATGGGTGTGGGTGAAGCTGCCGTCAAAGGGGCACCATCGTTACCAGGAAGATTACCGGGTGCAGTTTGGTCCGGTATTCAAGCCTTTACTCCAGCTACTATCGGCGGACCCAAAGCTGGCGGTGTCTATAAAGTCTTGCGGGAAATAATTAAAGAGTTCCCATCCTATTACGGCTTGATGTGGAGAGGAGCCACCGGTGAGGATATTACTGAACAGGAATGGGAACAGATCGCTGAACGGATGCCGACGGCTACAGCGATGGGGAAAGATACTCAAGACCTGCTGAGTGAAGGTGGTCTACAGGAACGATTAGTCGAACGACCGGAAGAAGTTCTATCGATGGGGGCTGAGTTACTGGGTCCAATAGCCCGAGTGGGTGGGATGGGTGCTCGAGCGGCTAAATTGCCCCGATTGGCTAGAGTGGCTGGTATTACGGCCGATGTAGTTGATGCGGTTGATCCCTATGCTGTGGTTCCTAATGTGGGTGGGAAGTTCTTAGAGAAATTCGCTAGAGGTGATTTCACTACCCCTTATTCCGACGCTTACAAACCGGAGGTCGACCCTGTTTTACGGAAATATTCGGAGGAGTTTGGTGGTAAACCAGGAGAGAAACCGGATACACCCATCGGGCTGGAGACTAGTGCCGAACCAGTGATCAAGCGTGAAGCGGCTGATATTATGACTGGATTCAATAAATCAGCTCGAACCCGATGGGATAATTTCACGAAGGGTATCAACAAGCTGGTCGATAAGACGATCAGTATGGCTGGTGGAACCAATATCGACACGGCTGATGTGGGTCGTCAAATAGCCATTGGTTTCGATAAACATTACAAGAAATGGAAGGCTGAGTCAGGTGCGGTCCTGGAAGCTGTTAAGAACCAGATCGGTCACCATCCAGCCAACTATAACCATACTATCGCTAAACTAGACGAGATATTAGAGGAATATTCTGTCGGTGCCATCTCGGAGAACGAGGTTGATATTCGTCGAGTTCAAACTATGCGCGACAACTTGGCGGCATATATGGGTCAAGCTGAAACTACACCCACGGCGGTATCAGGTCAACCCATAGAGGGTCAGCCTTACGAGTTTGATTCTGTTCGTAACACAGAACAGGCGCCGAATATGGGAACCCAATACGGTCAAGATATTGAACCGGCTGGTGTTTATATGACCAAGGGTACACCCCAAAGTATTCAAGGTATGCCCAATTGGGTGTCGAGTCGTGTTCGGTTCGAGAATCCTTTGGTAATCGAATGGGGTGAAGGTTATAGCCAACCAGGAAACTGGAAAAAAGTGTTGACCCAACGTTTCGACGGTAAAACTGGGGCTGAGTTAAGTGACGCTATTGCGGCTGCTGGGTATGATGGGATTGTTACGACTCGCCCCTTTCAGGGGGGGATCGAGACTTCAGAGATCGTTGATCTTAGAACAAGAGGCACATCCCCGACGGGTGGTACGGCTCCGGTCGAACCTCAGAAGCCGTGGAAGAAGTGGACCATGAACGCCCAGCGGAACTTCTTGGAATCCACAGAACCCCATCAGATGACGCGGGAACAGTTCAATTCCTGGAAGCATCTAAGTTATAAGAACGAGGTCCGGGCGGATCGGATGTCAAGAGCCTTATCGGCTGACCCTAGTAACGAACTCCCCACCGCTATCAGGAATCATTCTGAAGATTTCGGATATGAAGAAGGAGGGCCAGGGTTCGTTGAGAAGTTCATTGATATTGAACCAGACGACACAGTTACGATTTATCGGGCCATTTCGTCTGATGATCCTTCCGATGGTATTCTTCCTGGTGATTGGGTAGCACTCGAACGTTGGTACGCGGATGAACACGGGGCTGATGGATATGGTGATGTGGGGAGTAAGGTGGTCGAACTGGAAGTTCGGGCGGCTGATGTTACCTGGGCTGGTACGGATCAAAATGAATGGATATATTCACCCAGAGATTTACGTAGTCAAGAGAGTCTCGGTGCCCATGAGTCTATGATCAAGCAAGCAATGGAAGAAGGAGAGTCGATACCTCCTGAAGTGATGGCCGAATATCCTCGACTACAACAAGCCCCGTCCGGTGAGGGTGGTCCGTTATCAGTTGAGGCGTACAAGTATCCGACAGCGGATGCGTTTATTAAAGCACCTTATAAGATCGAAACAATTTTAAGCCAGAAGTATTCTGGTGTTACTGTTGATATTTCGGAAAAGAACGGCACCATAACTCTATCAAGGGTTATCGTTCCTGAATCCCAAAGGGGGGAAGGGATCGGCACCACCTTGATGGATGACCTGATTGATTATGCTGACAAAACTGGACAGAGAATCGTATTGACACCGACAGGAGATTTTGGAGGAAATGTCAAACGTCTGAAGGATTTCTATAAATCATTCGGTTTTGTTGAAAATAAGGGTCAAAGCAAGGATTTCACAACGAGAGAAACGTTTATCAGAGGTCAAGTGTCTGATGATTATGATCAACGTTTGGCTCAGTTATGGGAAGAATCCCGACAACCAGCGGTTCCCGCCACCACAACCCCCACCACACCTACAACACCGACGGGAGCATACCAGTTAGCCGGTGATACTGTTGATGGTTTAACTGTCAGAGGTGAGATCCCTAACACTGACTCTATCGGAGCTACTTTTGACGAGTATGAGGTATTAGATGGTGTCCGAGAAGTGTCGATGGATGAGTTTGGCGGGCCACAATCTGTATTCTACGCGGCTGATGATTTCAATCGCAGCAAAACTTTGGCTGAGAAAATAGAGCAGAGTGGAGAGATCAGCCCGCTGATTATTGCTGTAGATAGCGACGGCCCCTATATTTTAGAGGGGGCACATCGGTATGTTGCATTACATAATATGGGTAAAAAGTCTTTCCCGGCCATAATTGTTAAAGACCTGGACTCAGTGGACACAGCCCCCACTACACCTACAACCCCAACAGGCACTCTAACCATATCGGATCTGGATAAAGAACGATCCAGTTTCCGTCGTCAGCAAAAAGAAATCTATACCGGAGATGTGGCTGAGGTCCAGATACCTCTCAATAAAGCTTGGGGCATGCAGATCTATGATGCTATGACTGATGATATGTATGAGGCGGCTATGGCGGCTTCACCTGAAGACGCGGCTAAATTACGTCAGGGTAAGTTGGAATATTACAAAGGAACTCAGAAGTTTAACAGTATTTGGGGTAAACGGATCAAAGCACTGGTGGAAGGGACATCGAAACGGGCAGGCGGTCGATACAAAGAACTGGTAGAGAAATATATCCTCAACCCCAGTGGTAGCGGGTTTTTCAACGAGGTGGACATGCCAGCCATACTAGCCACCGTAGGTGAAGACGCGCAACAGGCTATCAAGGGTGAATTGTTGGTTCAGATCTTCGAGAGGGCTCAACCTGGAAGGGGTCGAGAGATAGGGATATTAGCCACTTCTGAAGGTGACCTGACAGCTAGCGCCTTGAGAAGATCAGTCAGCAAGGTTGACCGTAAGGTGATGACTGATGTTTTAGGTGACGATATTGTGGAGCTGATGGATGATTTACAGATGTTGCTCAACAGTTCCGGTGGTTTAAGAAGCACTATAGGTGGGTCTCAAACAGCTTACAACCAACACGCTATAAATCAGATTGCTAAGATGGCGGCGCTACTACGGTTTGGAATTGGGGCGGCTGCTGGTCAATCTGGGAGTTATCTATTCGGTGACTTACCCGGACCGGAGTGGGTAGCTGGAGCCATCATAGGGTTAGTAGGTCAACCGGTTTATGATGCTTTTCGTCAATCCAAGTTCTCCAAGAGATGGCAACTACAAGGTTACACCTTCCCAGAAACGATCCAGAAAACTGGTCGGATCATGTCAGGGGTTTCACCGGCCGCGGGATTCGTGGCCAGGGTATCGACACAACCTGAAGTCCAGCAAAGGAAACGGAGCCGAGCGATGGATGTTCTACTGGGTCTCCCATACTCATCACCGGAGGAGGGTCAGAGAGCGATGGATAAATTACTGTTGAGAAATCAGCCTAGAGACTAATGGAAGATCTACCGCACGAAACTCAGACCCAGATTGACCACGACCTGCCACATGAAATAAACTTACGTTTGCTTCAAATCGTACTATATCGTCAGCAGCGTAAGTTTATTCTAAGCATGGGGTTACTAGCGGTGATGATTAGTGCGGTGATAGGGTTGATGTTAATGGCAGCTAAAGCAGTGGAGATGTCGGATTCAGTGGAGAACCTGCTGCTGATAATTTTGACTGCTAGTGCCACCACGCAAGCCAAGCTGAGCGACTTTTATTTCTCTGATTCGGCTGACGATCAATCCATTATTAAGGAATCTACCAGCTACAGCACTAATAACAAATGATATGATAACTTGGAGAAGATAACCGGATTTCCCCGGACCCGAATTGTAGCACTCACGGCCAGCCTGGTGGATCAGGTGGAGGAACAGTGTCAAACGGCGGTGATGGATGCTTACATCGCCAAACCATTTAAGCGCCAAGACCTGATGGCTCAAATAGAATTAGCCCAACATGGCTGACAAGGAAAATGGCAACGATTTCGATGGGCGATCTGATCATGAAGTTATCGTCCTGCTCGAGTCTCAAGTCAACGACTTGCAAGACCGGTTAGGTGAAAGTGAGAAGGACCGATCCAACCTGATAATGCTTCAGGGTCAGGTTTCCATCGTTCGGCTGGTATTCGCTGGAATATGTGGGTTGTTGATGGCCACCTTAATTACCGCCGTGGCTAGTTGGTATACACCTCAGGCTAACCTATCGACTGAGAAGGTAATCGCTCTAGCGGAACGGATATTGTTGGTACTGACCGGCATTCTATCCAGTGTGGTAGCCGGATTCGGCGATAATCGCAATCATAAGGATTCGTAATTAATGCGACTGCAAAAACTGCGCAACAAAAATCACCGATTTGGTCAAGCGACAGACTATTGGTATACCGAAATTGATCAGGATGGGTTAGACCACCCCTTATTATTTTGCCCCTCAGAAATCAAATCAGCTAAGAGGAGAGCCCTACGAATGCCAAAAACTCGACCCACCCAGTGGTGGCACAGACTGCTAGGTAATAATGATGAGTGATATGGATAACATCAGAGCTCGATTACATGCTATAGAATCGACACTAACTGATCTACAGGTAGCCATTGCCCGACTGGAGACCCATCAAGCCCAATCTCACAAAACACTAGCTGTGATCGGTGGGGTAGCGGCTACGATGGTGGCTGGCATATTAGCCAAACTTCTGATAGCTTGATTATGAATGAATCCGTTATTTCTGATCAGATCAGTAATGGAGCTGGTTGGAACACTGAAATCGACCCAGGAGACGATCAAGGCTGAGTCAGAGAGTTTTGACACTGAAGCTGGTGTAAAAACCTCTCCAGGGGTGAAATCAGCCGCCCATGTTACCATCTGGGTTAAAGTAATTCTGTTAGCTATGGTGGCAGGAGACCTCCCCATCCTGGATTGGTTCAACTTATCAGGATCAGAGATATTTGAGTGGGGAGCAGTGATTTGTGTTTGCGGGGCTGGGGTGCTGGGATTAGTATCACACTGGAACTCAGCCGATAAAGATGATCAGCGAGAATCAGCCCATCAAACTCAAGCCACCCAACTATCGAAACAAAGAACTGAAGAACACCGACACCGACGACAACGACGTAAAGACTCAGATTTCTTGCCAGACCTTTAGGACTTTAGGAGAGGTGACGATTCAGACAGTAACTGAATTATCGCACCAAAGTTAAACCTTGATCTTGCAAAACTCTCCTGAAGAAACCCTGTCAGCGCCAGCAACGTTGGCAGGGTTTTTTTTATGGTATATAATAGTGCCGGTGTATTAAGTGTCGGGCTTGCGCAACCTTGGCGGGAAGGCGCAAGCCTGGCGTCTTTAAGGAGACTATTATGAAAGTTTATCGAGTAACGCACACTTACGACGATACGACCAAGACTTATTATCTACCTTCGATCTCATCCGCTACAGCCTGGAATCGGCACAATTTTAAGCAGCGCAAACAGATGCTGATTGCTAGGATAAAGAAGAAACTAACCCTCCCGCCTGAGATGGAAGGTTTTGACCCCGGTCCCAAATACGGCAGAATAACCCGCAGCGTGCTGAGAAATCTAAATATCTTCGACTATACCGATCCAGAAAAGCTGGACTTTAAGAAAAAGTGGTTCTTGTGCAATTTCTTCAGTGACGATAGTTATCTCCACCACCGAGTTCCTGGCAGCTCCTCAATATCTGTTAGTGCCGGTCGTAATTACTTCCACTTCTCATCCTGGCTCAGCCGGTACCAAAAACGAGGGGATGACCGTATACCCTAACCCTTTTCGCTTGTTTGATTGTACCCCTATACGTTACAATATAGGCAAGCAGGAGGATAATAATGGAAGTCGATTTCAGGTTGATGGATCACTTGATCCTCAATGCTGGTGGTTATACTGAGGTAGCTGAGAAGATGGGTATCAGCCGCCAGACCTTGTACCGCATCGCCAAGCCCCACAACCATAAAACACCAATACCACCAACCATAGCCCACTTGAACCAGCTAGCCGACATACTGGATCTGGAGGCCATGACGTTCCTGAAAAAAAGTGGACGCAGACGCCGTAAAAAGATCAAATAACCTTGCATCAGTGTAACTCCAGATGTTACAATAGTGTCACATCGAGCAAAGACCAGGAGACACACAGACATGAACAACGTAACCACAACCCCACTAGAAAGAATAGTATTGACTATCCCGGTGGGTAATAGTTTTGATTTAGATCCGATAGAACATGGTATTATGAGAAAAAAGGTAGTTTATAGAGTATCCAATGTTTTGGGTAAATACTACGTTGACACTCTCTTGAGAGGTCCGTTCAGTGACACATATGATGAAAACCGAGGCTGGCTAGTCGCTCATAGTTTATCCAATATGAACGATGTTAAGAACGCAATCAACGACAGTATAAATTCTTGGAACTAAGGAGATATAGATGAAACGCGGAACCAAAGTTAGAACGATTTACGGTCAGATAGAGACAGTGATGTATTCTGATTTTATTCAGGTTATCACCTACGAATCAGCCAGAGAAGGTAACTGGTATCACCCGACTAAAGTTTTTATCGTGAAGGAGACAGAATAATGACTAAGCATCAACTAGCACTGGAAACTGAACAACGTCTAAGGGATGAGATCGAACGGCTCAACAAAATCGTCATCCGTCAGCACCGAGAGATTCAGCAACTGGAGAGCACCAGTCGACAACTGAAGAATGAAGTATCCTCTTTAGAATACTACAACCGATAAGGAGATAGAATAATGGATCGAAAGCAGAAGTATCAATCAATCCGAGGCATGGTATCGATGGGTAACTTTACAGCTAACGAATACCCAAGCCGACGGGAGTTCGATAAGGCTCTGAGCGAAGGTAGAGTTTGTGGCCATTATGGTGGGGTACGACTTCGCATCAACAGCAACGACCCTTTCAAGGATTATCAGTTTATAAGTCGGGGTTTTTACAATCGGTTTTTAGGCGGAGATGGTACAGAATAATGGATTATTTCAAATTAGCCAAGAAAATCGAGAAGGACTTGAATAAGATGACCTTGGGTCAGGTGATAGACGTTCGCCGTCAGATGACGGAACAAATCGTCGATATAGAATTGACGGAGCCGGTCAAGGAGATCAAGAAATGGTATCGACAAGGGTTGGTCCAGGGAATGCCCGGTTACGTGAATGACGAGCTGTCGACCCTGATATTCCACTACCTGAACACCGTGGGTGATCAGCTTTTTGGTGATACCGATGACGATTGGAAGGATGAATCCCACTTCTGGTCGGAACTAAACTGACAACTTGACATCCTAGACGGGGTTATGATAAAGTAAGTCAATGGATATTAGATATAAAAAAAGCCCCGGCGGGAACCGAGGCGAAAAGGTGAAACCAGCTGATGGAATCGAGGCTATTGTATCAGACCTGCACCATCCGTTTCAACACTTGTTATATCCAGGTATGGAATTAGTGGCGATAACGTCCGATAACTATAATTATCGGACGTTATTTCCATCCATATCTACAGTTCCCATAGACAGACCGGTTCTAAAAAATAACTTGAGTTCAGTTCTTAAAAGTATATCAAGAAAAGTTATCGGACATTATTCAGTTCTGAATAACAGTTCGGAAAGTTTACGAGACAAGCGTCATGTCGAATTGGTCGGCATGAAAAAAGCCCCGATCAGGGGGCTTTCATCAGAAAAACAATGTTAAATCATATTTGCACGACGGAGATATTATATCATGGGAAATAAAACCCATCAAGATATTTTGGCCAAACGGCTTGGTCGAAATAGATTCAACAGGTTGTTCGCCCAACGTCATCAAGCGGATGTACCGGCTGCTTTACGAACCGAGAAATATTGCAAGATGGCACTACTCAAGCGACTGACCACTGAAGCTGATAAGTTTCTGGTGTCCATCGAGTCGGATAAGTTTCTGTCTGAGGTGAAAAATGAACGATAAAACCTTAGCTGAGCAGTTAGCTGGATTTGTCAAGATCTTAGAGATGAGATCTGATCAACAGGAATTTGGGAACAAAGCCCAACATGAATACAGCGTAGCTCGGAACCTAGTGTCACAAGCTATCACTAAAGTAAAGTATGCAGCTCAATATGCAGCTCAAGAATCTGGTGCTATCAAGGGGGTGTCAAAATGACAATAAGACATCGCACCGGTGGTGGTGACAAGTTTCAACAAGCCGACCAGATGGATGCTAAATCGATCCAAGCTTATGTCAACGATCCTAAATCATGGAACCCGATTTACCTCTGGCACGCGCCAGGGGTTCCAACATTTGCTGGGGCAGTATTGTTAGCCCAAGAATCTAAGATGACCTCCTTCGATCAATCTAAAGTGGTTCTTAAGCAGAGTAATAATGGTACTTTCAGAGCTGTGGTCACTGTTCTAAATGGATCGAGTAGTCGCGGTGGGGCTGGTTCCCACACCGATTCTATGGTGGCTCGTGGATTCGCTTATCGTAACGCTGTCCGCCAGATGGTTCTCAGTGTTGGAGGTGCCAAATGATCTATAAGAGTCAGATCATACAAGGTGATGTCCGTACCTCACTGGGCACGCTGGAAGATGCTTCTATAGATTGTGTAGTGACGAGTCCGCCATACTACGGGTTGAGAAATTACGGTGTTGATGGTCAGATCGGACTAGAATCCACCATCGACGAATACGTCGATACGATGGTCAAGGTGTTTGGCGAAGTGGCGCGGGTGCTGAAGACTAGTGGAACGCTGTGGCTGAACTTGGGTGATAGTTACTCCGGGAGTGGCAAGGGACCAAGCAAGGGTCTCAACCAAGAATATCACCACCTAGAGGGTTATTCAACTGTACCCAACGGATTGAAATCCAAAGATCTGTGCGGGATTCCCTGGAGAGTGGCCTTCGCTCTCCAGGCTGATGGGTGGTATCTACGTCAAGAAATTATCTGGAGTAAACCCAACCCCATGCCGGAGAGTGTCAAGGATCGGTGTACTAAAGCCCATGAGTCGATATTTCTGTTAGCTCATGCTGAGAGTAAAGGCAAGTATTATTATGATGCTGATGCTATTCGAGAGAAATCTGAAACTCAATGGAACAGCACCCAGTTTGTGACTGAGAAACGGGTTCAACGTGACATCGGTAAAGGGTTCGGCAACCTCAACCAAGGTAATTCAGCCCATCCCGATCTTGAGCGTAACGATAGGAATAAGCGCTCAGTATGGAATATCAGCTTGAAACCCTACTCGGCTGCCCACTTCGCCACTTTCCCGCCAGAACTTCCGAGAACCTGTATTCTGGCTGGGTGTCCTGAAGATGGGACCGTACTCGACCCCTTCGCTGGGGCTGGGACCACACTGATGGTAGCTAATCAACTGCAACGACACGCCATTGGGGTGGAACTCAACCCCGATTATGCACAACTGGGTCAAGACAGAATCTATGATGATGCACCCCTGTTTAATGGGATCGGAGGATTAGCATGATTGCTATAACCGACGATCAAGGCAACGAAATCAAACATTCAGCTCACGAATGGGCTAGCATGTTAGCCCAACTGGGGTTGAGTGTAATCCCAGTGGGTGAGGATAAAACCCCGCGGATCTCTAGTTGGGCTAAGCACCAAACACGTCAACCTACATCCAAAGAGCTGTCGAATTACTTCAGTAACGGAACTACCGGCTTTGCCGTGGTTTGTGGGAAAGTCTCTGGGAATCTGGAAACACTGGACTTTGATAACAAGAACGATAATTGCGTATTTGAAGATTGGTTCGAGACGCTGAAAGATATGGATGCCGAACTGGCAGCCCGATTGTATGTGACTTCCACCCCATCCGCTGGATTTCATGTCAGATACCGTTGCCCGGATGTGATCATCAAGGGTAATCGGAAACTAGCCGTGGTGGGAGATGACACGCTGATCGAAACCCGTGGTCAAGGTGGTTACGCTCTTTGTCCACCTTCAATCGGTTACTCCAAGCACCAAGGCTCAGTCTCAGAGATACCACTACTCCAACCATGGCAACATAAATTACTGATTGACCTGTGCCGATCTTTTGGCACACCACCTGAACCTAAACCCATTCAACCCGATTCGATAACGGGTGAGCGACCTGGAGATGTCTATAATCAGTCTCCCGATATAGAATCTCAGACGACAGATCTATTGATCAAAAATGGGTGGACGATGGTAACTGAACGGGGCGACCGGATATTCTGGAAACGCCCCGGTTCAACTAATAAGTGGTCAGCTAATTATAGTAAGGAACATAAAATATTCTACTGCTTCAGCTCCGATGCAACCCCCTTCGAGCCAGATCAGGGTTACAACCCCTTTGCTGTTCTATCGTTTCTGGAGCATGGGGGTGATTTTGCAGCCGCTGCCAGGTCGTTAGCAGCGGTGACACCTGCTCCTCGTTCCGATATGTCCGTGGTTCAGGCTGAGGTTCCACCGGTTACTGATAATCAGGTGGAGACCGAAGCCGATGACGGTAGTCTCAAAGATTGGGATATGAGCGAACTCAGTACACTGATCCCTCCTAACTCCTGGCTAGAGAAATATATCGAGTATGTCTATCCCACTGTTGATTCTCCGAGTCAATTCACCCTAGCTTGTGGTTTGTCTGTTCTGTCGATGGCTATCCGCGATTCTCATATACCGTTTGGCACCTTCAGGATTAGACCTAATCTATGGATCGCTATCGTAGCTCCATCATCGATTTATCGCAAGAGTACCAGTATCCGTATCGCTCGACAGTTCCTGAACGAGTTGGAACCCGGTGTTGTCCTGCCGGATCAGATGTCTCCCGAAGCTTTCATCAGTTATCTAGCTGAAGAAAATGGCTTCGGTCTGTTCCACTGGTCTGAGATGGCTAGTCAGTTACTGTCGTTCGAGAAGTCTTACATGGCTGAGTATAAGTCACTGTTGACCGAACTCTACGATTGCCCCCATCAGTTTACCCGAATGACTAAAGCTGATGGATTGGTGGAGATCGATAATCCGTTTATCAATATCCTATGCGCCTCAACTCAGAAGTGGCTTAACGACTGTTTAAGTGAGGGTAACTTGAAAGGTGGGTTTCTACCCAGATTTATCTATATTCAAGCTTCTAGTAAAGATCGGTTCGTCGGCTTTCCTCAAGCACCTGATCAGGGACTTAAACACAAGTTGCTGGATAAGCTGACTTTGATGGCTCAATCTTTTAACGGACCCATCCAGGTTGATCCCAAATCTATCGATCTCTATTCTGATCAAGCTAAAGAATTGGAACAGGCTTCGATGGGATCGGAACATGAAGGGATCGTCGGCGCTTTCTATAGTAGACTGAGTAACTACCTACTCAAGTTCGGACTGATCTACCAAGCCATGATGGACCATACTCAGACCGAGATCAGTCTGGAAGCTATGCAATATTCTGTCAGGTTGTGTCAATACTTACGCCAGAATATCGACCTGGTGATGGATCGTATTACCTACAGTCCCGATATGGCCGAACGACAGAAACTGATTGAACTGATCCGAGCTGAACCCGGTATCTCTCGATCACGTCTGTTGCGAAAGTCCCGATTGAGTGTCAAACGGATGAATGATGGACTCGATACATTGGTTCAAGCCTATCAAGTCCACGCCAAAAAATCAGTTCCTACCAGTAAAGGGGCTCCCGTAACTCAGTATTTTATGGTTAAAGGTTGATTAACAGAGTGATTTGTTTCACACTTATTTCACATTTAATTCCTATTTATTTCACACACCTCAAACCTATGCCACCATTGGGTTTAAGGGGGTTTTTGATTTATTTCACAGGCCCCCTAATATAACCCTAACGTGAATAGACCATATAAGGGACTATATATATTAAATGAAATATATATATTTACTATACGGGGCTTGGGTTTGCGATGGTGAAATAAATGTGAAACAAATGTGAAATAAAGAGAAATAAATAAGGAGACTATTATTATGGATGATAACTACATTCAAGCTAAGGGTAATGGTGACCAACACTCCATCACTCGCCTTGCTCTGGTCTGGCATCAGGATCACGACCAGCCTATGGGCGCTTGGATCAATGGACACTACTACATACTAGCTGACAATAACCCTCAAACTATAAACAGGTCGGAAGATAGAAGGAGCGAAGACCATGTTCGGATTGTTTAGGAAATCGAAACCGGTGGATAATACGGCTCGACCAGAGTTGAGCCCGGAGAATATCAAGAAGCTGGCTTGGTATCAGAATCGACTCACACTGATGATGAACTCGTTCCGCACCCAAACCGAGTTAGCCCAGTACCTGGGAATCAAACGAGCTATTCTGAATAAACTGCTCAACAAAAACGGAACCTCTACCTCCTATCTGGCTATGAGACATTTCCCCCGCACTGATCTGACTCAAGCTGACCAGTTGATTAAAGATTTTAAGGCTGATACCTATCGAGAGATTATCGAGACTGCCCGTCAAGGCAGTTCTTTCAAGAAAGAGATTCAAGATGATCCCGGCAGCTATCGTATCATCTTCGATGGCTTCGATTTCACCTCATCCATCGATTTTAACGATCACCATACCTATCCGCTGCTGGGTTGGACTTACACCCTAGCTGATGTTAAAAAGCTTCATGGCTCCATTCCTGACAAGTTCTGGGGGCAAGTATGGATTATTGTCGATTCCCGCGTTGGTGATTCAGCCGCCTATTTTCTACATAACGCCACCAAAGGTGAAGTCTTAATCCGGCTGGATAAATATAACCACCGTAAAATCACACTCTACGCGGCTAATAAGATCCTGATCGGTTCGGCCAACTTCGGCCATACTATCAATAAAGAGTGCATGGTCGAGATCACCAGCGCTAGCGATTATGGTTGGCTGATGGATAAGTTCATGCTTCATTGGGAGTCTCTGGACGAGTTTCCGGGTGCTAATTATCAATCATCTGATTCGGTTGTGCCAGTCTCAATCGATAGTCGTCGCGTGAATGGCTGATAAGTGGGTTACGGTTAAGAAAGCGGCTGAGATCGTGGGGCGGAGTCATCATACAGTATATAACTGGATCGAACGGACTCGTCGCGGTAAAGCTTCGCCAGCCTTGCTGATCAAACATTCGGAGAAGGAAAATAATAAAGGCTGGCTGATCAATGTTAAATCACTGAGGAAAGTGAACAAAAATTCACCCCGAGTCTCCCGACCCCGATTGATACACCGACCCATTGAACAACCACCAACCAAGTTGGCTGGAACTCATAGCTGTTTCAAAGGCGGTGATTCGATGAGACGAGTCACGGCTGATCGACGGAAATGGATTAAAACTTGGGTCGATGAAGGTAAATCACTATACAGAGTGCTGGCCATATTCGACCCTAAACTACATCAAGAGATAGAACGCTTATACCGGGATGAAATAAAATCCCGTCGGAGGAGAAATGTCACTTAAGAAACTGACTGGACTATGGATTAATGAAACTAAAGAGGGCGAAAAGTATTTCAGCTCAGCCAAGTCCAAAGAGAAAACTAGGCTGGTGATGGAAGTGGAGGCTAAACTGTTCGTCTTCAAAAATAAGTATTATGAGGAAGGTAGTAATCAACCGGAATATAACCTAATGTTCGACACCGATACAGCCGAATTGATCGAGAGCGATGAGGTTGCTACACCCCCACCTTCGGCCAGGGTGGAAACTTCAGACGAACTACCCTTTTGATTTAATCGTAATTTTTGGACCATTTTGAGATTTGAAGGAATCCGAGATTCAGACGGCTATCGAGAAGGTGCTACGCATCTATGAACGGTCTGGGTCGTGTATGTACATCAAGAATAACAGCGGAGCCTATAAGACTGATCATGGTGCCTTCGTCCGCTACGGCAAACCTGGGTCGTCGGATTTCTTACTGTTTCTCAAAGGTGGGGATAACGTGTTCTTGGAAGTGAAAACACCAAAGGGTCGCCAAACTGATCGACAGAAGGAGTTCCAACAACGAGTCGAGCGGTTAGGTCACCGCTATCAAATCGTTACCTCAGCTCGAGAAGTATGGATGATTCTGGAAAATGAAGGCTAAGAAGGGGTTCAGCGGATTGTACAGGGACGGTCCCGAATGGTCCGGCGGATTCATTAAAAGGGTTGAGATGGCTAAGAAGGAAAAGAAATCTAACAAGATGCGCCGAAAATGGGCTGACAGCTCGTTTATCTGGATCTGGGCTGGGTTGCTGATGGTGATATTATCGGCCTGGTCTGGAATAATTTACCTGATTATAAAACTGATGGGAGGCTGATGATGGATGATGTTACTCGATGTCGATGGGCTACTGCTCTGGCTGGGATTGGACTAAACCCACCAATGTCGGAACAGGAAATGATGAAACAATTAGCTGATACCTGGAGAGGTAGGCTGCAAGAACTTATCCCACGACGAGACTTACTGATCCAGGAGTTGGATCTGGTCTGTAAAACCATAGGTCATGGCCAAAAAGAGGTGGAGTCGATTGAGCGAGAACTTTATCCAACAACTACTGACTGAGAAGGATGGTCAACGACTCCTGCGACTGATCTATCACCACCGACCTCCCAAGTCCACTATCAAACGGATGGTGCTGGAGATGTGTTCTGATCAGGTCGACTCCTCCCGATCCCTTTACCGATCCTGTGCCGAGATGGCTAGCCTGATCCTAGGCGAAACGATCACCACCCGACAAGCTTACTACCACCTCAATAACCATATCGAGTCCAAATGGTAGTAAGATTTGTAGACCTTCCTAATTAATTCTATAATCCATCTAGGTTGATGATAGTCTCCTTATCATAATCTTTGGGGCTACTCCTTCAGCCCCAGCCAAACTCGATGGCTTGTGCGGAGGTCAGCACCGGTCTCCGTTCAAGTCTTCTTGACACTCTACTATAGTATCTCGGAAGAAAAATCAAAAAAGGAAATGAAAAGTAAAATAAATTGGGTTCTACTACCATTTGACACTGATATGGTACTTCTTCAATTATGAGCAATTTTGACGACATTTTCCGCATGATCCTCAAACATGAGGGAACCGAGTTCACCGATTACTCGACTGATAAAGGTGGAGCTACTCGATTCGGTGTGACACTGGCTACCTTGCAACGATTCCAACCGTCAGCCAGGCGACAGGATGTGGAGGACATGACCGAGGACGAAGCCCGAGAGGTTTATATCCGGTTATGGGATGAAGCCAGGGTCGGAAGTTTGGATCTGGGGACCAAGGCGGGGAAATTCTATTTTGATATGTATGTCAATGGTGGCGGTCGGATGGGTGGGATGTGTTTACAGGCAGCTATCAATCACAAGCTGAGCCCGACGGATCACACCCAGTGGATCGATGTCGATGGGATGCCAGGTAATGGGACCAGGGAAGCTCTGAATCGAGTGGGTCCGATCTCACGGTTCGACCTATCGATACAAAGGTCCGGCTTCAATTGGAATAATGTATTCAAAGGCAGTCACTTCGGATTCAAGCAGAAGAATAATGATAATAACCGATTAGACCAGAATATGTATATTGTGGGTTGGGAAAGACGAACCCATGATTTAGATGAACAGGGTCGGACCCCAATTGCCTGGTATACCACAGCCGAACTAGAACGAGAGTTAGCTAGTAGATTAGGAACCATATAAATCACACGGGTGCGTTAATTCGTGGGTGTGAGGAGTAAATTAGATTATGCAACTATCGAGAACGGAAGCAGTTAGAGCGGCACTAGCGGCCGGTAATGGGGTTACAGGTCAACTCACGGCGGGTGTGACTCATTTACCTCTTGATTCGGGAAGTGTAGCTATAGCCAATCATGGTATTGCAGTCAAAGCTTTGACGGCTAATACGGATTCTGTTTGGGTTGGTATAGGTTCTGCCACTACTGGAACAGGAACGGAACTGAATCCAGGTGAAGGCGTGACCATCAATATCGACAGTCTGACCAAGGTTTATGTTATCAGTGATACAGCAGCCCAGACCGTCAGTTACATCCTGACATAGGAGGACACAATGAAATTTCACGATTTTAGTCCGTTCTATAGATCAGGCGAAGGT
>Ga0208813_1000580_pt1 | contig 26214 bp, 29 predicted proteins | sample MalvireepMed_904_FD_184250 | JGI IMG/M metagenome (GOLD analysis project Ga0208813, IMG submission 184250) | Marine viral communities from the Global Malaspina Expedition - Malaspina viral metaG DeepMed_904 (SPAdes) (version 2) | ecosystem: Environmental > Aquatic > Marine > Oceanic | place... | reverse complement strand
GCAATCGTGACGGCGAACTGCTGATTTTGGTCGATCTGGATAAGATGCTGACCGATGACGAGTGGGACGAAATCTCACGGTTAGGTTAACAGACGGAGTTTGCCGGTGATCCTGTCGACGCCGCTGGTTATAGCTATTATCGCATTAGTGCTGGCCTTGCTGGCGCTAACTGCTGTGGTTATTACTGCGCGTAAGCAAAGCCAGGTAATTGAACGGCAGCAACAGCGTCTGATGATGCTGACCGAAACCGCCAGTGATATTTTAGCCCTCAAAAAGCAGCTGGAGCAGCAGACCGAGAAGCAGGACGGTGGCGATTTTGCCCAAACCCAGCAACTGCAGCAAAGCCTTGAGTTAAGCCTAAAGCAACAGCTGGAACAACAAAACCAGCAATTGCAGCAAACCGTCGCACAGCTTAGCCAGGAACAACGCGCGCTCGAACAAAAGCTGCAACAACTCTCTGAGCAAGATCCCGGCGCCAAACTCTACCAACGCGCCGCCAAACTCGTCGCCAGCGGCGCCACCGTCGAAGAAATCATGCAAGAGTGCGACCTACCCCGCGCCGAAGCCGAACTCCTCACCGCCATGCGGAGATGATGTAGCCGATTGTTTGGTTTCGATGGGATGCACCGGCGACGGGGCGCTACGTCCCGCCGGTGGATTTTCGTTTATTCCCACGAAGCCGGAAATTTGCCGTCGAGCAAGTAAGCGAAGGCGATGATTTCGGCAATGATGATATATAAATCGCGGGGGATTTCTTCGCCAACGTTCAGGCGTGCGAGCGAATCGGATAATAAGGGATCCTCGTGCACCATCACGCCGTGCTCTTTGGCTACCGCAATAATTTCTTCTGCCAGTTCGTCAAAGCCTTTAGCGATAACCTGCGGTGCATTGACGCCATCATAGGCAAGGCCAATGGCTTGTTTTTCTTTAGGATCATCGCTCATACGGTCACCCGAATTATTCCACTTTGTTGTTTCGCCAGCGTGTCGGGTACCCGACCCTTTTGCACCGTTAAATTCAGTCCGTTTACCTCGAGTTGTTCAAAGCGCTTAGTCAGTTTTTCCAGCTTGGTCTCCAGCGCCCGTTGCGCATGGTCAGATTCGGTATAAAAATCGACGCGGGTGCCGGCCGGGTGGTAGCGACCTTTAACCAATAACGGGCCATAACTTTTTAATTCAAAGCGCAAGGTAAATAACCACAGCGTACGGCCTTGTTCACCGTCACTACCACGTTCTTGCTCGCGACGAATCAATAACTCGTGTTGTTGTTGCGGCTGTTGCGCATTAGCCGGCAACAACACATAGTATTCCGGTGTTGCTGCCGATGTCTCAGCGAGCCTCGCCTGACTAGTTTGAGCACTGTTCACCGCCGAGGTAAATAGCTGCATTAAGCGCTGTAGTTGCGTTTGCGGCAATTGTTGCAACAGCTGGTTAATGCGTTCGCGCACTTCGCTGGTAAAAGCGGTATCGCCGGCACTGCGTGGTGCCGGGCGCATTACTTCGTCAATTAATGCCTGTGTCAGCTGGCTTACCGACTGCTGTTGCGAGCCACTTAGCGGAGCGGCCGATTGTGACGCCGCGGCTGCGGGCTTTTGCAGTGCCATGCCCAACAACATCATCAGCATTTTGCCCAGCGTACCCATTTGTTGTTGTGGCGCTGTTGCGACGGGTTTTGCCGCAAACCAGTCGTTAACCCATTGCTTAAGTTGCTGCGGTTGTTGCATGGCCTCGCCTTTCGGCAGTTGCTGCAAAACGGCCTGTAAGACGCTGGCCAGCGCTTGACGCGGGGAGGGCGCTTCGCGTGGTGTGGGCTCGGCGGTGCCTCGCGGAGTAGGCGCTTCGCGTGGTGTCGGCTCGGCGGTGCCTCGCGGAGTAGGCGCTTCGCGCGGTGTCGGCTCGGCGGTGCCTCGCGGTGTAGGGAGTTCGCGAATCAGGTTTTGCAGGGCTTGTTGCAATTGGTTGGGGGTGGTTTGGCTTGCTTGTTTTAGCAATACGCCTGGTGTGGCAGGCGGTGGCGCCGTTGGCGCGGCTGTTGGCAGCGTGCCTTCGGCCGCTGCGGCTGTTTGCGCTGCGCGCGGTGTCAACAACGGCTGCTGCGGACTGCGTTGTTGAGTCACGCTTTGCAACAAGGCATCGGCTGCGGGCCTGGGCAGTTGTGCCAGTGGCAATTTAATATCTACCGGTTGTTTAGGCGCTTTAAGGCTGACCAATTGCAGGTTTAATTGCGGCTTACTCTCTTGTGCTGCTGGCTTGCTGACGGACTTTGCAATAACCAGCATCGGTTGTTGCGGCGCTTGCTGCTGTAGTTGCTGAATCTGTTGTTGCTGAGCCCGGGTAATAGCTACCGGCACAACCACGTTTTTACCCTGCACCGTTAATTGCAACAGCACTTGTGGTGGCTGCTGTTTTGCCGCATTGGCGGGCTGTACGGTCACCTTTACTGCCATTATCGGCAAACGGCTAAGTTGCTGGCCGACTTGCTGCATCGTACTTTGCTGCGACGCACTTTGTTGCAACACCCCCATCAACACCTTCGCCGACTCCGCATTGACCACCCGGGTTAAGTCATTCAATACCCGCACAGGCAACGCATCGGGCGCGGCCGATTTAGCACCGCCACTGTTACCCAGCAGATTTTGTAGTAACTGACCCAGCTCCATGTAACCTCTGTATTACCCGTTAGCAAACGTTGACTTAACACGGACAAATTGCCGCGCCTTTACATGGTATTTTCGGCAGCAATTGTGGTAAACTCGAATTAATTTATCCATCTAAATATGCGCCTTGTTGGAACCCACGAATGACTCAGTTCGCGAGCTCAGCAGTACCACTATTACACGCAGACGGTGTAAGCTCAATTCGCAGTGGCCGCGTATTATTTTCGCAGTTGCAGTTTGCCGTGCAAAGCGGCGAAATTTGGCAGATTACCGGTGCTAATGGCGCCGGTAAGTCGACCTTGCTGCGTATGTTGACCGGATTGCTGCAACCCTCAGAAGGGCGCATCTACTTTAACGGCAATCCGATCGAAAAAGTTCGCGACGACTACCATCAGCAATTACTTTATATCGGCCACAAAGCCGCCGTTAAGCCCGAGTTGACTGCGCTCGAAAACGTCTACTGGCAGCGCCGACTTAACGGCGATACTAACGCCAAAAATCAACAGCAAAGCGATTGGGACGTGCTCGAGCAACTTGGCCTGCTGGGCCTCGAAGAAGAATTCACCGGCCGCCTGTCGGCTGGCCAGCAGCGTCGTGTGGCGTTAACCCGCTTATGGTGCAGTCCGGCCAAACTATGGATCCTGGACGAGCCCTTTACCTCACTGGATGTCGAAGGCATTGCCTTGCTGCAACAACGCTTTATTGAACATTTAAATCAGGGCGGCACCATCGTCATGACCTCGCACCAGCCGCTAAACGACCCGCAACTGCCGTTGCAGCAATTAGCGTTAGCGGCACCGCAATACGAGATGCTGGCGTCATGAGCAGTAGCGTGAACCCGACCGCACTGTGGCGGTCTGTATTGGTACGCGACTTGCGCATTGCAGCACGGCGGCGCTCAGATGCACTTAATCCGTTGCTGTTTTTGTTGATGGTCGTGACCCTGTTCCCGCTGGGCGTGGGCCCCGGGCCAGATATCCTGGCGCGCATTGCACCGGGAATTATCTGGGTGGCGGCGTTACTGGCAACCTTGTTGGGACTGGATCGGTTGTTTAAAGACGACTATAACGACGGCAGTCTGGAACAACTGTGTTTGCTGCCGCAGCCGTTGGCCTTTACGCTGACTGCAAAAGTGGCAGCGCATTGGCTGTTAAGTGGTTTGCCGCTGGTTATTTTATCGCCGGTGTTGGCCTTGTTACTGAATTTGCCGTTAGATGCCTGGTGGGCGCTAGCGCTAACCTTACTATTGGGCACGCCGGCACTGAGTGCGTTAGGTGCCATCGGTGCCGCTTTAACATTACAGCTACAACGTGGCGGCACGCTGATTAGCTTGATATTATTGCCGCTGTTTATTCCGCTGTTAATCTTCGCGACCTCGGCGGTCGAAAATGCCGGCATGGGGCTGGCGGTACACGGGCAATTGGCCATTTTGGCTGCAATTTCCGTATTAACGGTAACCCTGGCGCCGCTGGCAATGGCGGCCGCTGTCAGAATGAGTATGAATTAATATGTGGCGATGGTTACATCCTTACGCAAAACCTGAAGCAACCTACCGGTTAGTCGACAAACTACTGCCGTGGTTTGCCGCTTTAACTATCATTAGCCTGGCGGTGGGTATGATCTGGGGACTGGCCTTTGCGCCGGCTGATTACCAGCAGGGCGACAGCTATCGCATCATCTATATTCACGTGCCGTCGGCAATCTTCTCGATGGGCGCGTATTTTGGTATGGCGGTGATGGGTGCCATTGCGCTGATTTGGCAAATAAAAACTGCCGAATGGTCAATTCCGGCTATTGCGCCGGTGGGCGCGGCCATGACGGCTATCGCCTTATTCACCGGCGCCATTTGGGGTAAACCCATGTGGGGAACCTGGTGGGTGTGGGACGCACGCCTGACGTCAGAACTGATTTTATTGTTTTTATATGTTGGCGTGATGGCGCTTTACTATGCCTTCGATGATCAGCGTACCGGCGCCAAAGCCGCAGCCATACTGGCGATGGTCGGGGTGGTTAATCTGCCTATCATTCATTATTCGGTGGAGTGGTGGAATACCCTGCATCAGGGCGCGACTATTACCAAGTTCGAACGTCCGTCCATTGCTACCAGTATGCTGTGGCCATTACTGATTAGCCTGCTGGGCTTTATGTTATTGACCGCGACGCTGGTGATGATGCGTTTTAAAAACGAATTACTGCGCCACGAATTGCATCGGCCGTGGGCACAGAAGGTGCTGGGTACGGCGCAGGAGGCTGACTAATGGCGTTTGATAGTTTCAGTGATTTTGTTCAGATGGGCGGCTACGGATTTTATGTTTGGCTGTCTTTCTTTTTAACCTTTTTGGTGATTGCCGGTGTCGCATTGGATGCCGCGATTGGGCGTCGCCGTTTGCAGCGTCAAAGTAAAACGTTACTGCGCCGCAAACAGCGTCTGTCCAAACGTCAACAACGGCAAGCATCGCCGGTCGGGGAGTCGAAGCGATGAATCCACGCAGAAAAAAGCGCTTAACCTGGGTCGCACTATTAGTGGTTGGCGTGTCAGTTGCGGTAGGACTGATGCTCTACGCTATGAGCCAGAGTATTAATTTGTTTTACACGCCGTCTGATTTTGTCGAAGTCGAAGAAGGCAAGCAGGCGCCGGTTGTAGGCCAGCGCATGCGCGTTGGCGGCATGGTGGTGGAAGGCTCGGTTAAGCGTAACCGCGACACCCTCGAAGTTAAATTTAACATCACCGATACCGGACCCGAAATTACGGTGTTGTATCAGGGCATTTTGCCGGATCTATTCCGCGAAGGGCAGGGCATTGTCGCGCAGGGCGAATTAGTTGAACCGCGTGTGCTTAAAGCCAGCGAAGTACTGGCCAAGCACGACGAAGAGTACATGCCGCCTGAGCTGGCCGAAAAAATGAAAGGCATTAAACATGTTAATCCGAATTCACCAGAGGCTTACACTGACGACGGGAGCGAGCAATGATTGCTGAACTCGGACACCTCAGTATCGCCATTGCCTTAGCTTTTTCGGTATTGCTGGCCGGCTATGCGCTTTATGGCGCGTGGCGTGGGCACGGTGGCGTGATGAGTTACGCGCGGCCGCTGGCTATCGGGCAGTTTTTATTTACCGCTATAGCTTTTGCGATGTTGGTTACGGCGTTTGTCGTTAACGATTTTTCCATTGCTTATGTAGCCGCCAACTCGAACACTGCACTGCCGACTCATTATCGAGTGACCGCGGTATGGGGATCGCACGAAGGTTCATTCCTGCTGTGGATGTTGATGCAGTCGGGCTGGATAGCGGCAGTGGCACTGCTGTCACGCTCGATGCCGCTACCGATGGTGGCGCGGGTATTAGGTATTTTAGGCCTAATCAGCATCGGCTTTTACCTGTTTATGCTAACGGTCTCCAATCCGTTTGATCGTAGCCTACCGATGATCCCGGTAGACGGCCGCGATCTGAATCCGTTATTACAAGACCCCGGCATGATCATTCATCCGCCGTTACTGTATATGGGTTACGTCGGCTTCTCGGTGGCGTTCGCCTTTGCTATCGCGGCATTGATATCCGGTAAGCTCGACGCCGCCTGGGCGCGCTGGTCGCGCCCGTGGACTCTGGCTGCGTGGATTTTTCTGACCCTGGGTATCGCTATTGGTAGTTGGTGGGCCTATTACGAACTCGGCTGGGGCGGCTGGTGGTTCTGGGATCCGGTCGAAAACGCCTCGTTTATGCCATGGCTGGTGGGGACCGCCTTATTGCACTCGCTGGCGGTCACCGAAAAGCGCGGCAGTTTTAAATCATGGACGGTGCTGTTAGCCATAGCGGCCTTTAGTTTAAGTTTGCTGGGTACCTTCTTAGTGCGCTCCGGCGTATTGGTCTCGGTGCATGCGTTCGCCTCCGATCCCACCCGCGGGCTGTTTATTTTAGTGTTGTTAGCCATCGTTATTGGCGGCTCGCTTATTCTTTATGGTATGCGAGCCTCGCAAATGCAGGGCTATAGCCGTTACGACCTGGCCTCGCGCGAAGTGATGCTACTGGGCAATAACGTGCTGCTGATGGCCGCCATGATTGTGGTACTGCTGGGCACCCTGCTGCCATTAGTCCATAAAGAACTGGGTATGGGCAGTATCTCCATTGGTGAACCGTTCTTTAACGAGCTGTACGCCTACCTGGTGGTACCCTTTGCATTACTACTTGGGGTCGGCCCGCTGATGCGTTGGCGCCGACAGCCACTGCAGCCGCTACTTAAACCACTGGCACTGTGTCTGGTATTAGCCCTCGCACTGACCTTTATTTTACCGCGTATTTGGGCTGAACAACTGCCGGTGTGGGCGGCTATTGGTCTGTTCCTGGCGTTCTGGGTGGCACTGTCGACGATAACCGAAGTGCAACAGACCCTAAAACAACGCAAACAGGGCCTGGCAGGCATTACCCGTATACCGGCCAGCCATTGGGGCATGGTGCTGGGGCACATCGGCTTCGCCGTAACCCTGATTGGGGTGGCGTTGGTGTCGCATTACGAAACCGAGCGTGATGTTGCCATTGCGCCCGGACAAACCGTAGAAGTTAGTGGTTATGAGTTAACCTTTAAGGAGCTTACGCACTTTGAGGGGCCTAATTACCTTGCTGATCAGGGAATTTTCCAGCTACATAAAAACGGCGAATTCGTTACCGAAGTGGTTAGCGAAAAACGCTTTTACACCGTTCAGCGCATGAGCATGACCGAAGTCGGCTTAGACGCTAGTTTATTGCGAGACTTATATGTAGCGATGGGCGAGCCTTTAGATGATGTCGCGGACGCGGATCAGCCCTGGGCAGTGCGTTTTTACGTAAAACCTTTTGTGCGCTGGATTTGGTTAGGCGCGATTATTATGGCCATTGGTGGCGCACTAGCGATGGCCGACAAGCGCTATCGTTCGGGCAAACGGGTTAAAGCTAAGGAGCAGTCGGCATGAGTGAAGAGCAGTCCAAACGCCGTTGGTGGGTGCTATTTGCGCCTTTAATCGTATTTGCACTATTGCTGGTGTTTTTATTAAAAGGCCTGGGCAGTGACCCGACCAAACTTGAATCGGTGTTAATTGATAAATCGGTACCTGAATTCAATGCCGTGGACTTGTTTAACAACGACAAAGTCTACAGCCAGGAGGTGTTAAAAGACGGCCCCATGCTGATGAACGTCTGGGCCACCTGGTGCCCGACCTGCCGCGCTGAACATGCGTTTTTAAACGAGTTGGCGGCACAGGGAATTCCTATTGTCGGGCTAAATTACAAAGACGATTCGCGTGCCAAAGCCATAGGCTGGTTAAATACCCTTGGCGACCCGTACACCGTTAACCTGTTCGATCCCGAAGGCGAGGTCGCCTTTGAATTTGGTGTGTACGGTGCGCCGGAAACTTACTTTATTGATGCCGAGGGCAAAATTCGTTACCGCCATGTGGGCGACGTCAATGCCCGTAACTGGCAGAACAAACTCAAAGGCATTTATAGCCAGTTACAGCAGGAGGCACAGCAATGAGATATTTCAGTGCGTTAATAGCCAGCCTGTTGCTGTGTTTAAGTCTCGGGGCTTTGGCGCAGCAGGTTACCTATGATGGCCACGAATTCGACACCGAACAACAGCGCAAGACCTACGCGGAACTGATCAGCGAGTTACGCTGCCCGAAATGTCAAAACCAGAATATCGCCGACTCCAATGCACCGCTCGCTGCGGATATGCGTGAACGCGCCTACGAAATGGTCATGGCCGGTGAATCGAAACAAGCGGTTATTGATTACATGGTCGCGCGCTACGGCAATTTCGCGCACTATAAGCCGCCGTTTAATGTATTTACCGCCATACTTTGGGTGGCACCGGTGGCGATTGCATTAATTGGCATTTTTCTGGCCTTGCGCTTATCGCGAAAGCGTAGCCAGCCGGTCACCTTAAGCGACGAAGAAAAGCGTCGCCTGGCGCAACTAAAAGCGGAGGCCAAAGATGATTAAGTTAGTACTGGCGTTAGCCGTGTTAGTCATCTTAGCGGTGATTGTCATTTTATTGGCACGGGTATTTCAGCACAAACAGCAGCTTAGCCGCGATAACGAAAATCAGCAGTGGTACCGTCAGCGCCTGTCCGAATTAGACGAGGATCATGCCAACGGTCGTGTCAGCGAAGAAGAATATCAGCAAGCGGTAACCGAGCTGGATAAAACCTTCGTTACCGATAATCGTAATATCGAAGCCGACATAAAATGGCTACCGGCTAAACCCTGGCTACCCATTGTCTTATTGGTGGTGTTGTCGGTAGGGCTCTACATCGCATTCGGTAGCTGGACACTGCAGCGCCAGGCCGACGACGCCTTGCAGCAATTGCCCGAGCTGGGCAAAACCGTGTTACAGGAACAACAGCAGGTGGATGCCGAGACGCTGTCGACCTTTGCGCTGGGGCTGCGGCAAAAACTACAACGCCAGGGCGACGACCCCATCGCGTGGTGGATTTATGCCGGTCTGATGAGCGATTTACAACAGTTCGACCAGGCCAATAACGCCTTCCAACGGTCGCTGGACTTAGACCCTGACCGTGTCGGCACGCTGATTAGCTATGCACGCTTTTTACTGCAAAATGGCGGCGCAGAGACTAACCAGCAGGCGGCGCAGTTATTAGCTCGGGCACTGCGGTTAGAGCCGGATAATGCTGATGCACTGTCATTAAGCGGTTTTGTTGCATTCGAAAACGCCAATTACGAACAAGCTGTCAACGCGTGGCAGCGCTTGTTATCGTTAACACCTGCAGACTCAAACCGGCGCGAGGTGGTGGAACAGGCAATTGCCGATGCCAAGCAGCAGTTGCAACAGGGTGCCATGAGCCTGACGGTAACGGTGGAGCTGGGCGAAACCGTGCGTGATGCACTGCCTGCCAATGGTACCTTGTTTATTTACGTGACTGCGCCTGATGGAGCACCGATGCCGGCGGCGGTTAAGCGTGTTGCCGCCGGCAGTTTGCCGGTAACTGTTACCTTGAGTAACCAGGATTCGATGCTGCCCGACTATCAGTTAAGCTCACTCGAGCAATGGAAAGTACAGGCGCGCGTCTCGCAAGATGACAAAATAGATGTACAAGCGGGTGATCTGAATGCCGTACCAGCGGTTATTAATGCAAAGGATTCTGCCAGCGTCACACTGCGGCTGACAGAGCAAGTTGCGACAACAAACAATCAAAATGGAAGTGGAAAGTAAGCGATGCAAAAAAGGTGGTATGCGAAGCTGTTTGGTGCGCTGATGTCAGTGCTGGTGTTGGCCGGTTGTTCATCCACACCGGATGATCCTTATGCCGACAAGCGAGACCCGTTCGAGGACATGAACCGCGTGGTCTGGGATTTTAACCAAGATGTTGACGAAGCAGTAATCAAACCAACCGCCGAGGTTTATGAAAACATCCCGGCACCGGTGCGTCATTCGTTGTATCGCGCGTTCGAAAACCTGCAAGAGCCCTGGTCGTTTGTAAATAATATTTTGCAAGGTAAACCCAAAGATGCCGGTGTTACCGTGGGTCGCTTTTTCTTTAACAGCACCATTGGTTTGCTGGGATTATTGGATCCGGCCACCGAAATGGGCCTGACCAAACGCGAAGAATCACTGGGCGAAACACTGGCACTGTGGGGCGTACCGGACGGTCCTTACCTGATGTTGCCACTGTTGGGCCCGACGGTACTTATCGATCGTGGTACCGACTGGGTTGACGGCAATTACTTCCCTTATACCGCAGTCGACTCAGACTGGGACATTCCGCGTTATACGGTAAAAGGGCTGGAGCTGCGCTTACGCTTGCGTGAGCAAGAGCAAGTGCTGGAGAACGCGCTGGACCCCTACACCTTTGTTAAAGAGGCGTATTATCAAAACTGGCGTTACAACGTGTATGACGGTAATCCGCCGCAAGAGCCGGCTGAAGACTTCGAAGATTTTGAAGATTTTTAATCAAATCGTGACATTGACGCCAGCCTGATCCTGAACAATGCTTAAGGCAGTTTCGGTATTTAAAGGCGGTAAACATGTCGCAGGCAACGGTATTAATGATCGAGGACGACGTCGTTTTTCAGGGCGTCGTGCAACAATACCTGCGTCAGCTCGATTATGACGTGCACTGTACAGCTAACGGCCGCGAAGGCATCAAACTGTGCAGTCAACGTACCCCCGATATTATCATTTGTGACTTAAAACTCCCTGATATCAGCGGTCTCGAGGTTATCGAGACACTGCTGTCGATGACCACCGACCTGCCGATTATTGTGGTTTCTGCCAGTGACTCCATGGCGGATATCCGCGAAGCGGTGCGACTAGGGGCGTGGGATTATCTGGTCAAGCCGTTAGAGAGTTTAACCACCCTAAACGAGGCAATTCAGCATTGTCTTAAGCGCTACCAGTTAGAAGAAACCTACCTGCATGATCGCTGGGAGCTGGATGATCATATCGACGTGCTCTACAACGATGATGCGCTGGTACAGCGGCTGACGCACGAATTATTGCCTAATGGCTCGCTGCAGTTGGGCGGCTACCGGTTTGATTTTCATCTGCAAAACGGACAGCCTAGTTTGTGGCTGGATTACCGGCCACTGCTGGACGGCAGGGTGCTGGTGCTGATGGCAAGCCCGCAAAACGCAACCGACCAAACCCTGATACCCTTGCTGGTTTTCAAAACGCTGTTAGATCCGCTGTTACGTCAACACCTGTCCGGAAACGACGATACGGTTTTACAACCACAGCGGCTGTTGCGGCATCTTAATAACGAGCTCTGTCACTCGCGCATTCGTACGGCTTTTGATGTCTGGGTGGGGGTGTTAGATACCAAACAACAACACTGGCGCTGGGCGCAGGCGGGGGACATGATACACAGTGAACCGCAGGCAAAACCGGATCTGGCGTTGGGCATATGGCAACAGGCGCGCTATCAATGCCGTGAACTTGAACAAGTGAGTAAAATTCATGCCCGGCTGCCACAACAAGCCGAGCTAATTATTCAGCGCGAGACGCCTCAAACTGCCGAATAGCCTTATCGATGTAGGGCAGGCTCATATTGATATTAATTGGCTGGGTAAACAACGGATAACCAATTCCGGCCGCTAACAACGCGGGTAACTTCCACCATCCTTGCACGTCTACGATGGCATAAAATACCACACAAATTGGCACTAACTTAGCCAGGTTGCAGATTAACCGACGTGGAACAGGCATCGCTTGTTGCGCTGCAGCCAGTATTGCTGCACGCTCAACAAATGAATAGTCCTGCAATTGCGGAACTTTTTTGGAAGAAAAATACAGGGCCATAAGTACCTTTGTTACCTTTAAATTCACTGTCTATAGGCGCGTTGAGGTTGCATTATAACAGTAAAACGCGGTATAAACGTGGCCGATTTTTAGAACTTTAGAATAGGTAAAAGCATGGACAAGCAGAACGTCAAAAAAGTCGTTATCCCGGTTGCGGGACTAGGAACACGGATGTTACCAGCCACTAAGGCCATTCCAAAAGAAATGCTGCCGCTGGTCGATCGTCCGTTAATTCAGTTTATTGTGGAAGAGTGTGCTGCGGCGGGCTTAACCGATGTGATTTTGGTTACACATTCCAGTAAAAACAGTATCGAAAACCACTTCGATACCAGTTTTGAACTAGAAACAACCCTCGAGCGCCGCGTTAAGCGTCAGTTGTTAGAAGAAGTACAGGCGATTTGTCCCAAAGGCACCACCATTATGCACGTGCGTCAGGGCGAGGCGAAGGGCTTAGGCCATGCGGTGCTGTGTGCGCGGCCGTTGGTCGGTAATGAACCGTTTGCGGTGGTGTTACCGGATGTCCTGGTCGACGAAGCCAGCTGCGACCTTAAGCGCGACAACATGGCCGAAATGAAGCGCAATTTTGAGCAGACCGGCGCGGCCCAGGTGATGGTAGAGAAAGTGCCACACGAAAATGTTAGTAGCTACGGCGTTGCCGATATTAACGGTGCGGATTTGGCCCCCGGTGAGCAGGCGGCCATTAAGCAATTGGTTGAAAAACCCGCCGTGGACGAGGCGCCGTCAGATTTGGCTGTGGTTGGTCGTTATGTGTTCCCGAAAGAATTATGGCCATTGCTGGAGCGCACTCCGGTCGGTGCCGGCAACGAAATTCAGCTAACCGACGCCATGGCAATGTTATTGCAGGATAAACCGGTCAATGCCTACTACATGAAAGGCAAAAGCCACGACTGCGGCAACAAATTCGGCTACGCCAAAGCCTTCCTCGAGCACGCCCTGCGCCACCCGCAACTCGCGGATGATATGCGCGAATATATAAATAGGCTTTGATGACATACGACGGTGGGGGGCATTCCGCTCCGCCGTTGCGTTCGGCTACGCCTCACTAAACCGGCGGCCACTTACGATATGAATTAATAGCGAGGGGTAGTCGGCATCAAGGTTTTAAAAGGATTCAACGTCATCGTTTCAAAAGTGCAATTTAGCTCGCGACGGAAAGGAATGATTGCATATCGTAAGTAGCCGTCGGCTTAGCGGCGCAACGCGCCGCGTGACGGCGGGAATAGATGTCACGAAACGGCCGCTTTCTGCGCTTCGATCTCCTTGCCCATAATCAAGTCGGCCAATTGGCGTGCGCAGGGGCCGGTTTGTTCGCCTTTCGGTAGCACCATATACAAGCTGCCTTTGCGGCAGCTACTGCCTTCCAGTTGCAGTTTGCGAATAGCGCCTTTTTTCATCTCGCGCTCGGCAATGTAGGGCGGTAACCAGCAAAAGCCGAGGCCGGAACGAACCAATCGCAAAGCTTCGTCGAAATGGCTCACCGTCCAGCGTTGCTCCGCCTTCAGCCAGCCTTCATCCTCCTGCGGATGTTCGGCGGTATCGCGGATAACAATTTGCAAATGCTGGCTTAACTCGTCCTGCGCAACCGGCTGTTCGAGTTGCGCCAACGGATGGTCAGGATGGCACACCAAATCCATCACATAATCGTCAATAGGTTCGCCAATATAGCCTTTCGGCAGGTGGTGGGTAATGACCACATCCGCTGATTTTTCGCGAATGTGCTCCAGCGTGCCGGTCAATACGGTGTCTTCGATCGATAACCGGCTGCCGCGGCTAAAGTCCTGAAACTTGCGTAATGCCGGAATCAGCGTCGAGCGGTCAAACACCATCTCCAGCGCTAATTTAACTTCCGGCTCCCAACCTTGTTCCAGGTTATGCGCCAGTTGTTCCAGTTCCTGTGCCGTTTGTGTTAACTGTCGGGAGCGACGCAGCATAACCTCGCCCACCGCCGTTAAAACCGCCTTACGACCTTTAACCTCAAGCAGTTGTACGCCTAACACCTGTTGTAATTTTGCTACGGCGTGGTTTAAAGAGGATTGGCTCTTATTCAATTTATCGGCTGCGTGAGCATAACCGCCACAGTCGATAACGGCCTGAAAAATCCGCCACTGCTCTAAGGTGGATTTTGCTCTGTAATGTGCCATATCAGTATTGATACCGCCCTTATTGAAGAAAACTTAGGTCCGTGCAGTCAGAATGGCACGGATCGGTGCTTTGTACCCTTCAATAGTCATATTGTAGTCATTTGGATCAAGAAAATCTTTTAACGATTCACCCTGCATCCATTCCGTCGACCGCTGTTCGTCCAGAGAGGTGACGTTATGGTCAACAATTTCGATGTCTTTGAAGCCCAGCCGTTGTAGCCAAACCGCCAACGCCTCAGCGCTGGGTAAAAACCAAACATTGCGCATTTGTGCATAACGTTCACCGGGCATCATCACCGTGGTATCGTCGCCCTCGACTACAATCGTCTCCAGCACTAACTGGCCGCCGGGCTTTAACAACCCTTTTAACTGCTGCAAAAATTCCAGCGGCGAACGGCGGTGATACAGCACCCCCATACTAAACACGGTATCGAAGCTTTTTAACTCCGGCATCTGTTCAATACCCACCGGGAAAAAGTGCGCGTGCCGGGCAAGCGCCGGCGGCATATATTTTCTAATGGCCTGAAACTGGGTTAAAAACAGCTCGCCCGGATCGACTCCCCACACATCCTCCGCACCGGCTTCCAGCATCCGCCATAAGTGATAACCGCTGCCACAGCCGACATCCAGCACTTGTTTGCCCTGTAATGAATCCAGATGGGGCGCAACCCGCTGCCACTTCCAGTCCGACCGCCATTCGGTATCGATGGTCATGCCGAACAAATCGAACGGACCTTTGCGCCACGGGCATAATTGCATCAACAGGCCGCGCAATTGCGCCCGCTGCGAGTCGGTCGCCTGCGCCGCAGAGCCGACGCTAATGGTGTCGCCTAAATCAACATCCGCGCTATCCGTTAGTTCGATATCCGGCAACTGCTTTAACACCCGTTGCCATTTTTTAAAGTCGCCATGGGGTTTGTCGCTAAACTGGCGTAGCTGTGTTGGTAAGGTTTCCAGCCAGGCGGCGTGCGGGCTGTCGAGCAAGCGTTGCAGTGAATGATTAAACATTGGCATTAGTCCGTTCCCTTAACAGCCAGCATGGCAGCAAAATTAAAACACTGAAACCAGCAGCCATAGTGGGCAAAGCCGGCTTCCTTAAAACGCGCAAAATGGTCGGACAGCTTGTCAATTTTCATAACGTTTTCGATAGCCGCGCGTTTTTGACTGATTTCCAGCTCGCTGTAGCCATTGGCACGCTTAAAATCGTGGTGCAGATCCACCAGGACATCGTTCATGGTATCGTCCTCGGCGATGATTTTTTCGGCAATCATCAAGGCACCACCAGGGCGTAAACCCGAAAAAAGTGTCGAAATAATACGCTGACGCTCTTCACGCGGCACGAATTGCAACGTAAAATTGAGCACTATCATAGACGCATTAGTAATGTCGGTTTCGCGGATATCCTCGCATCGTAGTGTAACCGGCACTTGGCTTTTAAAGCCCTGAAGGTGTAGGCGCGCGCGCTCAATCATCGCTTCGGAGTTATCCACGGCGACAATCTGAACCGGTGCAGTGGCTTCGCAGCCTTTGCGCAACGCCAGCGTTGCCGCACCCAGCGAACAACCTAAATCATAAACAGTCGAGTCGGGCTGAACGTAACGTGCGGCCAACTGCGGCAAGGTCTGTAAAATGCTGGAATAGCCCGGAACCGAGCGGTTTATCATGTCGGGAAACACCTCGACCACGTGCTGATCGAAGCTAAAATCAGCGACGCTGGGTAAGGGCTTAGAAAAAATCGTATCGCGGTGGTTCATAATTGGCGCGCCTGTCCGATAATGCTCTATAACTTATAAAGATAACTAACTAGTTTACCTAACCTGTCGGAGAATATACAACGAATGAAACATCAATGGCGGTCATTGCTTGCTTTCATGTTGCTGCTATTGGGTCTTAGCGCGCACGCCGCGAATGAGACCAATGACTGGCTGGTTGAGCATCCGGAAATACGGGTGGGCGTGCCGGACGACCTGAAACCACTCATTTCGTTCGAGCAGGGCACCGCGGTGGGTTTTGACGTGGATATGCTGACCACCATTACCCAGGGCGTTCCGATGGATTTTATCTGGGTGCCTTGCGGCAGCTGGTCAGCATGTTTAACGGCGCTGCAACAACGCGACATCGATGTGCTGCCCAGTATGTCATTTTCTACCGATCGCGCTGCCTACACTAGTTTTACCCAGCGTTACTGGACCATGCCCTGGGCCGCCTTGTCGATACATGACGTTGGCGAGCAGGTTCCTCGAGAACTCAAAGCCGAGCAGCTGCGGGGCCAACGCATTGGCGTGACTCAGGGCTACAGCGTTATCCCGATGCTGCAGCATATCCAGCAAACCGAGGTGGTGGAATTTAATACCCTGCCGCAGGGTATTGATGCCCTCGCCCGCGATGCCATAGACGTTTATATTGACAGCCTGCCGATTTTGGTTGATGAGTTACAGCAACGGCCGGTGGCTAACGCCGATTTAAGCGTGCTAAGCGGTGCACCGGGCGAGGATTTATTCTTTGGTGTACGCAGTGACTATCAACCGCTGGTGGTGATATTTAATCGGGGTATCGAGAAACTGACCGATTTAGAGCGTCAGCGCATACGCCGCAAATGGTATGGCTACGAATTGCAGCAAGGCTGGACTGATCAGGAGCTGCTTAGCCTGGGCTTGAAATTGGGCTCGGTGGTGGTCGTGTTGATTGCCGGTGTGGCCTATTGGAACAGTCGCCTGCGGCGCGAGGTTAAATTGCGCAAGTCGGCTGAGCGCCGTATTCGTTACGTCGCTACACATGACGAACTGACTGGTTTACCTAATCGTAATTTGCTTAGCGACCGACTGGAGCAGGCGATTTTACAGCATCAGCGCGATAATAAAGCGTTTAGCATTATGTTTTTGGATTTAGATGGCTTCAAGGCGATTAATGATGACTTCGGCCACGAATACGGTGATGAAATACTCATCCATGCTGCGCAAAGGCTAACCGGATTACTGCGTAAATCCGATACCGTCTGCCGCTACGGCGGTGACGAGTTCGTGGTGGTACTGCCCAGTACCAACAATACCAACGCCGCACTGGCCGTGGCACGCAAACTGGTGGTGCATATCGCCCGGCCATATAAAATTAAAGGCGAGTCGCTCGATGTCAGCGTCAGCGTCGGCGTCGCCATGTTCCCGCAGCACGGCAGCGACGAACAAACCCTGCTGCGCTCCGCCGACAAAGCCATGTACGCCGCCAAAGCCGCCGGCAAAAACGACGTCCGCTTGGCGGGGTAGGGCGTCCCCACAGCGTGGATGACATTTGGCGTTATTTCGCTATAATGTGGCGCTTCAAATTTCATAACATCCAACGACAGCTGGTAGTAGGAAAACGCACATGCGAACGCATTATTGTGGGCAGGTAAACGCCGAATTAGCAGAACAGCAAGTCACTTTGTGTGGCTGGGTCAACAAACGCCGCGATCTGGGCGGCTTAATATTTATCGATTTACGCGATCGCGAAGGCTTAATACAAGTCGTTTTCGATCCCGACCAAAAAGACCTGTTCGAGCAAGCCAACAAATTGCGTCAGGAATTCTGTGTGCAGATAAAAGGCACGGTTAACCGCCGTCCTGACAGCCAGGTTAACAAAACCATGAAAACCGGCGAAGTCGAACTGCTGGCCTCAGAACTGACGATTTTAAGCCGCTCTGAACCGCTGCCTATCGACTTTAACTCGCAAGTGAGCGAAGAAGCCCGTCTGCGCTTCCGCTACCTTGATCTGCGTCGCCCGCAGATGAACGAAAAACTGCAGTTTCGCGCCAAAGTCACCAGTGCCGTACGTCGCTTTTTAGACGACAGCGGCTTTTTAGACATCGAAACACCGATGCTGACCCGCGCCACCCCTGAAGGCGCGCGCGATTACCTGGTACCGAGCCGTACCCACAAAGGCCGTTTTTTCGCACTGCCACAAAGCCCGCAGCTGTTTAAACAGTTACTGATGATGTCGGGTTTTGACCGCTATTACCAAATCGTAAAATGCTTCCGCGACGAAGATTTACGCGCTGATCGCCAGCCGGAATTCACCCAGATCGATATCGAAACCTCGTTCATGACCGCCGAGCAGGTGATGGAAGTCACCGAGCAGATGACGCGCGAACTGTTCCAGAACCTGTTGGATATCGACTTAGGCAAATTCCCGACCATGAGCTGGCACGAAGCGATGCAGCGCTATGGTTCAGATAAACCCGACCTGCGTAACCCGCTGGAGCTGGTTGATGTCGGTGATTTGTTAAAAGACGTCGAGTTTAAAGTATTCTCCGGCCCGGCCAACGACGAAAAAGGCCGTGTTGCCGTGGTGCGCCTGCCGGGGCAGGCTGACAATGTGTCACGTAAGATGATCGATGACTACACCAAGTTTGTCGGCATTTACGGTGCTAAAGGTTTAGCCTGGGTTAAAGTTAACGATTTATCGCAAGGCCGCGACGGCCTGCAGTCGCCAATTTTAAAATTCCTTCCGGACGACGCATTAAACGCAATTCTGGAACGTACCGGTGCGCAAACCGGCGACGTACTGTTCTTTGGTTCTGACAAAGCCAACGTGGTCGCCGAGTCGATGGGCGCGTTGCGTCTTAAGCTGGGTGAAGAGTTTGATTTGGTCAGCGACGAATGGAAACCACTGTGGGTTGTCGACTTCCCTATGTTCGAAGAAGACGATGACGGCTCGCTGGCTGCATTGCATCACCCATTCACTGCACCGGTTAACGTCACCCCGGAAGAACTTAAAGCCAATCCGGCACAGGCGCTGTCTAATGCTTACGACATGGTCTTGAACGGCGTTGAAGTGGGCGGTGGCTCAGTGCGTATTTTTGATAACGCCATGCAACAGGCGGTGTTTGAAGTGCTGGGCATTGGTAAAGACGAAGCGCAGGAAAAATTCGGCTTTTTGTTAGAAGCACTCAAGTATGGCACGCCACCACATGCGGGTCTGGCCTTTGGTCTGGACCGCCTGGTGATGCTGATGGTTGGTGCCAGCTCGATTCGTGATGTGATTGCGTTCCCGAAAACCACCACCGCGGCCTGCGTTATGACTGACGCACCAGGGCTGGCAAATCCGGACGCATTGCAAGAACTGGGTGTTAAGAGTACGGTTGAGGATAAACCAGAAAATCAATAAGGGTGAACTATGGCCGGTCATTCTAAATGGTCCAACATTAAACACCGGAAAGCCGCGCAGGATGCTAAGCGCGGCAAAATATTTACTAAGTTAATCCGCGAAATCAACGTCTCTGCCCGCGAGGGCGGGGGCGATCCGGAAACCAATCCGCGCCTGCGCGCTGCCATCGACAAAGCTCTGTCGAACAATATGAAGCGCGACACCATCGATACGGCCATCAAACGTGGCACCGGCGAGATGGACGGCGATAACGTCGAAGAACTCACCTACGAAGGTTACGGCCCCAACGGCGTGGCTATTTTGCTGGAATGCATGACCGACAATAAAAACCGTACGGTGTCGGAAGTGCGTTATGCCTTTAGCAAGCACGGCGGTAATTTAGGCACTGACGGCTCGGTGGCTTACCTGTTTAATAAAATGGGTGTGATCAGCTACAGCGATGGTGTTACCGAAGAGCAAGTGATAGAGCCGGCGCTGGAAGCGGGCGCCGAGGACATTGTTAAACATGCCGACGGCTCGTTAGATGTCATGACCACGCCGGATAACTTTGGTGCCGTCAAAGATGCGCTGGATGCGCGCGAGCTGGCCGCATCGAATGCGGAAGTGACCATGGTGCCGGATACCAAAGTCGATTTAGATGCCGACAGTGCGCAAAGCTTTTTAAAACTGCTTGATGCGCTGGAAGACTTAGACGACGTGCAAAACGCCTACCACAATGCTGATATTTCGGATGAAGTATTGGCACAGCTTAACGCCGACTGATGAGCGTGATTCTGGGCATTGACCCGGGCTCCCGCTTAACCGGCTACGGCATTATTCAGCGCCACGGCCGCAAGCTGCATTATGTCGCCAGCGGCTGTATTCGCGTTACCGGACCGTCGGCGCAGCCTTATTCGTTGCCGGAAAAGCTTAAGCGCATTCACAATTCGGTAGTGGAGCTGATCACCCAGTTTCAGCCGGACGAATTCGCCATAGAGCAAGTGTTTATTGCGCGCAACCCGGATTCAGCATTAAAGCTGGGCCAGGCGCGCGGGGCGGCCATTGTCGCAGCCGCCTGCCATGATTTGCCGGTAGCAGAATACAGCGCGCGCTCAATCAAACAAGCTGTAGTCGGCACCGGCGCCGCCGAAAAAGAACAAGTCCAGCACATGGTCATGGCCCTACTCAACCTCAGCAAACGCCCCCAGGCCGACGCCGCCGACGCCCTCGCCGTGGCTATTTGCCACGCCAACACCCGATCGTTTTGATACGGTTTGTAGGCGGGGATACGTTTTGGCCCCGCCGGTGCGTTCGGCTTCGCCTCACTAAACCGGCGGTTACCGCCTCCGCCGCCGTTGCGCTCGCCTACGGCTCGCTAAACCGGCGGTTACTTACGATATGAATTAATATCGAGGGGTAGCCGGCATCACGGTTTTAAAAGAATTCAACGTTAAAAATCATTAAAACCTCAAATGCTGGCATATCCCGGGAACGTGAACAGATCGCAAGTAGCCGCCGGTTTAGCGACCGAAGGGAGCGCACCGGCGGGACAAAGCGTATCCCCGACTGCGAGGCCCATCGAAGCCCCCGAATCCCCCGCCTAGCGCCCCCGGATAGCCGATGGTATGATAACGGCATCGCCAATAAAAAAAGAACACCAATGATTGGACAAATCTCCGGCAAGCTCATTGCCAAGCAGCCGCCTGAAGTATTGATTGATGTGAATGGCGTGGGATATGAAATCCAGCTGCCGATGACCTGTTTTTACGCGCTGCCGGCGCTTAATGAACAAGTTACGCTGGTGACTCATTTTGTCGTGCGCGAAGACGCACAACTACTGTACGGCTTTAACAGCCAAGCGGAGCGCAGCCTGTTCCGTTTGTTAATCAAAACCCAGGGCGTGGGGCCGAAACTGGCGTTGGCGATTTTAAGCGGTATGAACGCCGATGAATTTGTCTGGGCGGTTAATCAAAACGATGTCAGCCGGCTGGTAAAATTGCCCGGCGTTGGCAAAAAGACCGCTGAGCGCCTGGTAATTGAAATGCGCGATCGTCTGAAAGACTGGCAGGGCAGTGGCACCCCGGCTACCGATGCGGCAGCTATTGATGCGGTTACCGCCGATTCCACCTTTGTGCACCCGGCCGATGCCCGCAGCGATGCCTTGAGCGCACTACTGGCATTGGGTTATAAACAAAACCAGGCCGATAAAGCCTTAAAAGCCGTGTATCAGCAAGAATATACCAGCGAAGAGCTAATCAAAGCCGCGCTTAAACAGTTAGCGTAACGAGAGCCTTCAGCGGAACGAGAGCCTTCAGCGGAATAAAAAAGCCTTCAGCGGAATAAGAGAGCCTTATGATAGAAGCCGACCAAATACCCAGCCATCGCATTGTCGAAGCCGAAACCCAGGGTGACGATGAGGCCATCGACCGTGCCATACGCCCCAAGGTCCTCAAAGATTATACCGGCCAAAAACATGTGGTCGAGCAGATGGAAATTTTCATCGAGGCGGCACGCAAGCGCCAGGAAGCTCTGGACCACCTGTTAATCTTTGGCCCGCCGGGGCTGGGTAAAACGACACTGGCTAACATCGTCGCCAACGAACTGGATGTGAATATAAAAACCACCTCGGGTCCGGTGCTGGAAAAAGCCGGCGATCTGGCCGCGTTGCTGACTAACCTCGATCCTCATGACGTACTGTTTATTGACGAAATCCATCGCCTAAGCCCGGTAGTCGAGGAGATCCTGTACCCGGCGATGGAAGACTACCAACTGGATATCATGATAGGCGAAGGTCCGGCGGCGCGTTCTATCAAACTCGATCTACCGCCGTTTACGCTAATTGGCGCTACGACTCGTGCCGGCGCACTGACCTCTCCGCTGCGGGATCGTTTTGGCATCGTGCAGCGATTAGAATTTTACAACGTGGAAGAACTCACCGACATTGTCGCCCGCTCAGCCAGCTACATGAATATGGTGATGAAAGACGGTGGCGCCCGCGAAATCGCCCGCCGCTCGCGCGGCACACCACGTATTGCCAACCGACTGCTACGCCGGGTACGTGATTACGCCGAAGTTAAAGGTAACGGCGAAGTCGACGAGCCCACTGCCAACGCGGCACTGACCATGGTTGATGTTGACCAGGCCGGCTTCGACTATATGGATCGCAAATTATTGCTGGCCATTATGGAAAAATTCCTCGGTGGCCCGGTGGGGCTGGATAACCTGGCTGCGGCAATTGGCGAAGAAAAAGACACCATTGAAGACGTGCTAGAGCCTTATCTTATTCAGCAGGGCTTTTTACAGCGCACGCCACGGGGTCGTATGGCAACACCGCGTGCTTACCAGCACTTTGGTTTAAAACCTGAAGAAAAGTAAAGCTTGAGTAAAAAATGGATAAAAAAAAGCCCGCACAAAAGTACGGGCAAACAGAACAACAAGAAGGAAGTTAAATAAAATCCAGGGAACTAATTACAAAAAATCAAAATTTCAGAAGTAGTGACAACCAAACTCTGTCTCTTCGATTTGTTCGCTATTATACGGCTAAATTGGCCTGTATCAAACAAGAAATTTTACACGTTCACATTAAAAAAATTAATGCGAACATTTTAGCTAACGGTTAAAAAAAGACCAACAATTTTTCAACAATTGAAAAAACCCGTTAAAAAACAACGAGCATAGTTTTAATTGTTTCAGTTTTGTCATAAATAAAAGTCTGCTGAAGTTTTAATCAGCGCCACTTTTAAGTGTCTTAAAAAGTTATTGTGACAAAATTGTCATTTTTAAAGGTTAACCCATGAAAAAAATACATTTTGAATGGCCAGTGAGAGTTTATTACGAAGACACTGATGCCGGTGGTATCGTTTATTATGCGAACTATCTCAAATTTCTTGAACGTGCCCGCACCGAATGGTTAAGGTCGTTGGGGATTGAACAGGACAGCTGGTTAGATCACAATAGGGGCTTCGTGGTCAGGCAGGTCGAACTGGATTTGCGCGAAGCAGTAAAATTTAATGCTGAACTGACCGTAACCGTGACGGTCGAACAGCTGAAGCGCGCATCGATGGTGTTTACGCAGCAGGTTATTGGTCAGCAGGGGCAGCTGCATTGCAGCGGCACGATCAAAGCCGCCTGTGTCGACCTTAATGTAATGCGCGCGGTCGCCATACCAGCGCCGATTTACGACAAAATAAATGACACCATAAAAACATAGTCAAACAGACAGAGGGTTAACGAGCGTGGAAACAGAATTATCCTTTATTGATTTATTCTGGCAGGCAAGCCTGCTGGTGAAGTTGGTCATGATCATGCTGTTGGCCATGTCAGTATGGGGTTGGGTGCTGATTTTCCAGCGCAAAAAGGTGATTAACACCGCCAACAAAGACGCGCTGAAATTCGAAGATCGCTTTTGGTCCGGCGTCGACCTTGCGCGCCTGTATCAGGAAATTTCCGCCCGCGCCAAAAATGCCAAAGGCATGGAGCTGCTGTTCCACGCCGGCTTTAAAGAATTCGCGCGGCTGCGTAACCATCCCGGAACCAATCCACAGGCCACTATCGAAGGGGCATTCCGCGCTATGCGTGTCGCCCACGCCCGCGAGCTGGAAAAACTCGAAAATAACCTCGGCATACTCGCTACCATCGGCTCAATCAGCCCCTATATCGGCCTGTTTGGTACGGTCTGGGGTATCATGAATGCCTTTATCGCCCTGGGCGCGGTTGAACAAGCGACGCTGGCAATGGTCGCGCCGGGTATCGCCGAGGCGCTAATTGCTACCGCGATGGGTCTGTTTGCCGCGATCCCGGCTGTTATCGCTTATAACCGCTATGTAAACCGGGTAGAAAAAGTCGATAACCAGTACATGAACTTTATTGATGAATTCGTCGCCATTTTGCAACGCCAGGCGCTGTCGCAAAAAGCCACTGGTAATAGCCAGGAGGAACCTGCGCTATGATGGTGATGCCGCGTAAACGCCGTAAGCCGGTAGCGGAGATCAACGTGGTGCCTTACATCGACGTCATGTTGGTGTTGCTGATTATCTTTATGGTTACCGCGCCGCTGATTACGCAAGGCGTTAAAGTTGAATTACCTAAGGCGTCGTCAGAGCCATTGTCAAAAGACTCTAAGCCGCCATTGGTGGCGTCGGTCGACGCGCAGGGCAATTACTACCTGAATCAGAACACTGATCCCGACCAACCCATCAGTGCGCAGGAAGTCGCGACGCTGGTGGCAGCGCAGCTGCAGTTAGAGCCGGAAACGCCGGTGATGGTGAATGGGGATGGTGCCGTTTCGTATAACCAAGTCGTACAGTTGATGGTGTTACTGCAAAAAGCAGGGGTACCGTCAGTGGGCTTAATGACAGATTCGTCGGAAAACTAGTCGTGGCAAAAAAAGTAGCAGGCACAGACAGTATTAAATTACCCTTGCTTTACTCGGTTGGCATTCACGCAGCAATCGGGGCTGTTTTGCTGTTCAGTTTTGAGTTTGCGCCAACCGAACCGACGCCGATGGAAGTCAGCCTCAGCGAAAGCGATTTTCAGCAGCAACCTGACGAGATTGTGTCGGCGGTATCGGTCGATAAAGCGGCAGTAGAGCAGCAGGTGCAACGCATAAAAGATCAAAAAGCAGCGGAACGCCGCGCCGAGCAGCAACGTATAGCAGAATTAGAGCGTCAGGCCGAGGCCGCGCGCAAAGCCCGTGAGCGGGAAGAGCAGCGTCGTGCGGAAATTGAACGCCAACAGCAGATTGAACAACAGCAAGCTGCAGAAGCACGTCGCGCGGCTGAACAAGCCAGAAAAGAAGCACAACAGCTGGCCGAGGAGCGCCGCAAAGCAGAACAAGCCGCTAAAGAGGCTGAAGAACGCCGTAAAGCCGCAGAGGAAGCCGAGCGCCGTGCCGAAGAAGAGCGCAAGCGCCGCGAAGAGGAACGTAAACGTTTAGAAGAAGAACGTCGCAAGGCGGCCGAACGCGAAGCGCAGTTACAAAAAGAAATGGAAGCCGAGCGTCAGCGCCGTGCCGCCGCGCGCCGGCAGCAAATGCTCAGCGAAATCGAAAAATATCAGGCCCTGATCAGGCAGACTATTCAGCGCAACTGGAACGTTGACGAGTCTATGAGTGGCAAATCCTGTGAGCTGACCATTAGCGTAGCGCCCAGTGGTTTTGTTAAATCAGTAACCACCGGTGCCGGCGATGCCGCAGTCTGCCGCTCTGCCGAAAACGCGGTGCTAAAAGCAACCACGTTACCTGTTTCGCAAGACCCGGAAGTCTACGAACAAATGAGTACGATTAAATTAACTGTTAAACCGCAGTTGTAAGCTTAACGAGCTAAGGTGACCCATGAAAAAGCTGTTTATCAACACATTGTTGTTTTTCTTCGTTCTGACTTCCAGCGTCCGCGCCGGGGTATTGGAAATTGTCATTACCGAGGGTATGGACACCGCCAGACCGATTGCGGTCGTACCGTTTAAGTGGCTGGGCGATGGTCCGGCGCCGGGTGAATTAACCGAGGTAATTGCAGCAGATTTGACCCGTAGCGGTAAGTTCAACCCAATTCCTGCGTCGGCAATGCCGCAGCAACCCAGTAATGACGGCGAACTGGATTATGCCGCGTGGGCAAAACTTGGTGTTGAAGCAGTATTGATGGGAACCATCGAACCCTACAGCGTCGACCGCTACATGGTTAAGTTCCAGCTGGTTGACGTACTACGCGGGCAAATAACCGGCGGCAACGCGCAAATGTTGCGCGACGGCGAGTTGGTACAAAGCAATGATCACATTCTGGACGCACGCAGCTCGGTTATTGACGGTGATCAATTCCGTCAGTACTCGCATCGTATTTCTGACGTTGTATACGAGGCTTTGACCGGCGAACGTGGTGCCTTTATGACCCGCATCGCCTACGTTACTGTTAACCACGACGACCAATATCCGTACAAGCTTATGGTAGCGGATTACGACGGTGCTAACGAAAAAGTATTATTGCGTAGCCCGGAGCCAT
>Ga0208813_1000578_pt1 | contig 26366 bp, 23 predicted proteins | sample MalvireepMed_904_FD_184250 | JGI IMG/M metagenome (GOLD analysis project Ga0208813, IMG submission 184250) | Marine viral communities from the Global Malaspina Expedition - Malaspina viral metaG DeepMed_904 (SPAdes) (version 2) | ecosystem: Environmental > Aquatic > Marine > Oceanic | place... | reverse complement strand
CGCTGTTCCGGTGACCAATATTTTCATCAGTAATTATTCGACCGTGACCGATTTTGCGAGATTACGAGGCTGATCAACGTCGGTTCCCTTAACCAGCGCAACATAGTAAGACAACAATTGGAGCGGGACGGTATACACGATAGGGGCAATAACATCGTCACAATGACCAACGCTTAATACATTCATCGTCTCATCGGTCTTAAACTGTGCGTTTTTATCAGCAAAGACATACATCACACCACCACGAGCCCGGACTTCTTCGACGTTCGACTTAAGCTTTTCAAGAAGCTCATTGTCCGGCGCAACAACAATCACCGGCATTTCATCATCGATAAGCGCCAAAGGACCGTGCTTTAGCTCACCAGAGGCGTAAGCTTCTGCATGAATGTATGAAATTTCCTTCAGTTTTAGTGCACCTTCCATGGCGATAGGATATTGGTTGCCGCGCCCTAAGAAAATGCTGTGCTCTTTATGGGTAAACTCATACGCTAACTGCTCAATATCTTCCGCAAGTGATACCGCTTCCTCAAGTTTGGCGGGCAGTGTTTGCAACGAGTGAACCAGGCTCTTTTGTTGCTCACTCGACATACCACGGTATTTACCAATGGCAACGGTCAGCATAAGCAGTCCGGTTAACTGTGTCGTAAACGCTTTCGTTGATGCCACGCCAATTTCAGTACCGGCTCGTGTCATAAATGCCAAGTCCGATTCGCGAACCAGGGAAGATGTTTCAACATTACAAATGGTCAAGCTGCCTTTATAGCCAAGCTCTTTCGATAACCGCAAAGCCGCAAGTGTGTCCGCTGTTTCACCACTTTGTGAAATAGTGACAAGCAGTGTGTTAGGCTTCACATGAGATTGTCGATACCGAAATTCTGACGCAATTTCTACACTACAAGAAACATTCGCTAACGACTCCAGCCAATAGCTTGCTACCATGCCAGCGTGGTAGCTGGTACCACAGGCAATAATTTTAACGTGCCCAATCTCTTTTAATAACGTATTCGCACCTTGACCAAAAGCATCATCCAGCACCGTCGAGTCCGACACTCGTCCTTCCAGCGTGTTTCGAACGGCAATCGGCTGCTCGTAAATTTCTTTGAGCATAAAGTGGCGGTAGTCGCCTTTACCACCCGCGTCGTACTGACTGTCTGACTCAACAACGTTGCGCTCTACGGCGTGACCGTCTTCATCAAAAATATCGATAGACGTTCGCGTAATATCGGCAACATCCCCTTCTTCTAGGTAGATAAACTTCCGGGTCACGGGCAACAGCGCCAGTTGGTCAGAGGCAACAAAGTTCTCACCTATTCCCACGCCTATGACTAACGGACTGCCAGAGCGTGCTACCACTAACCGCTCTGGGTCATTTTTATCGATAACCACCGTGCCATAAGCGCCCTCAAGTTGGCGTGTCGCCGCTTTTACAGCCTCAACTAAACTTGGTTTGGTTTTGCGCTCATGATGAATTAAGTGAGCAATCACTTCGGTGTCGGTTTGGCTGTTAAACACATAGCCCAGCGTCTTTAGCTGCTCTCGTAATGGCTCATGATTTTCAATAATACCGTTATGAACGACAGCAATGTCATTATTCGATAAATGAGGATGAGCATTCGCTTCAGTGACGCCACCATGTGTTGCCCAACGGGTATGAGCAATACCCAGCGTTCCGTCCATTGACTCAGTTTCAATGGCGTCCGCTAAAGCGTGTACTTTCCCGGTACGTCGTATGCTTTTAAGCTGTTGGCTTTTATCAATGACGGCCATCCCAGCTGAGTCATAACCTCTGTACTCAAGGCGTCTTAAACCTTCTAACAGAATTTCGCCAACATGACGCTCAGAGGTTGCTCCTACAATACCGCACATAATACTTCCTTTTTAATTCTCTTTATAAATGTGGCTTCAAATTGCGTCGCGGTGTTGACCGCGTCATAGTTTACTCAGCTTTCTTCACCCAACCACCGGCACACCAAAAATATCTTCTACCCGCCCCTGCAGCGACATACCTCTTGAGGTCTGCGTAGCGGCCTTGTCCAGTAGTTTGCTCCAGCGCATGTAGTTATCGCGGTAAAGCTTTATGCTCTTATTATCGCTTGCGCTATTACCACTAAACCGATTCGCATTTTCAAGCGCCACACCGGCGGACGCCATACTCACAGCGACAGTGCCTTCAACCGCGTTTTCCGGTATCACGATACCTAAACCCGCGGAGCCTACAGACAGCAATGCAGGTAGACATGAGCGACCAATGTTCAATAAGTTTTCGTGCCATGAGGTTTTGTGATTGTTTATTGCGGCAAAAGTATCGCCAAAAAGGCCAGCGTGCATGTCCTGAAACTCTTCTAAGCTCCACTCATGCACAAACCGCTTTCCGCTTTGCTCTTCTTTGGCTTGTTGGGCAATGACAGCGTCATCACGGACTTTGAAGAGTAAGTCGAGGAGCTTTGTCGGGCTGGTGACTTTCTTCTGCATCAGCAATGCGTAGGCATACGGAAAGCTTTGCAGTGCTTCCGATTCAGTTTGAGACAGGCTTTGTAACTCATTCAGGCTCGACTGCTGTTGCAGTTGGTTACCTAAGTAGCGCCAGAGCAGCGCACTTTGCTGCGCCTTTAAGTCTTCAATGGCAGGAGTTGCAACATAGACTGCGTTATGCTGTGCAGCCAATTCATTCACAAAGTTGACACGAAAGCGGTCTATAAGCCCCGAGACTAACTGTCCGGTTTTATGAGAAGTGTCATCATCACTTTGCGCTGCCTGGATAAACGCTAATGTAAAATCGGAAACGGTAGGTTGGTCAAAAGGGGCTTGCTCGGCAATAGTCACCAATAAACCGGCGACACATTTTGCACCGCGGAAGTCATTATCCGTTAATGTGTTTTTAGCCAGCTTGCGTCTGTCGGTAAACTTTTGGGTAAAGCCTTCCAGTAGTGCGTGTTTAAAGCTCTCGGCGTCTTTTTGCGCAACGGGCGATTGCTCGGACCAGCGCTCGGGGCTTTCCAACCATTCTTTAATCAGTAATGCGGACTGAGCAGCGGCCTGCTGGCAGCAACCTAACCATTGGTCGGTTGCAAACAAACTGGTTTCTTTAAGAAGGTCGCGGTAGAGATAGTTATAGTCTTTAAGTTGCTGTTTATCACCTTGCTGTATGGAGCCATCAAACAACACCTTCGATGACATAGCCAAAGATTCCAGCACATTCAGCAATTGCATGAGCTGCTGCTTAGTCAGTTGCTTAGGGCGCGTTTGCTCCCCAAGCATTAAGCTCATAGACAGGTTTAACTGTCGTGCGTTAAGCAATGAAGCACCAGTATAGTTTTGTAGTGTCATGGTTTGCATTGCTTATACCCTGTGCTTTTTAAAAATGCCACCTACGCACCAGATGCTAGCGACTAATCACTTCCAAACAAATCTCGCGTATATACTTTGTCAGCGACATCCTGAAGCTCTGGTGCCATGCGGTTTGAAACAATCACGTCCGCTTCGGCTTTGAAGCCCTCAAAATCATTCACCACACGCGAATTATAGAAGTTGTCTTCCTCTAGCACCGGCTCGTAAACAATAACTTCAATGCCTTTGGCCTTAATGCGTTTCATCACACCTTGTATGGCCGAGGCACGGAAGTTGTCTGAGCCTTGCTTCATCACCAGTCGATAAATGCCCACCACTTTTGGCTTTCTTGCAATAATACTGTCGGCAATAAAGTCTTTACGGGTGCGGTTCGCATCAACCACCGCTCGCATCATGTTTTGTGGCACGTCTTCGTAGTTCGCTAAAAGCTGCTTAGTATCTTTCGGCAGACAATAACCGCCGTAACCAAAGCTTGGGTTATTGTAGTGGTCACCAATACGAGGATCTAGGCCAACACCCTCAATAATCTGACGAGTATTCAAGCCGTGGACTTCAGCATAGGTATCCAGTTCGTTAAAGTAGGCAACGCGCATAGCCAGGTAGGTATTGGCAAAAAGCTTAATGGCTTCAGCTTCGGTGCTATCGGTGAAAAGCGTAGGCACGTCTGTTTTTATTGCCCCTTCTTTCAACAGCTCGGCAAATACCTCAGCACGCTTTGAACGCTCCCCGACAATAATGCGAGACGGGTACAGGTTGTCGTAGAGGGCTTTCCCTTCACGCAAAAACTCCGGCGAGAAAATGATGTTATCGGTTCCCATTTTCTCTTTAAGCATTTCCGTATAGCCCACAGGTATGGTGGATTTAATTACCATAACAGCGTCTGGGTTTATCTGCTTAACCTGAGCAATAACCGCTTCTACGCTACTGGTGTTGAAATAATTGGTTTCAGGATCGTAATCTGTGGGGGTAGCAATAACTACATAGTCAGCGTTAGCGTAGGCTTCTTCGGGGCTTAAAGTCGCCTTTAGATGTAAGTTACGGTCGCGCAGAAACTCGGTAATCTCTTTATCTTCTATAGGCGATTGGCCTGAGTTAATTAAGTTGACTTTATCCTTTACAATATCGACCGCTACAACCTCGTTTTGCTGTGCAAGCAATACTGCATTCGATAAACCTACATACCCTGTTCCGGCAACTGCTATCTTCATAACAACGATCATTTCCTTATAAAGGTTAGCTAAAAGATTTGCTGATATCTATTTGGATTGTTCAAGCAATATTTAATTTTTATCACTTGATTCTATCACCTGTCCCTTTTCCCGTAACCGTCATGAGAATGTATTTAAAGTAATTTCTAATGCTCATCGTTTTAATCATAAAAGCATCTAATTTGGCAAGTTTCTCTGGAGTCGACATGTCTACCTCATTTACCTGAGCCAATCCGGTTATACCAGGCCTAACAGAAAATACATCTTTGGCTTCTCGAGATTTAGTAAGTTCCTCTTGATTAAAGAGTCCGGGTCGAGGTCCCACCAAACTCATTTCCCCTTTTAAAACATTCCAAAGTTGAGGTAGTTCATCTAACTTTGTTCGGCGCAAAAAGTGACCGAATTTTGTAATAGAGGAAGCACTTGCTAAGTGGCTAGCAACTGAGGCGGTATCCTTTTTCATAGTTCTAAACTTAACTAATATAAAAGGTCTTTTGTGTCTACCGACCCGTTCTTGTCTGAACAATGGAGAGCCCGTGTCAAAGAGTCCTATCAAAGTGAGCAACACAAGTATTGGCAGCCCAACAACCAAACCAACCAAGGAAAGAGTGAAATCAAGTAGTCTGATCATTTTTTAATTTACCGCTAGTTGTTTCTGAATCAATACAGTTTTGTATCGCTTGGTGAAAACTAAGAGGAGGCTCCCAGTTTAAAACCTGTTTTGTATTAGAAATATCGAGTTGTAAGTTGCCAAACAACCTGTCGGCAATAGCTTTTTTGCCTAGCATATTCGCTCCCAAGCTCATTACACTTACAGGAAAAGACCAAAGTTTAGGCTTTTTACCTTGGGCACGAGTTAAAGTTTCCAATAACTCGTTCGTAGATACGTCATAATCATCACTTACCAAAAAGGTTTCATTCAGCTCTGTTGGATGCTGAACACACTTAGTAATCAAACTGACCAAATTATCTAATGCAACCAAACTTCTTTTATTATTCACGGAACCAAATGGCAAAGGTAGATTTCGATTAGCTAAGCTAATTAAAGCCTTAAAGTTCCCCTTGACATTCGGACCATAAACGAGCGGCGGACGAATAATAACTAGCTCAGTCTGTGAACCTGATAGCTCTTTCTTTAAAGCCAACTCAGCATCTCGTTTTGATTCACCGTACAAGTCTTCTGGTAGGTATTCGCTTCTGTTCGTGTATGGCGTGCGCGGAGGTGTTGACTCCCCAAGAGCTTTTACTGAACTCAAAAAAATAAACCGCTTTACACCCTGATCTTTAGCTTGTTTCGCTAAACGATGAGGCGCGTTAACATTATATTCTTTAACCTTTCTAATAAAAGCCTCATCGCCTGATGACTCAACATGAGCTAAAGCCGCGCAATGAATAACTGTATCGACACCTTTAAGAACCGGTGTCCAATCTTTTGTATCAAGAGGAACAGGGTGAACACCATCCCGCTTTGTACTTTTAGATGTTCCCCTCACTGAATAACCTAGCTTTATCAGCTCTTTTCGAAGCTCACTTCCGACAAAACCAGTCGCTCCACTAATAAGTATCATCTGGGGTTTCCTCTAGAAAAGCATTTAACTTGGTCACAAATACGTCAAAGCTGAGCTCTTTTGAGATCGCGTTGGTAACTTCAGTGCCTAAAGAGAAATTAATATTTCCTTTTTCATATTCATTCAAAAAGCTAAGCAACTTTTCCTTTGATGGCTCAACGACCAATCCAACCTCCTTTGAATTAACCCAACGAGCTAAGCTTGTATTGTTCCCACAGACTGCCAATATTGGAACACCTGAGGCAGCATAACTTGACGTCTTACTTGGAAATGCATATTTAATCACTTCATCTTCGAGCGGCACAAAGCCCCAAGCATATCTAGGCATCATATTAGCAACTACATCTGGGGGTAAGAAGCCATGGAATGTGACACCACTATAGGTTTCACTCAGTCGTTGGAGATCATCCGAGTAGACTCCAGAGCCAATAAACTCGAACTTTAATTTACCGCCTTGATCTAAATATTCTGATATTGCTTCAATTAAAAGAGGAATGCGCTGCAACCTGCCTGCATTACCGCAAAAAGCTAAGGTACTATCCTCTCTGGTAGCTTTAGTTTGAGTAATATCTATCGCCGGATTCGCGATAACTTCAACATTTCCTTTTAAAGCTGTTCTCGATTGTATCGTGCGCTTCATTTCATCTGAGAGTACTAGCACCTTTTTAGCGCGCCTTAGCGTGAAGTTGTCTAAGGCCTTTACAACTTTAAAAAGGTGGCTGTTTTTTTTGAGATATATAGAGGTGATTTCAGGGTGAATATCTTGCAGATGATAGATATATTGTGCCCTAAAAACCCTGCTATATATCGATACAATAAACGGGACGACTATTGGGGGATCAGTTGAAATATAAACAACTTTTGGCCTAGTTCGAATTAGCTGAACTAACACCCAAAACATAAAGAAAATAGACTCCGCTATTCTTTTCAACAAACTTGAGTTGGACTTGGCCGGCTTTAAGAAGGTCTTTGAGTCTACCTGCTGGCCTCTGGAATATTTCGAGAAAAGCTTAGAAAGCTTTTCTTTTCCTTGGGAATAAACAATTACTTTCTTATTTTTTGCCTGACTTTCAGCCAACCTAAGAAGACCTTCCCCAACGACAGGATAAACAGGCCAAAAAGAACGGTTAATAATCGCTAAATCATACTTCTTTTTAAACATTACCAATCATACCGACTAAACGAATCCATGTTTTTCCAGTGCGGAGTTAATTTTGCGGTTCCGGTAATTAAGCGTACAACTCGCTCTGACGTGTTTCGAATTTTGTATTCTTCCGGAGTTTCACGTTCTGTACCAGAAAAAACGTCGCGAGAACTTGTAGCTATGCGAACTCCGTCAACTAACATTTGCTTATCCAAGCCGGTTAAAGCTATAGCACCGGTATCGAGCGCTTCGGGGCGTTCAATGGAACGGCGTAACGTAACGGCGGGAAAGTCTAAAATTGAAGATTCTTCGCTGATGGTACCGCTATCAGAAATAGCACAAAAAGCATCCATTTGTAGCTTGTTGTAATCAAAAAAACCAAAGGGCTTTAAGAACTGGACACCTTCTAAGTCCTCAGTCAACCCGAGCTTTTCTAGCCTATTTCGCGTTCTAGGGTGTGTAGAGACAACAACGGGGTAACCATAGGTTTCATATAGAGAGCTTAAGCACTCAACGACTCTTTTGAGGTTCTCTTTACTATCCACATTCTCTTCTCTGTGAACGCTGACAATAAAGTATTTATTCTTTTCAAGCTCTAAATTTTCTAAAATATTGGACTTTTGAATTGACGGTAATACATGCTCTAAGACTTCACGCATTGGTGAGCCTGTTAAATAGATAAACCGATGAGATAGCCCTTCACTCAGAAGGTGTCGTCTCGCATGCTCGGTATAAACCAAGTTGAAGTCGGCTAAATGATCTACCAGCTTACGATTAATTTCTTCGGGGACATTAGCGTCGAAACTGCGGTTGCCGGCTTCCATATGGTACGTAGGCACTTTCATTCGTTTCGCCATCATCGTGGCTACGGCACTGTTGGTATCGCCCAACACCAAGACAGCATCCGGCTTCTCTTCAAGAATAACCTGTTCAGTTTTAATTAGAATTTCACCAAGGCTTTTTCCTAAAGAAGACGTATCAACATTCAAGAAATGATCGGGCTGACGCACACCGAGTTCTTCGAAGAAAACGTCATTCAACTCATAGTCATAGTTTTGACCCGTATGAACTATTTTATGGTCAACCACTTGATCAAGCGCAGCCATAACGCGAGACAGACGAATTATTTCCGGGCGTGTCCCCAGAATAGTCATTACTTTTAGTTTTTTCATGAAAGCTTTACCGGTGCGTAGTATGTATCAGGGTTATCACGGTCAAATATCTCGTTGGCCCAGAGCATCACAACCATTTCGTCATCGCCCACATTGGTAATGTCATGACTCCAGCCGGGAGCGGTTTCAACTATTTCTGGTTTATCGCCACTTGTAAAAAGTTCGTGGTACTCGTTAGTTACCATATGACGAAAGCCAAAGTGTGCCTGCCCTTTTATAACCAGAAACTTTTCATTTTTTGTATGGTGGTAATGCCCACCTCTGGTCACTCCCGGATGAGCTGTGAAAAACGAAAACTGCCCAGAATCCTTAGTTTTTAGCATTTCAACAAAAACACCGCGTTCGTCACCATGTTTAGGTACTTCGTATGAAAAGCTTTCTTTAGGTAAGTAGCTGACGTAAGTTGAATACAGTTTGCGGATAAAACCATCGCCAACCTTTTCAGTCACAAGAGTGTCGCGACTGTTTTTGAATAGACTCAAAAGGTCGGCTATACCACCCACTGTTTCTTCATAAATAGGCAGCACTTGACTAGGCTCAGCTACTGTTTCAACTTTCTTCTCGTCTAAAACCAAGCTACGTGCAGCTTTAATGAACTCATTCACTACGTCATCTATGTAAACAAGCTTTACTTTGGCATTAGCGTCATTGACTTGTATGGGCAGGTCACGAACAATGTTATGGCAAAAGGTCGCCACCATTGAGTTATAGTTTGGTTTACACCATTTCCCAAAAACGTTGGCTAATCTATAAACTTTTGTAGGAACGCCAGTAGCCTGAGAATAACTCATGATTAACTCTTCAGCTTGTCGCTTACTTTTACCATAAGCATTGTCACGTTCAGCCTGAATAGATGAACTATAGATGACAGGTAAGGGCTTGGGCTGTTCGTTTAATGTCTTTAGTAACTCTTTTGTAAGGTCAGTATTTCCCTCAAAGAACTCACTTTCATTTTCAGGTCTATTCACACCTGCCAAGTGAATAACGCAGTCGACACCTTTTAGTATATCGTTAAGGTCAGCAATTTTATGGTCTCTCGTAAACTTCACATACTCAATATCTTCCATTTCATCGATATGAGCAGTCAGGTTCTTACCGACAAAGCCATTTGCGCCAGTAATCAGTAACTTCATAACTAGCCTTCTGGGTTAATATATTCGCCATTTGCGAACGCACGCATAAATGGAAGTTTATTTAACAGCTGCTTCATTCCCTCAACATCTAAGCGCTCAGTATTATGGGAATTATAGTCTTCTACTTGCTCTATTCTATTATCGCCCTGGTCAACATACTTAGAGTAATTAAGATCTCGAAGATCGGGCGGCACACGATAATAGTCACCCATATCTTCTGCACAAACCATTTCCTCTCGCGATAAAAGCGCTTCGTAAAGCTTCTCACCGTGTCTTGTGCCGAGAGTTTCAATGGGATGTTCTGTTTTATCAACGAAGGACAAAATAGCTTTTGCTAACGTTTCAATAGTTGCAGCTGGAGCCTTCTGGACGAAAATATCACCGTTAGTACCGTGCTCAAAGGCGTATAGAACCAAGTCGACGGCATCATCTAAAGTCATCATGAAACGTGTCATGTTAGGGTCTGTAATAGTAATTGGCTTACCACTTCTAACTTGGTCAACAAATAGAGGAATTACCGAACCGCGTGAAGCCATAACGTTCCCGTAACGCGTGCCGCAAATAACGGTTTTTTGCTCATCGACATTCCGTGACTTTGCGACCATGACTTTTTCCATCATGGCTTTTGAAATACCCATTGCGTTAATCGGGTAAACAGCCTTATCTGTACTTAAACAGACAACTCGCTTTACTTCATTTTGAATAGAGGCTTCCAGAACGTTCTCAGTGCCTATGACATTTGTTTTAACCGCTTCCATTGGGTGAAATTCACAGGAAGGCACCTGCTTTAGAGCTGCCGCATGATAAATGAAGTCAACACCCCGGCTTGCGTTTAAAACACTTTGGTAATCCCGAACATCACCGATGTAGAACTTCAACTTGGGATGACTATATGCCTTACGCATATCATCTTGTTTTTTCTCGTCTCGGCTGAAAATTCTTATTTCAGCTATATCGGTGTCAAGAAACCTGCGCAAAACCGCATTACCAAAAGACCCTGTTCCGCCCGTTATGAGGAGGGTTTTATTTTGAAACATTAAAAATTCACCTATAAATAACTTTGAAACCCTAAACTAACATCTACGGTTAAGCTACCTTAGAGCTTAACCACTGAATCAGTTCGTCGACATCCGTTACCTGTTTAATACGGTCATCCCAAAGTGATGGAAATTGTTCATGAAACGACTTGCTATCGTCCGAATCGAAAAGTAGAGCGCAGGACAAACTGCCCGAGTATAGAGCTTCTAGCAATACCGTAGACTTTCTAGCCAAAATCACATTACCTGATATAGCTTGACTAAAGTCGTCAATAATATTTTCAGGAGGCAAACCTAGCTCGATGTAATCATCTTTTGAGTCTAACGGATGCAACTTTAGATACACGTCTATTCCGTTTTCAAGTAGAAGAGATAATATCATGAGGTTAATGTCCTTTCCTCTAGATTCAGGGAAAAACACAATCCTTCTCTCTACGTTTTCCTTTTCAACCTGACGCCCCAGAAGTTTTTGTACAATCTCTGGAGAATAAATGAAGGTTTGATCGAAGTTTTTATAAATATCTTCATAATACTTTTTTGTAGCCTGTGAATAGCAGTAGAATGTGTCTCCAACCACTCCTCGCGGCAATTGAATTGCATACTCTAAACCGTGCGGGTAACAAACCAGTTTAATACCTTTTTCCTTGCAGATGGTTTGTTCTGATAACGCGAAGCGATCTTCCTTGTTACCGGTTACTACTACACTAGGGTTATAAAGATTAAGAAGTTCCGAAAAGTACGAAGTAAAATTCACCTTGTGAGCAAACCGGAGAGTGTATAACTTTATCGCGCTAAAAGCGGCGCGTAATGGCAAGTAATTTGACGCTTCGCTACTAAGCTTGGGGAAATCCATGAAAAAAATAGAAAAAGATCTAAGAAAGGCTATCAACCGATGCTTAAACGGTAAATTATAAATATTATTTTGCTCTACCTTGCTGAAGGGTCTCTCAGAGAAAAAAGTTACAGCCTCCTTTGTCAGGAAGTGTAATTTATTGGAAGTAGCAAACGTCCTAGCAACGCAGATTTTCGTTTCACATTTAGCGTGTTTATCCACTTTTCTAGGAAATATAAAAAGAATAAAAGAATAAATAGCAGTTACAGTCAATAAAGCTGGGAATGCTACTAACCACCATAACAGTAGGCTTAATGCTTTTGACGTACCCTTATACTGCCGTTCAGAGCGTGCACCATAATATAAAGTAAGTTCATTTATATAGTCACTCAGCTGTTCTTCCTTTGGCACTTTCAACTACTCACGCTCTAGGCTCATTAAAGATTCCACATTTCTAGTAGCACAAATGCCATTTTCAGCTACCCATGATTCCCAGCCCTTTACTTCACTCCAGCCACTTAAAAAGACAAAGTCTAAACCGACAAATTTAGCTGCCTTAAAGTCATACTTGCTATCACCGATAAAAAGAGCTGGCCTAACAATGTTGCCGCACTCTAGTTCTCTGATCAAAATCTCTTCTTTAGTATCCGGACTACCAAAAATACCACCATTAAACCAATTACTGAGTCCTCGCATCTGGAAGATCTCCCTTAACTCCGCCTGATCCCCTCCCGACACAATTAGCCAACGGGTATGGGGTGTTTTATTGCGGAGCCTTTCCAAGGCCGGTGCAATAGCGCAATTTTGCAACCCCACCTGAACGTTAGCTGCATAATCCGTTAGTAGTTCTTTAAGGGCAGTTTCAGAGGGCTTTTTGACAATGTAATCTAAAAAGTAGGAAAATTTCTTGTAACGTGACACTCCGCCGTTCTTTACATGATACTCAACCAGTTCATCTGCTGCTCTCTCTCCATATGAAAGAGCTGCTCTATAAAATGACTCGGTTTTTACCTTGTTCGAGTCGAGAACAACGCCGTCGCAATCAAATACCAGTGTCGAATAGCTTGTTATATTAAGTTCCATTACTGTGGATTATTCCTAAGAGCATTCTCAACTTTTGCAACATCACTCGGTATATCTACAGCTAAACTACCCGGTTTTGTTTCTATCATCTTAACTTTTTTACCAAGCTCTAAGAAACGCAGTATTTCAATATCTTCGCTTTTCTCCAGCTCGCTTTTTCGACCAAACTCCCTGAAAGCACGCAAGTCTTCTTTGGTAAAGGCATAAATACAAACCTGCTTTTTATATTTTACTGGAGCATTTTTAGGGTCTTTAAAGCCCGGTAAAGCTGCGCGCGACATATACACTAACTCATTTTTCTCATTCATTATTACTTTTGGGATGTTCACACTGTGAGGATCTTCATTTTCCGATAGCCAGCTAAACCCATTAATAATAGAGCTAACATCATTAATTTTGGCATCCCTCACCTTTAATATATCTTTCGGATCAACTAACGGTTCATCACCTTGCACGTTAATAAAAATGTCTGCGTCAATTTGCGTAGCAGCTTCGGCTAAGCGATCCGTTCCTGTTAACGCATCTCTAGAGGTCATAACGGTCTGAAAGCCTGCCTCTTTTACTACATCAGCTATTCTTTCATCTTCTGTCGCAACATAAACATTCTCTCGGCCAACTGCCTTTTCAGACAGTTCAGCTACCCATACAATCATAGATTTACCCAAAAGCTTAACAAGAGGCTTACCTGGGTATCGACTCGAGCTAAAACGAGCAGGAATTAGAACAACACTTCGCATATAAATATTACCTTTTATAACGCGTAGACAGATTCGCTATGCATTCCATACCGTGTCGGCGTAATTGCGGTTAATGGAATCGATTTTTCACTATTTTGGTATAGCTCGAGTAGCTCATTCATTTCTTGACTTCTAGGGTCATCCGCACCATAACCATCAAACCCGGCCATTAGAATATGTTTAGCCTGACCACTTGTTGCAACGGCTAGTGCATAAGCAATAACTAAAGAATTAGGCAAAGTGCAGCACGTTTTTCCAAACTCGAACTTGCCCTCTTCTACATTTAACCCAAAATCAAACATTTCTTTACCCGATAATGATTTTTGGACTTCAAGAGGAAGTGCTGAAAGAGGTGTAATCAATGGTTGCGGCAACTGAGCGTGTCGCTCACAATCCGCTAACAACCTCACTGGATGACAAGCTAAACGGAAATCAATCATTTCAGCATTTACCGAGGTCTGCGTATTTAATGCCAGAACTAAAGGTCTTTCTTTTGCTATATAGTTTTCAAGCGCTACTTTATGTTCCGAAACTCCCGGACCGCTACCAAGAAGAAGAACCGCTCGGCCTTTGAACGTATCAGAAGGAGACCATGCCCCGTCGTGCTTATCAAAATAAAACTGACGGGCTACGCCTAGCGCTGTAGGATCAAACTTTTTACCTCCAACAGTGCGCAGATGCTCTATTACGGCCAAAATGTCTTCTTCTCCATACCTTGGGTCAGAGAGCATTTCCTGGACGTAAGTTGGATGAATACCGTATTTTCCCGAAAGGTAATAATAAGGGTTTGAGCCCCAACCATATTCATTTTTCAGTGGCTGGAAATAGCGACGAATAATTGACATGAGAGGAATAAGGTTTATTTGGCTATTTCTTCTTTCTGCCGCCTCAATTACTAACTCTTCAGTTCTTGAGTTACCAGGGCCTCGTCCCATGCCCGTTACTGTTGAATCTAGCCAAGTAACGCCCTCATTGAAAGCCGCCATCGTGTTTTGAAGAGCCAACCCCATATTGTCATGGGTATGAATGCCTAAAGCCCCCTTCCAATATTTTCTTAATAACCTAATTATTTTTGTACAATGTTCAGGGGTCATACTTCCCATAGAGTCCGCAAAATAAAGTACATCTAGGTCATAGTTAGCTGCAGCTTTAGCTAGAGCGGATACTTCATCTTCAGTCCTATCAGCAACCTGCATTAAATTAAAGCCGACTTTATAACCTTTAGACTTCAACCAAGTGGACGCCGGTAAAGCTTCTTCAAACTCATGAACATGGCAAGCTATGCGAACCATATCGACAGGGCTGTTCGACATTGCTTGAGGAAATAGTTTTAGCAAGCAATCTTCAAGTGGCTGTTCTCCAACTAACTCAGACGCATTCACCATTACAGCCACTTCTAAGTTTTCTGGAATCGGTAGGCTGCTTAAGTACTCATCTGTCGTATAAGCTGAAGCTCCCTTAAAACCTTGATTCTTCAGTGAACGAAGACCTAGTTCAATGACATCCACCCCACTAGCAGACATCGCATTCAGATATTCGTAAACGACATCTACGGGAAAATTCCAGCTATTATAGTAGCCCCCGTCTCTGAGTGTACAATCTAATAACTTCACATTAGCTCCCTTTAGACCTTATAATGGTTAGCTTGAGTGCACATTGAAAGTGACACTTTAAATCTACTTTATTAAAAAGCTATTCAAACTGTGCTCTGCCGAATAGAAATATTAATTTGAAGGTCTAATAATCTTTTTCATTAGTACCTTAAGACCTAGATATACAGCTCTAAAATCAAAGGTAATCAAAGCAAAAAATAAATTTTTAATTAGCTTTCCACTATAATTATAGTTTTCTGAAAAAATCCTAAATCTAACTCGCGACCTACGATCAAGATTATGTTTTTTGATTATATACTCAACAGAATCCAAAATACTCTTAGCTTTGGACTTCGATATTCTGATGCTATCGTGTGAATGATCAAAAACATATGAGTAGTTTTCGACTCGCTCAACCTTTCCATTGCTCATAAATCTATACCAGAACTCAAAGTCCTGTAAAACCTTTAACTCCTCATCAAACAAGCCTGATTTAATATAGTTTTCTTTAGTAGAAAAAACCTGGTTTCCTATACCATTTCTTAAGAAATGCTTTTTTAAAGAAGGGTTACGCACCCTTTTATAAGAACTAATCGAGGTATTATTATGGATAACAGAATAAGAGGAGAATAGTGCAAAGCAATTTTCTTTTTCCCACCAGTCAGCAACAAATTCTTCTATTCTTTCAGGTAAAAAAAAGTCGTCATCGTCTAAGCCAGTAACAAAAAAACCATCAGCGGATTTAATGGCGAGATTACGCGCGTGACATGCTCCTTTAGGCTTTTTGTTGTGTATAACCTTAACCTGTGGTTCAGATTCGACTAAGGAATCCAAATATTCTCTAGTTCCATCTGTAGAGCCATCATTTACGACTATTAACTGAATATTTTCATAAGTCTGAGTAATCACCGAACAAACTGAGCGCTTTAGCAATTTCAATCGATTGTGAGTAGGTATATAAACTGAAACAAGTTTTTTCTTATTTTCGAATTGTGTACACATTGTTTTTCACTCTATCTATACTCACTCTTGTACCACAATTCATATGGTACGAATGTGAAGTCTTGACGTACTTTATCTTCTGAATTACGCAAGTAGGGCTCATTTAATACGTAATTTAGGTTACCTACGGAGAACCATAGATTAACAACCAGAAGACTAATTATAATAGGTTTAAATTTTACCTTTTTTATAGAAAAAGAGCTTCTTTCGAAAGCCAAAACAAGAACCAAGAAAAAGCTAATAAAAAATATACGATACATGATGTCAAATGTAGCGGAAAGAAATAGAGCTATGGAAAATATAGCAACACTAGCTAAAAATGTATAAGTCACTTTGCTAAGAAAAGCTACTCCCAGAAAGATAATAAATATCAATACTGTTGACAGGAGCGGGAACTCAACATTTGGCACCTTAGTCAACCCATAAAACTCGAGTTTGTGTAGTAGCATATCGCCTATAACAAACCAAATAACGAAAAAAAATACTGCGATGATACTACAGGTCAATGCAAAAGTTAAAGGCTTCATCTTTACTCTGAAAAGCCAAACTGGAATAAAAATAGCCGCTGATATATGGGTGAGCAATGCAAGTAAAACCAGTAAAGCACTTAGCCTTACTCTTACCTTTGCGTAAAGAAGCGCATTAGTAAATAAAAGTATTCCCAAAGACGCCCTGATAACATTGAAGTGATACTCAATTAAAAACAAGGAACAATATAGGGCTAGAAAAAGATATTTATGCTCTATCTTTCTGGATATGTTCCATATTAATACACCTTGAATAAAAGATACTAATAATAAAAATACGGTATAACTTCCCGTTATTTTTTTTACTACATACATTAGAAAAGTAAGAACAGGCTCAAGCTGAGCCAATAATATCACTACAGAGTCTATACCATGTATAGAACTGAAATAAGTTCCGTAGCTGAATGTATCCTGCCCAACATCTCCTCTTAAACCAGGTATTAAGACAAGAAGAGCAAAAAAGAGATAGTAAGGCCACTTGCTCTTTGTCAACCACGAAATCAGCAAAAGAGTAAATGAAAAAGCTAAAAAAATTAAATAAAGCAAATCCTTTAAATTCCTCTTAAGTAGAGTTGACAATGCCTTAAAAGTTAAGTCTGGACAGAAAAGGTAACATTAAAAAATTACGAAATATTACGATAGGTAGGCTTCAATAATTTTGAAATAGAGCATCAATTTAAGCTAACTGTATTTATCACCCTGCTTTACTTACGTATTGATGTAACTACCGATAAACTTAAATGTTGATATATATTCTCGCCTGAAGCTAATGAAACTGATCAAAGCCAGAGCTGCCCATATCATAGGCATTAATTTTCCTAAGCCATCACCGTACAATGTAAAGAGACATGCTAAGAGCACTGCCGAAATTGAGTATGTATAAAGCAATCGCCGAGGCATCTTACGCCAGAGATATATTGAAAACTCTGTCCGTACAATAAAGAAAACCAGGAAAGAAAAACAAGTACTAACCGCGGCTCCCTTAGCACCAAATATAGGTATAAGCCATATGTTTCCGGCAACGTTAATGCCAAAAGCAATCAAAGCAGCCAACATCGCAAATGAACTACGTCTTGATACACCTATGCCAACTACGGTAGTTTCAGAAAGAGTATAGAGAAGGGGAAACCCTAAACACGAAACTACAATCCATTGCACAGATTTATACGACGATGGTAAAAAATAATTTACTAGCCAAGAAGAAAGCCCCGCTACACAAAATATAAGAACAACCAAAGCGAGAACAAAACGCGTTGTCTTCTCAATATTCTCCAGCCCTTCACCAGAACTTGCCCATTTGTAAACTGTAGGAGCCCATACCGTAGAAAAAACACTTTGAAGTATAGTAGCGACTGCGGCAAAGCTAACTGAGACAGAATATACTGCCAATTCTTCAAAACTCGAAAGCGTACGGAGAAACACTTTATCAAGTGCAGTTAGTCCCCAAAAAGCGAGGCCGCCAAGGATTAACGGAAGACCAAACCGGAGCAGAGACTTAACTTCGCTTAGATCAAAAGGTGCGGGTATAGCCTTAAGCCATTCATCACGGGTATTCCACGCAAATACAATTGTAACTGTAACAAATGAAGCGCTTGTAGCTAGTACTAGGTTCGTTAAGGTTTTATCGGCTTCCAGTAATACATATAACCCAACAAGAACAACAAGTAGAAATTTTGGTAAGAGCTGACTCATTGAATAAGCCAGACCTCGCTCATTCATTCGCAATACCAACGATAAAAAGCGCGATATGAAACTGGCTAATAAGGCAAGTGCAACTAGCAAACTTAGATGGACAGCTGAGATCCCAAATAGTAACTCTGAGATTCCCCCCCCAAAACACAATAGACCCAAGAGCGTAAGAATTAACAGAACCAGTCCAGGGAAAGAAGCTTGTTTAAGTAATGCTGGTTTATTCTCTCGCTCGTGAAACTCCCTTACGTAAGCTTGATCTAACCCTAGACTAAACAGCAACACACCAAAGCTCAATGTCACTTGAAGCATTGATAAGCGTCCAACATCTTCCTGAGCAAAAAACCAGGTTACTAAGGGTAAGGTTATAAGTCCGAACAAAGCCCCGCCAACAGGACCTATCGCAAAACTAAGGATTTTTCTTGGCGTCACGCGTAAAATTCTTTAATAGCATTAACAACTAGATTCTGATCTTGCTCTGTAATGCCATACCAAAGTGGCAAGCGTACAAGACGTTCACTTTCCTTAGTAGTGTACTTATCGTCTCCATAGAATCGACCAAAACGTTCTCCAGCAACTGCTGTATGAAGTGGTACATAATGAAAAGCAGCCATTATATTACACTCTTTCAGGAATTCGATTAACTCTGAACGTTCCTCTAGGTTTGCAACCTTAAGGTAAAACATGTGCGCATTATGCTTACAGCCCTCCGAGAGAGTTGGTAACTGTATTAGGCCTGACGTTTCTAAATCACTTAAATCAAAAAGATATTTATCCCACGCAGTTAATCGAGCTTCATTAATTTTTTTCGCACTTTTTAGTTGGGCCCATAGATATGCCGCCTGAAGCTCGCTTGGTAAATAGCTGCTACCGACATCTACCCATTGATATTTATCAACCATACCTCTGAAAAATTGACTGCGATTCGTTCCTTTTTCTCGGATGACTTCGGCACGTTGCTTGAAAGTGTCGTCATTAACAATTAACAACCCACCTTCTCCGCCGCTAGTATAGTTTTTTGTTTCGTGGAAACTAAAAGCGCCGAGATGCCCTATAGTACCTAAAGATTTTCCTTTATAGGAACTCATCATACCTTGCGCAGCGTCTTCCACGACAAACAAGTTGTGTCTATCAGCGATATCCATAATCACATCCATTTCACAACCAACACCAGCATAATGGACGGGGATTATTGCTTTAGTTTTTTCAGTAATCGCTGACTCAATTAGTGTTTCATCAATATTCATTGTATCGGGGCGTATATCAACGAATACTATTTTTGCTCCTCGTAGAACGAACGCGTTAGCCGTACTGACAAAGGTATAGCTCGGCATTATGACTTCGTCACCCGGCTGAATGTCTATAAGAATCGCAGCAAGCTCAAGCGCTGCGGTACAAGAAGGCGTTAAAAGCGCTTTTTCAGTAGGTAAACTTTCTTCAAACCATTGCTGACAGTGCTTACTAAAAGGACCATCACCAGACATTTTACTTCCTTGTAATACCTCTGTAATGTATTTAACTTCATTACCTGTTAAAGGTGCTCTATTAAATGGGATCATTTATTTTGCTCCAGCCAAAACTCTTTTTCTACTTCAAGTATTTTCTTCGACCGCTCTTTTATTCGTGTAGCTGGTATACCTGAATAAATCCCCCAGGCTTCAGTGCTTTTCGTAACTAAAGCCATAGCACCAATCGCACATCCTTCAGCGATTGAAACTCCAGGGAAAATTGTTGCTCCCGCGCCAAAAATAGATTGCCGCCCAATTAGCACACGTGCAAATTTCTCATTTTTAAATTTTTTAGGTATCAATGAGTTTACCATTGAGCTCCCAGAGTAATCATCGGACTGAGAAAAAACTTTCACACCGTAAGCGAAGGTGCAGAAATCTGAAACCTCGATCCCCGGTTGACCACCAGCTATCAAACACATTGGAGTGACATGGCAATATCTTCCGAGCGATATGTTCCCGGAGAGCACACAGAAATCATCAATTCTGCAATAATCGCCTATTTCCATAAGCTCTGGATTATAAATACTTGCTTTATCGCTAATCTGGACAGACTGCCCGAGTTTTTTAAAACCGAGTGACTCGAGTTCCTTTTGTTTTAAATAAGCCATTATTAACCTTCAAAAATATTGGTCCAGTGACGTCGGAGTTGTTTTTCGGAAAAAAATTGCTGCACAATCTTTTGGTTATTTTTTTTAGACTCAGGCGGTAAACAAATTAGATCGAAATCATCCAATTTCCGAATCTTAATGCCTAAAGACTCTAAGAACTCTACCTGACTAACCCCTTTTCTAATGTAAACAGTTTTTCCCATCCCCAAGAGATTAATAGTATTACCCATTGCTTGTTGCCGTTTGTGGTTAAATATAGCAATATCAGCAGAGCAGAGGATTTGATGATAATCATCTAAAGGCATAAAGTCCGTTAAGTAGTGAAATTTATCCCCAAACTCATTTGTTCCATAAGATATCACCTTTTGAGCATATTCCTTATCACCATAAGACAAGGGAACCAATAAGCGAATGTCATCATCTTTATAGTTAGCTAACTTTGTTAAGGTTTCTATATGGTTATTACTTGGATCCGCAGAGTTTCCAACAATAATATTTATAGCTTCATTTGCTAATTCTTTCCGTTCGGACTCATTTGCGATAAATTTCTCATCCACAATATTGCTTAGATACATTATGCACTCTTTGTATTCGCCTTTGGCGCCATACCACTCCCTCGCAAGTGCTACATCACCAGGTATATAAGTTACCAAGTAGCCCATACGTCTTATGACAAAAGCTCTCAGCGCCTCTTTTAGTTTATCTCTTTTCCTTAGTTTAGGCTTCTGATAAAAGTATAAATCGCCACCCCAAATAACCCAGTAACACTTCTTTAAAACCCACGGCATCAATGAAAGTAAAATGATCAGACGAACATCAAATAATCCATGCAAAATTACCTTTTCTGCACGCTGAATATCCCTAAACACTCGCGCATAATGTCTTACAGCACCAATTAGTGTTGGTTTGGATATTTTAAGGTTATTTTGTTGAGGTATTGGATATTTTTTATTGTTACCTAAAACACAAAATAGGTGTCCTTTACCATCAAAGTTTTCATTTACAAATTTAATGAAGGGAGGAATAAACTTATCTAGATTCGCAATATGAAGTATCACAGCTCTCTACTTGCCTTTTACCAAGTCTAATAAATACTGACCATACCCGTTTTTCTTTAACTGTTCAGCGTTATTGAGTAACTGTGATTCTGATAACCATTTTTGATTGAACCCAATTTCTTCTAAGCATGCTATTTTGTATCCTTGCCGTCTTTCAATCATTTCAACAAATTGCGCAGCCTCAAGCAAGCTCTCATGTGTGCCGGTATCCAACCAAGCAAAACCTCGACGAAGTAACTCGACATTTAAACTTTCTTTCTCTAGATAAGCTTTATTCACATCCGTTATTTCTAATTCCCCTCTCGCTGAGGGTGCCACATTTTTAGCAATCTCAACCACATCATTATCGTAGAAGTACAACCCCGTAACGGCAAAGTCGGATTTTGGTTGGTTCGGCTTCTCCTCAATGGACAGAACCTTTTTATCATTATCGAATTCAACGACACCAAAGCGCTCTGGATCCTTCACCTGGTACCCAAACACGGTTGCTCCACCATCAATCTTCGTTCGATTCGCGGCATCCAACAGTTTAGGTCTAAGTCCATGTCCATAGTAAATGTTATCACCAAGTACTAAGCAAACACTGTCATCACCAATAAACCCTTCTCCGATAATGAAAGCTTGAGCTAAACCATCAGGGGTTGGTTGTTCTTTGTATGAAAGCTCTATACCAAATTGAGAGCCATCGCCTAGTAGCTTTTCGAATTTCGGTAAGTCTTCCGGTGTGGAAATAATGAGTATTTCACGTATACCCGCCAGCATTAATACCGACAGCGGGTAGTAAATCATTGGCTTGTCGTAAATAGGTAATAGCTGTTTCGACACACCTTTTGTTATTGGGTATAGACGTGTGCCTGAGCCACCTGCTAAGACTATTCCTTTCATCGTAACATCCTAGTTTTACTTTACTAAATATTTTATGCTTATCAGATTTCGGCATATTTTGACACATTGGCAAGAAACATTAATTGTTAACTTGACTATCTCATATGCGACTAAATATCTAAAATCCCATCGTACATTTCGACGCTTTTAATAATCTTTTGCCATTTTACTAACTCTTGGTACCAGTCTAATGTAATGTTATCTGTTCTCTTTTGCAGTTCACCTGATTGTAATTTATTAATAATTTCTAAACACCCATCTTCCACAGTATAATTTGGTTTCCAATTAAGAGCGTCATGAACCTTATCAAAAGACACTCTGTAACTGCGCTTATCTGGGTCGCCATACCATTCAATCGGAATATCTTCGTTTATTTTTTTCGAAACAGTTTCGGTGATGGTTTTTCCTAACTCTCCCAACTGATAGCTTTGACTCCCTACATTAAATACCTGACCATTAATTTTATCTGAGTCGGCTGTCAATAAGAGAGACATAACGTCTGAAGTATCCTGTACGTGCAGCATGGGGCGATATTGACTACCATCCCTCATTAGCGGAAGCTTTTTATTAACAAATGCTCCATAAGTCATTCCATTTATAGCAAGATCTAGCCTCATTCTCGGACTATACCCAAAAATTGTGGCTTGCCTAATTACCGAAACAACAAACTCATTGTCAGAAAGGGCTAGAACGCCTTTTTCAGCTTTTTCATTTGCCTTTGCATATACAGTAAGTGGATTAGTAGGTGATTGCTCATCAGCAACCCCTTCTTGAAACCCGTATATACTGCAGCTAGAGGGAAGGATATAACGTTTGACACCAGCGGCCTTTGCCAACTCAGCTGTTCTTACTCGTCCCTCGAAATTAATTTGCCAAGTTGCAGATTCGAACAGCTCTCCACTAGGATCATTAGAGATAGCAACTAGATCAATCACGTAATCTACATTTTCAAATATACTAGGCTTAAGCTTTCTTGTGTCTTCCTGAATACAAGTTAATGCTTCATGCTCGGGGAGACGATCGTTACCAAAAAAGAAACGGTCTACAGCAGTGACTTTATAATCTTTTTTCAACAAAGTGGGAACCAAGACTGAGCCTATGTAACCCGCCGCTCCCGTAACTAAGACATGTTGCATTTTTATTCCTATATCCTTGAAATTATAATTGACTATTATTTGAGACTATCGTTATTCATTGATCGTTGTATGACAGGCCTGCCTACACTGTAGATTCTTGTATCATTTTATTGACCATTTCTGCTATAGACATGCAAGACGTCAAACCTGGCGACTCAACACCAAATAGATGAACCATTCCGGGGATACCATGTTGCTCCGGACCCAACACCTTAAAATCCGCAAAACTACCATTACAGTCATGGAGTTTTGGCCTAATCCCTGCATAGCTCGGCTGCAAAGCTTTAGGGTCCACCTTTGGCCACCAACTTTTTATCGACGAATAAAAGCTCTCGTGAAAGTTTGGATTCACACAGTAATCTATTTTATCCACCCACTCAACATTTGGCCCAAAACGGGCTCTTCCAGCCAAATCTAAAGTTAAATGTATTCCTAACCCTCCTGGCTCAGGAGTCGGATAAACCAAGCTCTTAAAAGGAGTCCTGCCGGAGTAGTCGAAATACGAACCTTTGGCGTAATGCAATGTCGGGATTAAACCCGCTTCTAACGATTCACAATTCGTCGCTATATCGACGGCGCCTAAGCCAGCTGAATTTACAACTATAGGTGCACTAAGTTTAAATCTATCTTGTTTGTCCGAAGCAATCACATTGCGACGGTCATGCTCTTCGACTATTTTTTCGACTACAGTGTTATAAACAATGTATCCACCCGCGGAATCAACCTCACTTAAAAATGACAGCATGAGATTATGGCTATTAATAATTCCTGTGGTCGGGGACCATAGTGCATAGTCAATTAAAGTATCTGGTAAGTTCTCGGATATTTGTTTTTTGGTAGCCGGAACTAGTTCTACACCGTTAGCTTCTGCTTGAAGCTCTATTTCACTTAACTTTTGCGCTTGAGTAACTGAAGTAGCTACTAACCACTTCCCAACTCTCTTTGCCTCAACATTATTTCTGTCACAATAATCATATAATGCTTTACGGCCACTTATACACAATTCGGTCTTTAACGTGCTATTCGGGTAGTATATTCCCGCATGAATAACCTCACTATTTCTCGATGAAATTCCTTCACCGAATCGGCTATTCTTTTCTAAAATGATGACTTCTTTTCCTGAGTTAGCTAGAGCCCGAGCAATTGCCAGACCGACAACTCCTGCTCCTATTACGATTGCATCTGTATTGAAGTTTTCCATTTTAAATGTCGTTATTTTTGAAAAAAATGCCGAAAATTTTCGGCATTAAAACTCAGGATTTTTTAAGGGAAAGACAAATTTTGTTGTGACTGGAGCTAAACTTCGCCTTTAAATTTAATCGTAAACCATTGATTATTAAAAGGTAAAATAAACATTTTGTAATAGGTCCGCCTATTACAACATTGCATCCCTTCACTTATTTTCGTCTTCTTTTCTAAATATGTTTCTGACTAACACAAAGCCAACACTTAAAAAGCCACCTAAGAAGGTACCAATAATGCATATTAGCGCACGCGATGGTTTCGCTTTTTGCTCTGGCACCACTGCTGGGTCGAGCGTTTGGAAAATGTATTCAGGGCGAACATTCGCCAGCATAATGGTTTGTGTTTGTTTTTCTATTAGCTGGTAGAACACCTGCTGCATGTCGCTTAATGAAGTGCTTTGAAGCTCTTTGTCTAAATATTCCAGGCTTCGCTGCGCTTCCTGAATGTCACGTTCGCGCATGTGGTTGTTAATTTCTTCAATTAACCACACTACCCACTGCTCAGCTACTTCTGGGGACTGATGGTTTACTGCTATTGTTACGAGACCGGTTGTGTCGTCTTTACTGACTTCCAGCACTTCTTCCCTGAACACTTTTACGTATTCCCAACTCGATGGCGCTGGTTGCTTAGGTGGCTCAACTTCTCTTACCCACTCTTTGGTGTCCCGGTTATAGAGTTCGTTGTTAAATACAATGCCAGTGCCACGGTTCCATTCCTCTACCGCCATAAGCTCTGGCAATATGTCGTATTTTTCGACAAAACCTTTTATGAAGGCGCGAGACTTTAAAATTTCCAGCGCTATAGTCGTTTTGTCGGCATTTTTGCCGCCTAAGTTAACACCCGCCAAGCTGGCCAGGCCCCCTAATTGCCCCGCCATTTGTGAGAGTCCGCCACCACTGGCTTCTTCGGTCGGTGCCAAAGTTGCCTCTGACTTATAGATATTCGGCAGGCTTAATGAGTAAATAACCGAGCCCACGGCAAACACAAAAGTAATGACAATAATCCACCATTTGCCCTGCCAAATAATGCCAAACAGCTCGCGCAGGTCAATTTCGTCGTCTTGGTAATCCGAATGCCGTTGAGGGTCGTAGTTATGAGTATCGTTTGTCATTGTTGGGCCTTCAGGCACGCTACCGCCCATGGGTTGCGGTTCCCATAGGCCGATGGTGCGGGTAATTTTGATCAAGCGGGTATCATACCGTATGCAGCCCTTTTCCTACAAAGGCTTTATTGTTAGTAATTGATGATATTTTGAGCGGTTGGTTCAGTTGCCGGATTACATTACCGGCGGAGTAAACCGGTATTGACGAATCTGTCGATTAAAGTCAGCAATGCCCTCATCCGGTAACAAGTGAGCTTTATGGGCTTCCAGCGTGTCTCTTGCTTCACCATAATCCACCCAGTCTATAGATGCGGTATAGCGTTGTAGTTGATAAAACACTTTAACCAGGGTTTTGAAGTTTCCATCGCGAGTGGCTTTTCTAAGCCCATTCAAATAACTGTCTCGATGCACTGTCGGTACTATCAGTTTGTATTCGCCTGCTGCATGCAGCTCTGCATTCATCATTATGCGTGACAGCCGGCCGTTACCATCGTCAAACGGATGACACTCTGACACTAAAAACTGCAAGAATATGGCTCTGGCGAGCCCTTCTGGCACCGACTTATAAATGGCAAATGCCTGCGTTAACGTGCCTACAACATCTTCTGGGCTTACAAAAGTACTGCTACCAGCTTTGTTTATTTTCGACTTAAATTTCCCTGGGTTCTTGTCCGGACGCTCAAACAAAAACTCGAAGTGCCGGCGTTGCAGGTTTTCGATAAGTTCATCAGGCGTTTCAGGCGTAATGC
>Ga0208813_1000571_pt1 | contig 26539 bp, 20 predicted proteins | sample MalvireepMed_904_FD_184250 | JGI IMG/M metagenome (GOLD analysis project Ga0208813, IMG submission 184250) | Marine viral communities from the Global Malaspina Expedition - Malaspina viral metaG DeepMed_904 (SPAdes) (version 2) | ecosystem: Environmental > Aquatic > Marine > Oceanic | place... | reverse complement strand
TGGACGGTGGCCGATAATATTAAAACCGGCGCCGCCTACAACGCGGTGCTGCTGGTCGAGAAGTTGCTAAAAGACTATCTGTAATGGATACTTACCGAGATTATGTGACGCAGTTTCTAGGTGTCCGGTGTAATTTCCTGCACAATCACGATAGCGATTCTTGGCAATCAAAGACCGCATCGGGATAATTTTGGCGGCCTGCCGGCTGAGAGGGCGGGGAAAGATAATAAGTAAAGGGTTCGATCAATGCTCCGAAAACTTGGGATAGGCTTTATCGCTCTGGCGACCATGGCGCCCGGGCTGGCGGCTGCACTGGGGGTGGGTGAGTACGAGCTGAACTCGTATTTGAACGAGCCGCTGGACATGACCGTGGAACTGCACGATCTGGGCGGCCTGTCCGAGGACGAAATTCTCGCCAACCTGGCCACGCAGGAGGCGTTCGACGCCGCCGGTGTGGACCGCGGCTACTTCCTCAACGATCTGAAGTTCGAAGTGGACGTGAGCGGCAATACCGGCGTATTGCACATCCGCTCCCGTCAGCCGGTACGCGAACCCTATCTTAATTTCCTGGTGGAATTCCTCTGGCCCACCGGCCGCCTGATGCGGGAATACACCGTTCTGCTGGATCCGCCCAGCTACGCGGACGACGGCGACAGCCTGCAACCCGCGGTTTCCGAATCCTCGCCACGCCCGGCCACCCGGCCCGAGCCCGCTTCCGAGCCGGCCCGACAGCGGCCCGCCGAACCGGCGACGCGCCCGCAAACCCGCCCGGCATCCTCTGAAGAAGCCTCCAGCGACAGCGGCAGCGACGTGGCCGACCGCGACAGCGGCGACGAGACGCGCGGCGCCACCACCTACCGGGTCGGCGCTTCCGACACCATGTGGCGCATCGCCCGGCAGCAGCGCCCGAGCCCGGATGTGTCGGTGCAGCAGATGATGCTGGCGATCCAGGAGCGCAATCCCGACGCCTTTATCAACGACAACGTGAACCTGGTGCGCGAGGGCGCGGTGCTGCGCATTCCCTCCGAGCAGCAGGTGCGCCGCGTATCCAGCCGTGAAGCTCTGTCCCGGGTGGCCACGCAGAATCGCGAATGGCAGGGCATGCGCCCCGAGCCGGCCGCCGGCCAGCCGCAGCGGGCGCCGATTGACGCCACCGGCCGCGACCGCAGCGATCAGGTCGCCGGCGGTGACGACGGCCAGGGCCAGGTCACCCTGGTGAGCCCGGACAGCGAAGGCGGCGCGCGCGACGGCGACGCCACCGGCGGCCGCAGTGGTGACGCCGATACCGCCGCATTGCAGAACGAACTGGCGATCCGCGATGAAAACCTGGACCGCTTGAACCGCGAAAACAGCGAATTGCGCAGCCGTCTGGACGCGCTGGACGAGCAGGTCGGCACCAGCCAGCAGCTGCTGGAAATGCGCAGCGAGAAAATCGCCGCGCTGCAGGCGGAACTGCGCCGGCTGCGTGAAGAGCAGGACCTGGACGTGGACCCGTCGCTGCTGGAAGAACCCGAGCCGGCGGCGGACAGCGCCCCCGACATGACCGCCGACACCGGCGGCGCGGACGGGGGCGGCGCCGAAAATACGGACGGCACCGATAGCGCCGACGCCGCCGGTGACCAGCCGGGCGCGGCTGGCGATGACGACGACGCGGCACCGGCGCTGGGCGCGCCGGGCCAGAACGGCGGCGGCGACGGGCCGTCGCCGGATCAGGGCGGCGGCGGTGATGACCGCACCGCCTCCGTGACCCCGCCCGAAAAGCCGGAGCCGGCCTCCGCGGACCAGGCGGGCTCCGGCCCGGCGAACGCCGAGCAGGCGGATAGCGGCGGCGGTATCCTCGCACTGATCCGCGACAATCTGCTGTATGTGGGCGCCGCTCTGGCGGTTTTGCTGCTTCTGTTGCTGCTGGCGCTGCGCCGCCGTCAAAGCACGGCCGGCGACGAGCACGATGAGGACGCGGACGACGACAGCGGTTTTGGTGACGATTTCGAAGCCCCGGTGATCGCCGGAGCCGCCGCCCACGACGACGCCGACCTGGAAGAGGATCTCGCCGACGACGAGATGGATCCGATGGAACGGGCCGACGTCTATGTGGCGTACGGCCAGTACCCCCAGGCGGTGGACTTCCTGCGTAATGAAATCAATCAGGCGCCGGAGCGCGGCGATCTGAAAATCCGGCTGCTGGAGCTGCTGCACGAAAGCAACGACGAGCGCGGCTTCCACCAGCAGGCCACCGCGTTCGCCGGCACCAGCCCGGCGGTGGACGCCGCCATCAAACGGCTTGGCGGTGACCCGGGAGAGCACGATTACGGCGATAACGCTTACGTTGCCTCCAGCGGTGACAGCGGCGATGACGAGCTGTCCCTGGACGAGCTGTCCCTGGACGATCTGGAGCTGGATCTGGCGTCTGATCTGTCGGATCAGCCGGACGACAGCGACGGCTATTCCCACGCCGCCACCGCCACCGGGGCGGGCGCCGGCGCCGTGGCCGGCTTCGCCGCCGGCCGCGAGCAATCCGAGCAGACCGATACGGAACAAACCGAAACCGAACAGGCCGACCAGGATGACAGCCTGGAACTGGACGACTTCGATTTCACCCTCGAGGACGAAGAGCCGGAAAACCGGCCCCTTCGCGACGAGACGCCGCTGGAGTTGGACGATCTGGTACTCGACGACGGCAATGCCCGCGCCGGCGACGATGAAGACGACGGCCTGGAGTTTTCCCTCGAGGACGATTTCGAAAGCGACAGCGACGTGGCCTTCACCGATGACGAGCTGGCCGCGCTGGACAGCGCCGAAACGCCCGCCGGCAACGACGATGGCGACACCTCCACGGAGCGTGGCGCCGACGACTTGGGCGACTTCGACGACCTCGAACTCGATGATCTGGATGTGTCGCTGACCGACGACCGCACCGGCGTCGACGAGCCCGCGCCGGCGCCGGCCGACCCGTCGCCCCGGGAAGAGGCCGGCGACGAACTGGCCGATCTGTCCCTGGAAGACGACGACACGGATCTGTCCCTGGACGATCTCAGCCTGGAAGACGATACCCCGTCGCCGCGCACCGAACCGGATGCCGGCGCCGATGACCTCGACGATCTGAATCTGGAACTGGACGACGCCGGGGAAGACGACGCGCCGGCGGCGGAATACGAGCCCGAGCCGCAAACGGCCGCCACGCCGTCCGCGGAGACCAGCGAGGTGAGCGACGACATGCTCGGCGACGACGATGACTTCGACTTCCTGGGTGAAACCGACGAAAACGCCACCAAGCTCGATCTGGCCCGCGCCTACATCGACATGGGTGACGCTGAAGGCGCCCGTGACATCCTCAACGAGGTGCTCAGCGAAGGCAGCGACGACCAGCAGGGCGAAGCCAAGGAGTTGCTGGCCCGCGTCAGCTGATAACAGAAGCGAGCAGCTGATAACCTCTCTGGTGGTTCGGGGGGCGATGCCTTAAGGTATCGCCCCCTTTTTAATGCTCGCTTTACGGACCGCTAGGACGGCTTGATGACGCGAATCGCAGTGGCGGTGGAATACGACGGCGCCGGTTTCCACGGCTGGCAGACCCAGGAATCCGGCGTGCGCACCGTGCAGGAAGAACTGGAAAAAGCGCTCTCGCGGGTGGCGAATCACCCCGTGGCACTGATCTGCGCCGGTCGCACCGACGCTGGCGTGCACGCCACCGGCCAGGTCTGTCACTTTGATTCCGACGCCGACCGCAGCATGAAGAGCTGGGTGATGGGCGCCAACCGCTTTCTCCCCGACGACGTCTCGGTGCAGTGGGCGCAAGCGGTGCCGGACGATTTCCACGCCCGCTTCAAAGCCAACCGGCGCCGTTACCGCTACGTGATCTATAACCACGCCGCGCCGCCGGCGCTGTTCCGCCGCCAGGTGACCTGGAACTACCGGCCGCTGGACGTGGATGCCATGATCGAGGCAAGCCGTCACCTGGTCGGCACCCACGATTTCACCTCCTACCGGAGCGTGCACTGCCAGGCCAAGTCACCGGTGAAAACCCTCAGCCGCTTTCATATTCACCGGCAGGGTCCGTTGATCGTGCTGGAAGTGGAGGGCAACGCCTTCCTGATGCACATGGTGCGCAACATGGCCGGCGTGCTGATGAGCATCGGCGCCGGTAAGCATCCGCCGGTGTGGGCCCGTGAAGTGCTTGAGGCCCGCGACCGCCGCAAGGGCGGCGTCACCGCGCCGCCGTTCGGGCTGTATCTGGTCGACATCGGCTACCCGGAGCAGTTCGTGCTGCCGAGCCCGCCGCTGGGCCCGCTGTGGTTGACCACGCTGAACGCGGCTGACGGCGGCGGTGCGGATGCCCCATAATTGACGCCCTGAACACCACGGTCTGTTATCATAGGCATTGAATGAATACACCCCGGGTTAAAATCTGCGGCATCACACGGCCGGACGACGGTCGCCACGCGGCGCGGGCCGGCGCCGACGCCATCGGCCTGGTGTTTTATCCGCCCAGCCCCCGTTACGTCAGCCCGCGCCAGGCCGCCGACATCGTCGCCGCCTTGCCACCGTTCGTGACCACCGTGGGGTTGTTCGTGGACGCACCGCCGGAGCAGATCGCCGCGTTGCTGGAACAGGTACCGCTGGACATGCTGCAGTTCCATGGCGATGAATTGCCGGAATACTGCGCCGCTTTCCAGCGTCCCTGGATCAAGGCCCTGCGGATGCGCGACCGGGTGGACCCACAGGCGGAGGCGGACCGCTACGGCGCCGCCGGCGCCCGCGGTCTGCTGGTCGACAGCTATGTGCCCGGCGTGCCCGGCGGCACCGGCGAACGGTTCGACTGGGACCGGCTGCCCGCCGATCCCTCCCTGCCGCTGGTGCTCGCCGGCGGCCTGGACCCGGCCAACGTGGCCGAGGCGGTGCGGCGGGTACGGCCCTGGGCCGTGGACGTGAGCGGCGGGGTCGAGGTTATTGGCGTTGACGGCCGCCGGCAGGGCGGCATCAAGGACCCCGGCGCGGTGAGCGCGTTCATACGCGCGGCGCGCGGCTGACCCCTTTATTCAAACTGGCAGGCACCATGACGAGGAGCATTCGGTGACACAGTCTTCTGAAAGCAGTGGGCCCGATTACAAGGCATTTCCCGATCAGAACGGTCATTTCGGACGCTTCGGCGGACGCTTCGTCTCCGAAACCCTGATGGCCGCCCTCGACGAGCTGGATGTCATGTACCGGCGCCTCAAGGACGATCCCCAGTTCCAGGCGGATTTCGACTACGACCTGGCCCATTACGTGGGCCGGCCCTCGCCGCTGTATCTGGCCGAGCGCTGGACCAAACAGCTGGGCGGCGCCCGCATCTGGCTCAAGCGCGAGGATCTCAACCACACCGGCGCCCACAAGGTGAACAACACCATCGGCCAGGCGCTGCTCGCCAAGCACATGGGCAAGAAGCGGGTGATCGCGGAAACCGGCGCCGGCCAGCACGGCGTGGCCTCGGCCACCGTGGCCGCGCGCCTGGGCCTGGAGTGCCACGTGTTCATGGGCGAGGAAGACATCCGCCGCCAGCGCCTCAACGTCTATCGCATGAAGCTGCTGGGCGCCAACGTGGTGCCGGTGACCTCCGGTTCTCGCACTCTCAAGGACGCCATGAACGAGGCGATGCGCGACTGGGTCACCAACGTGGACGATACCTTCTACATCATCGGCACCGTGGCCGGGCCGCACCCGTACCCGATGCTGGTGCGCGACTTCCAGTCCGTGATCGGCCGCGAGGCGCGCGAGCAGAGCCTCAAGCAGGCCGGCAAATTGCCGGACGCGCTGGTCGCCTGCGTGGGCGGGGGCTCCAATGCCATCGGCCTGTTCCACCCGTTCCTGGACGACCGTGACGTGGCCATGTACGGCGTGGAAGCCGGCGGCGACGGCATCGACACCGGCCGCCACGCGGCGCCGCTGAGCGCCGGCCGTCCCGGTGTGCTGCACGGCAACCGCACCTACCTGATGGAAGACGACAACGGTCAGATCATCGAGACCCATTCCGTGTCCGCCGGCCTCGACTACCCCGGGGTGGGCCCCGAGCACTCCTGGCTCAAGGACATCGGCCGGGTTCATTACGTGTCCGCCGACGACAACGAGGCCCTGGCCGCGTTCCGCGAGCTGACCCGCGTCGAGGGCATCATGCCGGCGCTGGAATCCGCCCATGCGCTCGCCTATGCCCGTAAGCTGGCGCCGCAAATGGACGCCGACCAGGACATCGTCATCAACCTGTCGGGCCGCGGGGATAAAGACATCCTCACCGTGGCGGAAATCGACGGTATTCATTTTTAGAATTCGGGGAAGGATATGAGTCGTATTGAAGCCTGCTTCGCCACTCTCAAGGAGCAGCAGCGTAAGGCCCTGATTCCTTACATCACCGCCGGCGACCCGACCAAGGCGGTCACCGTGCCGGTGATGCACGCCATGGTGGAGGCGGGCGCCGACGTGATCGAACTGGGCGTGCCGTTCTCCGACCCGATGGCCGACGGCCCGGTGATCCAGAAAGCCTGTGAACGGGCCCTGGCCGCCGGCACCGGCCTGCGGGACGTGCTGGCCATGGTCACCGAGTTCCGCCGCGACAACGACACCACGCCAGTGGTGCTGATGGGCTACCTGAACCCGGTGGAGATCATGGGTTATGAGCGCTTCGCCGACGCCTGCGTGGACGCCGGTGTCGACGGCGTGCTGCTGGTGGATCTGCCGCCGGAGGAGTGCGACGACGTGGCGCCGCTGTTCAAGGCGCGCGGCGTCGATCTGATCTTCCTGATCGCGCCGACCACCACCGACGCGCGGATCAGCCGCATCGCCGGCGCCGCCAGCGGCTACCTGTATTACGTGTCGCTGAAAGGCGTGACCGGCTCCGCCAGCCTCAACGTGGAGGAAGTGGCGCGCCGGGTTGAAACAATTCGCAACCTTGCCCAATTGCCCATTGGCGTGGGCTTTGGTATCAAAGACGCGCAATCGGCACGGGCGGTGAGCCAGGTATCCGACGGCGTGGTGGTCGGCAGTGCGCTGGTCAACCAGTCCGCCGAAAACGTGGATACCCCGGATCGCATCGCCCCCGCGGTGGCGGCGATTCTCGCCGACATGCGTGCCGCCATGGATAAACAGTAAACGCTGAGCGCTGAGCGTACGAGGTCCGACTGATGAGCAATAACTGGCTGGAAAAGATCCTCCCCGCGGTGCGTCGCCCGCAGGAAACCCGGCGCAGCACCATTCCCGAGGGTCTGTGGCGCAAGTGTCCGCGCTGCGACAGTGTGCTCTACCGTCCGGAGCTGGAACGCAATCTGGAAGTGTGCCCGAAATGCGAGCACCACCTGCGCGTCGGTGCCCGCAAGCGGCTGAAGATGTTCCTGGACGACGGCCCGATGAGCGAAATCGGCGCCGATCTGGCGCCGGTGGACCGGCTCAAGTTCAAGGACTCCAAGAAGTACAAGGACCGCCTGGTGGCGGCCCAGAAGGAGACCCAGGAACGGGACGCGCTGATCGCCATGAAAGGCAAGCTCCACGATTTGCCGGTGGTGGCGGTGGCGTTCGAATTCCGCTTCATGGGCGGCTCCATGGGCTCGGTGGTCGGCGAGCGTTTCGTGCGCGCGGTGGAAAGCTGCCTGGAACACAAAACGCCGCTGATCTGTTTCGCCGCCAGCGGCGGGGCGCGCATGCAGGAAGCGCTGTTCTCCCTGATGCAGATGGCCAAGACCTCCGCCGCGCTGGAACGTCTGCGCGAAGCGGGTCTGCCGTTTATCTCCGTGCTCACCGATCCGGTCTACGGCGGCGTGTCCGCGTCGCTGGCGATGCTCGGCGACGTCAACGTGGCCGAGCCCAACGCGCTGATCGGCTTCGCCGGCCCGCGGGTGATCGAGCAGACCGTGCGGCAGAAACTGCCGGAGGGCTTCCAGCGCAGTGAATTCCTGCTCGAGCACGGCGCCATCGACATGATCGTCGAGCGTCAGCACATGCGTGACACCCTGCACCGCATTCTCGCCAATCTGACCGGGGCGCCGCTGGCCGAACCCGCCGAACTATGAGCGTCGGCCTGGACGCCTGGCTGGCGCGCATTGAAAAACTCCACCCCAGCGAGATCGAGCTGGGCCTGGAGCGGGTGCGCCGGGTGGCCGAGGCGCTCGGCGCGGCCAGCCTGCCGATGCCGGTGATCACCGTCGCCGGCACCAACGGCAAGGGCTCGGTGGTGGCACTCACCCGCGCCCTGGCGGCCGCCGCCGGCCGCCGCGTGTGTGTCTATACCTCCCCCCATCTGCAACGCTTCAACGAACGCATCACGCTGCCCGACGGCCCGGTGGACGACGACGCCCTGTGCGCCGCCTTCGAGCAGGTGGACGCCGCCCGCGGCGACACCGCGCTGACCTATTTCGAATTCACCACCCTGGCGGCGCTGTGGCTGTTCCGCCACAGCGGTGCCGACCTGGCGATTCTGGAAGTGGGGCTGGGCGGCCGCCTGGACGCGGTCAATCTGGTCGACGCGGACGTGGCGGTGGTCACCTCCGTGGGCCTGGACCACACCGACTGGCTGGGTGACACCCGCGAAAAAGTGGCGGTGGAGAAACTCGGCATCGGCCGGGCAGGGCGGCCCCTGGTGTACGGGGAGGAAAACGCCCCCGCCAACCTGGACGCCGAACTGGATCGCCTCAAGGCGGTGCCGCTGAGAGCCGGCCGCGAGTTCCAGGTGGAGGCCGCCCGCTTGTCGATCCGCGACGGTCAACGGCAACGCCACTACCCACTGCCGCTGCCGCCGCGCCTGGGCGCGGACAACCTGGCCACCGCCTGCCAGGCGCTGGTGGCCGCCGGTTTGCCACCGGCGGACGACGCCCCCCACCAGGTGGCGGATACCGGTCTCGTCGGCCGCTGCCAGGTGCGCCGTTACCGTGGCGTGCAGTGCGTGCTCGACGTGGGGCATAATCTGGAAGCATTGACCCGGCTGCGCGGGCGGCTGCCCGCCCACGCCGGCCGCCGGCGCCTGGTGCTGGGCATGATGACCGACAAACCGGTGGAAGCGGTGGTGGCGCTGTTCGCCGCCGACGTGGATGAGTGGTATCTGGCGCGGCCGGCGGTGAGCCGCGCGGCGGATACCGGGCGGCTGGCCCGGGCGCTGCCCGAGGGCGCCGGCGCGGGCCGTTTCGACAGTGTGGCGGCGGCGCTGGATCAGGCCGTCGCGGACAGCGGCGCCGGCGATCAGGTGCTGGTTCTGGGCTCTTTCTTTACCGTCGCCGAGGCGTTGAACGCCATGGATCAGGGAGACTAGCGGTGCATTTGCGAACTCGCCAACGTGTGATCGGCCTGCTGCTGTTGTTGCTGCTGGCCGCGATTCTGGCGCCGCTGGTACTGCGCACGCCGGAACAGGTGCGCCTGGCCCTGGATATGTCGATTCCGGAAGCGCCGCGAATCAGCGAGCCGGACATCGCCCCGGTGGTCAGCGAGGAAGAGCAGGCCGCCACCGACCGTCAGATCGACGAAGAGCAGCAACAGGTGGCCGCCGCCGAACCCGAGCCGCGGGTGGCGCCTCCGGTGGTGGAGGAAGAGCCTGCAGCCGATGAAGAGTCCTCTGCGGAGGACGAGCCGCAACCCGCCACCCAGGATGCCCCGCAACCCGGCTTCACCGTGCAGGTGGCCAGTTTCAGTGACGTGGCCAACGCCCAGGCGCTGGTGGCGCGCCTGCGCGAGGCCGGCTACAGCGCCTATCACCGCGAAGTCCGGCAGGACGGCAACACCTGGCAGCGGGTGTTCGTGGGCCCGGAGATCAAACGGGAACGGGCCGAGGCCCTGCGCCAGCGGCTGGCCGACGACAAGGCCTTCGCCCTGGAAGGGCTGGTGCGCTCCTTTGTGCCGTAGCGCTTCCAGGCCGATAAAGCCCTGTGCCCGCCCCGGGCGCTCTGATAGAATCGCTGGCCTGTTTTAACCACGCGCGTGTTCATGAATCTGGCAGACGGCATCATTCTGTTTATCATCGCCGCCTCGGCACTGATTAGTGTGCGTCGTGGCTTCACGCGTGAAGCGTTTTCCCTGCTCACCTGGGTGGCGGCCTTCATCGTCGCCCGTCTGTTCAGCCCGGCCCTGGAGGTTCTCCTGGCCGATTCCATCGAGACGCCCAGCCTGCGCCTGGCCGTCGCCTTCGGTCTGTTGTTCACTGTCACCCTGATAGTGGGCGCGTTGATCAACCACCTGCTCGGTGAGTTGATCCGCGTGACCGGCCTGAGTGGCACCGACCGTTTGCTGGGCATGGTGTTCGGCGCCTTGCGCGGCGCCCTGGTGGTGGTTGTATTGGTGGCCCTGGGCCACCATCTGTTCAGCGAGGATGCCTGGTGGCGCGAGTCGCTTCTGGTCCCGCATTTCGCCATGCTGGAGGACTGGACCCGCCGTCTCGCCGGGGATCTGATCGCTTATCTTATGAACGTCAGCGGAAGCTAAGCTTAGCTAGCTCGAGGATACGCAAATGTGCGGCATTGTTGGCATTGTCGGCCACTCCTACGTCAACCAGGCGATTTACGACGCTTTGACGGTTCTTCAGCACCGGGGACAGGACGCCGCCGGCATCGTCACCTGCGACGGGGACCGGCTGTTCCTGCGCAAGGACAACGGCATGGTCCGGGACGTATTCCGCAACCGCCACATGCGCCGCCTGGTCGGCAACATGGGCATCGGTCACGTGCGTTACCCCACCGCCGGCAGCTCCAGCTCCGCGGAGGCGCAGCCGTTCTACGTCAACTCGCCCTACGGCCTGACCCTGGCCCATAACGGCAACCTGACCAATTCCGAGGCGCTCGCCGAGCACCTCTACCGTTCCGATCTGCGCCATATCAACACCACCTCGGATTCCGAAGTGCTGTTGAACGTGTTCGCCCACGAGCTGCACGAGCGCGGCAAGGGCAAGCTGCGCCCGGAGCCGGACGACATCTTCGACGCCGTGTCCGCGGTGCACCGGCGCGCCGAGGGCGCCTACGCGGTGGTGGCGATGATCACCGGCTACGGCATCCTGGCGTTCCGCGACCCGCGCGGCATTCGTCCGGTCTGTTTCGGCAAGAAAGAGACCGAGCACGGCCCCGAGTACATGGTGGCGTCGGAGTCGGTGGCGTTGTCGTCGCTGGGCTTCCAGCTGGTGCGCGACCTGGCCCCCGGCGAGGCGATCTACATCACCTCGGAAGGGGAGCTGCACACCCGCTCCTGCCACGACCAGCCCAAGCTCACCCCGTGCATTTTCGAGCAGGTCTATCTGGCCCGCCCGGATTCCATCATCGACGATATTTCCGTCTACAAGGCGCGCTTGCGCATGGGCGAAAAGCTGGCGGAAAAAGTCGAGCGCGTGTGGCCGGACCACGACATCGACGTGGTGATCCCGATCCCGGACACCAGCCGTACCTCCGCGCTGCAGATGGCCAACCGGCTTAACGTGAAATACCGCGAAGGGTTCATCAAGAACCGCTACATCGGCCGCACCTTCATCATGCCCGGCCAGCAGCAGCGGCGGAAATCGGTGCGCCAGAAGCTCAACGCCATCGAGCTGGAATTCTCCGGCAAGAACGTGCTGCTGGTGGATGATTCCATCGTGCGCGGCACCACCTGCCATGAAATCATTCAGATGGCCCGTGAAGCGGGCGCCCGCAAGGTGTATTTCGCCTCCGCCGCGCCGGCGGTGAAATACCCCAATGTGTACGGCATTGATATGCCGTCCGCCGGCGAGCTGATCGCCCACGACCGCAGCGACGACGAAGTCTGTCAGTTGATCGGCGCGGACAAGCTGATCTACCAGGATCTGGAAGATCTGGTCAGCGCCTGCCAGGAAGGCAACGCGGACATCGAGGAGTTTGATTGTTCGGTGTTTAACGGCCACTATCTGGCCGGTAATATCGACGGCCAGTATCTGTCCGATCTGGAAACGCGCCGCAACGACGACGCCAAGAAAAGCCGGGAAAAAACCCGCGCCCTGGCGGACAACGAAGTGATTGATCTGCACAACTCCAACTGAACCCGGGGCGGCACGCCGCCCCGCACCGAGGTAACGATGAGCGACACACCGGACCCCCGCGACCTGCATACCGACACCCTGGCGATTCGCTGGGCGCAGTTGCGCACCGATGAAATGTCGCACTCGGATCCGATCTTCCTCACCTCCAGCTTCGTTTACGAGAGCGCCGCCCAGGCCGCCGCCCGTTTCTCCGGCGAGGAGCCGGGTAACGTCTATTCGCGTTTCACCAACCCCACGGTGCGTTCCTTCGAGCAACGCCTGGCGGCCATGGAAGGCGGCGAAAGCTGCGTGGCGCTGGCCTCCGGCATGGCGGCGATCAGCAGCACCTTCTTCACCTTGCTGGCGCCCGGCGATCACGTGATCAGTTCACGCAGCGTGTTCGGCACCACCAATGTGATCTACGACCGCTATCTGATGAAGTTCAACATCGACACCACCCTGGTCGATCTGAACGATCTGGATCAGTGGCGCGCGGCGATTCGCCCGGAAACCAAGCTGCTGTATCTGGAAACGCCGTCCAACCCGCTCTCCGAAGTGGGCGACATCGAAGCGCTGGCCAAACTGGCCCACGACAACGGCGCGCTGCTGATCGTTGATAACTGCTTCTGCACCCCGGCGCTGCAGAAACCGCTGGAACTGGGTGCCGACCTGGTGATTCACAGCGCCACCAAATATCTGGACGGGCAGGGCCGCTGCCTGGGCGGCGCCGTGGTCGGTCCCGAAGAGATCCTCAAGGAGATCCACGGGTTCGTCCGCTCCGCCGGGCCCTGCATGAGCCCGTTCAACGCCTGGGTGTTTCTCAAGGGTCTGGAAACCCTGGGCCTGCGCATGAAGGCGCATTCGGAAAACGCCCTGCAACTGGCGCAGTGGCTGGAGCAGCAGCCGGGTATTGCCCGGGTGCACTATGCCGGCCTCGACAGCCACCCGCAGAAAGCCCTGGCCGAGCGCCAGCAGAAAGCGTTCGGCGCGGTGATCGCCATTGAAGTGGAAGACAGCGACGGCCGGCGCGACCGCCAGGCCGCCTGGCGCTTTATCGACGCCACCCGGTTGCTCTCCATCACCGCCAACCTGGGCGACGTGAAGTCCACCGTTACCCATCCGGCCACCACCACCCACGGGCGCGTGGCGGAGGAAGAAAAACAACGTTCCGGCATCAGCGAAAATCTGATCCGCATCGCGGTGGGGCTGGAAGACGTCGGCGATCTCAAGAACGACCTGGGGCTCGGCATCAAAGCGCTCGGCTTCGAATAAAAGCTTGAAGCGTGTCGCCAAAAAAGGGGTGTTATGCAGGCTTTGGATAAAGCGCTGGCCCAGGTGGGCAGCGTGCTACTGGGGAAACCGGAGCAACTGAAACTGGCGCTGGCCTGCATGCTCGCCGGCGGCCATCTGTTGATCGAGGACCTGCCCGGCATGGGCAAAACCACCCTGGCCCATGCGTTGGCGCGGGTGTTCCGTCTTGATTACCGTCGCGTTCAGTTCACCAGCGACATGCTGCCCGCCGATATTCTCGGGGTTTCGGTGTTCGATCCGGAAAGCCAGCAGTTCAGCCTGCGTGAAGGCCCGGTGTTCTGCCAGTTGCTGCTCGCCGACGAAATCAACCGGGCCACGCCCAAGACCCAGGGCGCGCTGCTCGAAGCCATGGAAGAGCGGCAGGTCACGCTGGACGGCGTCAGCCGGCCGCTGCCTTCGCCGTTCTTCGTGGTCGCCACCCAGAACCCGGTGACCCAGGCCGGCACCTTCGTGCTGCCGGAATCCCAGCTCGACCGTTTTCTGATGCGCATTTCCCTGGGCTACCCGGCCCCGGACGTGGAGCTGTCCCTGCTGGCCGGCGGCGACCTGCGCGAAGCGGTGCGCGAATTGAAACCCATCATCGAGCCCAGCGGCCTGGCGAAACTGATCGCCCATGTGGGCAAGGTGCGCGCCACCCGCGACTTGCTCGACTATGTGCAGCGGCTGCTGGAAGCCACCCGCGCCGACGATCGTCTGGTCACCGGCCTGTCGCCGCGCGCCGGCCTCGGCCTGCTGCGCGCCGCCCGCGCCTGGGCGCTGATCCACGACCGCGATTACGTGCTGCCCGAGGACGTGCAGGCGGTGTGGCCCTCGGTGGCCGAGCACCGGCTGCAGCCCCGCGAAGGGGGCCAGGTGTCGGCGATGACCCAGGCGCTGCTGCAAACCGTGCCGGTGGTGCGCCACTAGTCGGTCGAACCTGAGGAGGGACGCCGTGCTCAAGCAAGCCTGGCAGCGTTGGCTCGACCGCCGGCTTCCCCGGGCCCGCCAGGTGCAGCTCGACCAGCGGCGCATTTTTATTTTCCCCACCGGCTACGGCTTTCTCTATCTGCTGGTGTCCGTGCTGCTGTTCTTCGGCGGCATCAACTACGAGAACAACCTGATTCTCGGCCTCTGTTTTCTGATGGTCAGCCTGTTTCTGGTCGCCATCCTGCACACCTTCCGCAATTTGTCCGGGCTGTCCCTGCGCGCCGGCGCCAGCCGTTCCGGTTTCGTCGGCGGGCAGGGCAGCGTGGAAGTGGTGCTGATCGCCCAGCGGCGCCCGCACCGGGCGCTGTGGCTGCGCTGGCTGGATCAGCCGGCCCAGGAGATCAGCGTCGAGCCCGGCGAGGAAAGCGCTCTGTGGCTGAACCTGCCGCTCAGCCGGCGGGGCCGTACCCGGCCGCCGCGTCTGCGCGTGGAAAGCCGCTACCCGTTGGGGTTGCTGCGCAGCTGGTCGCTGGTGTCGCTGGATCAGATTTGCCTGGCCTGGCCGCGCCCCCAGGAAAGCCACGATTGTCCCGCCGATGGCGGCGACCGGGAGCGCCAGGTGGCGAGCGCCGGGCAAAGCGGCAGCGAGGAGTTCCAGGGCCTGCGCGGCTATGTGCCCGGCGACTCCCTGGCCCAGGTGGACTGGAAAGGCTATGCGCGGGGCCGGGGGCTCAACGTCAAACTGTTCGAAGAGCCCGCCAGCGGCCGCCTGTGGCTGCGCTATGACCGCCTGGAAGGCGTGCCGGTGGAGCGGCGCCTGTCGATTCTGTGCTTCTGGGTGCAGCGGCTGAGCCGCGAGAACCGGCCCTTCGCCCTGGCGCTGCCCGGCGCCGAGCTGCCGCCGGGGCAGGGCGAGGAACAGCGCCTGCGCGCCCTCAACCTGCTGGCCCGCCACGGCGACACGGAGGCGCACTGATGGCGCGCATCTACCAGATCCCCAGCCACGCCCGCGGCTGGCTCACCCTGGCGATCATCGCCGCGTCGCTGCCGCAACTGTGGGGCGGCCCGCTGTGGCAGGCGGGGCTGCTCGCCCTGGTGCTCGGCTGGCGTGCGCTGATGGACCGCCAGCGGCTGGTGCTGCCGGGGCGCATCATGCGGCTGGTGCTGTTGGTGGCCACCGTGGCCGCCACCTTCTACAGCTTCGGCCGTCTGCACGGGCCCGAGGCGGGCACCGCGCTGATCACCAGCCTGTTCGCGCTCAAATACCTGGAGCTGGTCAGCAAGCGCGACGCCTATGTGCTGATCGTGCTCGGCTATTTCGTGTGCGCCACCATTCTGCTGTTCCATCGCGGGCCGGCCATGGCGCTCTACGTGATCGGCTGCCTGATCCTGCTCACCGCCAGCCTGGCGGGCATCAACTACAGCGACACCCACGCCCGCCGCCGCCAGCACCTTTCGGTGGCGGCGGTGATGGTGCTGCAGGCGCTGCCGCTGGCCATCGCGCTGTTCGTGCTGGTGCCGCGTATCGCGCCGCTGTGGAACATGCAGCTCGACAGCGGCCAGGCGCGCACCGGCATGAGCGACAGCATGTCGCCGGGGCAGGTCAGCCGCCTCACCGAGTCCAGTGAGCTGGCGTTCCGGGTCCAGTTCGAGGGCGAGCCGCCGCCGCCCCGGGAGCGCTACTGGCGCGGCCTCACCTACAGCTATTTCGACGGTTCCACCTGGCGCCAGGCCAGCCCGCCCGGCTGGGAGCGGGAGCAGCTGTTCTACGGCGGTCGCGGCCCGTCGCCGGACTGGTACCGCACGCTGATCAACGCCGCTGGAGACCGCGCCGGCTACCGTTACCGGGTGATCATGGAGCCCTCCCGGCAGCGCTGGCTGTACGCCCTGGCGGTGCCGTTCACCGACTTCGACGGCAACGCCCTGGCGCGGGATTTCCGGCTGGTGGCGGACGGCCCGGTCAACGGCGCCTTCAGTTACAGCGTGCGCAGCGTGGACGTAACCGGCGCGGTGCCGGCACTCGGCGACGCGGAACGGCGGCTGATGCTGGACCTGCCCGAGCAGGGCAACGCCGAGGCGCGCGCCCTGGCGCAGCGCTGGCGGCAGCGCCACCGGGACGACCGCGCCCTGGTGGACGCGGCGCTGCGCTATTTCCGCGAGCAGCCGTTCTTCTACACCCTGGAGCCGCCGCGCATTGCCGGCGACACCGTCGACCAATTCCTGTTCGGCACCCGCGAGGGCTTCTGCGAGCACTACGCGTCCAGCTTTACCTTCCTGATGCGCGCCGCCGGTATCCCCGCCCGGGTGGTAGCCGGCTACCAGGGTGGCGAAATGAACGCCGGCGACTATCTGCAGGTGCGTCAGTACGACGCCCACGCCTGGTCGGAAGTGTGGCTACCCGGCCAGGGCTGGGTGCAGGTCGACCCGACGGCGGCGGTAGCGCCTGAGCGCGTCGAGTTGGGCCTGCGCGGCGCCTTCGAAAACGCCGCCGACGGCGCCGGCGGCGAATTCGACGGCCTCAACCGCTTGCCGGTGCTGTTCCAGCTGCAGCAGTGGGCCGACTACGTGGACTTCAACTGGCAGAAATGGGTGCTCGGCTACCGCCAGCAGTCCCAGCGCGACCTGCTGGAACGTTTGCTCGGTGCGGTGACGCCGCTGCGCGTGGGGCTGGCGCTGCTCACCGTGGTGCTGGTGTTCAGCGCGGTGCTCGGGCTGCTGGTGCTCAGCCGCCGCCGGGACACTCCGGCCAGCCCCCTGGAACGCGAATTCGCCCGCCTGCATCGCGCCCTGGCCCAGCGTGGCCTGCGCGCGCCGGACACGGTGTCCGCCGCCCAGCTGGAAGCGGCGGTGACGCGGCGCTGGCCGTCGGCGGCGGGGGCCGCCGGCCACTGGCGGCGGCTGTTCGAGCATCTCGCCTACCGTGACCAGGGCAGCCCCGGCGCCGCCGACCTGGCCGCCCTGCGACGGCGTCGCCGGGCTGTGCTGGCGTCGCTGGCATCGCCACGGAGAGCGAAGTAGGCTCTTTTTTGGCACCGCTGATATAACAAGGAGAACAGCATGGCCGTGGCCCGCTACAAGGAAGCGCTCACGCTCACCGAACACGCCCCTTGGGCACAACGGTTCTGGGACGCGCTGGTCCCGCTTAAGGACCGCGTCGCCCGTCACCCCCTGTTCGTGGAAATGGGCGACGGCTCACTGTCCCTGGGCCGCTTCCGCGACGCGCTGCTGCACTTCTACCCGCTGGTGGAACACTTCCCGAAATACATGGGCCTGGCGCTGGCGAAAACCCGGCCCGGCCTCTATCCCGGCCATGAAGAGACCAAGAACTGGCTGATCGGCAACATCAAAATCGAGCAGCGCCACGCCTACTGGTACCAGGACTGGGCCGCCGGCTTCGGCCTCGACACCGAACGTCTGGAACACACCCGCCCGCCGGCGGCCATGGACGCGGTCAACCAGTTCCTCTGGGCCACCGGCCACCAGGGCACCCTGGAAGAGAGTATCGCCGCCACCAACCTGGCCATTGAATGGGCCACCGGCGAATGGAGCCAGCGCGTGGTCAGCGGCATGAAGCACTACGCCGAGCAGGGCAGCGCCAACATTAACCGCCACACCATGGCCTGGCTGCGCGCCCACGCCAGCTACGACGACGCCCACCCCCACGAAGCCATGGAACTGGTCAAGCGCCTGGCGGTGGACGAACCCGCCCGCCAGCGCGCCTTCGCCGCCGCCCAACGCGGCCTGGAGTACTACGTTCTGGCGCTCGACGACTGCTACAGGTTCGGTGAGGACAGAAATGAGGAAGCGTTCCCGCTACTTTTGGATGATCCCGCAGATACACAGTAAACGTTAGAAGAACGGTTGGATGCCAGGACTGACGACCTTACGAGGTAAAGCCGTCAGACCTGGCCCGGATCCTACTAATCTACGACGGTTGTAACATAGTCCTGCGAGTCACAGAGCGGCGGACCGAGGGCGCAGCCCTCAATGTGAAAGGCATAGTAACCGGGTACATCAGTAATCCTGCAGACGAGACTAGACCGAATATCATTTTCGATTAATGCATTCGGGGAATTGATGTTCGAAACGTTTGTTGCACCACACGACGCCGCGTCAGAGTAGAATTCCAGCGTCACCTGCCCAACTCCCCGGACACCATAATAGCCGGTTGCATGTGCAGTGCGACGTACACCCGCAGGAACCGTCGTGCTGCCATCCGCGAATCTATAATACTGATCGCCCACGGCCACATCTTGAGGTTGTATTAAGCCTGCCTCACTATCGTGGTTTTCATCCGATTTTTCTATTGTTGGGCGACCGTGGCAAATGCTCGTATAGCCATTATTTTTATAGATGATGAGGGTGTCGTCGTCATTCATGGGAAGGCGTTGAGAGTAGGCGCAGAAGCGGGCGTCAGCTTTGATCGTTTCGGCGGAGCGCCAGATTAACTGCATCTTTTCTTCGGTTACTTCCTTGTAGCGGCGCTTCAGGGTTATCGCGTGGCCTTCATCCAATACGGTGAATGTTCGTTCGATGATCACATCGTCACCTTCACTCCACGATGATTCTGCAATCATCTCCGGAGTGTTTTTTTCGAGGTTGAGAGGCTTGGTGTTGGGTGACTCTCCTGCATTGGCGAGAACGTGGCAGGATGCCGCAAGAAAAAGACTAATAGATATAATTCGAGCTATCATAACTGACACTTCCATGTAGTTTTTCGTGGTTTCTCCGTTTCCAAAACATATACGCCGGTTACGTCGCGGCTGTCAAACATTGCAAACCGTATTTGTAAGAGCGCCACATTTTTCGTTCGTATCGCGGCGGCACCGACAACGTCTCTGGCATCCTGCCGGCCGGCAGAGCCGGCCTTTCGCGAGCACGGCTCGCTCCCACAACCAGAGCCTCATAGAAAGGTTCTGCGCCAGCTATGACCCGCGACCCCGCTGGAGAAACCCCCGCCCGGAACATCATTTCCGATAAGATACCGCCATGACTGAACCCCGATATTTTGCTCTGCCGGTGGACGCCGTGCTGCCGGAGCTGTGCCGCTGTCTGGCCGAGCAGGGCGGCGCCGTGCTGGAGCCGCGCCGGGTGGCGGCGCGGGCGGTGGCCGGGTTCATGGCGCAGCAGCTCGGTGAATCTGTAGGGCAGACCGTGGGCTACCGCACCCGGCTGGACACCCGGGTGAGCGCGGCGACGCGCATTGAGGTGGTCACCGAAGGGGTGCTTACCCGGATGCTGAGCGCGGACCCGGCGCTGGAGGGCTACGCGGCGGTGTTGTTCGACGAGTTCCATGAACGGTCGCTGCAGGCGGATCTGGGCCTGGCCTTGGTGCAGGAGGTGCGCCAGGCGCTGCGTGAGGACCTGCGTCTGTTGGTGATGTCGGCGACGCTGGAGGTGGGCCCTCTGGCCGAAGGCCTGTCATTGCCCACGGTGCGCAGTGAGGGGCGGGTGTTTCCGGTGGAGGTGAGCCATGCGCCGCCGGGGCGCGATCAGGATGTGTGGGATCACTGCGCCCGCCAGGTGGAGACGCTGGCCGGGGAGGGCACGGTGCTGGTGTTCCTGCCCGGGGTGGGCGAGATCGAGCGTCTGCGCGAGCGGTTGTCGGTGGCGATGCCGGTGCAGGTGCTGCACGGCCGCCTGGCCGGTGATGCCCAGGCGGCGGTGCTGGCAGCGCCCGCCGGGCCCAGGGTGGTGCTGGCTACCAACGTGGCGGAGACCAGTGTCACCATCGAAGGCGTCACCGTGGTGGTGGACGCCGGCCTGGAGCGGCGCCCCAGCTATGACCCGCGCCGTCATCGCAGCCGGCTGGTGACGCGCCGCATCAGCCAGGCTAATGCGGACCAGCGCGCCGGCCGTGCCGGGCGATTGGGGCCGGGCCGTTGCCTGCGGTTGTGGGCGCGGGAAGAGGTGCTGGCCCGGCATATCGAACCGGAGATCCACCAGACCGGGCTGGAAAGCCTGGTGCTGGATCTGGCCCGCTGGGGCTGCCGCGACCCCGATCAATTATTCTGGCTGGATCCGCCGCCGCCGGGGCCGTGGCGGGCGGCGGTGCAACGCCTGCGCGGGTTGGGCGCCCTGGACGGGCAGGATGCGATCACCGACCTGGGGCGGCGGCTCAATGATTTGCCGCTGACCCCGGAGCTGGCCGCGTTGGTGGTGCGCGGCCGCGACGCGGGCCTCGCCGCCAGCGCCGCCCGGGTGGCGGTGCTGCTCAGCGAGCGGATGCCGGGCCTGGACCGGCAGGTGGACCTGGCCGAGCGGCTGCGCCGATTCTCCGCGCGACCCGGCGACTGGCCGCTGCTGCAGAGGGCGCTGTCCCGCCTGAACGGCGACCGCAAGGACGGTGCGGCACCCGACGGTGCGGCACCCGGCGGTGCGCTGGGCCTGCTGCTCGCCGACACCTTTCCCGACCGGATAGCACGCCGCCGGGACGGTGAGGAGGACCGTTACCTGCTGGCCGACGGCAGCGGCGCCCGGCTGCCGCCGGGTTCGCCCCTGGTCGGGCGCGAGTGGCTGGTGGTGCTGGACACCGACGGTCGCCCCCGCGACGCCGTGATCCGGCTGGCCTGGGCCCTGGGGCCGCCGGAGGCGCCGGCGCTGCTGGCCCGCCACGCCGAATGGCGGGACCAGGTGGCCTGGGACGACAGGCTGCAGAAGGTGCGCGCGGAGCGTCGTTATGCGGTGGGCGCGATCACGGTGGAGAGCCAGCCGTTGCCGTCGCCGTCACCGGCGCAGGTCGAGCAAGGGCTATTGGACGGCGTGCGGCAGCAGGGCCTGCGGGTGCTGCCGTGGACCGATGCCACCCGCCAGTGGCGGGCGCGGGCGGGCTGGCTGCACCGGCTCGAACCGGAACACTGGCCGGCGATGGACGACGACACCTTGCTCGCCGAGCTGGAGACCTGGTTGCTGCCGTACCTGGCCGGCCGACGCACGCTGCGCGACCTGAAAAGCCTGCCCCTGATCGAGGCGCTGAAGCTGCGGTTGGGTCCAGGGCGGGTCGGCGAACTGGCGAGAAGGCTGCCGGAGCGGGTGACCGTGGCCTCCGGGCGCGCGGTGACCATTAATTACGAAGCCGAGGGCGGGCCCCGTCTGGCGGTGAAACTGCAGGAATGCTTCGGCATGGAAAGTCTGCCGACGCTGGCCGAAGGGCGCCTGCCGCTGACCGCCGAACTGCTGACTCCGGCGGGTCGATCGGCGGCGATCACCGCCGATCTGGCCGGCTTCTGGCGCAACGGCTACCGCGAGGTGCGCAAGGAACTGCGTGGCCGCTACCCCAAGCACCCCTGGCCGGAAGACCCGCTGGTGGCGCCGGCCACCGGCCGCACCAAGGCGCGCAGCGGCCGCTGAGCGTTTCGGTCCTTTCCTTGGGCGCCCGGCTCTGCTATCAATAGCCGCTTTCGGTGGGAGCGCATTATGAAATTTGATTCCATTATTGATGCCGCCGCCGGGAACCGGATGACGGTTCCCGAGGGCTGGGGGCAGGGCAGAGCTACTTTCGGCGGCCTGGTGGGCGCCATTCTGATTCGTCATATGGACGCCCATCTGGGCGCCGACGCGCCGCCGTTGCGCAGCTTCACCATCTCGTTCGTGGCGCCCATGGTGCCGGGGCCGGTGGACCTGGAAGCGACCACGCTGCGCGCCGGCAAATCGGTCACCCAGGTGCAGGTGATGGCCCGCCAGGAGGGCCAGGTGGTGGCCACCATGCTGGGCAGTCTGGGCCACGGCCGTGAGTCCAGCATCCGCGTGCCGGGCCCCGAGGCGCCGCGCTGGAAGGCGCCGCAGGACTGCTTCAAGTTGCCCTACATGGAGGGCCGGTCGCCCACCTTCCTGAGCTTTTTCGACATGCGCATCGCCGGCGGCAATATGATCTTCTCCGGTTCCAAGGAGCCGGATTTCCACGGCTATATGCGTTTCGACGAGCCCGGCCAGACCCAGGACGCCGCCACCCTGGCGTGCCTGGTGGACACCTGGCCCGCCGGCGTGCTGCCGATGCTCAGCAAGCCGGCCCCGGCCAGCTCGCTGACCTGGACCATGGAGCTGCTGGAGGACCCCCGTGAGCTGGAGCCGGTGGACTTCTGGCAGTACCAGGTGATCACCGACTCGTTCGCCGACGGCTATGGCCAGTGCCAGGCCACCGTGTGGGACGATCGCGGCCGGCCGGTGGCGCTGAGCCGCCAGACCGTGGTGGTGTTCGGCTAATGAGTACCGATCTGCGGCCGCTGACCCCGGACGCCATCGGCGCGTCGGTGCCGCGCCGTGGCCACTGGCTGGTGGCGGCGCTGGGCCGCGCGGTGTTGCGCCTGATCGGCTGGCAGGTGGTGGGCGAACTGCCGAACGTGCCCCGGGCGGTGATGATCGCCGCGCCGCACACCTCCAATTACGACGGTCTGGTGGGCGTCAGCGCGATCCAGGGGCTGCGCTTGGATATCCGCTTCATGGCCAAACACTCCCTGTTCCGCGGGCCGGCGGGTTGGCTGCTGCGGGCGCTGGGCGGCATCCCCGTCGACCGGGCCCGCTCCGGCGGCTTGGTGGAAAACACCAAGAAAGTGATGACCGGCGGTCAGCCGTTCTGGCTGGGGATCACGCCGGAGGGCACCCGCACCGGCGCCGACCAGTGGAAAACCGGTTTTCACCGTATCGCCGTGGATCTGGGCCTGCCGATTATCGTGGTGACGTTCTGCTACCGGCGTAAGGAAGCGCGTATTCTGAACGCGTTCTGGCCGAGCGGGGATCAAGACGCGGACATGGACGCCATCTACGACATGCTGGACGACGTGCAGCCGGCCCATACGGAACGGCTGTCGGCCCCGTTGCAGCGTCGCCGGCAGTGAAACGCCGCCTGGTTCAGCCGGCTTCCTGGCGGTGGCGGCGGATGTAGTCTTCGCGGCCGACGGCCGCCATCAGCGCGTAGGCCAGCGGTGACGCCAGCGATTCCAGCAGCGTGCGGGTGTGGTCGTCGAACGGTTCCAACGCCGCCAGCTCGATCACGCCCAGCGCCTGGTCGCCTTGCCAGATCGGCAGAAACAGCAGCTCGCCGGGCCGCACCGCGCCGTGGGCGATCTCCAGGTCCAGGTAGCCGGCCGGCACATTGTGCCGCACGGTGACGCCGGGGCCGCGCTCCAGCGCGCTGCCCAACAAACCGTCCACGGGCACGTTGTCGCGCTCCCGGGCCTGCTGGTTGAGGCCGCGCGCCGCTTCCTGGCGCAAGCGGTCGTTGTCCAGCCGATAGGCGGCGCCGGCGATGGCCGGGGTGTGATCCAATATGAACGTCAGCGCCTGATCCATCAGCACTTCCACGCGGGGGTTGCCGGCGATGTGCGCCATGAATTCATTCAGCGTGCGTTGCCGCAGCGCTTCCCGGTCGGCGTTGTCGCGCCACTGGCGCAGCCGCGCCGACTCGCGGCCGAGCAGTAGATTGTTGGCGTAGGAGCCGCGCGCGCTGGCGTCCAGCATGTAGCCGTTAAGCGCGCACACCACCAGCGGAAAGCCGTAGAACAGCATCAGCGATACCGGGTCCACGTCCCAGCGTTGCAGCAGCGCCACGGCCAGGGCCACCACCAGCGAGCCCAGGCACCAGAACAGCGTGCGCGTGGGCGGCAGGCGCAGAATCGAAAAGCCGATGATCAGCACATAGATCGTCTCGAAGGCGGCCACCTGGCCGAGTAAGGTCCCGGCCAGATGCAGCGCCCCCAACAGCGTGCCGGCCAGGGACGTCATCAACGCCAGCCCGATCAGGGTGGTCACCCAGTCCGCCAGCGCGTCCACCTTCACCGCCACGAACAGCAGCGCCAGGGAAATCGCGATCGGATAGACGCCGTAGCCCATCCACAGGTCCCGGTTGTGCTCGTCCGACAGCAACGACACCGGCACCGACATGATCAGGAACAGGACGATCAGAATATACAGCGAGCGCTGGATCAGCTTGGCCGCGCGGCGCTCGGCGTAGTCACGGTAGCGGTCTTCCAGGGAACCGGGAAAGCGCACCCACAGGGTCTGGACCGCCTGCTTGAGATCCCGCTCCTGGCGGGCGTCCAACTGTGGCGCGGACTTGGAAGTGGTGGAACTCGTCATCGGGGTCCCCTTTATTGTTGCGCTGTCCCGCGCTGTTGTTCAAAGTAAAGCAGACGGGCCGCGTCGCCCCCCGACGGATCGGGGTCCGTGGAGCCCTCGAGCGGCTCCCTAAGAATCAATAGCCAACTAACAGGTGAGAATAATGGCCGATAAAGCCCAGTTTGAACAGGCCCAGAAGGACGTTAAAACGCTGTCCAAAAAGCCGGATAACGACGACCTTCTGTTCCTCTACGCCCACTACAAGCAGGGCAGCGCCGGCGACGTGTCCGGCAAGCGCCCCGGCATGCTGGATATGGTGGGCCGGGCCAAGTACGACGCCTGGGCCAAGCTCAAAGGCATGAGCGCCGACGACGCCATGCAGAAATACATCGACAAGGTCGAAGCCCTCCTCAAGAGCCACAAATAACTCTCACAAGCGGTTCTGCTCGCGCCACCGGCTCTACGAAGCACTAATTTGTGCGAGCGGGCCCCTCTGGAGAGAACCACCGCTCTAAAAACATCGCCATCGGCGCGGCGATAAACATCGACGAACTGGTCCCCACCACGATCCCGAACAGCACCGGCAGCGCGAAGCTGGTCACCGCCGGGCCGCCCGCCAGCCCCATCGGCAGAATGGCCAGAAAGGTGGTCATCGAGGTAAACAGCGTCCGCCGCAGCGTCTGCGTCAGGCTCAGGTCGATGATGTCTTCCAGCGGCCGCTCCGGGTCCAGCGCCCGGTTCTCGCGCATGCGGTCGAACACCACCACCTTGTCGTTCACCGAATAGCCGATCAGCGTCAGCAGCGCCGCCACCGTGGTGAGATTGAACTCCAGGCCGGTGAGCACCAGGAAGCCGAGGGTCTTGCTCAGGTCCAGCCCCAGGGTGATCAGCGCCGCCCAGGCGAAGTGCGCCGCGAAGCGCAGACGCAGATATACCAGCATGCCGGCGCCGGCCAGCAGCACCGCGAGAATGCTGGTCTCCACGAAACCACCACTGACACTGGGTCCGACCACGTCCAGGCGCGGGTAGCTGGCTTCCGGCGACACCGTGCTGAGCGCCGCCCGGGCGGCCTCGATGCGGGCGTCGCTGTCGGCGCCGGCGGGCAGGCGCAGCAGATATTGGCCGTCGTCACCGAAACGCTGCAAGCTGCCTTCCAGACCGGAGGCCGCCAGGCCGCTTCGAAGCGTGTCGATGGAGGCGGGCGTGTGCACCTCCAGGGCCACGCCGCCCTGGAAGTCGATGCCGGTGTTGAGCCCCGGCCAGGCCAGGGCCGCCAGGGACGCCACCGACAGCACCAGGGACAGCACGATGCCCCGGCCGCGCACCGCCATGAAGCGGATCGGCCGGCGCCGGTTTTCAGCGCCCAGCCAGTCCGGGCCGGGCAGGGCGAGCGTGCCCCGTGTCCGGTGGCGCAGCCGCCACTCCATCAGCAGGCGGGTCACCGAGATCGAGGTGAACAGAGAGACCACCAGGCCCACCGCCATGGTCACCGCGAAGCCGCGCACCGGCCCGGCGCCGAACTGGAACAGCAGGCCCACGGCGATCAGGGTGGTGATGTTGGAGTCGAGAATGGTGGCGTAGGCGCGCTGGAAGCCGGCGCGCAACGCACCCTGGCCGCTGCGCCCACGGCGCGCTTCCTCACGGATGCGTTCGTTGATCAGGATGTTGGCGTCCACCGCCATGCCGACGCTGAGGATCAGGCCGGCGATGCCGGGCAGCGTCAGGGTGGCGCCCAGCGACGCCAGCAAACCGATCACCAGGCCCAGGTTGATCACCAGGGCGGTGTTGGCGATCAGCCCCCAGCGCCGGTAGGCGAGCATCATGAACGCCAGCACCAGGGCGGCGCCGATCAGGCCGGTGGTGACGCCCATGCGGATCTGATCGCCGCCCAGGTCCGGGCCCACGGTGCGCTGTTCGACCACTTCGAGTGGCGCCGGCAACGCGCCGGCGCGCAGCAACAGGGCCAGGTCGCCGGCCTCGCGGGCGTCGAAGCCGCCGCTGATCTGGCCGCGCCCGGCGGTGATCGGCGAGCGGATCACCGGGGCGGTGATCACCTTGCCGTCCAGCACCACGGCGAACGGGTCGCCCACATGGTGGGTGGTGATCTCGGCGAATTTTCGGGCGCCCTCGTCGTCCAGCTGGAAATTCACCACCGGCTGGCCGGTGCGCGGCTCGAAGCCGAGCCGGGCGTCCTCCAGGTTGCCGCCGTCCAGCAACGGCAGCGGTTTAAGCGGGTAAACGCGGTCGCCGTCGCTGGCCGGCAGCCGGCGGGCCGGGGTGCCCGGTTCGGCGAGCAGGTGGAAGCTGAGT
>Ga0208813_1000567_pt1 | contig 26632 bp, 23 predicted proteins | sample MalvireepMed_904_FD_184250 | JGI IMG/M metagenome (GOLD analysis project Ga0208813, IMG submission 184250) | Marine viral communities from the Global Malaspina Expedition - Malaspina viral metaG DeepMed_904 (SPAdes) (version 2) | ecosystem: Environmental > Aquatic > Marine > Oceanic | place... | reverse complement strand
CGGCGCCAGGGACGGCAACGACGGGCGGTGCCCCCGCCAGCGCTCCACCAGCAGCCCCAGCACCACGGTGGCCAGACAGCTCAGGGTCACCGCCCGGGAATAGCTGAGCCCGGCGAGACCGCTCAACCCAAAGGTGGCGGCGCAGATAGCGGCGATCACCGCAGCGAACCGCAGCCAGGGCGCCCATCCCGTGGACGGTGCCGGCTCACCGTCGGCGGCGGCCGGCTCCGGGTCGCGCAGAAGCGCGCCGCCCAGCAGGTACAGCAACGCCAGCGGCAGGCTGCAGGCGATCAGCTGCCAGCCCGGCAGGTCGGGCAGGAAGGTGAGGGTCACCACCACCGAAATCGACAACGGCGAGCAGATCGGCGAGGCGCCGAAGCCGCGCAGGGTGGCGCGGGCGGCGTTGCGGGTGACGGCGGAATCGCCGCGCTCGCTGATGCGGCCGCCCACCAGGGCGCCCACCACGCCCACCGAGCCGAAATTCAACGGCACCGACAGGAAGGCCGTGCCCAGGGAAAGGCTGAAGTAGCGGCCCAGAGGCCGGCCCGCGAACAGGCTGCCGGAGATCCGGCCCAGATCCGGAAAGCGGCCCAGCACCGAGGACAGCAACATCACGGTGAGAATCAGCGCGGTCAGCCGGGTCATGGCGTCGGCGGCATCGATCAGCACCGCCGGGCCGTCCGGCAGGGCCAGCACGGCGGCGACGACAACCAGCATAAAGATCGCCCGCGCCATCCGGCGCAGGTCGCGCCAGCCCAGCACGATGGCCGCGAACACGGCGGCGGCGCCCACCACGCCGGCACCGGGCAGCGGCGCCAGCACCCCCGCCGCCAGCGCCAGCCAGGCCAGCGCCGAGCGGGGCCGGGCCAAAGCGGTGACCGACGCCGTCATGCGCGCCGCGCCGGTGGCGCCTCCGCCGCCGCGAACAGCAGGTCCATGGTGGTGTCGCCGGTGCGGAACTCCTGCTTCATGGCGTCCAGATGATCAAGCGCCTCGCCGCGCAGGTAGGGCGCCTCCAGACAGATAATCTGGTAGATGCCCTGGCGCAGCAGGGTGCGGTCCAGCGCCTCGTCGCCGGTGGCGTCCGGGTTCAGGCCGTGGGTGAAACCGGGCCACGACGCCGCCAGCACCCAGGTGTTCACCAGCAGGCCGCGCAGCTCTTCGTCGCTGGCCTGGATCAGACCGCTGTCGCGCAGGCTGCGGTAGATCACCAGGCCGCGCTCCAGGCTGTCCTGGACGAACACCTTGTAGCGCCGGCGCAGCTCCGCGTCCTGGTGGAGAAAGTGGGCCAGGTCCCGGTGCAGGAAGCGGGCCTGCCACATGGACTCCAGGATGCCCTCGAAATAGCGCATCTTGTCCTGCCAGGTGAGCGGCCCTTCCGGCACCGTCAGCAGATCGCGGATCTGCTCCTGGTAGCGTTCGAACAGCGCCGCCACGATCGCCGCCTTGTTGCGGTAGTGGTAGTAGAGGTTGCCCGGGCTGATGCCCAGACCCTCGGCGATGTGGTTGGTGGTGACGTTGCGCTCGCCGGCGCGGTTGAACAGGTTCAGGGCGGTATCCAGGATGCGCGTTTTCGTGTCGGTCATAACGGGCCAAATCAAAGCGTACTGCGGGGACGATGAAACAGTCTGTTGACTCCTAGAGTAATTACTCTAAAAATCGAGGACAGTCTAATAAACAAACGCCCAGGGAGGCGCATTATGGTCGCCGAGATCAAAGAACTCCAAACCGAGCATGCGCAGATCGAGCGCATGAAGCGCATTTTCGCCGCCCAGAAAGCGGCGTACCGCCGCCAGCCCTACCCCACCGCCGAGCAGCGCCACGAGCATATTCAGCAGCTCAAGCCGATGCTGCTGGACAACATGGACGCCTGGGTGGAGGCGCTGAACGCCGACTTCGGCAACCGCTCCGCCGACGAAACCAAGCTGGCGGAAATGCTCACCAGCGTGGAAGGCATCAAGTACCACGCCAAGCATCTGCGCAAATGGATGAAACCCTCCAAGCGCAAGGTCGGCGCCGCCCAATGGCCCGGCAAGGTGTGGGTGGAATACCAGCCGCTGGGCGTGGTGGGCATTATCGTGCCCTGGAACTACCCGCTGTACCTGGCCATCGGCCCGATGCTGGCGGCGCTGGCCGCCGGCAACCGGGTGATGATCAAGATGAGCGAATCCACGCCGCGCACCGGCGAACTGCTCGAGGAACTGATCGGCAAGACCTTCGCCGAGGACCACGTGGCCGTGGTCAACGGTGAAGTGGACGTGGCGGCGGCGTTCTCCAGCCTGCCGTTCGACCACCTGCTGTTCACCGGCTCCACCACCGTGGGCAAGCACATCATGCGCGCCGCGGCGGAGAACCTGACCCCGGTGACCCTGGAGCTGGGCGGCAAGAGCCCCTGCATCATCGGCGAGGATTTCCCGATGAAGGACGCGGTGGAACGCATCGCCTTCGGCAAATGCCTGAACAGCGGCCAGACCTGCGTGGCGCCGGACTACATCATGGTGCCGGAACACCGGGTGCGGGAATTCGTCGACGCCTGGAAAGCCCAGGTCACCGAGCTCTACCCGACGCTGCGCGACAACCCGGACTTCACCAGCATCATCAACGAGCGCCAGTACCGCCGCCTGAACGGCTATCTGGACGACGCCCGTGAAAAAGGCGCCGAGGTGATCACCATCAACCCGGCGGACGAGAACCTGGACGGCAGCCGCAAGATCCCGCACACCCTGGTGCTCAATGTCACCGACGACATGAAGATCGCCGAGGACGAAATCTTCGGCCCGCTGATGCTGGTGGTGCCCTACAAGACCCTCGACGACGCCATTGATTACGTCAACGACCGGCCACGCCCGCTGGCGCTTTACTATTTCGACTGGAACGCCCGCAACGGCGAGCACGTGCTGCACCACACCCACTCCGGCGGTGTGTGCCTGAACGACACCATCACCCAGGTGGGCGTGGACGACATGCCGTTCGGCGGGGTGGGTCCCTCCGGCATGGGTCACTACCACGGCCCGGAAGGCTTCCTCACCTTCTCCAAGGCCAAGGGCGTGTACAAGAAGGGCAAGATGAACGCCACCAAACACATTCTGCCGCCCTACGGACGCGGGATGCATAAGTTCATCTACAAATTCATGCTCAAGTAAGCCATGTTGAAATAACCGGACCCGCCCCTGGGCGGGGCGGGTCCGCCAGCCAACAACAAGAAACAGGCCAGCCGAGGATCCCTAAAATGGACCAGGACAACATGCCAGGCTCCGGCGTCGACCGCCGTGGTTTTCTGAAACTCAGCGCCTGGGGCGGGGCGGCACTGGCCGTCGGCGCCGGCGCCAGCACACTGCTTACCGGGTGCAGCTCGGACCCGGGTCCCGCCACCGGCTTCAAACACCTTCGCGATAAGGACGTCACCCTGCTGCGGCCGCTGATGTCGCCGCTGCTCGGCGGCGGCCTGGAAGCGGTGGACGGCGCCGGACCGGACCAGGCGCTGCAGGCTTTCGACCGTCTGCTGCAGGGCGGCACCGACGGCCAGCGCGGTCAGCTGTTCCAGCTTCTGGATCTGATGCAACTGGGCGCCGCGCGCTGGTGGATCACCGGCACCTGGGCGCACTTCGAGGAGCAGAGCGACGCGCAACTGCGCGACACGCTCGCCCACTGGGCCAGCAATGACAGCGGCTTCCCCAAGCTCGCCTTCAAAGGCCTGACCCAGCCGATCATGATGGCCTGGTACGTCACTCCGGAAGCGGCGCTGACCACGGGATACCCCGGCCCGCCGGTGACCGGATCCAACGCCGCATAGCGCCTGTACCCACCCCAAAACAATAAGGAGCCGGGTCATGCAGGACCTGTCCACACTTAAGATTCAGAACATCGCCGACCCCTGGGACAACGCCAGGGAAAAATGGAACCTGATCGACGGCGCCACCGTCAGCGACGACCGCACCCTGGAGGCCGATGTGGTGATCATCGGCACCGGCGCCGGCGGCGGGGTGAGCGCGGAAATACTCAGCGCCGCCGGCCTCAAGGTGATCCTGGTGGAGGCCGGGCGCCTCACCAGCTCCCGGGATTTCAATCTCAATGAAGGCGACGCCTACCGGCAGCTGTACCAGGAGGGCGCCATGCGCGCCACCAAGGACGGCGCCATCACCATTCTGCAGGGCCGCACCGTGGGCGGCACCACGGTGGTCAACTGGACCTCCAGCTTCCGCACGCCCAAGGAAACCCTCAACCACTGGCGCGAGCGCTTCGGCGTCGACAACACCAGCCGCGCGGACCTGGACCCCTATTTCCAGCGCATGGAAAAGCAGCTCGGTATCGAGCCCTGGGCGATGCCCGCCAACGCCAACAACGACGTGATCAAACGCGGCTGCGAAAAACTCGGCTGGGACTGGTCGGTGATTCCGAGAAACGTGCGCGGCTGCTGGAATATCGGCTACTGCGGCATGGGCTGCCCCACCAACGCCAAGCAGTCGATGCTGGTGACCACGCTGCCCGCCGCCATGGAGGCCGGCGCCACCCTGATCCACAGCGCCCGCGCCGACAAGCTGGTGCACGACGGCACCCGGGTGAGCGCCGTGCAGGTGACGCCCCTGAACCACGACCGCAACCCCACCGGCGCCACCGTGACCCTGAAAGCGCCCACCATCATCGCCGCCGGCGGCGGCATCCAGACCCCGGCGCTGCTGCTGCGCTCGGAGGTGCCGGACCCGGACGGCCGGGTGGGCAAGCGCACCTTCCTGCACGTCACCAGCTTCGCCTTCGGCCGCTACGACCGGGAGATCGCCCCCTACTACGGCGCGCCCCAGTCGCTGCACTCGGACCAGTTCACCTTCACCGGCGGCGTCGACGGCCCGATCGGCTACAAGCTGGAGATGATGCCGCTGCACCCCGGCCTCACCGGGGCGCTGCTGGGCGGCTTCGGCGAGCAGGCCCGCGAGCACATCACCGCGCTGCCCAACACCGCCGCCTCCATCGCCCTGATGCGCGACGGCTTCCACGAAGAGAGCCCCGGCGGCACCGTGGAACTGCGCGACAACGGCGAGCCGGTACTCGATTACCCGGTCACCGACTATCTGCTCGACGGCGCCCGCCGCAGCCTGTACAGCCAGGTGGAAATGCAGTTCGCCGCCGGTGCCCGGGCGGTGCGGCCCGGCCACATCCGCGCGCCGTTCTATACCAGCTGGGCGCAGGCCCGCGAGGCCATGGCGGACCTCAGCTACCAGGCCCTGGACGTGCCGCTGGGCAGCGCCCATGTGATGGGCGGTTGCCCCATGGGCGACAAGGACCGCGGTCTGGTGGACGCCCAGGGGCGCTACCGCCATCTGGAGAATCTGTATGTGTTCGACGGCTCGGTGTTCCCCACCAGCCTGGGGGTGAACCCTCAGTTGAGCATCTACGGGTTGAGCGCCCGCAACGCCACCGCCCTGGCGGAGCGGCTGCGGGCCTGAATCGTAAACCGAGTTGCGTTATGCTTGGCGCCCGATCTCTGGAGAAAGCGAGCCGAGCATGACCAACCGTGTTGTTTATCCGGGCACCTTCGACCCCATCACCAACGGCCATAAGGACCTGATCGAACGGGCCGCCAGTATGTTCGACGAGGTGGTGGTGGCCATCGCGGCCAGCGAGAAGAAGGGCCCGCTGTTCTCCCTGAACGAGCGGGTCAAGCTGGTCGAAGACAGCATCGGCCATCTGGACAACGTCAAGGTGACCGGCTTTTCCAAGCTGCTGGCCCATTTCTGCCGGGACCAGGAAGCCAATATCCTGCTGCGCGGCCTGCGCGCGGTGAGCGACTTCGAATACGAATTCCAGCTCGCCAACATGAACCGCCAGCTGGCCCCGGAACTGGAAACCGTGTTCCTGACGCCGGCCGAGCATTTGTCCTTTATCTCCAGCTCCCTGGTCCGCGAGATCGCGCTGCTCGACGGCGATGTGCGCAATTTCGTGCCGCCCCATGTGGTGGAAGCGCTGGACCTGAAGAAGCAGCAGCGGGGCGGCTGACCGTTTCTCGCCCCTGATACCCCGTTCGCCAGAAGGAGGCCGCCATGCGCTGGTTTTTCCCGCTTTTGTTGCTGTTCGCCGTCACCGCCCAGGCCGCCGGACCGGGCAAGGCGGCGATCGCCAGTGCCCACCCGCTGGCCACCGACGCCGGCTTCCAGATGCTCGAGCAGGGCGGTAACGCCTACGACGCGGCGGTGGCCGTGGCGGCGGCGCTGTCGGTGGTGGAGCCCTATTCCGCCGGCATGGGCGGCGGCGGTTTCTGGCTGCTGCACCGCGAAAAGGACGACCTGCAGACCATGCTGGACGCCCGCGAGACGGCGCCGGCGGCGGCCACCGAGGACATGTACCAGGACCAGGACGGCCAGGTGGTGCGCGACCGCGCCGTCAACGGCGCCCTGGCGGCGGGCATTCCAGGCCAGGCGGCGGCCTTCGCCTACCTCGCCGAACACTACGGCGAGCTGCCCCTGAAAACCACGCTGGCGCCGGCCATTAAGCTGGCGCGCCAGGGTTTCGAGGTGGAAGACCACTACCGGGCGCTGGCCGGCTACCGCCAGGACGTGCTCAACCGCTACCCCACCGCCGCCTCGGTGTTCCTGGATGACGGCGAAATACCGGCCAACGGCACCCTGATCCGGCAGCCGGATCTGGCCCGGGTTCTGGAGGCCCTGGCCGAGCAGGGGCGAGACGGTTTTTACCAGGGTCCGGTGGCGGAAAAACTGGTACGCGGAGTGCGCGAGGCCGGCGGCATCTGGACAAAACAGGACCTGAACAACTATCGGGTCAAGGAGCGGGCACCGGTGGTCGGCCACTACCGAGGCGCCCGCATCGTCACCGCCCCACCGCCGTCCGCCGGCGGGCTGGTGATGCTGGAAGCGTTGAACATTCTCAATGAATTCAATGGCGGCGAGATTAGTGAAGACTTACTTCCTCACCTCACCGTGGAAGCTTGGCGGCGCGCCTATCAGGATCGGGGCCGCTATATGGGCGACCCGGATTTTGTTTCCATACCTGTGGATAACCTGTTGAGTAAATCCTACGCCGAGCAGCGGGCCGCCTCCATAAAGCTGGATAAGGCCACCCCCAGCAGCGAGCTGGGCGAGCCCGTGGCCACCGGCGAAGGCTTCCATACCACCCACTTTTCGGTGCTCGACGGGGCCGGCAACCGGGTGGCCGCCACGCTCAGTATCAACCTGCCGTTCGGCAGCGGCTTCATGCCCGCCGGCACCGGCGTGATCCTCAATAACGAGATGGACGATTTCTCCGCCAAGCCGGGCAGCCCCAACGCCTATGGCCTGGTGGGCAGCAAGGCCAACGCGGTGGCGCCGGGCAAGCGGCCGTTGTCCTCGATGACGCCCACCTTCGTGGAGTTCGACGACCGGGTGGCGATTCTCGGCACGCCCGGCGGCAGCCGTATCATCACCATGGTGATGCTGGGTGTGCTCGAGGCGGCCAATGACGCCCCGGTGGACGACTGGGTGAGCCGGGTACGCTTTCACCACCAGTTCCTGCCCGATCAGGTTCAGGCGGAACCCGCCTTCCTCGACACCGAAGCGGCGAAAAGCCTGCGCCTGCGCGGCCACGACGTGGTCTCCGTGGACCGCGAGTACGGCAACATGCAGGCGATTCTCTGGCGGCACGAGGACAACAGCGTGACCGCCGCCAGCGACCCGCGCGGCATCGGCGCGGCGCGGGTCGGCGCCGACGCGAACTGATTCGGTGACGGCTAACCATAAAACAACACAATCACCGGCGTCTGGCCTTTTGGAACCTGTGCAAGACGCCGGGGGCCGCTCAGAATCGTTCTTTTTTCAGACACGGAGCGCCCATGGGCCAGCAACGCATCGAAATCGACAAGGAATTTCCGTTCCCGGTCAGCGACCTGTTCAACCACCTCAGTGAGCACGAGAACCTGTCCGCCCTGTTCGCCCCGGCCAAGGTCCGGCGCGTCAAGGAGGGGGACGTGGAGCCCAACGGCGTGGGGTCGGTGCGCCGGCTGTCGCTGCCGCTGACGCCGGCCTTCGAAGAGACCGTCACCGAGTTCGAGCGCGACCGCCGCATCGCCTACCGCATCACCAAGGGCAGCCCGTTGCGCGATCACCACGGGGTGATGGTGTTTTCCGAGACCGCCGGCGGTTCCCGCCTGCACTACACCATTGTCTTCAAGGGCAAGCTGCCGCTGATCGCCGCCGTGATCAAGCCGGTGCTCGACCGCGCCATCCGCAAGGGCCTCAACGACCTGCGGCTTTAATTCGGGCTGTGCGAGCGGACCTTGTGGGAGCGGGCCCTGCCCGCGAAAGGGAGCGAAGCTCCCGGCAAAGGTTGCCCCGCGGGATGCCAGGGACTTTTCTCTCCAGAAAGCCCGCACCGGGATCGGGTGGGCCCGTCCAGGACACGCCACGAGTACATCCATGTAGGCTCGGCGTTTGGCCATCCCTGGCCAAACACGGTCCTGGACGGGCCCACCCGATCCCGGCGCTCCTGGGAAAATTCAAAGGCCTGGCGCTTTCTCTGAGAGGGTGGATCTGACCCGTGGCGGTTCCGCTGCAAAGTGAGCGGGGCAATGGTGGTGCCTGGAGGGAGCTGTTTGGCCAGGGACGGCCAAACTAACAGCGGCCAGGGGTGGCTTGAGCGGTCCCGGAAGGCACCACCATTGCACCGCGTCTCCGATACGGAGCACCGGACATCGGAACAACAACCTCTCTGGAATCCTGCCGGGTGGCTAAAGCCACCCTTTCGCGGGCGGGGCCCGCCCCCACAAACTCCAGCTTTGTGGAAAGGTCTGGTCGTTACTCGGGCCGGTGGCGGTCGTTGTCGCTGGTACCGGCTTCGAGGAGGGATTCCAGTTCCTCGCGGCCGCGGGCGGAGAGCTCGATCAGTTTGTCGAGCTTGTCGCGGTGGGCGAACTGCTCGCGCAGCAGGCGTTCGTCCACGTCCCGGAAGGTACGCACCAGGTCGATGGCGGTGGTTTCCGGCATGCCGAGCTGGGCCAGGGTGGTCTGGGCGGCGCGCAGGCTGGAGTCCAGGGTCTCGCGGATGACGTGCTCGACGCCTTCGGCCATCAGTGAATAGGCGTGGTAGCGGTCGCGGGCGCGCACGATCAGGGTGATGTGCGGGAAGTGCTCGCGGATCAGGCGCACGGCGCGCAGGGACGCCTGCACGTCGTCGATCGCCAGCACCATGATGCGGGCGTGCTGCAGCCCGGCCGTGTGCAGCAGGTCGAGCCGGGTGACGTCGCCGAAGTAGACCTCGTTGCCGAACCGGCGCACGGTGTCGATGTGGTCCGGGTTGGAGTCCAGCGCGGTGAACGGAATGCGGCGGCTGACCAGGATCCGGCCGATGATCTGCCCGAAGCGGCCGAAGCCGGCCACGATCACCGCCGGCTGGCCGTGCGGCGCGGGCTCGTCCTCGGTGCTGCGGTGGCCGGTCTCGGGCGCCGGCCAGAGCCGCTGGACCAGTTTCAGCAGCAGCGGCGTGGCGGCCATGGAGAGGGCCACCACCAGGTTGAGCCGGGCGATCATCTCCGTCGGCAGCAGGTTGAGGGCCCCGGCCTGGGTGAACAGCACGAAGGCGAATTCGCCGCCCTGGCTGAGCAGCAGCCCGAACCGCAGGGCGTCGCGGCCGCCCACCTTCAACGCCCGGGCAATGCCGAACAGCACCAGGGTCTTGATCCCCAGCAGGGCCGCGCCCATGGCCAGGATCGACCACGGCGACGCCGCCAGCAGGCGCAGGTCCATGGTCATGCCGATGGCGATGAAGAACAGCCCCAGCAGCATGCCCTTGAACGGCTGAATATCGGTGTCCAGCTGCTCCCGGTAGGGGGAGTTGGCGAGCAGCATGCCGGCCACGAAGGCGCCCAGACCCATGGACAGATGCAGGGTTTCCATCAGCTCGGCGGCGCCGAGGACCAGCAGCAGGGCGGTGGCGGTCATCAGCTCCCGGTTGTGCAGCCGCGCCAGCCAGCCCAACCAAGGGTTGAGCAGGTAGCGCCCGGCCAGCCACATCAGGGCCAGCACCAGCACGCCCACCAGCAGGTTGGGCTGGGCGGCGCCGGCGTCGCCGCCGGCCAGCACCGGCAGCAGCAGCAGTAGCGGAATCACCGCCAGGTCCTGGAACAGCAGAATCGAGAAGGCGTTACGGCCCTGGGGCGTACCCAGCTGGTTGGTTTCCACCAGCATCTGTACCGCGAAGGCGGTGGACGACAGCGCCAGGGTGGCGCCGATGGCCAGGGCGGCCGGGCCGGGCTGGCCCAGGGCGAAGAAGAAACCGGTGAGCAGGGCGGCGCTGAACAGCATCTGGCTGGCGCCCAGCCCGAGCAGCCGCCGGCGCTGCGCCCAGAGCTGCTCCGGGGCCAGTTCCAGGCCGACCAGGAACAGCATCAACACCACGCCCAGCTCGGCGAAATGCAGCACCGCCTCGGCGCCGGGGATCAGCCCCAGGCCCAGCGGCCCGATGACGATGCCGGCGGCCAGATAGCCGAGAATGCTGCCCAGCCCGAGACGCTGAAACAGCGGCAGCAGCAACACCGCCGCCGCCAGCAACACCAGCGCCTGATTGAAGTAACCACCCATTGTCGATCCCCCACGGCGGGGCGGCGGGTGCCGCCCGCGGTCCTAATCCCAGTTCAGCGGCATGGGTGAAGAGCCGGGGCTCTCCGGTTGCCCGGCGGGCTGCTCCACGTCACCGGTGTCGCCCTGACGGTTGCCCGGCGCGCGCACGCGGTCACCGGGGCGCGGTTCGCCGCCGCCCTGGGTGATCCGGGCCACCGCGTAATCCGGACGTACTTCGATCACCTCCAGGCTGGCCAGGGCGTCGCTTTCCATACGAATGGTGAGCCCGGTCTGCGGGTCTTCCAGGGACTCCACCGGCCGGTACACATTGAGGATGGTGTCCGCTTCCAGGCGGCCCTGGCCGTGGCTCAGGTAGACCCGGTCGCCGTCGCTCTTGAGCACCTGCACCGGATAAAGGGTGTCGGAGGCCGCCGCCGCCAGGGCCCGGGCGATGCGCGGGTACACCAGGTCGGCGAGCCGCTCCGGATGGTTGCGGTGGTCGAGCTTCTGCTGACGGGCCAGCTGCCGCACGCTGGCTTCCGACTGCTGCCAGTCGTACAGGCCGGCCTCCAGCACTTCGCCGCCGGCGGCGTCGATCAGCCGGTAGCGCAGGCGCACATAGGGTTCGTACCCCTGGAAGCGGGCGCCATAGAAGGTGCGCTCGTCGTCGCCGATGTCGAACGCCTCGATGTGACCCACCAGCAGCAGGTCGGCGCCTTTGGTCTTGCCCAGACGCAGCAGTTCCCGGGGCTCGCCGGCGCCGTCGCGCAGCAGCGCCTGCTCGGCCTCGCGCAGACCCAGGTTGGCGCGGTCGAGCACGCGGAAACGGCCGGACTGGGCGAAGGCGTCGATCAGGTTGGCGTGCAACTGGCGGCGCACCTCCGCCGCCGACAGGGTGGTTTCACCCAGGGTGTATTCATCGGCGTCGCTGGTGAACGGCGCCACCACGATGGCCGGCAGATGGGAGCGGTCCGGGCCCGGCGCCTGCTGGAGCAGCAGCACCGCTTTCACGTCCGCGCGCCACAGGGCGTTGTCTTCCTGGGTGACGGCGGTCACCTCGTAGCTGTCCAGGCTGCCCAGCGTCGGCAGGCGCGGCTCCGCCACCGAGGTGCGGCTGCCGGTCCAGGTGGTGACGTCACCCTGGCGCTGGATCACCCATTCGCTGACCTGGCGGCGGAAATCCGGGTTCACCGACAGCGTCACGCCGCCGGCCTGGCGCACCGCCGCCACCAGCGCATTGGTGACCGCCTGTTCCGGGTTGTCGCCGTAGCCGCGGGCGCTGACCTCGCGGGTCTGCGCCGCCGAGGCGGTGCCGGCGGCCAGCGCCGCCATCAGCACGAGCAAACAAAAACGCTTGAACATGGTTCCTCTCCCTGGTGCCAGGGTGTTCAGAAGCCGAACAGGCTGCGTTTGCGGGTCTTGCGGATTTCCTTCTCGCCGGACCACTCAATAATGCCGCTCTGGATGTTCAGCAGTTTCAGGGTGAACTTGTAGTAGACGTCCTTGGTGCTGTCGTCGCGCTTCACGATCGAGGACAGGTTGCCGTAGAGCATGAACTCGGCGCCGATCTGGCGGCCCATCTGCGCGGCGCTGGCCTGGTCCACCATGCCGGAATCCTGCTGGTACTCGAGTTGTTCGCGCACCCGGTCGACCACGGACATATCCACGAAGCGGAACTTGCCGGAGTTGATCAGCTTGGACTGGATGGTGTCGGTGACGGACTCGGTGTCGATGTGCTCGCTGGTCTTGTTCTTGATGCGATCAACGAACAGTACCGGGCGGCGGTCGCGGGTCATTTCCACGATCGGCGGGAACACCATCATGTCGTCCACCATCTTGGTGGCGATCATCTGCAGATCGGTGGAGCCGAAATCGGCGGTCACCGTTTCACGGGCCTGGGCGTCGCCGTAATCCACCCGGGACGCACAGCCGGAAAGCATCAGCGCCATAGCCAGGGCGAGCAGTGAAAATACGCGAACCATGTGTTTCTCCTTAAGGAACCTGAATGGCGTCCGGGGCGTTATTCGCGCACCCAGATTTCATAACGGACGGCGCTGGGGTTGGGGGCCACCGCCTGGACATTGTTCTGGCTGCGGCCGGCCATCACCAGTTGCCGCCAGGGCTGGGATTCCGGAGCCACTTCGAACCCGTCCCGATCGAACCATTTGATCTTGTATTGGAAATCCAGTTCAAATTTCCAGCCGTTTTCCAACGTCGCCTGCACGTACAGCAGGTCGCCGACTTTTTTGTCCTGCAGCGCTTCCACCGAAAGGCGGTTGGCCAGGGTGCTGTTGTTGGAGTACAGGCGCGGTTCGCCGTCGTCGCCGGGGCGGGCCATATTACTGGCGGAACAGCCCGCCAGGACCACCGCCAGCACGACGGCGGCCAGAGCGGTAAACGGAGCTTTCATAACGGGCCCTCCTGAACGGGTAACACGCGGGTTATAAGGCGGCCGGGGGTGGCCACCACGTGAATCACGGTCACGCCCTGTTCCACCACGGGAACCGTCAAACTAGCACCGCCACCGGGTGTGCTCAACTGAAGGCGGTGCTCGCCGGGCGGCAACATCAGGCGGGTGGCCTGGGCGTAGGCGGGCAGGCTCAACCAGCTGCGCAGGTCGGCCTGTTCGCTGACCACATTGAAGATCTGCGTGAGGATGGCGCCCACCGGACCGAAATCGTCGTTGGCTTTCTTCTGCAGATTGTACTTGGTGGTGGCACGCAGCGTCTGCCGCACCAGCATGCCGGGCAGTTGTTCGCGCAAATGGCGCGCGGCCAGCCCGCCCACGTCGGTGAGCACTTCGGTGCGCGCCGTGGTGTCGCCGACGGCCACGGTGAGCGGCGCCGGGCGCGGCTTGTCGGCGGCGCTGTAGGTCGGGAAGGCCACCGCGAAGAGGCCGTGCGGCGTGGGGATCGGCAGGCTCAGCTCGCGGCGGGCGGGCACCAGGCCCTGCTCGTAGACCACCGCCACCAGGCCCTTGTCGCGTTCCACCCGGCCGTCCTGGGCGCGGGACAGGCGCGCCACATCCTCCTGCAGCATGGCGGAATCCGGGTGGATCTCCAGGGCTTTCTTGTAGTCCACCAGGGCGTCGTTGTATTCGCCGTGGGCCTCCCAGAACAGGGCCGAGAGATAGAAAGTCCAGGCGTTCTGGAAGCTCGCTTTGACCTCGCCGGCGGCGGCGTCCAGGCCGGCGAAGTGGCTGTCGAAATCGTCCGGTTGCACGCCCTCTTCCCGCGCCGCCTCCTGGGCGGCGGCGATCTCGTCATCGCGCCGGTTGGCGGCCACCCGTTGCTCGTTGGCGGCGGCGCGCAGTTCCACGGCGGTGGCGGTGACGTCGTTCTCACGCCAGTAATTCAGGGCTTGGTAGGCGTGCGCGAAAATGCGCTCGTAGTCCGGCGCCACATAGGGGCGGGCGTTGTCGTTGACCAGCAGGGCGCCGGTATTGCTCACCAGGCTGGAGGCGCGCAGCCGGGCGGCGGCGTCCGTTTCGTCGTAGTGACCGAAGGCGCGGCGAAAGGCGCTCTCGCTGTCTTCGATGGCGCCGCTCAGCTGGTGCACCCGGCCCAGTTCCTGCAGATAGAGCACGCCGTCACGGCTGTCGACGCCTTTTCTCAGCAACGGGGCGGGCCCGTCCGCCGCCATGTCGGCGGTCCAGGCGCGCGCCTGGGACGGGTAGGGCTGGAACAGGGAGCGGGTGGCGCAGCCGCTCAATAGCACCATGGCCAGCAACAGCGCGACGCCGTTTCTGACCAGCACGTATCCTGGCGGGCTTATTCTCATAGACCGCGGCGCCATAAAAAAACCGGAGCGGGCAAGGTAGCCCGGCTCCGGCTTATTGTCGAGGCGCTAGAACAACACGCGGGTGCGGATGGTGCCGTCGATGGTGCGCAGCTTTTCCAGGGCCAGTTGGCTGTAGCCCTTGTTCACGTCGATCACCACGTAGCCGATCTCTTCATTGGTCTGCAGGTACTGACCGCAGATGTTGATGTCGTTCTCGGAGAACACGGTGTTGATCTGGGTGAGGATGCCGGGAATGTTGCGGTGGATATGCAGCAGACGGTGCATGTCCGGGTGCGACGGCAGGGCCACCTCCGGGAAGTTCACCGCGCTCAGGGTGGAGCCGTTGTCGGAGTAGCGGATCAGCTTCTCGGACACTTCGGTGCCGATGTTTTCCTGGGCCTCATGGGTGGAACCACCGATGTGCGGGGTCAGGATCACGTTGTCGAATTCGCGCAGCGGGCTGATGAACTCGTCGTCGTTGCCCTTGGGCTCTTCCGGGAACACGTCGATGGCGGCGCCGAGCAGGTGCTTGTCGCGCAGCGCGGCGGCCAGCGCCTCGATGTCCACCACCTTGCCCCGGGCGTAGTTGATCAGATAGCTCTTGGGCTTCATGGCGCGAATCTGCTCTTCGCGGATCATCCAGCGGGTGGCGGCGGTGTCCGGCACGTGCAGGCTGACCACGTCGGCCAGGCCGAGCAGGTCATTGAGGCTGCCCACCTGTTCCGCGTTGCCCATCGGCAGCTTGGAGACCACGTCGTAGAAGTACACCTTCATGCCCATGGATTCCGCCAGCACCGACACCTGGGCGCCGATGTTGCCGTAGCCGACGATGCCCAGCTTCTTGCCGCGGATCTCGTAGCTGTCCTTGGCGGATTTCAGCCAGCCGCCGCGGTGGGCCACCGCGTTCTTTTCGGGAATGCCGCGCATCAAGTTGACGGTGTGAGCGATCACCAACTCCGCCACCGAGCGGGTGTTGGAGTAGGGCGCGTTGAACACCGGAATGCCGCGCTTGAGGGCGGCCTTCAAATCCACCTGGTTGGTGCCGATACAGAAACAGCCCACGCCGATCAACTTTTCGGCGGCCTGGAAGACCTCCTCGGTGAGCTGGGTGCGCGAGCGGATGCCGACAAAATGGGCGTCCTTGATGGCGTCCTTGAGGTCGTCGCCGGTGAGCGCGGTGGGCAGAAGCTCCACGTTGCTGTAGCCGTGCGCCTTCAGATTATCCACCGAGTTCTGGTGGACGCCCTCGAGCAGGAGGATGCGGATCTTGTCCTTCTCAAGAGAAGTGTTGGCCATGGGTGGTCTCTGTAGCGGGTTAAATGGGCGCGTATGGTATCATAGCCCGCCCCGGATGAGACCCATTCCGGAGCCCCCGTGCACATGTTGAATGCTCAAGTTGACTTGAAGACCTTTGGAGTTGCCGATGACCTCCCTCGCCCACGCCGCCCTGGACCAGCTCAGCGCGCTTCTTGGCAAGCGCTGCCTCACCGATCCGGACAGCGCCCAGCGCTACGGGGTGGACTGGACCAAGGTCTGGGCGCCGGCGCCCAGCGCCGTGGTGCTGCCGGAAACCACCGAAGAAGTGCAGCAGATCGTGGAGATCGCCAATGAACACGGCCTGCACCTGGTGCCCTCCGGGGGCCGCACCGGCCTGTCCGCCGGGGCGGTGGCCGCCAACGGCGAGCTGGTGGTGGCGTTCGACCGGATGAACCGGGTGCTCGACTTCAACGAGTACGACCGGTCGGTCACGGTGCAGCCGGGGGTGGTCACCCAGCAGCTGCAGGAATTCGCCGACAGCAAGGAGCTGTTCTACCCGGTGGACTTCGCCTCCGCCGGCTCCAGCCAGATCGGCGGCAACATCAACACCAACGCCGGCGGCATCAAGGTGATCCGCTACGGCATGACCCGGGACTGGATCACCGGCCTCAAGGTGGTCACCGGCCGGGGTGAACTGCTGGACCTCAACAAGGGCCTGATCAAGAACGCCACCGGCTACGACTTCCGCCACCTGTTCATCGGCTCCGAAGGCACCCTGGGCTTCGTGGTGGAAGCCACCGTGAAGCTGGCCCGCCGGCCCAAGGACCTCACCGCCCTGGTGCTGGGCGCGCCCGGTTTCCGCGAAGTCATGAAAGTGCTGCACGCGTTTCAGAAGGACATTGATCTGACCGCGTTTGAGTTCTTTTCCGACAAGGCCATGGCCCATGTGCTCGAGCACGGGGTGGCCAAACCCTTCGACAGCGATTGTCCGTTCTACTGCCTGCTGGAATTCGAGCAGCTTTCCGAACACACCGGCGAACGGGCCATGGAGATTTTCGAGCACTGCGTGGAGCAGGGCTGGGTGCTGGATGGGGTAATGAGCCAGTCGCTGGGTCAGCTGGAGCAGCTGTGGCAGTTGCGCGAACGTATTTCCGAATCGATCGCGCCGCACACGCCCTATAAAAACGATATTTCCGTCACCGTTTCCAAGGTGCCGGATTTCGTCGAGGACGTGGACAAGGTGGTGCAGGAGGCCTACCCGGATTTCGAGATCGTCTGGTTCGGGCATATCGGTGACGGCAACATGCACCTGAATATTCTCAAGCCGGCGGACCTGCCCAAGGAAGATTTTTTCCGCCAATGCGGCGATGTGTCCAAATGGGTGTTCGAGATCGTGCGGAAGTACGACGGCTCGATTTCCGCCGAGCACGGCGTGGGCATGACCAAGAAGCCTTATCTGTCGTATTCCCGCAGTGAAGAGGAAATCGCTTATATGAAAGCGGTGAAAGCGGTTTTCGATCCCAACAATGTGATGAACCCCGGAAAATTGTTCGATGTTTGATACCCACACGCTGAAAGCGCGACCGGAATCCGCCTACGTTCATCGCTGGATCGACGGCTCGCCCATGGAAATGCCGCTCGGCAAGTGCGTCTGCGTGGGAAGAAACTACGCCGAGCACGCCCGCGAGCTGGGCAATGACGTGCCCGAGGAACCTCTGCTGTTCATGAAACCGGCCACCGCGCTGTGCAGCCTGCACGAACCGCTGGTGCTGCCCCAGGGACAGGGCCCGGTGCACCACGAGGTGGAAATGGTGGTGATGATCGGTGAGCGCCTGAGCGGCGAGACCGACCTGGAAACCATTCGCTTCGCCATCGCCGCCTACGGGGTCGGCCTGGATCTGACCCTGCGTGACCTGCAGAGCCGGCTAAAGGAAAAAGGCCATCCCTGGGAACGGGCAAAGGGTTTCGACGGCGGCGCACCGGTTTCCGGGTTTATCGACGCCCGCGGCATTTCGGTGCGGCAGAATCTGGAGGTGTCTCTGGAGGTAAACGGCGAAAGTCGCCAACACGGCCATACCGGGCAGATGCTGTTCCCGACCTTTGAACTGATCGCGCAGATCAATCAGGTGTTCACGCTGGAGCCCGGCGACCTGATTTTTACCGGCACGCCGGCCGGGGTCGGCCCGCTGGCCTCCGGTGACAAGCTCACTGCCCGGCTGGGCAATATCCTGCAGGTGTTCACCCGCGTGGCCTGACGCCGGCCCGTGAGGCGCCTGGTTTACTCAGGCGCCGATGACCAGAAGGGATTGGCCGTCGTCGGTTTGCACCAGATAGTTGGGGGCCGGCCCCGTCGCCACAGTTTTGACCAACTGACCGGAATCCAGATCCACAACGCTGATACTGCCACTGGCAGGATGCGTGGAAACGGCATAGCGACCGTTGGAAGTCACCAGCACATGGTGCACAGGCCCCGGCACTTCCAGTTTGCGGTCAATCGTCTTTGTGGCCGTGTTCACCAAATAGAGCAGCCCCGTACTCCCTGCTTCCAATTCAGTAGACTTCCCGCCCCCATGATGAGCGGCGTGTTCATCTTCTGAAATGCCTTCGGGGCGACTAACCGGCTTCTGACGATCATGCGCCGACAAACTACCCACCACCAGATACCGGCCATCCGGGGTCAGTGCCGAACCGTGGGTATTCAGGGTGCCGCCAATGGACGACGTCACCTTGCGGTTTTCCAGATCAATAACGCCGACGGCATCCGCTGTGCCCATGGGAACAAATGCCCGGTTCGTGTCTGCGGCCACCATCAGCGAAAAACTCATAGCGACACTGGCCGTAATACCAGCAATACACTGCTTGCGCAACGAATGGTTCATAGCGTGCCCTTTTTGGTCAGAGGGTTTCAGTAAGATCTCCTCGCCCGGTAAGCAAGATCCCGAACAGGCATGGTCATTACTTGGCAGTCCATCACACCAAGCTGAAACAGGCCTGAAAACAGTTGCGAAACATGCATTCGTTTGACCAGAATCAAGGTGGAACGATTCACAATGACCATGGACGACCAATGCAAGACGTGCCCCAGGAAAACCAGCGAACAACCAAAACCCACGCCGACCAGCTCAACCGGCAGTGTTACTGCATCACCCTTGACCGAAAAGCGCTCACTGACAGCCTCCAGAAGCAGTTTTCAGACACTGGGAACGAGGCGCCGGCCACTCCCGAGATCCATCATCTCTTTTCAAACACGCCGGTTTTTGTTCCCCAGGCTGACATCGCGACGATGGAGCGGATTGTTCAGGCGATCGAATCCGCAGCCGAGCTTCCGCCCTATAAGGAAAAAGCTCTGTCCTGGGCGCCGGACATCGCCGGTTTTGATCCAGGCCCCATCGGGGCGTTCATGGGCTACGACTTTCACCTGGGCGAGAACGGGCCTCAGCTGATCGAAATCAACACCAACGCCGGCGGCGCATTTCTGAACACGGTATTGGCCCGGGCTCAACACCGATGCTGTGACCCGTCCCAGCAGACCGCTGGCACCAACCGTGCATTGGATGGGTTCGAGGACGCGGTGTTTGCCATGTTCCAGCAGGAGTGGGAACGGCAAGGTGGCGACTCGACGCCCGGTTGGCTGGCCATTGTGGACGATGCCCCAGAATCCCAGTTTATGTTCCCGGAATTCCAACTGGCCCAGCAGTTATTCCAGGCCAGAGGCATAGAGACCTTGATCCTCGACCCATCGGAGCTTGAGTATGTTGATGGTGCCCTGAGCGCCCACGGCAAGCCTATTGACATGGTGTACAACCGCCTGGTGGATTTTGCCTTGGAGGCCCCGGCTCTTGGGGCGCTGAGGCGCGCCTACCTCGACGGCGCGGCGGTCGTCACGCCCAATCCACGCGCCCATGCGCTGATGGCCGACAAACGGAACCTGATCCTGCTATCTGATGCCCAAACCCTGCGCGACTGGGGCCTGAGTGAAACCGAGGCAGGATTTCTGGATAGAGCTGTACCGAAGACCCGGCTGGTTTCAGCAAGTGATGAGGCGGAGTTGTGGAGCAACCGGCGTAAACTGTTTTTCAAACCGGTAGCGGGCCATGGCAGCAAGGGCGTCTATCGGGGCGAAAAACTAACCCGCCGCGTTTTCGAAGAGATCCTGAAGGGTGATTACATCGCGCAGAACTTCGTTCCCGCCGGAGAACGCACCCTGAGAGTGGATGGCACGGTCACCACCAGAAAGGTCGATATCCGTTTGTACACCTATGCCGGGCAACATCTGCTTGCCGCTGCCCGTGTGTACCAGGGCCAGGCCACCAACTTTCGAACGCCGGGAGGTGGCTTTGCGCCCGTCTTTGAGGTGTGAAGGTGAGCCTCAATTGGAAACATTCAAAGGGATTAAGCCGTCAGCAAAAGTGCTCGGATCTCATAGATCCTGCATTCGGCCAACCTGACGAGCCAGTCTCATCGACTCATTTTCCTCCATCGCCAAAAGAGATTCGAACAGCTCTTTTGCTTCTGGAATTTCGGCTTTTCCAATCAGCGTTTTGTAGAGATCAATAATCTGATCATGAAAGTCGAACACTTCCCGGCAGATACCATCAAAATCAAGCTTCGCGTAAGGCTCGTCGCAGGTTCGATGAGTTTTGATCGGATTATGGGACAGGTAGTCGTACACCCGAGTTTCCAGTGCCTTCTTATCCCCTTGGTGCTCAAACTCGTTCACGATCCGCTCTATTTCCGATTCATGAGCTGCCAGATAATCCAAAAGCGCACGGGCCCGTTCTTCCTCGTGCTTTGTTGCGCAATGGGACAGACAGCTCGCCAGATGTGAGTGCAGATCGCGCGTCCAGTCGATCAGTTGTCCAAAAGTCTTTATATCCATATCTTTTTTCCTTTTTTCCTTTTTTCTTCTCCATAATATGACTGACATCAAATAGGTATCCCGTCGTCAAATGAGGAGTCCTATTTGCATTTCCAGTGTTCAGTTGGGCTATGCGCTCGCCTGGCTAATTCGCTAATCCATTGCAAACCGCAGGCACTGCAGCAAATCGACGCCTCTACCGGCTTCAGATCGATTCCACAACCTCAGAGAGCATATCCCTGACCTTCCCGGCAACCTGCTTGAGCTCGTCATTATCGATGGCGCTCATGGAAGCCAATGGATCCACTGCACTTACCTCAATGCCCTCCGAAACCTCACGAAGAATAACGTTGCAAGGCAGCATGGCACCCACGCGAGGCTCCACACCGATGGCTTCCCAGGCCATGCCAGGATTGCAGGCCCCGAGAATCCGATAGGCCAACATATCCTTGTCCAGCTTTTTCTTCATGGTGGCTTTGACATCAATTTCTGTCAGCACACCGAACCCGTGATCAGTGAGGGCCTGACGCGCTCTTCTGTCCACGTCCTCGAAATCGACATCTTTGATAACTCGATCGATCGTGTATGACATAGCTACCTCCAATGATTCAGAAGTTCATTGCTTTGACCCGAGTTTCACCACCCTCAAACGCAGCGCATTCACGATCACGCTGACCGAGGACAGCGACATGGCGGCCGCTGCAAAAATGGGCGACAGCAGTATCCCGAAAAACGGGTACAAAACCCCTGCCGCTATCGGAACACCGGCGGAGTTGTAAACGAAGGCGAAAAACAGGTTCTGACGGATATTGCGCATGGTCGCCAGAGACAAACGGCGCGCCTCGACAATGCCCATCAGGTCGCCGCGTAGCAGCGTAATGCCGGCGCTTTCGATGGCGACATCGGTCCCGGTGCCCATGGCCACACCGACATCCGCCGTTGCCAGTGCAGGCGCATCGTTTACGCCGTCACCCGCCATCACGACAACACGGCCTTCGTCTTTCAGGCGCTGGACGATCTTGCCCTTATCTTCCGGCAGGACTTCCGCTTCCACTTCGTCGATATGCAGTTTTCGGGCAACTGCTTCAGCTGAAGTGCGGTTATCGCCGGTCAGCATGACCACCCGGATGCCGTCTTTTTGCAGCGCGGAAATAGCGGCTTCGGTGGTTTCCTTGACCGGATCGGCAATCGCCAGCAACCCTGCGACGTTTCCGTCGACAGCAGCAAAAATCACGGTAGCACCATCTTTTCGGAGCTGGTCGGCGTCGCCGTCAAATCGCGTGGTGTCGACATTTTCCGACTCCATGAGAAGGCGGTTACCAAGTAGCACCCGCTTGCCGTCTATTCGACCGGTAACCCCTTTACCATTCGGAGAGTCAAAGTCTTCCGCATCCGGAAGCTTCAGGTCCATGCCCTTGGCTTTATCGAGTATGGCGTGAGCCAGTGGGTGCTCACTGCCTTTCTCCAGGCCGCCTGCATAACGCATGAGACTACTGTCATCGAACCCGTTGGCCGCGACAAGCCGGGTGACTTGCGGCTTGCCCTCTGTCAGCGTGCCGGTTTTATCCACCACCACGGTGTCCACCTTCTCCATACGCTCCAAGGCTTCCGCATCGCGAATCAGAACGCCACTTTGAGCACCGCGTCCGACACCCACCATGATGGACATGGGCGTCGCCAAGCCAAGTGCGCAAGGGCAGGCAATGATCAGAACACTGACCGCTGCAATCAGCCCGAACGCCATAGGCGGCGTGGGCCCGAAGAATGACCAGGCTATAAAGGCGATAATGGCGATCACGATCACCGCAGGCACAAAATAACCCGCCACCTTGTCGGCCAGGCCCTGAATGGGCGCGCGGCTGCGCTGGGCGCTCGCCACCATCTGCACAATCTGGGACAGCATGGTGTCACGGCCAACCTTGTCGGCCCGCATGATAAAGCTGCCCTGCTGGTTGATACTGCCGCCGATCACCTGGTCGCCGGATTTTTTGCTGACTGCCAAAGGCTCACCGGTCACCATGGATTCATCCACGTTGGAGCTGCCTTCAAGCACCTCGCCGTCCAACGGCACCTTGTCTCCCGGACGTACCCGCAAGCGGTCACCGACCTTGACCTGATCAAGCGACACATCGGATTCGCTGCCATCGTCGTCCAGTTTTCTGGCCGTCGCCGGTGCCAGATCCAGCAGGGCCTTGATGGCACCAGAGGTTTTCTCTCTGGCGCGCAATTCCAGCACCTGCCCCAGCAGCACCAGCACCACGATGACAGCAGCCGCCTCGAAGTAGACGGCGACCGACCCGTCTTCCTGCCGGAAGGCGCCTGGGAAGATCTGCGGCGCCAGGGTCGCCACCAGGCTGTAGATCAGCGCGACGCCGGTACCAATGGCAATGAGCGTAAACATGTTCAAGTTACGGCTAACCACGGATTTCCAACCCCGGACGAAGAAGGGCCAACCGCACCAGAGCACCACAGGCGTTGCCAGCACCAGTTGAATCCAGTTGGACATCTGCGGGGCTATAATGTGATCGAGTCCGGTGAGGTGCCCACCCATCTCCAGTACCAGTACAGGCAGGGCCAGCACCAGGCCGATCCAGAATCGGCGGGTCATGTCTTTGAGTTCTTCCGAAGGCCCGTCGTCCAGGCTTACCTGCTCGGGCTCTAGGGCCATGCCGCAGATTGGGCAGTCCCCTGGCCCTTGCTGCCGAATCTCGGGGTGCATGGGACAGGTATACATAGTGCCCGGCGCTACCGGCTCTTGCTGTTTCTTTTCCCAATCGAGGTACTGCTCAGGGTCCTCGTCGAATTTGGACTGGCAACGCGACGAGCAGAAGTACCAGGTTTTACCGCCATGCTGGCTGCGGTGTTCCGCGGTATGCGGATCGACTGCCATGCCGCAAACCGGATCCTTGGCGGTGTGCCCGCCAGGTTCTTTATCGGCGTGGTGATCGTGGTCATGGGCGTGATGGTGCTCAGCCATTCTGATCTCCTGTTTTATCGGCGGGCCAGTCTGCAAATGCAATGAAATACAGCAGAACCAGATTGACGATAGGGATCAGTATCAGTACACCCATCCACCCCGGATACCCCGTGCGCTGGCAAATACGCCAGGCCGGAATGACGACCACAATGGCAATCACCAGCATCCACAGCCAGTGGCCTGCCCACATGGTGTTCCCGAACATGTTATCTCCCATCATGGCAATAGCCTCTCTTCCTGATTCTGGTTAATGGTGACGATGCGCGTGACTCTCTTCCTGTTTCGCTTGCGCGGATTCCGGCGATCTTTTCAGGAAAATCTGCTCGGAGACTGCAAGCACAATCATGGTGACCACTGCCACGCCGATGACGAACGGGTCCGTATTCAGTTTTACCCAGACAAAGCCGCCCAGAGCCAAAAGATCCAACAAGATGGCTGTAGTTGGCACCCAGGTGTTGGCCTTGATGTCTTTGCGAAGATAGCGCAGTACACCCCAGTGAATGGCAATGTCCATAATCAGGTAAAACACGATACCCAGCGCGGCAATTCGTGACAGATCAAAGAAGGCGGTGAGGATCAGCCCCAGGACAACGGTATACACCAGTGTGTGTTTCTGGATGCTGCCGGGCATGCCAAAATGCCGATGTGGTACGAGCTTCATCTCCGTCAGCATCGCCAGCATGCGGGATACCGCGAAGACGCTGGCGAGAATACCGCCCGCCGTGGCCATCATGGCAATAGCGACAGTAAACCAGACACCGTAATCGCCGAGAGCGGGACGCGCAGCAGCAGCGAGGGAGTAATCCTGCGTTTCGATAATTTCAGCCAGTGACAGGTTGCTGGCGACCGCGAAGCCCACCAGCGTGTAGATCACCACGCAGGCGGCAATGGAAATCACGATGGCGCGCCCGACGTTTCGCTTTGGGTCTATTACTTCCGAACCACTGTTGGTGATGGTCGTAAAGCCTTTGAACGCCAGAATCCCCAGTGCGGTTGCGCCCAGGAAGTTGCCCAGCGCTCCGGCTTCACCGGGCTCCGAAAAATCAACCGAGACTGAGTCGGCAATCCAGATCCCGACCAGACCGAAAATCAGTATGCCGCCGATTTTCAGGATCCCGATAAAGGAAGCCACCCCCTGAATCATCCGATTGCCGAGCAGGTTGATCACGAAAGCCACGAGGATTAATGCCACCCCCAGAATGGGCACCATACGGCCGCTTTCGTCCCCTCCGAATAGTTGCATGGTGTAAGAGCCAAAGGTGCGGGCCAGGAAGCTCTGGGCGATCACCATGGAAAAGTACATCAACAGGGCGTTGAAAGCCGTTGGCAGCCGGTTTCCGTAAGCCTTGTGCAGGTACATGCCGATACCGCCGGCGGACGGGTAGGCATTGGAGATCTTGATGTAGGAATAGGCGCTGAAGCTGGCAATCACCGCCGCCGCGAGAAAGGCCAGCGGGAAAAGGACACCGGTCATCTGGGCCATCTGCCCGGTAAGTGCAAAAATACCGGCGCCAATCATGACGCCGGTACCCAGCATGACTGTCCCTGGTAAAGTGAGACTGCCCTCCTGGTAGCGGGTAGTTCGATCTTCCTCCCTGTTCATTCAACCTCCTGTTATTTTTTCATGGGTGGAATCTTGGAACAGCAGAACGGCTCATGCTTGGCATTTGCCCGGACGTTGTCGTCGGTAACCCGGTACCAAGCCAATTTGCGCCGGGTCCACCATCCGGTTTTCAATTGGCCACCGTAAGCCTTGATCAGTTCCAGTAATTCATCGACGGACCAGTGGGTTCCGTCGTACGTCACCTGCAATGTGCCATTTGGCTTACGCTCGGCGAAATCAACGCAGGGGTGGCGATTAAGATCGTGGATGAGCCCATCCCACTGATCCTCTCCAAGCCCCTCGACGGCCATTTTTCGGCGCAACAAAAACTGCTCCTGATTGGTTGCTTTGTGTGCTTTGGTCATGGGGTGACACCTCTCTTCCTGATGACTTCTCCCTGTATCAAAACACTTCAATCTGAACTGCGGCTGACAATGGACACAGACTTTCGGTGGATTTGAGTTACATCAAATCATAGACGAAAAAGGGCCGTGGGTTTCCCCATGGCCCATCAGCATCAGAATGCGATTCGAGCGCCGATCACGGCAAACCAGTCTTCTGTGCCACCGCCGTCCGCCTCGGCCAGGTCGGCGCTATCGCCATACTTACGCTCGTGCACCACACCCACGTAGGGTGAGAACGCACGGTCGATCAGGTCGTAGCTGAGCCGGAGGCCGGTTTCGGTGGAAACCAATCCCTTGCCGACGCCGATCTCTTCATCCTCACTGAACGCTACTGAGGCATCCAGCGTTGCCGCCAGAATCCAGTAGTTAGTGAACAGCAATTCGTACTCAGCGTCCAGTTCAGCTGACGTATCGCCATCCTTGCTGACATACAGATTTGCATCGATCTCAAACCATTGGGGCGCCAGCCCGGCCACACCGAGAACCGCATACGTACGGTCCGGCCCCTCGGGCGTATCGAAACGCACGCCCGCTTTGGCGTCGAAGAACTTGGAGATAGGGATCTGGCCGACCAGCTGGTTTTCCAGCGTTTCGTAGGCCTGCTCCTCTATCTCGTACTCCCCGGTTGTGAGCAGCCGGACTTTAAAGTCGTCGGTGCCATAGAAGGCATCCGCATTCCAGACGCCCAGCTCCTCGTCATCGTCGCTGTAGCGGTACTCAAATTCCTCGAATTGAACGCCCCAGGTTGTGAGCGGCTGTTTTCGAGCGGTCGTGTCGGAGATCATTTCCTGAGCTGTCACCGCCGTTGAGACACCAATAGAGGCAAGGAAGCTGACTGCGACAATTGATCGAATACAGCTCATACCTCACCTCCATCTTTGGCAATCACGTCTGTTTTGGCCTGCGTCGACTCTGGCCCACCTTCAACAATGACCTTGCGGAACATACCAGCGGCCGCGTGATAGGACAGGTGACAGTGGAACGCCCACTGACCGGGCGCGTCGACCTCGGTTTCCATGTAAACCGTGGTGCCTGGCTGCACACTGACCGTGTGCTTGATCGGGTTCCATTGGTCTGCACCAACATCGAGAATGGACCACATACCGTGCAGGTGCATAGGGTGAGTCATCATGGTCTCGTTCACGAATTTGAAGCGAACTCGCTCACCGTATTTGAGACGAATTGGGTCTGCGTCTTCGTACTTGACGCCATTAA
>Ga0208813_1000565_pt1 | contig 26770 bp, 27 predicted proteins | sample MalvireepMed_904_FD_184250 | JGI IMG/M metagenome (GOLD analysis project Ga0208813, IMG submission 184250) | Marine viral communities from the Global Malaspina Expedition - Malaspina viral metaG DeepMed_904 (SPAdes) (version 2) | ecosystem: Environmental > Aquatic > Marine > Oceanic | place... | reverse complement strand
ACAGATTTCAGCGTCTGGGTGCGACTGATGTTTGTTGCGGGGTGTCTCATTTCAATCGGTATCGGCGTTTGGGTTTCCAAGCCGGTTATGCAAGATACCGGCTCGGACAAAACGTGATAGGAATTCGAGGCAACGATTATGGCTAAGAGACTTGGTTGGGGTTTGATGATTCCAGGGCTGCTCGTAGTCCTATGGGTCCAGTTCGTCTCAAACCACTCGATCCCATGGTGGGCATGTATATCTATGGTCACCCTGGCAGCCTTTGGCGCTTCAGTGGGCTTGCTTACGAAACGTGAGCCAGGCAACCATTCAAACTGATTGGAATTCGCATGAGCAACGTGATTAGTGAGTTGAGAAGAGTTATCCGAGAGGATGGTGCTGCGATTATAGATGGGAAGATGTTTGACGATATTCAACAACAATGGATTCTCAGAGCCATGGGTGAAGATGTTTTGGCTCAGATCAAGGAAGACCTTGAGTTGGCAGACGCTAGAGCTGGAAGAGCCGAACGGCTACTTGAGTCAGAACGGAAAAGTTCGAGGGCAAGGGCGGACTGGCTCAGATCGGCCAAGTTGGACGCTGGTTACGACCCCAGCGTTTCCTTCGATGTGGTCTGGAGTGATGCCCTGCTGGCCCTAAAAGAAAAGCGAACGAAAACCTGAAACGTATGGGAAAACGGGTGAACATCATGACAACGACCTCACAAATGACGCTATGGCGCATGGGAGCTGTATGCGTGGGCGCGGCGATCAGCATCTACGCACTGGAAACGATAGACACACGGGCTGTACCCATTGCTCAGCTCACCATTATTGAATTCGTGCTTTTTTCGCTGTTTATGGTTGGGCAACTAGCAATGATGTGGGGGATGTTCTTTTCATCTGGCCCAAAGTCTCAGGTGATCGCAAACAGGCTGATGGATGCTGCACCTGCGCTACTAGGCAGTGTGATAGGTGGATCATACATCATATCGATAACCGGAACATTTGAGTATTTCCTGCTTCCCTTGGGGATCGTCGCCTTTGCTGTGATCAAGGTGTCGGTACGACATGCATGGCAAGCATTGCGCACCAGGGCCACCAATTAATTTATGGGAATTCGGAGTTTCTATGCGCAAGCAACGTAATTTATGGTTACTGGCGTTAAGATTTAACCTATTCGCCATGCTCTTTACTGTTGTAGGGTTCATTGGCTATGGGGAGCTGCAAGGAAATCACGCACAACCAGAAATGTTCCATGGGGCGCTCGGCTTTTTTCTGGCGATGACATTGCTTTGTGCCTCAACGATTGATGCGGTTCAGAGAAGTCAGCAGCGCTCTTGAGGGCCCAATGCTTAGATGGCAAAACGACCTATGAGTGACGACAAGAAGGTTCCGCATTTTTCGGATGAGTTGATGACCGAGGGCTCCCCTGGGTTAACCAGAGTTCTGAATATGGCCCGAGGCGGCCAACAATCGGAGTCGGACACCATGAAAGATGAAGATCTCAACGACCTGGTGCGAAGTGGGCGCAAGTACGGCGTGACTGCCACCTCCAGAGGTTGCAGCCTACCCGGTAACCGTCTGGAAGATTGAATGTCCCAAGTGTGGTGATGAGTTAACCGCCGAAGAGGATGAATGTAAATCGGGTGCCTCGTTCACGGCGGAATGCAGCTCCTGTGGCCACACATTCCCGGCGCGAGCCGTCTAAACGAACATTGGAAACCGCCCTGCTTGCAGTTTGCCGGGCCGCTAGCCCCACACTCTTTACTTTGCGTCCTTTGTAAATCGGTGATAAGCTTTACTTGTACTCCATAGTAAAGAGGTCTCGTATGCCAGTTGTCAGCCAAAAAAGACAGGTGACTCTTCCTGCTGAACAGTGCTCCATTGCAGGCATTCAGCCTGGCGATGAGTATGAGAGCTTTGTCAGTCGAAAGGGTGTTATTTCCATAGTTATTAAGCACAAAGGAGCTGCCAGTGGTCTGCTTAAAGGGATTCCAGTCAATGACCAGGTAAGCGATGAAGAATCTCTTGAGAGTGCTGTTAGCTGATGATTGCCGTTGATACAAATGTGGTACTCCGCTATCTGCTGCAAGATGAGGCGAAGCAGTCGGCACAGGCAAGCAGCCTGTTCCTGGGGTCAGAGAAAATCCTAATCACCGATGTGGTCTTAGTTGAGACTATCTGGACGCTTCGAGGCAAGCGGTATGCGCTCTCCAGAGAGGCGCTGGCGGAAGTGGTGCACAGCCTAACCGAAGAGCCGAATGTCGTGTGGGAAGATGGCCATGCAGTCTGGTGCGCCCTAGATGATTTTGTTAATGCCAAGCCCATAAAGGTGAATGGGAAAACCAAACGAGCCGATTTTTCCGATGCACTGATTCTGAACAAATCCCAGAGATACGGGATCAATAAAACGCTGTCAGTGTACCCACTGTATACCTTTGATAAAGCGGCACTGAAGATTGATGGGACTAAAGAGCCTAAATAGTAGCTATATAGGAATTCGGTATTTCCGGGAAGATGAAAGATTTAATTCACCGAAAGCCCTGGGACATAAGTTTTTAGATCACGCACCGCAAGGTAAGTGATCGTCGCCTGCCGGGACACGGCCCGGCAGGCTCCAAGCAGTCTTGTACGCCACAAAGCCCCGCCCAACGACACATCACGACGCCTTCTTGGAAGCATTGATGGGAACGCCAGAGCCATCATCGTCAAGGAATTTTTTCCCGCACTTAGGCTTGTCAGCATCATGTACCCACATAGGCTGCTGCGTCTGTCGGTTTTTACGTTTTTTCAATATCCCGCCACAATCAACGCATTTGGCTGTTTCCACTGGTGTTGGCATGACAGGGGCACCATCGACGTCTGCGAAGAAGCGTGTTCCGCAGGGATCGGCATGTTCCTTTTCTTTATGAGCCCAATACGCTGATTTATCGCCTTTGCTCGAGTAGCGGCGTATGAGAGCTTGTGAGCAGTTAGGACAGGGAGCTGTTACCTCTGGGGGCGGGAGTACAGGTGCGTCGCGGTCGTCATCGAGGTACTTAACACACGTATCAGCATCGGCAGGGTCTCGGTGCATCCAGTACGCCTGTGGTACACGCTTGCCTCTTCCTTTCGGCACTCGGAACTTTTGGATAACGTCCTTCTGACAGCCGGGGCAGCGGCCTGTAAGAGCGAGAGATTCCGCAACAAGCCGGTTATTGATGTCGTCAAGAAGCTGTGTCTGGACAGGCTTCACCAGATTGACGAATGACATTTGACCGCGGGCCACTTTATCTAAGGAAGCCTCTACCGCCCGGGTGTAGGTATAGCTCATAAAGTTGAATTGGCTAAGAGCATCGACAATATAGTATCCCTGTTTACCGGGAATAAATTTTGGGGACTTGGCGCGTCCTTGCTGTGGTTCGATGTATCCGCGATTCTTGATATTGTCGAGGATTGAAGCGTAAGTGGAGGGTCGACCAATCCCCTTGGCTTCGAGTGCCTTTATCAGAGTCTGTTCGTTGTAACGTCCGGGTGGTTCCGTAGTTTTCTGGGTTTCCGTCACCGATCCATCAAAAATGGTTTCCTGTTTGAGATCCGGTAGTGGCGTATCTTTCGATTTGGTTTTTTCCATCTGTGCGTAAGCCCGCCAACCTTTTTCTTGCACGACGCGACCCTGGGCAATGTAAGAAGGCTGCTCCGGCACACCCTGGAGATTTGGAACCTTTCGCTCTGATTTGAAGAGATAGGTGGTCACTGCATCAACGCCGTTAGGCATTGCAGATAAAAGAGCGCGCTCCCTTATGAGTCGGTAAACGGACTTTTCTGAATCGGTTTGTCCGGCAACCTCTTTGGAAATATCGGTTGGACGAATGGCCTCATGGGCTTCCTGCGCATCCGCTTTCCCTTTGAATGTCGTCTTTGTTTCTGAAACTGGAATGTTGTTGGCTCTCAGATAATCAGAAATCTTCTGGATACCTTCGTCGGACAGGTTCGGAGAGTCCGTTCTATGATAGGTAATCTCACCCTCATCGAAGAGCTTTTGAGCGCAAGCCATCACCTCCTTTGCTGAAAGACCAAACATTTTGCCTGCAGCGCTTTGAAGCTCCACAGTCGTGAATGGGGGCTTAGGTTTGACCTCTGAGGTTTTCTTTGCTGCTTTTACTAGCCCAACTTTCTGCGGTCCAAGAAAGCGCTTGATGTCTGAAGCAAGCCACAGGCGCTCGCTTTCCGCGACGAATGGTTTTTGATCGAGTTTTGCAGTGATGGCCGGGTGCCCGATGATTCTCAGGTTGCACTCAAAATAATCTCTCGGCTCGAAGTTCTTGATTTGCCGTTCTCGATCGACAACAAACTTTACGGCCACTGATTGCACTCGGCCGGCGCTGAGCGTTGCATTAGCTTTTTGTGAAAGGGCAGGGGACACCTGATATCCAATCAGTCTGTCCAGAACGCGGCGACTTTCTTGTGCGGCGACAAGGTTGTAATCGATGGTCGCCGGGTTGGCCATTGCTTTCTTAATGGCTGATTCAGTGATTTCCTGATAACTCACCCGTTTCACATCTCTTGGTAGCTTCAAGGCTACCTGAAGGTGCCACGCAATAGCTTCGCCTTCCCGATCGGGGTCGGTCGCCAGGATAACCTCGTCCGATTGTTTGGCCAGCCTTCTCAGGTTTGTGACGACATCGTGCTTGCCCTGAGAGATTTCGTAGGTTGGCTTCATAGTTTCCAGGTCAACACCCAATTCTTTGACCGGCAAATCGCGCATGTGACCTACGCTTGCTGATACGCGATACCCGCCTCCAAGAATAGACTGAATTTTTTTCGCTTTAGCAGGCGACTCTACGATCACAAGTATCTGACCCATAACTAAAAACCTCGTATTGAAGCACTTGCCCACACACCGCATAGGCTAGTGTAGAATAATCCCTAACTTGAAATCAGTTTACCTCAGATAAGCGAGCTTCAGATATGACAGCGGTGAAACGTGTGGGAATCCTGGGGGTTTCGATGACTGCGCTGATGCTGGCTGCGCCAGCGATCGGCTACGCGGCCTTCGAGATCAAGAAGAGCAACAAGCCAGATCCGGCAAAGCAGGAAGCGGTGTTTGACCAGAGTGAGTTTTCAACATGGGTCGATAACACTTACCAGTCAGTGGTTACTTATGGCCGTGTGCCCCCGATTGAAAGCAGCCCGACCTATGGGGATGTGATGCCCTTATCGGATGCGCTGAAAATCCTTACGCCTGAGAACTGGAAAGTATTCCGGGCTCGTGACCTGGACCTTGAAGGGAAGTCTGTTGTGAGCTGGGATTTGAAAGACGCGACCTGGATGGACGCCTTGGGCAATCTGGGTGAGCGTCACGGCTTCCAGTTCCATATCGATTTCAATCGTAATGAAGTGTTCGTCAAGAATGGCCGGAAGCTTATCTTTGATCGCCCGGTTCAGTTTGGCATTGCTGAAACCTACCCATCCGCTACTGCTGGTCGTGTTTTCGACAAAGAACTGAATCTGGAAGAAGTCGATAACCGGCAGACGATCTCAGCCAAGAGCTTCGTGAATCTCAATGACGAAAATCCTGATGAGAGCGTGTTCACGCTGAAAAAAGGTGAAAGCGCCAAACAGGTTGTCCAAGACTTGGCCCTTATTTTTGGGTACGAGAATTTCCATTGGCTGATCAAAGATCAGGACGTTACCCAAACGCAAACCTATGTCGGCGACGCTTCCCAAATCATGGGTCAGGTTGTCAGCCAATTCTATGGTCGCATGTGTCTCTACGAAGTAGACAAAGTGGCTGCTGTTTTCCCGCGCAATATGGAGTGCCCCACCGATGAGCAAGATTAAGTTTTTCGCAGCAATCGCTGTTGCCCTGAGTTTTAGCGTCTGGACCTCATTGGTGCATTCAGAGGTGGTGGAAAAGCCAGCTGTTGAGAAGATCGAGGCCCCGTTCCCTGTTGAGTTTTCTGGTGCCGGGAATTTGTTTGAGGATGCTCCTATGGCTCGGTTTGATGAGCCTATTGAGTACCAGATCAAGAAAGGGGAAAAGCTGCGTGATGCGATGACACGGTGGACCGAAAAGGCCGGGTACGAACTGGTTTGGCAACCCACCGCGGAGGATGGCGATATTATCTTTGCGGCCAACATGAGCTTCACAGATTCATTCGAAAAGGCATCTGAAGCGTTTTTTAACGTGGTGAGAATGCAGACGAAATTCGATGGCAAGCTCCATAGCAATAAAGTCCTCCGCGTTTTTGTGGCGAACGCTAAACGCTAATTGGTGATCCTATGATGAAGAATCTGATTGCAGTGACAGTAGCTGCCAGCGTTTTGACTGGCTGTGCCGCCTGGTACCCGGAAACGTCTGCTGATAGAGACGCTTCCCAACCGACGATACAGGATCTCCAGACAAGACTTGCCATGTTGGAGCAAGAAGCAGCGAGGTCGGCCGATTTCAAGAGTGATCAGCCATGGCTGGTTGGCGCCGAGATTAGGGAATACACCAAGTATCCCTATCTTGAAGAACAGAATGTCACTATTGCTCAGTACGGGAAAACGTTACCTCAGATGGTGGGGCGCATTTCTGAACTGCTGGGAGTCAATGTCTTCCTGGCTTCCGATCTTTATTTATCGCCTAGCGGTGAAAACGCCGGGGCGATACCCAGAGATAACAGGTCTGGCGGTCGAACCGGTCGCCCTCAATCTGTTGAGCAAGCTCAAATTGTCGATACCGCCAACGTAATGACACTGTTTGGTGCGTCGTTTGGTGGAGACGGTGACCGCTTTGGCAATCCGATGGATTCTAAAATTACCGCAGTCAGCCAAGGTGGGAGTGCGTCGGCACTGCTGGATAACATTGCGTCTCAGCTGGGCATAAGCTGGCGGTATGATGAAACCCGAAACCAGGTAACGTTCTTCAGATTGGCCCAAGAGACTTTCGATGTGTTCTTCCCGGGGATCGCGGAAGCAGAGGTTGATCTGGGCCGAAGCGGGGATCGGGATTCTGTTATTCGGCAAAACGCTTCTTTCGAGAACGAAGCCGGTTCGTGGGAAGAGATTGGAGAAGGTGTTCAGGCGCTCTTATCGCCTTACGGCAAAGCGACGATCGTAAAGGGTACCGGCAACTTGGTTGTCATGGATACACCCGAGTCGATGGAGTCAGTATCCAAATACGTTCAGAGCATCAACGATGTGTTTGGGCGTCAGGTATACCTGCAGATCCGAACAGCCAGCGCAACTGTCGAGAACACCAACGATTTTAATCTGACCTGGAACAATATCCTGAATACCGTGAATAACGGTCAGTTGCAGCTTGGAACGAACAGCGCAGCGGTACCCACACAGGAACTTCCAAACGTATTCAACGTTATCCGAACCAGTACCGGCGCAAACCTCGCCTTGCAGATGCTTTCCACTGAATTTCAGAGCACCGAAATCAATGAGCAAGCGGTCACCACACTGAGCAATCAGCCGACGAGTCTGAAAGTGTTGACCGAAACTGGTTACATCAGCGGAATTTCTCAGCAGGACACCACTGTTAATGCGGACAACCTTGTGTCGGATGTCCAGACCGATACGGTGAACATTGGTTTTGATGCAACACTGGTTCCTCGGGTTATCTCAGAATCACGACTTCAGCTTCAGGTTGCCTTGGAATTATCAAGCAATCTCACTCTTGTGAATTTTGATTCCACTATTGTTCAGACGCCGACGCGGGATCGAAATTCCGTTGTTCAGCGTGCGTGGCTTCGTAATGGTGAAACATGGGTGCTGGCGGCCTTCTCGAGCGAGAAGCAGGACAACCGGGAACAGGGAACTGGCAAATCCAGCTTTTGGGGGCTGGGTGGCGGCACTAGCAAAAGCCAATCCAAGCAAGTGCTTCTGGTTATGATCACACCCCACATCCAAGACGGAGTGTTTTGATGAGGCAGATCACGTTTGAGGGTCAACTTCCGTCCGTCAAGCATGTTTTGGCGAACCTTGAGTGGATGACCACGAATACCAAAGATTTCAAGTCTGCGCGGGCAGAATTGAAGTCTCAGGGAAAGGAATGGATAACCCTCGCAAGTAGTAGTAGCCAAGCCAAAGAAATGTTGAATTACGGGGTTGTCGAACGGACAAGCCTGCCCAAGCAGGGACCGACCGTTTCCCTTGCCGGATGGCTTGCCCTTTCGTTCCGTGATGGAGCAGTTCTAGCTGTCGAAGAGGTTTCGGATACTGATAGCGGTGAAACTGCGTACTGGATGTGTCTGATCAACGACGGCCAGGTACTCTCTGGCTCAGATATTATCATTGACGACTGGGAAACCATTGAGTCGCTTTCGGGAAGCAGCGTTGAAGCGCTTGGCGCTGATAACCTTGGATATGTCGGGAATGTCGCGCACGAACTGGAATTCGCTAAATCGGATGAGCCCTATCCGGCGCTGGCGGATGTATTGGTTCGGACAGCCGTAAAGAAAGCTAAGTTTTCTACGGCTGAAGGCAACCGGTTCACCAAGCTTATCCTTCTCGGCACAGTGTTTAGCCTTCTGATTGGTGGTGGAGCGTGGTATGGCATCCAAACGTATGTCCAGTCCCAGGAAGTGGCAGATCGACAGGAAAAAAGCCGTGAGCGTCAGTTAAATCGAGCCCGGCAGGAATATCAGCGCATTCTTAATGAATTTGGCCAAATGGCTCATGCTGGGCAGACGTCCAACCTTCTTTGGGATTCCGTCCTTTCCGACACTAAAACGAAAATTGATGGATGGCTACTGCAAAGGATTTCTTGCCAAGGTACTGAATGCACCCTGATTTACTCGAATTCTGATCTGACACTCCCCAGAGTGCTTCGTGATTCTATCGGGTCCCGCTGTGAAAAGGTGATCGTTGATGCCGAAGGCATTGAGGCCTCATGCACTATGAGTTTCCCGATGGTTCCGATAGCTGAACCAGGATTGGGAAACAACGTCTCCGAAGCGCAAATAGAACAAGTTCTACTGAGCCAAGGACAAATAAACACCTTGCAAGAACAGTTTATGACTATGGCCAGGCTGGCGGAAGGCACCGCGTATGCAGTTAATGCCCCTGTCGCCTATCCGTTTAATGGCAGTCGATTCCTTCCACAGGCGCAGCGTTTTCAGCAAGGGGAATGGGCGTTGGCATTCCCGATCGACTATTTCGATACCGTTAGCGATTTCTTGGGCGCCTATCAAGGGGCAGCCTTGAAAGAGATATCGCTTATCTGGCCATCGAAGATTGTTCAGATGCGGGGAATGTATGTCACGGGTGAGGAAACAAACAATGAAGGTTAACCGAGGTTTTGGCATGTTCAAGCAGATTAGGATAGCCGTTTTGTGTGCGGGGGTATCGGCTTCGTTTGCGTCCTCGGCGGACACAATCGGAGAGGAAGTGGATCGCAAAAAGACCCTCGGGCAACTGGACCACACCATTGAAGTGAATCAGCGTTTGCTCGAGATCCAGAAACAAGAGATGGAGTTCGACGAACTCAAGAGCGGTACTTCAAAACGGTCTGATCGAGACGAAAACCGACAAAGCCGGCAGAGCAACAATGGCCAGATTCAATACTTTGGGCAAGTTCCACCTGGCATGAACGGTGCCGGACAAGCAGGACAGCAAAGGCTTAATCCTGATGGAACCCTAGTCAAGCAAGTAAAAAGCCCAGAACAGATACGCCGAGAAGAAGCCTTGAGCTTAGTGAACAACGCAATCCTTCGAGAAGCGTTTGTGCCACCCGGAAAGGAACGCTTGGTTGGCATCATCGAATTGAGCGATCGGGTGGTCGAGGCTCACGCTGGCACAGTGATAAATGAGTGGAAAGTTGTCAGCGTTAACCTGGGGAGCGTTTCGCTTCGTCACGAAGACCTCGATCTTGAGAAAACAGTTTACCAGGCACGCTAAAAAGCACTGGAGAATGCTTCATGGCAGTAATGAGTAGCAAAATGTTGGGAGCGATGCTTGTTGAGAAGGGGTTTATTACTCAACGTGTTCTTGATCAAGCTCTTGATAAGCAGAAAAAGCTTGAGATGGATGGCCGTCCGATGCGGCTTGGAAACATTCTCATCAGGGCCAAAAAGATTGATGAAACCCAACTTAATGCCTGCCTAAACGAGCAATCTCAGACGAAACCAAATGTGTTTCCAAGTCGCGCTGACGTTGAAAAGACCTATGGCCAACTGACGATCCAGCAGTCCAGTGGAGTATCCAAGGTCCAGTTGGTTGATGACAGTTATCAGAATCGTATTGCGGTTGCAGAGAGCCCGGCCGGACATCCCTTTATCCTGGTGACAGACGAATTCAACCGAAATTATAAGAATGTCGTTATGGATGTCAGGGCGAGGGTTATTAAGGCCTATAGCTCTGATTCTGGGAGAACCTCATCTCCAAAGTTAATCAAGGTAACTCCGGATTTACTTCAGGTTTACCGAACTCGTGAGGATGGTGGTGAGACAAGCGGTCCGCAAACGGCTGTCGAAACTGAGTTTGAGGAATTAGTAAAAACAGCTTACCGGGCTGGTGCTGTTGACCTTCATTTTTTCAGGAAAGCTGACATTTGCACTGTGAGATTTCGCATTAACGGTGCGCTTCGGACATACGCTGAGTGGAATACCGACAAGGCCGATAGAGTTCTTCAAGTGGGCTTCCAAACATTCGGCAAGGGGTCCAAGTATTCAGGCTGGGAAAAGAAGATGCGACAGCGTGTTCGCATAAAAATCCAGGTAGACCCATTTGTAAGACTGGATTGCCGTTATGAACATGCACCCGGTGACGATAATGCCTATCACGCCTGTATCCGGATACTGGCTAACGATAAGCGCAAAATTAAAGAACTCATTGACTTGAGAAAACTCGGCCTGACTACAGCGCAAAACAACGCGCTTGAAGCTGCGGTTTCCGAGCCTTCCGGACTGGTTATTCTTTCAGGCCCCACCGGTTCCGGTAAGTCCACAACGTTAGCTGCCCTGGTTAAATATATTAACCGCAATGATGATCAGAACGTGCTCACAGTTGAGTCACCTATCGAGAGGGAATTGCCGGCGTTCCAGACCAGCGTATCCGACGATGAGGATGGAGACCGGAATGAGTTCGCCAATGCGGTTAAGAGCATGCTGCGGCGCGATCCCGATTACGGAATGGTTGGCGAAATCAGGGATGAGATGTCTGCATCCGCCCTGGCCACCGGTGTACAGACAGGTCACACGCTGTTGTCCACCGTCCACGCCCAATCCGCGATCGAAATCATTGAACGTTTAACAAGTCCAGCAATGAAAATTGCGCCGGAAACGATTGCGTCTCCTTCTTTTATTAATGCACTGGTTTTCCAAAAACTGCTGCCGGTTATGGACGATGACCTGAAGATCAGGCTTAGCGCCCGAAATATAGATCAATACATGGATGAGCGGCAAAAAGCCCGCTTCATGAGACTGTTCCCGGATTTTGAAAAGAGATCCATCTTTGTACGAGGAAGCTCGCCAGACAAGCCTGAAGGCCTTTCGGGCATGACTCTGTGCATGGAAATCATCATTCCGGACGACACTATGCGGGAACATTTCCGGCGCATGGAGCTGACACAGGCCCTGAATCATTGGAGATCCAAAGCTCGTTTCGAGAGACAGGAAACAGATTTCAGGGTTGACGGTTTTTCCGCGATTGACCATGCAATCTCCAAGGTCGAGAGCGGGATGATTGACCCTCGGGATCTCGAAGACTACTTCGGTCATATGGATAGGATCGCGGCCAAGCGTGACGAGGTCCGCCACATGCTCGACAAACAACGCAAAGAGGCTGCGTAATGCTAGAAAGCTTAGGACTTACCGGCAACTTACTGGAAAAGCGACTCAGCTTCTTCCAGAAGCTGTCGGCAAAGGATCGTATCGATTTTTACGGGTTTCTTGAGTCGTTGGTAAAGAGTGAGTTTGGCACTCAGGACGCCTGTGCTGAGGTAGCCAAGTCTCTTGAGCGGCAGGCCGATAATTCTATTTTTGGCAAGGGAAAATTACTTAAAACGGCTCGCCTTTATCGCGAGATTGAGGGCGAGTTGAGGCTGGGTAATCCGCTGCATGTGTCGCTTGCCGGCCGGGTTCCGGACGCCGAGATTATGATGCTTCTGGCCGGGTACGAAGGGGAAACAGTTGATGGGTTAAAATCGGCTAAGGAGTCTGCCCAAAGAAGCTCTGAAATAAAAAAACGGATCGTGAAGTCAATCACTTATCCATCTGCGTTGGCAGCGGGCGTTTTGTTTGCGCTCAACTGGATTGGCAACAACCTGATAGTGACGATGGAAGACTTGATGCCCGTTGAGGACTGGACGCCCCCTCAACAGTTGATGCATTGGATTACGACGAATGTTTCAGTCTGGGCCCCATTGGCAGGCCTTATTCTCCTGGCTTTCATCGGTTTGGTTATGCTCGTCAACATCAAATTTGTGGGGCCGGGCCGGGAAAGCATTGCGGTTATCCCTCCGTTCAACGTTATTCGGCGACTTACCGCTACAACCTATCTCAGCACATTGTCGTCTCTAGTATTAGCTGGATTATCGTTTCAGAACGCCCTGGTTTTAATGAAGCGTCGATCAACCAGTGATTACCTTGGGTTCTATCTTGATGATGCAGTAAAGAAGATGAAGTCGGGTCTCGCTTCAGAGGGGCCAGGAAAAGCGATCGCCTGCAACCTTTTCTCTCCATGGGTAATGGTGAAACTGGACGTTTATTCACGCGGTACTACCGAGGAATTCACGGATTCAATGCGCGAGATTGCAGATGACGCTCAAGCAGAGGCATTGGCGTCACTGGATGGTATCGCGAGAGGAATAAACCTGATTCTTTTGATTGCCATCTCGCTATCGGTTGCTTTCACCGTCGTCACAATGTTCGGGATCGTTGGTGAAATTCAATCCGGCGTAAATTTTTAAAAGTGACGCAAAACGTAGCTAAAAGGCGACAAGAATATGTCAGATTGACCGGAAAGTATGGAGGTGTTTCCCCACATAGGGTAGGTTCGTGTCTTATCATGGATGCCTTCTATGGGGTCTCACAAGGGACAGTAGATTGAACCACTTGGTTGGACAAATTTTCCAATTAGCGGCTTACAAATGAAGGTATCGATATGAAAAACACAGGAATGAACATGGTGGGGAAACTGCAAAAGCAAAATGGTCTTACGCTGGTAGAGGCACTTCTGGTTCTTGGCATTCTTGCGATTGTTCTTGCTGTCGTGGTGCCGATCGCGCTTAGTGCCGGCGCAACGCAGCAGGCACAGAACGAGTCTCGCCTGATTCAGTCTGTGGCAAGCAAGATTCAGAATATCTACAACCCGCGACCAGACTTTGGTGGTCTCACTACTGTAGTTGCGAATGAAATTAGGGCGTTCCCTGAGAATATGGGTGATCCCGCGGTCAACCGGTTCGGCGCACAGGTTACTGTAGTTACTCCTCCTGATGCAGCAAAAACTCCTGGTGCGAATGGTGCGCGTCAGTTTCAGATCGATTGGCCCGCCGTTACCGCAGATATCTGCTCTGAGCTTGCGGCAAGCGTTGGCAATTCGGTTGGTGTCGATGTCGACGGCGTTGAGGTTTTTAACCGCGGCGTGAGCGATCTGGACATCGGTGCCATCGGTGCGAACTGTGACGACGGTGTAACCGTTTCGTTCGTTTATGGCAAAAACTGAGCAAACTATCGGGCACCCTTCGGGGTGCCTGGTTGATGGTTAGAGCCAATTAATTATCGAAAAAAGCATGACGCATATGATGAACGGGGATCTAAAAACGTTGAAAAACCAGAGGGGTATCACCCTGGTCGAGACGTTGCTTTCCGTGACGATAGGTTTGGCATTGATCGCTGCAATCACATCAGTCTTGAGAGAGAGCATTACCGCTCGGGATCAATCTGCAGATGGGGCAAGGCTGGCCCAATATATTAATGGTGTTGCAGCTTATATGGCATCCCAAGGCGCTGTTGCGCCAGCCACGCTCACAAGGGACGGTACAGACTGGTTGAAGTCTGTTGATTGCGGTGGGCTTCAACCAGCCGACAACTATTTCCTACCTTGCAACATTCCTAACGACTTCAATGGCGACTATGGCCTTGGCCAGCCGAGGGTTGTTTTTGACTGGTCAGAACCTCGTGTTCCGGAAGCTGCTATTACGTTCGGCGTCGTCCAGCGAAGTGATGGGAACGCGGATCCTGTTACAGCAGCCACATTAGTCCAAGAGATCAATTCACGCCTCAACCTGGATGGTTTCCAGTTCGCGGAAGCTTTCATTATTGACCCAACGATTGTTGACGGTGTTGTAGCGTCTGCAGAGGTGCAACAAGCGAACCTCCGAGCGTTTGTTGATCTTGCCATTGAAAGCACGAACTTTGTAAGGCTCGATGGAAATAGCATCATGCGAGGCACGCTTGTTAACGAAAACGATAGTTGGGCAATGATTGCAAGGGATGCGAATGGTGTTGAGATTGCTGATCCGATCAATCCGGCCGCCTCAACCAACGTCAACGACACGTATATCCGTTCGGTAGATGCATGGGCCTCCGAAACACATGAGCTTGCAGAAGAAGCATACCGGGTAGCGATTCGAGCTCCGATTTTCGTTTCAAATGTCCGGTCCGGCGCAATTATTACAAAGCCCACCTGTCCAGCCCCCCTGGTCGAAAGGATATCGGCTGTACCCGCTGGTTTTGTCGGTGGACCCGCTCCGAATGACCCCCGTTATGTGGCCGGTGCCAGAACCCGCGTGACCGATAACGGCGCCAGTTACACAGTTTTCCTCGACGTTTTATATGACGGTGAATCAATGTTTCAAACGGTACCGGCACCACCAGATCCAGCTAGCGCCATGGGTCTGGTAAACGTCACCATAAAATGCTCAGACGCCTGATTCGTGGGGTCTGAGCATCGTCAGTTGCATAAGAGTGGAGTTAGGGGATGAGAATCAAGAGACACCTGCAAGTCATCGCAGTTTTAATGCTGCTGGGCATAACCCAGTCAGCCATGGCTGATGATCAACAGGTAGTCCAGAAATTCATTAGCGATTATGAGAGGGGGCAGTCTCCGAACGGCGCTGTCACCAACAACAATCGTCCTGCTTATTGGCAACAGCCGATAAAGGTCGGCGAACGACCTGACCCTGAAACGGTCGGCGCAGTAAATCTGGAAAGTGGCCATCCATCTGTAAGCGGTGGTCTTGCAGCCTCTGCGAGCAACCTTGCAACGTTGTTTGAGAGGATAAGCCAGGCCCCTGAATACATTGAGTTATTCAACAAAATCAACCAGACCGGTGATGACAGAAATTTTGCGGATTATGGCCACGAAGGCGATCTAAGTGATCTTGAGATACGGGCCGGAGATCTCGCAGATTCGTTACTTGAGGAATAGGGTGAACGATATGGATACAACCAAGCAAACCATGAAAGTAGTTTTTGCCTCATTGCTGGTTGCCGCATGCTTGCCGGGGATTTCGCAGGCTCAGGACATTACTGAAAACCGAGGGAAGCCCTGGGAAAAAGCGGTCAGCGGTAACAGCGAACCGAATATCAGATCCGGTACCACTGAATCCGGAATCATTAATGTTGAGGGGGCATCACTTACGGAAACGTGGGAAAGGACAAAAACCAATCCTGATTTTATTGATCTGACTGACCAGGTTCAAAGTAATGACGATCGCTTAGCTGACGCTGAATCACGGATTATCAGCTTGGAAACACTGATTGCAAATGCCTGGGAAGAAATTCCTACAGCTGGTGCGGCCAGCTTCACACCAACCGGATCTCCAACCAATATCGGAACCTGGCTGCCCGCGATAAGCAACCAAACGTCTGACTTTGTTCAGTCTCGAACCTATGACCAGAACTTCGTCAGCGAGACACCTGTATACGAGCGGAACACGTTCACCGGTGAAACTCGACTAAAAGAAACTCGCACTAGCACTGAGCTGCGAACGTTAAACGAGTATCGAACCATCGATGTAGCCCAAACAGCTTCTGGAGGCGCTGATGGTTATTCTTCGTGGTACAACACAGGTTCCCCAAGTTGTTTTTTCTGGTCTCCTTCCACCTCTACAGTCAACAGTGGCCAAACGTTTACACAAACCTCAAATTGTTCAGTCCCCCAAAGGCGCGACATCTTTTATCTGACAGATGGATCTCTTATTGATAGCAACTTTCAGACGCAAACAGGAAGTGTGACTCAGACACGAACTTCAGTGGGCACAAAAGTGATCATTGAGGGCATCTACAAATACAACAGAATCGCTTCCGCGATCGATCAGAACAATCTCCCCTTTGCAGGAAACTATGGGAATGTACTCTTAAAGCCGTGCGGGCCACTCGGAAAAGAAGTTTACGCAGCATATTCTGTAGTTACTGGAAGCCCAAATCCATCCTACTGGGTGTATCGGTGTGAAACGCCATAAAAATTCAAAAATAGATACAGATTGCAGCATGAATCAAATGGTTGAAAACGCCTTTAAAGATAGGGTTAAGGTGAAAACATGAAGTCAGCTAAAGTTAGGATAACGTTTAGCATTCAACTGACGCTTGCATTAGCTGCTGCTTTGGCCGGCTCCGCAGTTCAAGCTGATGACGGACGCTTTGAAACGGATTACGACCGTAACTCTCAGGGTACGGAAAGGCTAAAGCCATGGGAAAGCCAAGCTCAGAATGGTGAAAGCCAGTCGGTGAGTGGAATCGGCACCGAAAACAGTGCAGGAACTATCAGCGGAGAGTCGCTGGCATCTAGCTATGATCGAATTAGTCAGGATCCTGCGTACATTGCAGTTCGCGATACCGTTGACGACCACACCCAACGTCTTGATGATCTCGAGGACGTCATTCTGCAGTTAGAAACTGCCACAACGTGGCAGGAACAGCCCCCGGTGGAAGGCGCCTGGACCCCAATGGCCGGTGGTGCATCTGGCGTTGCCTGGGAGCCCGCAATTACCACACAAGAGGCTGATTTTACTCAGACTCGAACCATAACGGCTCAATTCCAACGAACAGTAGAAATTTACGAGGAAAACCCTTCCACCGGGGAAAGGCGGCTTGCTGATTCTTATACTGAGACTGAAACGCGGACAGAAACACAGTCCAGAGTAATTGATGTTGCGCGTAGCGCCTTCGGCGGCGCGGATGGATGGTCGGCGACCTATCCGAGCGGCCCAAAGTATAATTGTGGATCATGGGGACCTTCCACATCCAGCGTGATGAGGGATATCGAATTTAACCAGACTCAACCCTGCGATCAGGATTTTGTGCAGTCTATATATTACCTTGCTGATGGAGCGGTTGTTGCTCAGAGGGATCGCCCAGCGACATGCAGTTTCTTTTGCTTCTTTAATACAGATAACACGCGCACGGCCTTGGGTACTGGAACCCGGCTTGCGGGTGGACAATGCTATTGGTCAGGATCTACCACGTCCGGGACTCCAAGCAGCGGTTTGGCCGCAGTAACACCTTTCGGTGGCGGTGTTACTAGCAATATGTATTTCCTCGGAAAGGCTGTTCCAAAAAGCTTTATTTCCCAAAGCGGACGTTATTCAACATCTCGATGGAGAAGCAGTGATACAGGGCTTACGCTGACTGTTGGGCCATACAAAGGCACAACGGGGACAGCATGTTTTGGCTGTGGGTCTACGAATTATTATGAAATGTGCGTCAGCGGACAATCTTATGGATATTGGGCGTATAAAAGAAGCGCCAGCACTTCCGATCAGTCAGATCTTCCACGAACGGTCTCTGGTACAGGAGAAGACTGTTATGATGTTGGCCTCGAAGCTCTGAACTCCACCAGAACTCAGGTATATGAATGCCGGAGTAGATAAAATAGAAGCCCGTTAATATGAAAAGGCCAACTTTGTTGGCCTTTTTAATTCACTCGACTGAATTAAATTTGCACCTCAACGTCGAGCCCTGGACCCACCACCACAGATTCAATATCGATCGCATTGGTATCGAATATGGTCATAAATTTGGCAAGCCCTACCGTGGTCACGACATCGTAAGCGATCGCAACAGCATCCTTGTAGTCGTCCAGCTCAATCAGCTTATCCAGGTAGTGCATATTGTTTGAGGGTTTGCGTGGGAATTTCTCGGGCTCCAGACCATCCGCTTTCAACCATTCATTCCAATGCTGATTCACATCATCCATCAACTCAGCGGAAGAGCGGGAAGGCAAATTGACAAAAAAGCTCTTTTTCAGATCTTCCAGCTTTAGCTTGTTCGGATTCCACTGACCGATACCCACCTTGAAACTCACGATGGCCAGAGAGTCTTCGTCAGTCATTTGCATCATAGACGCGCGCAGAACATTAGCTGAACCCCTGTGCCCGTACATGACGGTAACGCCCTTCGTGGGCAGTTTCAGTTCCGGCGATTGAAAGAAATCTGGCTCGCCAAGGATAAGGGGATCGGGCACCTCACCGTGAAACCGGTACACGCTTACCGCGCCGATCTGACTGCCATGGAGGTCATGTGCGTTCAAGTTGATAAATCCTTCCACTGCGTAGCGAAAAACCTACACGGATGATACGGGCTGCGTTTATAAAAATGAAACAAAAATGCTGAAATTGATCTAAAAAATGTGCCACTTTGGATAGAGCGATTCGCAAATTTGGTAAATTGTGTTGCATATAGGGTATCATAACATGAAGAAACAGCTCGGAAGTTTGAGAGATCACCGATTCCAGGAACCGCGATTGAAAACAGGTACCCTTTAAGAAGTTAATCAGATTCTCTGAATTGTGGTTCATTTTACAACTTCGCAGATGGTAATTCATATTGTATGTCAAAAAATAACGTCCGACCAAAAGCAAAAAGGAATCCACGAGATCCTGCTGAACCCATTCAGGGAGAAGACATCCGGTCGCTAAAGCAACTTCTGAGCGGAACGTCTGATGGGGCGCCTGGGGCGCTCACAAACACTGATTTGGCATTTCTTTTGAACGTCCCCACTCAACAGCTTTCAGCATTAAACAGCGCACCCTCGTCGCTCTATGTCACAGATCGAAGGGTGTCGCGGGATGCGCCGCATGAGAGCAGTGTTGCGAGAAGAGGCCAGAATCTAAAATGTATTCGGCCATATCATGCGATCCTGGTCCGCCTATACCTGAAACACCCTGAATACCGGACACTCATTCCTCCGAGGCCAAGAGATCGGGATATCTACGATTTGATACAGCCCTTTATGAGGATGCCTGGCTATCCGTTGAATACACCTGATACCGATAAGGCGCGGTGGTTTGCGCCTTATTTTGGCCGGTCACTGGTGACATCTCACAAAATGTTAAAAGAGAGCGGCATCGACGGCTGTCGCGAAAATTCCCGGCCAGTGACCCAGATTCAAACCTTGATTGTCCTGCGGTTTGCTCATGAGTTCCGGGCGCTTTACGCCGAGTACCATGAGAAATACATCCCCAAGCAGAAGCGCAACAAGGCCGCCTACAAGCCACAAGAGCGCACATGGGAAATTCTGTTAGAAAGGGATAGCCTGACCGAGTGGATGAACAATCGCGTCTACGCGGACTTCCAGATGGAACTGTTTCATCGCTGGCAAGAATGGTGGGACAACAAATTCATGGTCACCCTGCAACGGGAAGCGGAGTCACGCGGTACCACACTGGAAGACGTTCTGAGAACAGGTCAGTGGTCCAACAACGATGACCCGAGTAAGCTCAAACTGCCACAGGCGTCATCACCAATCACCGGGGCCGACAATGAACGACTTGCCGATTTCAGAAGCTCGCACGCATTGTCCAGCGCCGAAATGATGTGGGTTCTGGGTATCGCCCCGAAAACCTTTTTCCGATACAGGAAAAACGCACACAAGCGGATCGATGCAGCAGTAAGCATTCTGGTTCGGCACTTTTACTACAACGCCCAGGATCTCCAGCTGTTCATCCCTGAAACTCAGCGCGGCCAAGATCTGCTCAACACTCTCCAGTCGATCGACCCGACGTTTGAGCGAAAGCAGCTGGGTGCCTTCTTCGGCTGCGGTGCGATTGCCGGTTACAACATGAGCCGGCCGAACTCGGAGGTGCCGATGTTCGCACGCCGTGCCGCCTCACTGATGGCAATCAACCTCCCATACTCAACGGACATTTACTGGCATTTGCGAGAAGCCGCAGAAAGCGAAGCCAAAGCCCGCGGAATTGATCCCGCCGATCTCTGGAGCTCGGGCAGCTGGAACGAGCACAACGAGGATGCCGGCGACTCTGACGACGACTCGGAAGAATAGAAGGCAGGTAGACATGGTAACCACATCGCATGGCGTACAGGATGTCTTTCACGGCATTGCAATCCCTGAAAGCTGGGAATCTGTCGGGGCCGCATCCCAACTCCAACTCCTGGATACAGAGGAACAGGCGGACACCCTGTCTGATATAGAAAAACGAACACTTTGCCAGGCGACGTTGGGCGATTTAAGAAAGACGTTTCGGGAGATCTGTTTACAAGCGATGCGGGTACGCGAGCTGGTCACGGCCGATGGCCTGCAAGGCGATTCGGCCGTAATGGCTCGTCCAGTCATGGACGATAGCAGTTCCGCCAGGGCGGCAGCGCTGGCGGCGCTAGAAGATTTCTTTTTTCGCGATGGACAAGATGTGAAGGAGACGTCTAGCTATACCGGTGCTATTGCCTGCTCACGGGAGACAATAGGCGCACTCACAGAGTTGAACAGAAGGAAGGCGCAATTCCGTCTGGGCATGAAGAGACTTCGGAACCTTCTTGGAGACAAACAGGCGTGCTCTGAGATGGAAAGGGTATATGCGGCTATGGTGCCTGATACTCCCGTTAATATCTCACGGAAAGAAGCAGGCGTGCTTGTACGGCATTGCATTAACCGAAGGCTGAATATCCGCCAGCTTGAGAGAGCGGTACCAGTAGTTGCGGTCTGTCCGGACAGGATCAGGTGGAAGCACACGATCGTTCCTTCGACTATTCGGATTAGCAGGGAAGGGCTTATTGAAGTGCTCGAGTCAAAGTCCAGCGCTGATTATCAGGCTCGGGTTGACCTCGATATTGTTGCCAGCTGTATGGATCCGGTCTATCAGTGGAAGAAGGGCGAAAGCGAGGATTGTCGGATAGCTGTGTACTGTAAAAGTGCAGAGGAATACGAAGGTGACCCATGGGATGAAAGGAATCTGAGCTTTAAAGGCCGGATGCCCGTTTTTTATCTTTCCCCCAGATTGGCTCCGTATATCAAAATTCCGAAACCTCGGAAGAATGCTTCCAGGAAGTCGACCAAACCTGAGCTGGTTTTTAACCAGGAGCCGGTGATCCGTTATGAAAGGAGCGGAAAGGTACTGAAAGAGAGCTTCCTGTTAAGCATGGATGTTCGGCGTTACACCAAATTTGCCAATCGCTGATTCAAAGAGCCCACTGGTTAGCCCGAAGGGCCGTGGTTTGCTCTGCAAACATTTGCCATGATGAATCGATGATCTCGCAGATGCGGTCAGTGGCTTTCAAACAGGTAGGTTCTGAGATAGTTCCAGCCGATCGAACCATTTCATGTTCCAGGAGGACGCAAAAGACAGTAAATACTCTGGGGTTGTCCTTATGGCGCACCAGAACAGTCTGAAAGCCTTCGTGAGCAACGATTCCCCAGTTAATAGCCGAGTGCTCGTCCATGAGTGTGCAGGCTAATGTTTCCGTATCTGGTGAAATAAACATCATTTCAGGTAACTCCAATGATGTTTCGTCGGTCATTTGTTCAAACGCATGGAGTCCTGGTATGGGCAGGAAAAACCCATCCTCTGCACAGGCGGCCGCAAGATCAGGTATGTGAAGGAGACGAAGCCAGTTCAGTCGAGGCGGCATCTTACAGCGAATAACGCCCTCCTGATTAAATGAAAGCATTGCGTTGTGTAGCGTGGTTATAAGGCCACTTGTGTCTGTAATATCGTGTCGTTCAAAGGGGGTGGGTGCGCTGCTTAGCAGGCGCTTTTCTTGTGACGCCTGGATAATTTTCAGAAGATCCAGAGCAATGGATTGTTGTGTCGCCTTACGGGCTGATTGCAGAGGGTTCTTGGCGTACAGCTCCCGAAGATAATCAATCCACTCACTGTAGCAATTCATCTCACTCCTAAGCTCTTCTATGGTTAGAGCTTTCTGAGAAAAAGATACGTTTGCGGCAAATTCTGAATATGGTTTGTGTAAAACCGTATTTGTCAGGGCGCCCAGATGGGAGGAAATAATTTGACCAATATTTTCGATTGTCCATTTTTGTGAGAAGAGCTTTCGAAGAATATGGCAATGCCGTAAATGGACAATTCCCAATAACGGATTCGTAGGAGAGGGGCTTATGCGGTAATTGAACAACCCTCGCATGAGGTGTTCAGCCAGAGCATTTCGGGTTACCGGGCACGACTTGGCTTGCTTAAATGCCCGTTTTACCTGTTGCTCGCTGACGTAGCGGTGATGGCTGTTCCCAAAAGCGCCGATTGCCAAATTCATGCCCTCTGCCTATTTGCTGTTGCGCATTTTTATAGGGTTGAAATCCAGCGAATGTTGAAGATGCTCCCTAAGCATCTGCGCACCGAGAAACCGAATCGCTGAATCAAAAGTAACTCCATGTGTAAAGCACAACCTTTCGGCGTCACTGACAAGGTTGGAACTCTGAGGCTCACCCAGAACCAGATATTGTTTAAATTGGTCAAAAATAATCAGTTGACAGTTTTCAGGGCATCCCAGACCGGCTTCTCTAATCTCTATTGAAAAACCGCTTTTTACGAAAGCATCCCTTCCTGAAACGATGGTTTTGCGGTTCAAAAATTCAGCCGATGCTTTCATTAATAAGGTACCACAAAATGGCAGATTTACATTTTTCGAAGGCCGCAAAAAAGGTCTAAGGTAATTCCAAAGTGATATTAATTACGCTTCAGAGTCAAGCGGCATAAGGCTTCACGGGAATCATAGATTCGAAGGGATACAGGGTGGTTCAAAAAAGACCCGACCATCCCGGGCATCATTGCTAGAGGCCGCAATGTATCACACAATCCCCTGTAAGTTGAACTAAAGGGGCTCGGTATGAATGAGAAACAAAAAGCGGCAGGGTATTCCGTTTTTCAGAAGACAATACCGGCTTTTCGGGCTCACGAAGTCACCGCTCAGGTAAAAGCGCTTTCCCAGAAAGCGATAGAACTCGGACAGCCGGGCTTCTCTCTGAAGTATGGCGAAACCTCCGTTTGCCGGGTCAACGTGAACGGGGAGACCCTGAACATGGAAATGGTCCCTGTTACTTTGATTGGTGGCACCCCAAAAATTAACGGTTGGCAGTTCGTTGCGAAAGTCGACCATGGTGACGCCCAGGCCGGTGAAGGCAATCTGGTGTTCGGTTACAACCCGACGCTCATCGAAAAGTCCGGGCGAAAGGATCTGGTTAATTGGTTGTCCGAGTGTCCGCCTAACTGTGAACACTGTGACGTTAAACGAAATCGCAGCACAACATTCCTGTTCAGTGACGAAACCGATCCGACCAAGCTGATTCAATTAGGGTCCAGCTGTGTGAAAGATTTTACCGGTCACCCAAACCCAGCGGCGCTTCTCCACGCCGCAACGCTGTTTAAGGAACTCATTGTGGAACTGGACGATCCAGAGTGGGGGATGGGATCAGGTGCCCGGGCCCATGCGATGCTTACCTTTCCTTATGTGGTTTCCCTCGCTGCAGCGATTGTACGTAAAGATGGTGGTTGGATCCCCAAGAACGACCGGATGGGGTATCCCAATCATGGAGCAACGGTCGTCTCAGTCTACAATGAGCTGACAAGCAAAAAACCGACTATCTCTATAGCTCCCGGAGACGAAGAGTACGCCAAACAGGTTGTGGCCTGGCTCACCGACGATAGATTTCTGCGTATTCCGGCGAACGTGAACACTCATTCCGGCTGAACGTGAACACCTTTTCTCTTAACGCATTACCCACCGAGGTTTGTACCCCGGGTGTTCACGTTCAGTCAATTTCCGGAAGTCGTTTTCTCATGGATTCTCCGTTCAGGGCCCAGCGATGGGCGTTGTGCATCAGCCGATCCAGAATGGCATCGGCCAAGGTGTTGTCACCGATGGCGGCGTACCACTGATCGGTGGGCAATTGGCTGATGATCATGGTCGACTGGGTGCCGTGCCGGTCATCCATGATTTCCATCAGATCATTTCGGTGCGCCGGGCTCAGCGCTTCCAGCCCCCAGTCATCCAGGATCAGCAGGTTTATTTTGCTCAGCTGGTTCAGAGTTTTCTGGTAAGTACCGTCCGCTTTGGCCTGCGTCAGCTCCAGCATTAATCGGGAGATTCGGTAGTAGCGGGCACTGAGACCGTTCAGGCAGGCCTGATGGCCAATGGCACAGCCCAGATACGTTTTGCCGCTGCCGCAGGGGCCGGTGATCAGCAGGTTCTGTCCTCGTTCCAGCCAGTCGGTCTGGGCCAGCTGCGCCACTTGGGCCTTCTTGAGATTGCGTCGGTGCTGGTAGTCGATGTCCTGAACCGAAGCCCGGAGCTTGAAGCGAGCCTGGCGAACCAGGCGATCCTGTTTCCGGTGCTCCCGGGTCTGGCACTCCCGGTCGAGCAACAGCTCCAGCCGTTCAGTGAACGACAGCTCGTCATAAGTACCCGGCTGGTTTTGTTGATGTTCCAGGGCGGCAGCCATGCCGCCCAGTTTCAAGTCTCTTAGTTTTGTCAGGGTCTTGATCGTACTCATGGTGGTGTCTCCTAGTGGAAGCTTTTCGGGCCACGGATGTTCTCGTGGTGCTGGGGCAGCTCTGTATGCAGGGGCAATTGTTCCGGCAGTTTGTCGCGGTTGCTCTGGAGAATGGCTTTGATGTGTTTCAGGCGGTTCAGGCCTTCGCGGTTGGCGATACGGCAACTGGCGTTCAGGCGTGAACCGGGGTAGGCCTTACTCAGATTGAGCAGCCCGAGACAGACCCGGTAGGCCTGTTCCGGATGCTCCCGCTCATCCAACCGATCACTGACCCAGATCAGGGTGTCTGGCCCGATGTCACGGGCCCAGTTCTTGAGACGCCCAGGTGTCCACTGTTGTTGTTTTCGGTGGCGTGTAGGCATGTGTCCAGGCTCGGTGGTGATGCCGAATTGATGGCTGCGAGGATGGCTGGCGATCTGCCGTTGCCGGAAGTAGACCTGCACCAGACGCTCACTGGCATGGATCTCCACTCGCTCCCCCACATACTGGTGCGGTACCGAGTAATGGTGTTGGCTGAACTCGATGTGGTAATCGATATTGACCCGGCAGCGTCGGATGTCCACGTACTCATAGGGGTGTTTCGGTAACGCCCTCAGAGCAGGCTGGTCCAACGCCTTGAAGGCGTCCTGACGACTGCCTGGTAGACGCTTGAACGGTCGGCTGTTCAGGTCTTCCAACAGTGATCGGATGCACTGATTCAGATCTGCCAGAGTGAAGAAGGTGTGGTGACGCAACCGGGCCAGTATCCAGCGCTCAACGATCTGCACGCCCACTTCCGCCTTGGATTTGTCTTTGGGCTTGTAGGGCCGCGCTGGCATCACCGCGACCTGATAGTGCGCCGCCAGTTGCTGGTAACTGGGGTTCAGGTCCGGATCGTACCGACAGGCTTTGTTGACACCGCTGCGAAGATTGTCCGGTACCACCATCTCCGGACAACCTCCAAAAAACTCAAACGTGCGCACGTGACTCAACAGCCAGTTCTGCAACTCCTGAGTCCAGGTGGCTTCTGCATAGGTGTAATTGGAGGCACCCAGTACGGCGACAAACACCTGAGCCGTGCGGATCTCGCCGGTTTGCGGGTTGATGATGGGTACGGTGGGGCCGCAGTAATCAATAAAGCATTTCTCGCCGGCCTTATGGGTCTGGCGCATGGAGCGCTTTTGCTGCTTCAACCAGTGCCGGTAGCGATCACAGTATTGCGAGTAGCTGTAACACCGGTTGGGGTACCGGGCAGTGTACTCCTCCCACAGCAACTGCTTGGTGACAGTTTTACGCTTGAGTTCCTGATAAACCGTTGTCCAGTCAGGCACTTGATAACGTGACGATGAGGTGGGATCTGAGCCCGGATAGAACATAGCCGCCAAGCGGCCATCGTCCAGATCCTCCGGCAACGGCCAAGTAATCTCTAAGGCGTTAGCCTGAGAAAGGAGCTTCTGTATGGCTCCGACACTGGTCTTGGTGCCAGCGCTGATCTGCCGGATCGAAAGCCCGGCTTCCAGCCTCAGGCGAAGGGCTTCTCTGATTTTGCGCATTGGAATTCTCTTTGCTGCCATGACTCTGGACCCCAAAAAAAGGAACCAGAGTAGCAAACGGTTGAATAAACAATGCGTTAAGAAAGATTCCGGTTTAACGTGAACACCGGTTCCGGGAATGTGAACGCGGATTCCGGCAGAGTTATGGTGATTTCTGGTGTATGGAAGCAGGTTGAAGGGGTGGCGTATCCTGTTGGTTGATCACCGCGACGATCACAACCAACAGAGGAATGATACGCCATGTCCAAGTCTAACCTGCATGCTCTTTCACAACCAGAGGTAGCCGGCAACGATCCCTTGCACGAGTTAATCCGTCAGGGTGCCCGTGATCTGATTGCACAGGCTGTCGAGACGGAGCTGGAGAGCCTGTTGAAGCAGTGCGCAGACGTCAAGACACCGGATGGCCGCCGTGCTGTGGTGCGCAATGGGCACCTTCCCAAACGCACTGTTCAGACCGGCGTCGGCGACGTAGAAGTCCAGGTTCCCAAAGTCCGGGACCGCAGTGGCTCTGGCATTCGCTTCAACAGCCACCTGCTGCCACCCTACCTGAAGCGTGCCCGGAGTCTGGAGGAACTGATTCCCTGGCTCTACCTGCGGGGCGTCTCC
>Ga0208813_1000564_pt1 | contig 26790 bp, 24 predicted proteins | sample MalvireepMed_904_FD_184250 | JGI IMG/M metagenome (GOLD analysis project Ga0208813, IMG submission 184250) | Marine viral communities from the Global Malaspina Expedition - Malaspina viral metaG DeepMed_904 (SPAdes) (version 2) | ecosystem: Environmental > Aquatic > Marine > Oceanic | place... | reverse complement strand
GCCGCGCCCCGGCGCCGGTGGCCGCGCCGGGGCGCGGCGCAATGGCCGTGGGATGGTTGTGGGTCTCCACCTTCATCAGCATGTGCACCGGCTCGTTGCGGTAGCGGTACTCACACGGATAGCCGGCGTTGCCCGGGTCCGGGTAGAAGCGGTCCGCCACCGGTCCGGCCACCACCGCCGCGTTATCGCTGTAGGCACTGAGCACGCCCTCGCTGGCGTGCTTGTAGGTGTTGCGGATCATGGCGAACAGGCTGAGGTCCTGCTCCTGGCCGTCGATGGTCCAGTCCGCGTTGAAAATCTTGTGGCGGCAGTGCTCGGAATTGGCCTGGGCGAACATCATCAGTTCCGCGTCCGAGGGGTTGCGCCCCAGGGCGGTGAACCGCTCCGCCAGATAGTCGATTTCATCCTCCGCCAGCGCCAGACCCAGCTCGCCGTTGGCGGTGGCCAGCGCCTCGCGGCCGCCGCCGATCACGTCCACGCTGGTCAGCGGGCGCGGCCGGTGGTGGGTGAACAACACTTCGGCGTCGTCCAGCCGGTCGAGCACCGCTTCCACCATGCGATCGTGCAACGCGGCCGCCAGCTCGTCCCGGGCCGCCGGCCCGTTGAGCTTGAGCCGGTATTCGATGCCGCGCTCCACCCGCGCCACCTTGGCGAGGCCGGCGTTGTGGCAGATGTCGGTGGCCTTGGAGGACCAGGGCGACACCGTGCCCGGACGGGGCACCACCACGAAGGTTTCGCTGCCGCTCTCTTCCACGGCCGCGTCCTCCAGGCTGGGGCCGTATTCCAGCAGGCTGTCGAGCACCTGACGCTCGCGCTCGCCCAGCCCGGCGGCGCCCTCCGCTGGAGACAGCGCCACGAAGTGCACGAAACGGGCGGACAGAGCCTCTGCCTGGGGCAGAGCCTCCAGCAGTTTTTCCTTTCTAAACGCGGATAGGGCCGGGCTACCGGGGAGGATCAGCATGGGGTCGGCTTTTCCTTTACGTGCAGGGGGAGAAATAAGGATCGCAATGATAAGGGATGACCGCCCGAATTCCTATGCGCGCGCCGCAAGGGCCGAAAAGATGCAAGGAAATGTGATTGTTGGACAAATTGCTGGATTTTTAACCAGATCCGGTGGTAGATTCGCCGCGCACACGTGATGTAGGTCACAGCCGACCCGGGGGTGAACGCCCCGATTTCCGGGTCCGGCGATGGACGGCACGGGCCGTACCGACCTGTCTGGAGTACACCCAGCAGAGGTATTAACGGATATGACAGTGCTACAACGGCTTCGCGGTTTCCTCCGCCCCGGCCGGCACCTTATCGCCCCGCTCGCGCTGCTTGGCGCGGTCGGGCTGATGGTGGCGATGCGCCCCACCCCCACCGCCCTGGAACGTGTCCAGGCGCGGGGCGAGCTGGTGGTGGCCACGCGCCCCTCGCTGACCACCGTCTACCGTGACCCCAACGGCCTTACCGGCATGGAATACGAACTGGCGCGCGGCTTCGCCGAGCGCCTGGGCGTGGAACTGCGCCTGCTGGAGGTGGACAGCACCTCCGACCTCAAGTACGCGGTGCGCCGCGGCAAGGCCGATCTGGCCGCGTCCGCCCTGCTGGCCGGGCACGACGGCGACCAGGCACTGCGCTACAGCACCCCCTACCAGAACGTGGACACCCTGGTGATGTACCGCCTGGGCGACCAGCGCCCCGCCGAGATCACCGACCTGATCGGCAAGGAGGTGCTGGTGCGCGCCGGCAGCCGCCACGCGGACATGCTGGTGGCGGCGCAGCTGGATCATCCGGAGCTGAGCTTCGAGCAGGTGGAGAACGCCACCGCCGAGCAGTTGCTGGCCCTGGTCGAGCAAGGCGACGGCGACTACGCCCTGATCAACTCCAACGCCTATGCGATTCACCGCTCACTGTTTCCGGACCTGGCCTCCGGTTTCACCCTGAGCGTGGATCAGGGCCTGGCCTGGGCGTTCCGCGCCAACGACGACCGCAGCCTCTATCTGGCGGCGCAGCGCTTTTTGACCCAGGCCAAGGCGGACGGCACCACCACCCGGCTGGCGGACCGTTTCTACGGCCACGTGGACCAGTTCAACCTGTACGCGGCGCGCAGCTTTATCCGCCATATGGACGACCGCCTGCCCAGCTACACCGCCCAGTTCCAGGAAGCGTCCGCGGACGCCGGCTTCGACTGGCGCCTGCTGGCGGCGATGGCCTATCAGGAATCCCTGTGGGACGCCCAGGCGATCTCCCCCACCGGGGTCGAGGGCCTGATGATGCTGACCAACCGCACCGCCCGGGAAATGGGCGTCTCCGACCGCACCGACCCGGCCCAGAGCATCCGTGCCGGCGCCGCCTACCTGCGTAAACTGCACGACCGGGTGCCGGACCGCATCCAGGAACCGGACCGCACCTGGATGGCGCTGGCCGCCTACAACATGGGTATGGGCCACCTGGAAGACGCCCGCGTGCTCACCGAGCGCCAGGGCGACAACCCGGACCTGTGGCAGGACGTGAAAACCCGCCTCACCCTGCTCGACGACCCGGCCTACGTGAACCAGCTGCGCTACGGCGCCGCCCCCGGCGGCCAGGCGGCGGTATACGTGCGCCATATCCGCCGCTACTACGACCTGCTGGTGTGGGCCAACAACTCCGACCGCCACCGCGCCAACATGGTCGCTCTCGCCGACTGATTGTGCGAGCGGGCCCTGCCCGCGAAAGGGTGGCGATAGCCACCCGGCGGGATGCCAGAGACCCTCCTAACGGCAGCACCATCAGCCTCTCTGGAATCCTGCGGGGCAACCTTTGCCGGCCGGCAAAGCCGGCCTTTCGCTTGCAAGGCAAGCTCCCACAAGCCCGCTCCCACAAGCAGCCCGTTAGCGCCGCTGGCGAAAGAAGTCGCGCAGCATGACAGCGGCCTGCTCGGCACACACACCGCCGGTCACCTCGATGCGATGGTTATAAAAGCCCCGCTCAGGCAAACCCAGCTGACTTTCACAGACCCCGGCCCGGGGTTCCCGGGCGCCGTACACCAGCCGCGCAATGCGGGCGTGCATCAGCGCTCCGAAGCACATGGTGCAAGGCTCAATGGTGACGTAGAGGGTGGCGCCGGACAGCCGGTAATTGCCCGCCCGAGCGGCGGCGTCACGCAGGGCGTTCACTTCCGCGTGGCCGGTGGGATCATGAGCGATGATCGGCCGGTTCCAGCCCTCGCCGATCACCGCGCCGTCGCGCACCACCACCGCGCCCACCGGCACTTCCCCTTCTCCGGCGGCGCTCTCCGCCAGCGCCAGCGCCCGGGCCATCCAGATTTCATCGTCTTGCGCCATCGCGGGCTTCTCCGTTTCAGCTTGCCGACATGGTACGGTTCCTGGTCGCCGCCCGGAAGCGGCAAGCCTCGCGAGCATGACGGGCGAAGCTATTGTGGGAGCGGGCCCCGCCCGCGAAAGGGTGGCACTAGCCACTCGGCGGGATTCCAGAGGCCTGCTTGGTCGCTCTAGCAATGTCTCTGGAATCCTGCCGGCAAGCTTTGCTTGCCTTTCGCGGGCAGGTCCCGCTCCCACAAGGCACTCCGTAGCTTGCAGCTAAAAAAGCCGCCGCTTTCAGCTACAATCATGCCTCGACGCGCCCCCGGGCGACGCAACCCTATGCAAAAAGGAGCCGCCACCATGACCACTCTGGGCACCCCCAATGCGCCCGGCGCCACTCGCGTGCTGCTGCTGGGCTCCGGCGAACTGGGCAAGGAGGTCAGCATCGAGCTGATGCGGCTGGGCTGTGAGGTGATCGCCGTGGACCGCTACGCCAACGCGCCGGCCATGCAGGTGGCCCACCGCAGCCATGTCATCGACATGCTCGACGGTGCCGCGATACGGGGCGTGGTGGAACAGGAGCGGCCGCACTTTATCGTGCCGGAGATCGAGGCCATCGCCACCGACGAGCTGCTCAAGCTGGAGCAGGAAGGCGTCACCGTGGTGCCCACCGCCCGCGCCGCCAGCCTGACCATGAACCGGGAAGGCATCCGCCGGCTGGCGGCGGAAGAGCTGGGCCTGAACACGTCCCCCTACCGTTTCGCCGGCACCCGGGAGGAATACCTGGCGGCGGTGCGCGACATCGGCCTGCCCTGTGTGGTGAAACCGGTGATGTCGTCCTCCGGCAAGGGCCAGAGCCTGGTCAAACAGGACCAGGACGTCGACGCCGCCTGGGACTACGCCCAGTCCGGCGGCCGCGCCGGCCAGGGCCGGGTGATCGTGGAAGGGTTCGTGGATTTCGAATACGAGATCACCCTGCTGACCGTGCGCCACCGGGACGGCACCGCGTTTTGCGCGCCCATCGGCCACCGCCAGGAGGACGGCGATTACCGCGAGTCCTGGCAGCCGCAGCCGATGAACGACGCCGCCCTGGTGGAGGCGGAAAGGCAGGCCAGAGCGGTCACCGATGCCCTGGGCGGGCGCGGCCTGTTCGGCGTGGAGTTCTTCGTCAAAGGCGACCAGGTGTGGTTCAGTGAGGTGTCACCGCGCCCCCACGACACCGGCCTGGTGACGCTGATGTCCCAGGACCTGTCGGAGTTCGCGCTGCATGCCCGCGCCATTCTCGGCCTGCCGGTGCCGCTGATCGAACAGCGGGGGCCATCCGCGTCGTCGGTACTGCTGGTGAAAGGCGAGTCCACCAACATGCGCTACGGCAATCTGGACGAGGCCCTGGCGCAACCGGACACGGACCTGCGTCTGTTCGGCAAGCCGGAAGTCAGCGGCAGCCGCCGCCTGGGCGTCGCCGTGGCCCGCGCCGACAGCGTGGAACACGCCCGCGTAAAAGCGAACAAAGTGATTGCCGCCATCAAGGTCGAGCTATAACGGCCCGGCGTTTTCAATTCAACGGAGAGATTTTTCATGTATCGGGATACGCACAGCAAGATCATCGGCTATCTGCTCTGGATCTTCGGCTTCATGGGCGCCCACCGTTTCTACTACGGCCGCCAGATCACCGGCACCATCTGGTTCTTCACCCTGGGCCTGTTTTTTATCGGCTGGATCATCGACCTGTTTCTGATTCCCGGCATGGATGAATCCGCGGATATCCGCTACCGCTCCGGCCCCACGGACTACAACATCACCTGGATTTTGCTGACGTTTCTCGGCGTGTTCGGCCTGCACCGGTTCTACATGGGCAAATGGATCACCGGCATCATCTACCTGCTGACGGTGGGTCTGTTCGGGCTGGGGATTCTCTATGACTACTGGACCCTGAACGAGCAGATCAGCAGCAAGAACATGATGCACGGGTCGCTTTAGGCGGCTACGCCGGCCGGCGGGATTCCACGCGTCTCTGGAATCCCGCCGGGTGGCTCTTGCCATCCTTTCGCGGGCGAGGCCCGCTCCCACACAGTTTTTCTCAGTTCTTCATGGCGTATTTGCCGGAGCCGAGGAAGAACAGGGCCACCGCGTTGAACAGGTAGAACGCCTGCAGCTCGATCGCCCAGCCGCCGGTTTTGCTGAGCGCGAACAGTTCGTTCATGTGCGCCATCAGCAGCGCCACCAGCATGTTGCCCACGATCAATACCGCGCCGATCCGGGTGTAATAGCCGATGATGATCATCACCGGGGCGATCACTTCACCGATAAACACCCCATAGGCGAGAAAACCCGGCAGCCCATAACCCTGCAACGAACCGGAAATCCAGCCCACGCCGCTCTCCAGCTTGGCGATGCCGTGCAGCAACAACAGCAGCCCCAAGGTCAGGCGCAGAATCAGTTTGCCCAAATCGGCGTTTTGCATATTCCCTCCTCGCTTTTAGAAGTCATCGTTATTGCCGCCTATTGAACGGTTTTGCCGGGGAAAAGAAAAGCAGCCGGCCCACACTTTCGCTATTCATGCACAGTCCACCCTCGACCTGTCGGCGGATTTTTCTTCACGCCGCCTATTTACATGACGACCATCATCATTATATAAATGACACCCATCATCAAAAAGCGACCGCCAAGCGCAAGAGGTCCAGCATGAGAGTCAGCAAGGAACAGGCCGCCGCCAACCGTGAGCAGATCGTCCACCAGGCCGCCCGTTTGTTTCGCGAACGGGGCTTCGACGGCATCGGCGTGGCTGAACTGATGAAGAACGCCGGCCTGACCCACGGCGGCTTCTACGGCCATTTCGACTCCAAGGAACAGCTGATGGCGGAAGCCTGCGAGTACGCCATCGGCGTCACCGGGCGACGCTGGCGGCGGCTGGCCAGCGACAGCGACGGACCGTCCATGGACACCCTGGCCCGCCGCTACCTGTCCAAACGCCACCGCGACGCCCCCGGGGACGGCTGCGTGCTGGCCGCCCTGGCCGGCGATGCCGCGCGGCAAAGCCCGCCGGTGCGCGCCGCCTTCACCGGCAGCGTGAAGCGCTTTATCGACTTGCTGGGCAATGCCCTTCCCACCCGCGCCAAAGCCGCCCGCCGGCAGAAGGCGGTGGCCGCCTGCGCCGCCATGGTGGGCGCGCTGGTGCTGTCCCGGGCGGTGGACGACCCGGCGCTTTCCGAAGAATTCCTCGACGCCGTGGCCGCCCAGCTGCCCGGCACGCACTAACCCCGGATTTTTTAACTCGAACATTGGAGTAAAACCATGAGCGAAGCCGCACTGAACGGCCTGGAAACCCTGCAAATGCTGATGCGGGAGAAGCGTAACCCGGCCATCGGCGACACCCTGGATTTCACCCTGGTGGAAGTGGAAAAAGGCCGCGCCGTGTTCGAAGGCACGCCCTCGGAGAAAGTCTATAACCCGATCGGCTCGGTGCACGGCGGCTACGCCGCCGCCCTGCTGGATTCCGCCTGCGGCTGCGCGGTGCACGCCAGCCTGGACGCCGACCAGGCCTACACCACCGCCGAATTGAAGGTGGCCTACCACCGGGGCATGACCAAGGACACCGGCCCGGTCCGCGCCGAAGGCACGGTAATCACCCTGGGCCGCCGGCTCGGTTTCGCCGAGGCCCGCCTCACCGACCGCAACGGCAAGCTCTACGCCAGCGCCACCTCCACCCTGCTGATCATGCAGCGGTAACCCAACAGCCGGGAGGCATCACCATGAAAGCCGTTATCGCGGGCTACGCCCGATCCCCGTTTCACTTCGCCAACAAAGGCCTGCTCGCCCAGGTACGTCCGGACGATCTCGCCAGCCAGGTGGTCAAGGCGCTGCTCGCCCGCACCGATCTGGACCCGGCGCTGCTGGAAGATGTGATTCTCGGCTGCGCCTACCCGGAAGCGTCCCAGGGCAACAACCTGGCGCGCATCGTCGGCCTGCTCAGCGGCCTGCCCCAGGAAGTGGGCGGCATGACCGTGAACCGCTTCTGCGGCTCGTCCATGTCGGCGGTGCACATCGCCGCCGCCAACATCGAGGCCGGCCTGGGCGACGCCTTTCTGTGCGTGGGCGTGGAATCCATGACCCAGGTCCCGCAGGGCGGCTTTAATTTCTCGCCCAACCCCTGGCTCCAGGAATACACCGACGCCTATGTGTCCATGGGCCGCACCGCCGAGAACGTAGCGGAACGCTACGCTATTCCCCGCGGCGAACAGGAACGGATGGCGTTGGAATCCCACCACAAGGCCGCCGCCGCCCGGGAGCAGGGGCGTCTGCGCGACGAGATTGTGCGCATCCAGACCGGCACCGGCGAGTGGATCACCGAGGACGGCTGCATCCGGCCCAACACCTCCCTGGAAGCCTTGGCCAAGCTGCCGCCGGCGTTCGATGAGAACGGCGTGGTCACCGCCGGCACCTCGTCGCCGCTCACCGACGGCGCCTCCGCCGTACTGGTCACCAGCGACGACTTCGCCGCCCGCCACAACCTGACCCCGAGCGCGCGCATCCGCGCCGTTGCCAGCGCCGGCTGCGACCCGGCGGTAATGGGCCTGGGCCCGATCCCCGCCACCCGCAAAGCCCTGGCGCGGGCCGGCCTGAACGCCGACGACCTGGGCGTGGTGGAGATCAACGAGGCGTTCGCTTCCCAGGCGCTGGCCTGCATCGGCGACCTGCACCTGGACCCGGCCACCGTCAACCTGGACGGCGGCGGCATGGCCATCGGCCACCCGCTGGGCGCCACCGGCGCGCGCATCACCGGCAAGGCGGCCGCCCTGCTGCAGCGGGAAAAGGTGAAGTACGCCCTCGCCACCCAGTGCATCGGCGGCGGCCAGGGCGTGGCCACGATCCTGGAAGCGCTGTAAACGCGGCGCCGGGTTGACCCTTCAATCGGGCAGCACGCGCATCCAGAGCTGCTTCGCTTCGCTCTGATAGTCCCGCATCCGCTCGATCAGACGGTGACGCAGGTCGCCCCCCATCAGGGCGTCCGGCAGCAGGGGGTCGTGGATGATCGAGCGAATCGCCGCGCGGCCCAGCAGCAGGCTCTCACGGGCCGCCACCTCCGCCGGCAGTGCATGGAGACCCGCCTGACTGCGCTTCAGCCGCGACAACATGTCCCGATACGCCGCCTCCAACGCGGCCAGATCCCATAATCCACGGGCGCGCTGGTCGTCCTCCCGGGAGAGCTCGCCCACCGCGATCACCGTAGCCTGATCCGCCAGACCCAGCGCCCGCAAATCCTCACGCAACCCCGGCACCCCCCCGTGCAGATTGTCCGGCCGAAGCTGTAAACCGCTAACGCCCAGGGCGCGGAAGCCTCGCAGCATCAGGGCGCGCTCATGGCGCCGCCAGAGAGTTTTCTCGCGTCGCGGCACCGCGCCATCGACCACGCCGACCCAACCGCCTTGCCAGGCCACCGCGCGCTGCTCCTTACGCAACCAGTTCTCGACCTCCCCGAAAAGACCGCTGCCACCGGCGTTCAGGGTGTACACCCCACGCGCCGGATTGGCGATCTTGCCCTGACGAACCAGCCGGTTCAGCGCCACCCGCACGTTCTGATCGCGGAGCCCGCAGACTTCGCCGGCCCGGCAGAGCGCGGCCACCGATACCCGGCGGGCATCGTGGGTGGAGAGGATGTCCAGCACCAGATCACCGGCCGCCAGCTCACCGGAGCCCTCAGGCGGGAGCTCTTCGAGCCCAGCCAATTTATAACTGGCATTGTATTTTTGTTCCATATAATGAAATATATCCAATATCTGAAGATGAAGCCAAAACAAGTAACAAATCTTGCCGATTGGCCAAAACAGGAGAATCCCGTGTCCGCCTCCCCGATCCTCGTTGAAACCGACGGCCCGGTCCGCACCATCATTATTAACCGGCCGGACAAGCGCAATGCCGTGGACCGTCCCACCGCCACGGCCCTGCGCGACGCCTTTCAGGCGTTCGAAGACGACGACAGCGTCAGCGTTGCGGTACTCGCCGGCGCCGGCGGCAACTTCTGCGCCGGCGCCGACCTCACGGCCCTGGGCGACCCGCAGCGCCGCAACGACATCGAACCGGAAGGCACCGGGCCCGGCCCCATGGGCCCGTCACGCCTGCTGCTCAGCAAACCGGTGATCGCCGCGGTGTCCGGCTACGCCGTGGCCGGCGGCCTGGAGCTGGCGCTGTTCTGCGACCTGCGCGTGGCGGAGGAATCAGCCGTGTTCGGCGTGTTCTGCCGGCGCTGGGGCGTGCCGTTGATCGACGGCGGCACCGTGCGCCTGCCGCGCATCGTCGGCCAGGGCCACGCCATGGATATGATCCTCACCGGCCGCCCGGTGCCTGCCGAAGAGGCGCTGCGCATGGGCCTCGCCACCCGCGTGGTCGCCGATGGCGAAGGCCCGGACACCGCCCAGGCCCTGGCCCACAGCATCGCCGGCTTCCCGCAACGCTGCCTGCGCGCCGACCGCCTTTCCGCCTACCGGCAATGGGACCAGCCGCTGGCCGATGCCCTCGCCCGGGAAGCCGCGGGAGGCTACCCGATCGTCTTTGAAGAAGCCATCGCCGGCGCCGAACGTTTCGCCAAAGGCGCCGGCCGCCACGGCGAATTCGAATAACGACAATGAACAGACAAGAGGAGAGCTTGAATGACCACCACCTATCTCGACCTGATCAATCGCGGCGCCGGCTACTATCCCGAGCGGACCGCCATCGTCTTCGGCGACCGGAGCCTGACCTTTAGAGAGACCCACACGCTTAGCAATCAGCTCGCCCACAGCCTAATGCAGCGCGGCGTAAAACGGGGCGACCGCGTGGCACTGCTGCTCAACAACAGCCTTTACAGCGTGCCGGTGGATTTCGCCTGCGTGAAAGCCGGCATCAACCGGGTGCCGCTCAACGCCCGGCTGTCCCTGAACGAACACCGGAAAATGCTGGAAGAGACCGGCTGCGAACTGCTGCTCTACGGCGCCGACCTGAGCGAACGGGCCAGCGAACTGCGCGACGCCCTCCCCACCCTGCAATGCCATGGCATCGGCGGCACCGACGGCGGCGGTGACGACCTGCTCGCCGACGCGGCCAACCAGAGCACCGCCAATCCAGACGTGGCCGTGGAACCGGACGACGTGATCCTGACCCTGTTCACCTCCGGCACCACCGGCACGCTTAAAGCCGCCCAACACACCCAGGCGTCCTACGCCGGCGTCTGCAAGAACGTGCTGCTCAACCTGGTCGCCGTGGAGCAGGACGACGCCATGCTGCACGCCGCCTCGCTGATCCACGCCAGTGGCGTGTTCGTGCTGCCCTTCTGGCTGCGCGGCGCGCGCACCGTGATCATGCCCGGCTTCGACCCGGACGCCTTCCTGGAGTTGATCGAGAAAGAGCGCATCACCGCCGTCAACATGGTGCCCACCATGCTGCAGATGCTGCTCGGCCACCCCCGCTTCGCGGAGATCGACGTGAGCCGGCTGCGCCAGGTGATCTACGGCGCTTCGCCGATGCCCCGCCCGGTGATCCAGAAAGCCATGGCCACCTGGGGCCGGGAGAAGTTCTGGCAGTACTACGGCCAGACCGAATGCCCGCTCACCATCGCCGTGCTGCGCCCCGAAGACCATGAAGACGACCTGCTCGGCGCCTGCGGCAAACCCAGCATCGACGTGGAGATCCGTCTGGTCGACGAACAAGGCAACGACGTCCCGCAAGGCGAGCCCGGCGAAATTGCGGTGCGCGCGCCGTCAATGATGGCCGGCTACCACAACGCCCCCGAGCTCAACAAAGAGATGTTCATGGACGGCGGCTGGCTGCGCACCCGCGACATCGCCCAGTTCGACGAGCGCGGCTTCCTGCACATGAAGGACCGCACCTCCGACATGATCATCACCGGCGGCTACAACGTGTACCCCAAGGAAGTGGAAGACGTGCTCACCGCGCACCCCGCCGTGGCCGAGTGCGCCGTCATCGGTCTGAAAGACCCGCAATGGGTGGAAGCGGTCACCGCCGTCGTGGCCCTCAAACCGGACCAAAACATTGATGAGCAGCCCCTGATCGACTTCGTTGCCGAACAGGTCGCCTCCTACAAGAAACCCCGCAAGGTGATTTTCACCGACGCGATCCCCAAGACCGCGGTCGGCAAGATCAACCGCAAAGCCTTGCGGGACCAGTACGCGAAAACCGCCTAACACTCACCAATGCGTTTGCCGCTGAGCGACATGCGCATTTTCATCGGCCCCATGGGGGATTCCATGTCACCTTGCATGGTCCCCTCCATGGTGTCGCCCTGGAGTTTGAGATCCGCGCTCATCGTGTAGGGCGAACCGTCCGGGCCCGGACAGGTCAGGCTGTAACGCAGGCGTGACCGGCTCTGCTCCATTTCGGACACCTCGCAATTGTTCAGCTCGTCACCGCCGAACAGATCCGGATCGGTAACGTCTTCCTGGCGCACGCAATCCTTGTTCTTAGCGGTGCGGGCCGGCATCGCCTGGCCACCGGCGCTCATGGTCGTGGTGGTCTGATACTCCCACTGCCCCGGATTAACGTTCGGCGTCTCCGCCGACACCAACGCCGGCGCGGCGACCAGCAGGGACAGGGCACAAGCCTTTAACTTCCTCATGGTATTTCTCCTTTTAGTATTCGCGGCTTGGCCGACCCTAGCGCGGCCCGGCCTGGAGGCGTATCACCCAAACGGGGCAGCCCGCCCAGAAAATTCAAATCCTGCATTGCTATCGATTTTACCCCACCAGAAATCCAGGTCTGAGGCCATATACACACCGTGAGGACCCCAAAAGGCTCACTAAATCCTTGGGAATGCTGATAGCCACAATGAACTCGATAAACAACGCACCAAGACAAGATTCCCTAACTAGTCGCCGATGCACCTTCCATCCAAGCACACTCATAGTGCCTTACAGCATGCCCGTATGATGGCTTGGCGGCACGCTCACTTTGCAGATACACAAATTACGCCTTATTGATTTTGACAAGATAGCCAAGAGCACCTAACTTAAAGGTCTCATCGAAGCAGAAGTTCCAATATAAGGTAACAGACATGGTTCTACGCTTTATAAAGAAGGCCACTTCAAAAAAGCGGCTTATGGACGAGCTTTTATATGAAATCGCTTTGCAAGAGCTAGAAAGCGGGACCTACAGATACGGGATATGGTCCGAAGCGCTCGCCAAGTCATCAGGTAACGAGAGCCTAGCCCGATCTCTCTACATTCGGTATCGGGTACGTTCACTTCGCGATGAATCAACTCAGAGAGAAGTCATAGAGAAATCAAATAAAGAGCCGGATCTTCTAGAAGAAGAGCTTCATTTCAAAAGCAATGAGGCAGCTTTCGAATACGCTTGCCGCTTCGGAAAGTCGAACATAGAAAAAGGCCACCCCCTTCCAGCGTTAGTTGTTCGAAAGCCCAACAACCAAAATAAAGCCACCATAAAAGTAGCATCCATGAACGGAGGCTTTTTTATAGAGCAGCATCTACTAGAAGACCAACACAACGATATAACCGAGGGGAGCTTGGTTCTTTGGCGCCCAATAGCCTGCGGTGATAGGGAGTCACACAAAGAGGAATTATGGGCCGGTTCCATTGACGCTGAACTATACCCCTCGTACCACATAAAAGAAGGCTGGAAAATAAGAGCGCATTACTAAATTCGGCATCGCTTCTTGGTCAGTTCACCCATTAGCATTCTGGCCGATCGACGATAGGGAGATCCGGAAACTCAATTTGGCAGATGTCGGCGATCGGTTCGAGCCTCAGAGATTTAGCAAAGGCGATAGCGCCACCACCAGAAAAGGCCATAGGAAGCCTGTCAATGTTCTGTATAAGCACAGCTGTTCTATGACGACCATTTATAAACTGTGTCGAACCTGAGATCATTTGTATCGTTGGCAACAAAAACCAATGCACCCCAGACTTATCCAGGAAAAACCAGTGCTTCGAATAGTTATTATCAACTAACTCTTTGTTTCTAAAATAAAAATCTTTCTGGTTAAACTCGCTATAAAAAACGTCGTGGGTTACCCAAAACGCCCTATCAAAATCACAAAACATGGGCAAAGCTTTCATATAAACACCCCATTCATATTTACACTCTCCACCAGACCGGCAGCAACGCCTTCACTTCGCCGCGCGCGAAGCGGTCGTCGATCAGGTGTACCACGCCTTGGTCGGTTTCGGTGCGAATCACGCGGCCGGCGGCCTGCACCACTTTCTGCAGGCCGGGGTAGAGGTAGGTGTAGTCGTAGCCGTCGCCGAACAGGGCCGCCATGCGTTGTTTGAACTGTTCGTTGACCGGGTTCATTTGCGGCAGGCCGAGGGTGGCGACGAAGGCGCCGATCAGGCGCGCGCCGGGCAGATCGATGCCTTCGGCGAAGGCGCCGCCCAGGACGGCGAAGCCGATGCCCTGGCTGTGGATCTGGAAGCGTTCCAGGAAGGCGTCGCGGGCGGCTTCGTCCATGCGCCGGTCCTGGGCCCAGACGGTGAGGTCCGGGTGGCGCTGGCGCAGGGTGGCGAGGGCCTGGTCCAGGTAGTCGTAGCTGCTGAAGAAGGCCAGGTAGTTGCCGGGGCGCTCGCGGAATTGCTCGGCGATCAGGTCGGCGATCGGTTCCAGTGACGCCGGCCGGTCGCGGAAGCGGGTGGAGATGCGGCGCGCCACGCGCACTTGCAGTTGGTCGGCCTGGAACGGCGACGCCACTTCGCTCCAGGCGGTGTTGTCCGGCAGGCCGAGCAGATCAGCGTAGTAACGCGGCGGGCGCAGGGTGGCGGAGAACAGCACCGTGCTGCGGGTGCTTTCAAAGCGCGGGCGCAGTAGCGCGGCGGGCACCACGTTGCGCAGACAAAGGCGGCTGGCGCGGCGGCCTTTCAGGTTTTGTTGCCAAGTGATGTCGAACAGAAAGGCATCGTCATCGAACAGTTCCGCCACCCGTAAAAAGTGCAGCGCATCGAAATAGAAGCGGGTGAGATCGCTGTCGAGAGCGAAAGGTTGTTCGGCGAGGTAATCGGTGATGGCGGCGGCGGTGCTTTGCAGCGTGTTCAGGAAGGCGATGGGCAGTTCCGGCTGTACCTGGTAATCGGCATGCGGGTCCTCGGTTTCGCTGTCCCGGTTAAGGCTGTTCCATTGCCGGTGCAGTTTTTCGAAGGCTTTTTTCAGCGCCGCCGGCGTGTGTTTCTTCACCGCGCGGAAGGCGGCCTGATCCAATTCGGCGGAGTACATGCCCCGGCCCCGCTCCACCAGGTTGTGCGCTTCATCGGCGAGCACGGCGACGCGCCATTGGTTGGTGGTGGTGAGGCCGTGCAACAGCGCGCTGAGGTCGAAGTAGTAGTTGTAGTCGCCCACCACCAGATCGCTCCAGCGGGCCATTTCCTGGCTCAGGTAGTAGGGGCAGACGTTATGTTCAAGGGCCAGTTGGCGCAGGCGGGTCTGGGTCAGCCGGGTTTCTTTCGCCGCGGCGGCGCGGGCGGCGGGAAGCCGGTCGTAGAAGCCTTGTGCCAGCGGGCAGGATTCGCCGTGGCAGGCTTTGTCCGGGTGTTCGCAGCTTTTCTCGCGGGCCACCAGTTCCAACGTACGCAGCGGCGCCGGGTCCAGGGTTTCCAGGGCGTCCAGCGCCAGCTTGCGGCCCGGGGTTTTGGCGCTGAGAAAAAAGATCTTATCCAACTTCTGTCCGGGCATGGCTTTCAGCAGCGGGAACAGGGTGCCGACCGTCTTGCCGATGCCGGTGGGCGCTTCGGTGAGCAAGCAGCGGCCGGTGCTGGCGCTTTGGTAGACCGCTTCCGCCAAATCCCGTTGCCTGGGCCGGAAGCGCTCATGGGGAAACGCCAGATCAGCCAGCGCGTGATCGCGGGCGTCGCGGTGGGCCAGTTCCTGATCGGCCCAGTGGATGAATATCCCGCACTGGGTTTCAAAGAAGGCGCGCAGGTCTTCGGCGCTGTGGGTTTCGCGCAGCGGGGTTTCCTTCTGTTTGACGATGTCGAAATAGACCAGCGCCAGTTCCAGCTCGTCCAGGCCCCGTTCGGCGCACAGCAGCCAGCCGTAGATTTTCACCTGGGCCCAGTGCAGGGCGCGGTGGTTGGCGGGCATCAGATCGAGATCGCCGCGAAAGGTTTTCACCTCCTCCAGTCGGTTGCGCTTGGGGTCGTAGCCGTCGGCGCGGCCGCGCACTTTCAGATGATTGAACTCGCCACTCAACGCAACCTCGCTTTCATAGCCTTCGCCCCGGCGGCCGGCCACCACGGCGTGGCCGGCGATGCCTTCCTGGGCGGTGGGCGACGGCGTGAAACGCAGATCCAGGTCGCCGGCCTTGGCGGTGAACTCGCACAGGGCGCGCACCGCCACGGTGTAGGTGGTGTGGGTATGGATGGCGGCCGTCATTGCCATGCCACCTGGCAGACCGCCACCGGCAGATCCCGGGCGATAAAAAACTCCAGCCAGCGGCGCTGGTTATCCTGCAGCCGGTCGCCGGGGCCTTTCACCTCGACCATGCGGTAACAGCGCTGCGCCGGCCAGAACTGAATCAGGTCCGGCAGGCCGGCGCGGTTGGCGGCGATGTCCGCCAGCAAGCGCTCAAAGCACAGCGCCAGATGGTCGGCGGGCAGGCAATCCAGCGCCTGCTCCAGCAGCGCTTCGGAGAGCCTGCCCCAATGCACGAACGGCGACAGGCGACCGGACTTTTCCCGGTAGCGGGCCAGGATCAGCGCCCGGTGGTTACCGTCCGCCAGGGCCTGGAAACCGGCGTCGAATTCGGCCCGGCGGCGGTGACGGAAATCCGGGTGGTGCAAATCCGCCGGGCCGCTCTGGAACGGGTGGAAGAAGGCGCCGGGCACGGGCGCGAAGATCGCGTCCCAGAACAGCAGCCCGAACAGACCCGGGAGCAGGCTGTTTTCCACGTAATAGACCGGCGCTTCGGTAGTGGCCAGGGCCTGGGCCGCCGCCTGCTCCACGCTGGCCGCCGGCGGCAGCGACAGGTGCAGCACCTCAGGCCGGGCCGGCGCCGCCGGGGTCGGCCGGGGCAGGCCCAGCTTGCGGTGCAGCCGGGGCAGCAGGCGCCGCAGTTGCTGGCGCTCCGCCTCGCTTTCGGGAGCCTGATCCGCTTCCCGCGCCAGGGTCAGGGCGGCGTCGTAGTGCTCCCGGCGCTCCAAAACCCGCAGTCGCCGGCCCCGGGCGCCCGGGTGGCGGCAGTGGTGATACAGCGCGCCGGCCCGTTCCAGTTCGCCGGCCCGCTCCCACTCCCGCGCCAGCTTGAAACACAGCCGGTCCCAGCGCTCCCGGGCCCAGGGGCTGTCCGGCGGGGGCGGCAACGCCGCTTCCACCTGGTCCAGGGCGGCGCCCGCCTGGAACTGGTCCCGGCAGGCGTTCAGGTGCAGGTAGGCGTCCACGTCCCGCCGGCTCTGAAACGGCCGGACGCCCTGGCTGAAACTCACCGGCTCGTACTGGAAGGTGCCCAGGTCGCTGAGCACGAACTCGGACCAGTCCTGATAGAGATTACCGAAGAACATCAGCCGGAAGCGGTCGCACAGGGGCATTAGGGTGAGGCGGTACACCGGCGTGTCCGAAGGCGCCTGGTAAACGTCTTCGAGTTCGGACAGCGCGTGCAGCCAGTCGGCCTTGCGCGCCGAGGCCGGCACCCCGGCGGCGGCCAGCGGCTCGCGCAACAGGTGGCGCAGTTCCGCCTTGGTGAACAGTCGGAACAGGGTCGGCAGGTCGAGGGCCGGGGCCGGGTCCAGCCAGCCGTGATCGATCAGCGGCGCGGCGGCAGTGACGGCATCGCCGATTTCCGGGTAAACCAGTTTGTCCGCCCGGAAGTGCTCGCCCTTGCGCGTCACCATGCGCACCAGCAGCGCCCGGGCCGGCCGGGGCAGTGCGCCAAACGCCGACACGAAGGCCAGCTCGTCGTCGTTCAGCAGATCGCCATGGCGCGACGCCACCCAGCTCAGCACTTCCTGGAAGTGGTGCAGGTAGTAAAACGGGTCGTCCAAGGTGACGTTGGCGATCGGGGCACTGTCCATCAGGGCCTGTTCACACTACTTGCATCACGCCTGTTGCGGCTAAAAAGCCACCAATCAAGGCGCGAGGAGAGAGGTTTGGTGACTCCAAATGAACGACGAGCAACGCGGAGTGGTGGCTTTTTAGCCGCAACCCGAAGGGCTGGAGCCCATTTTGCCCCCAGCGTCGTTGTCAGTCGCTTATTTGGAATGACCAAACGGCGCTCCCTCCGCCTAGCTGGAAGCAAAATGGGCATCCAGCAGGCGCGATGCAAGTAGTGTGAACAGGCCCAAGCATACCAATGGACAGTGCCCGCTCCAATCAGTCCGTTCCGGTCAGATAACGCCGTCGCGCCGCAGCTGTTCGATGGCGGCCGCGTCCAGGCCCAGCACCTGGCTCAGCACGTCGCCGGTGTGCTCGCCGAGCAGCGGTGGCGCGGCCTGGTAACGCACCGGCGAACCGGACAGGCGCAGGGGGCTGCCCACCAGGGGCACGCTTTGGGTCAGCGGGTGGGACAGATCGATGCGCAGGCCCCGGTGTTGCACCTGCGGGTCCTGAAACACCTGCTCGATGGTGTTCACCGGGCCGCCGGGTACGCCGGCGCTCTCGAGCAGGCGCAGCCATTCGGCGGTGGTCTTCATCACCGTGGTCTGGCGCAGGGCCGGAATCAGGGTGTCGCGGTTGGCGACCCGGGCGGCGTTGGTGGCGTAACGTTCGTCGCTGGCCCACTCCGGGCGGCCGGCGGCATCGCAGAAGCGGGCGAACTGGTCGTCGTTGCCGATGGTCAGGATGATGTCGCCGTCGGCGGCGGGAAAGGTCTGGTAGGGCACGATGTTGGGGTGGGCATTGCCCATGCGCCCGGGCGCGGTGCCACTGGTGAGGAAGTTCATCGCCTGGTTGGCCAGGGTGGCCACCTGCACGTCCAGCAGGGCCATGTCGATGTGCTGGCCCTCGCCGGATTGATGGCGATGGTTCACCGCCGCCAGCACCGCGATGGCCGCGTACAGGCCGGTGGTGATGTCGGTGAGGGCGACGCCGGCTTTTACCGGGCCGCCGCCGGGTTCACCGTCCGGCTGGCCGGTGATGCTCATCAGGCCGCCCATGCCCTGGATCAGAAAATCATAGCCGGGCCGCTCCGCGTAGGGGCCGTCCTGGCCGAAGCCGGTGATCGAGCAATAGATCAGGCGCGGGTTGATCGCCGCCAGGGACGCATAGTCCAGGCCGTAGCGCTTGAGGCCGCCGACCTTGAAGTTTTCCAACAGCACGTCGCTTTCCGCCACCAGCTCTTTCACCAGCCGCTGGCCTTCCGGGCGGGTGATGTCGATGGTGACCGACTGCTTGTTGCGGTTGGCGCTCAGGTAGTAGGCGGATTCGGAGGTGGGCGCGCCCTGGCCGTCGTTGAGATAGGGCGGCCCCCAGGCGCGGGTGTCGTCGCCCCGGCCGGGGCGCTCGACTTTAATCACTTCGGCGCCCAGATCGCCGAGGATCTGACCGGCCCAGGGGCCGGCCAACACCCGCGACAAATCCAGGACGCGGAGGCCGTCCAGGGCACCCCTGGCGGCGCCCGTTTGCGTCCCGGTCATTCGCCGGTGAAGGCCTGCAGGCCGGTCTGGGCGCGGCCCAGAATCAGCGCGTGCACGTCGTGGGTGCCTTCGTAGGTGTTGACCACTTCCAGGTTCACCAGGTGACGGATCACGCCGAACTCGTCGGAGATGCCGTTGCCGCCGAGCATGTCCCGGGCCATCCGCGCGATGTCCAGGGCCTTGCCGCAGGAGTTGCGCTTCATGATGGAGGTGATTTCCACCGCCGCGGTGCCCTCGTCCTTCATGCGGCCCAGGCGCAGGCAGCCTTGCAGGCCCAGGGTGATCTCGGTCTGCATGTCGGCCAGTTTTTTCTGGATCAGCTGGTTGGCGGCCAGCGGGCGGCCGAACTGCTTGCGGTCCAGGGTGTACTGGCGCGCCTTGTGCCAGCAGTCCTCGGCGGCGCCCAGCGCACCCCAGGAGATGCCGTAGCGGGCCGAGTTCAGGCAGGTGAACGGGCCTTTCAGGCCGGTCACTTCGGGGAACATGTTCTCTTCCGGCACGAACACATTGTCCATCACGATTTCACCGGTGATGGAGGCGCGCAGGCCCATCTTGCCGTGGATCGCCGGGGCGGACAGGCCGTCCCAGCCTTTTTCCAGAATAAAACCGCGGATCTTGCCGTCTTCGGTCTTGCCCCACACCACGAACACGTCGGCGATCGGGCTGTTGGTGATCCACATCTTGTTGCCGGTGAGGCTGTAGCCGCCGTCCACTTTCTTGGCGCGGGTGGCCATGCTGCCCGGGTCGGAGCCGTGGTCCGGCTCGGTCAGGCCGAAGCAGCCGATCCACTCGCCGCTGGCCAGCTTGGGCAGGTACTTCTGCTTCTGCGCTTCGCTGCCGAATTCGTTGATCGGCACCATCACCAGGGAGGACTGCACGCTCATCATCGAGCGGTAGCCGGAATCCACCCGCTCCACTTCGCGGGCGATCAGGCCGTAGCACACATAGTTCATGCCGGCGCCGCCGTAGGCTTCCGGGATGGTGGCGCCGAGCAGGCCCAGCTCGCCCATTTCGCGGAAGATTTCCGGGTCGGTCTTCTCATGGCGGAAGGCTTCCAGGACACGCGGCGCCAGCTTGTTCTGGGCGTATTGCTCGGCGGTCTGGCGCACCATGCGCTCGTCTTCGGTGAGTTGCTGGTCCAGCAACAGCGGGCTGGCCCAATCAAAGGAAGCGTTCTGTGCCATGGAATTCGTCCTCTTCATTCCGGATTTTTTCCCGGCCGGTCGCCTCAGAGCGCCGCTAGCCGGGTTCTTTGTTGGATTTGCGGGCTATCCTAGAGAGAAGCGAGGCGCGCCTTCAAACGATTAAATTGCACCGATCTGTGCTATTTTGTCACTTGTAAACACGAAGCGAGTGAATCATGCGCCGAAAAATCCCCGCCACCACCGCCCTGGTCGGCTTCGAGGCCGCCGCCCGCCACCAGAGTTTCACCAAGGCGGCGGAAGAGCTGGCCCTGACCCAGAGCGCCATCTGCCGGCAGATCGCCAACCTGGAGGACTTCCTGGGCGTGAAGCTGTTCCGGCGCACCCGGCGCGGCGTGCAGCTCACCGAGGCCGGCCGCACCTACAGCCGTCGGGTCACCGCGCGCCTGGACGACCTGGAGCGCGACACCCTGGCGGTGATGGGCCAGCATGGCCCGGGGCAGACCCTGGAACTGGCGGTGGTGCCCACCTTCGCCACCCGCTGGCTGCTGCCCCGGCTGCGCGGCTTCCACGACGCCCACCCGGGCATCACCGTGAACCTGACCAACCGCACCCGGCCGTTTCTGTTCGCGGACACCGAATTCGACGCCGCCATCTATTTCGGCGACGGCGAGTGGCCCGGCACCCGCACCACCGCGTTGATGCACGAAGAGCCGGTGCCGGTGTGCAGCCCGCGCCTGCTCAACGCCAACGGCGTGCGCACGCCGGAGCAGCTCGCCGAGCAGACCCTGCTTCAACAGACTACGCGCCCCTACGCCTGGCGGGAATGGTTTGATTCGCTGGGCCTGCGGGTGGACCAGGACATGGCCGGCCCGCGCTACGAGCTGTTCTCAATGCTCGCCGAGGCGGCCATGCAGGACATGGGCGTGGCGCTGATTCCGCCCTTCCTGATCCGCCAGGAGCTGGAGGCCGGGCGGCTGGTTGTGCCGTTTCAGCACAGCTACCGCACCGCCAAGGCCTACCACCTGGTATTGCCGGAGCGCAAAGCGGAAGACCCCAGCCTGAGCGCGTTCAGCGACTGGCTGGTGGCGGAGGTCGGGGCCTTCAAAGAAAGCGCGTTTCAGGAGACCTCCTGAGGGCTTCACCGGGTTACGGTCGTCACGCCGGGGCGTCCGGATCCGCTTCCCGGCGCCGCTGGGCCCGTCCCAGGAGAAAGCCGGTGCCGGCCCAGGTGAGGGCAATGCCGGCGCCGATGAACATGGCCAGCCCCGGCAGCTCGCCGAGCAGATCCAGCGCCCGCTTCACCCAGCCACTGACCGCGTCGCCGCCGCGATAGACCACGGTGTCGATGAAGTTCTTGGCTTTGAACTTCTGCTGCGGCGGCACCACGGTGTAGAGCATCTCCCGGCCGGGGCGCACCAGCGCGTACTCGCCGGCCCGGCGCGCCACCATGATCACCACGAACACCGCGAAAGTGGGCGCCAGCGCCAGCCACAGGAAGCCGGCGGCGATCACCACCGGCACCGCCACCAGCAGCACGCCGATGCCCAGGCGCTGGGCGATGCGCCCGGTGAGGAAAATCTGGGTGAGAATGGCGAGGCCCTGGACCACGGTATCGATCAGGCCGAACACCTGGGTCTGCCGGGTGGGGTCCGGGAAGTGCTCCGCCACCAGCCGCGCCTGCTCGAAGTAGAGAAAGGTGCTGACGCTGGCCAGCAGCACCACGAACACGGCGATGCCGATCAGAAACGGGGTGCGGGCCACCTCGGCGGCGCCCTCGAAGGGGTTGCCGCCGAGCGGCACATGGCGGCTCTCCTCCTGCGACCGCGTCCCGGCCGGCAAGGGATTGCGGTCGCGCCAACGGTACAGCCATACCCCGGCGCCGGCGCTCGCCGCCAGCAACAGGGCCGCCAGCATCAACAGGCCCACATGGCCCACCGGCGCCACCAGCAGCGCCCCCAGGCCGGGCCCGGTGAGCCCGCCCAGGCTGGCGCCGCCGGCGATCATGCCGAACAGGCGCTTGGCCTGGGTGGTGGAGAACACGTCGGCGAGCACGCTCCAGGCCAGGGAAATCGCCACCAGGTTGAACACCGACAACCAGATATAAAAGCTGCGCGCCGCCCAGGGGTTTTCCGGCCAGCGCAGAAAAACCGCGGCGAACAGCAGCAGGTTGGCGACGAAAAACGCGTAGGCCCAGGGCATGATGCGCCGCCGCGCCACTTTTGAAGCCAGCCAGCCGAACAGCGGCAGCACCGCCAGCGTCGCCACGAAGGTGCCGGTGAACAGCCACTGAAGATTGTCCACGCCGCCGGCCACGCCCATGGTCTCGCGCACCGGACGCAGCATGAAATAGCCGGTGAACAGCAGGAAGAACATTAACAGACCGGCAAGCACCGAGGGCGCTTCCCGGCTGTGCAGATTGAACAAGCGGGCGAAGGTGCTCACGCCGCTACAGGTCCATCGCGATCAGTTCCCGGGTTTGTGCCTCGCTGAGCAGCGGCCCGTAGCCGGCCTGCAGGTTGTCCCTTTGATGCTTGGGTTTGCTGGTGGCGGGAATCACCGTGGTCACCGCCGGGTGGCTGATGGCGAACTTGAGGAACATCTGCGCCCAGGATTCCACGCCCACTTCCGGCGCCCAGCCGGGCAGCGGCTTGTCCTTCACCCGGCCAAACAGCTTGCCGTCGTCGAAGGCGCGGTTGATCAGCACCGCCACGCCCTTGTCACGGGCCAGCGGCAATACGGTTTCCGCCGCCGCCGGCGCGTTGATGGAATAGTGGATCTGAATAAAATCGAGCGGTTCACTGCGCAGGATCCGCTCCATCTCGTCCAGGCCGCGATCCAGGTAGTGGGTGACGCCCACATATTTGGTCTTGCCCTGCTCTTTCAGCTCGCGGGCATAGGGCAGCTGGGTCTTCCAGTCGCGCAGGTTGTGCACCTGCAGCAGTTCCACCTTATCGGTGCGCAGCGCCTTCAGGGATTCGGCCCACTGCCGCTCGGCCTCGGCGCGACTGTCGGCGGCGATCTTGGTGGCCAGAAAACACTGATCCCGCCAGCCGCCCTCCTCCAGCAGCGCGCCCAGCACCTTGTCCGCGCCGCCGTAGTTGGGCGAGGTATCGAACACGGTGGCGCCGCTGTTGAAGAAGATCGCCATGACCTCCTTGAGGCGCTGGTACTTCTCCGAGCCGATCTCGGCCACGAAGCTGCCGGAGGTGCCGGCGCCGACCACCGGAATTTGTTCGCCGCTGGCCGGGATGGCGCGGGTGCGCAGGCTTTCGCCGGCGGGCAGCGCGCCCTTGCCGTCCGCCGCCAGTGCCGCGCGGTGCACGCCCAGGGCCAGGCCGGCGCCGGCCCAGAGGCTGGTATTGAGGAAATCACGACGTGAAAACATGGCACTCTCCTTGTCACTCTCCAACGGCATTATTTTTGGTCAGACTAAACCACTGGACACTGGATAGGCGAAAAAGTATCCACAAAACGTGAAACCCGGATTGTCGAAACGGCGGCCGCCACGACGACTGTGAGACGACACCCTTCCGTTAACAGGAGCGAACATGAAATATCTTTGTCTGGCTTATGAAGCGGAACAGGACCTCAAGTCCCTGAGCCGCGAGGAGTGGCTGGCACTGCGCCAGGAAACCCTGGATTATGTGGCGGCGCTGCGCGAGCGCGGCGAGCTGCTCGACACCCAGGCCCTGCAAAGCCCCACCCGCGCCAGGGTCGCCCGCGTGCGCGACGGCAAAGGTTCGGTGACCGACGGTCCGTTCGCGGAAACCAAGGAGCAGATCGGCGGTTACTTCCTGATCGAAGCCCGCGACGACGAGCACGCGCTGGAGATCGCCGCCCAGTGGCCGTCGGCCCGCATCGGCGCTATCGAAGTGCGGCCCATCGAGGCCGAGTTGCGCGAAGAAGGACGTTACTGAAAGGACCCCATCATGCACCGCGCTGTACCCGATGAAATCACCGCGACCCCGGCGACCCGCCGCGAATGGCTGGGCCTGGCGGTATTGATGCTGCCCACGGTGCTGCTGGCGCTGGATATGACGGTGCTGCACCTGGCCGCCCCGCATCTCAGCGCCGACCTGCGGCCCACCAGCGATCAGTTGCTGTGGATTCTGGATATCTACGGCTTCATGATCGCCGGCTTCCTGGTGACCATGGGCACGCTGGGCGACCGCATCGGCCGCCGCAAGCTGCTGCTGGCCGGCGCCAGCGCGTTCGGGCTGGCGTCGGTGATGGCGGCGTTTTCGGAGAGCGCGGAAACCCTGATCGCGGCGCGTGCTCTGCTGGGTGTGGCCGGCGCCACGCTGATGCCGTCCACCCTGTCGCTGCTGCGCAATATGTTCCAGGTGGAGCGCGAACGCACCCTGGCGATCACCGTGTGGATGACCGGTTTTATCGTCGGCAGCGCCATCGGCCCGCTGGTGGGCGGCGCCTTGCTGGAATTCTTCTGGTGGGGCTCGGTGTTCCTGCTCGGGGTGCCGGTGATGCTGCTGTTGTTGCTGTGCGGTCCCTGGCTGCTGCCGGAGTTCCGCGACGAGAACGCCGGCCGCCAGGATCTGCCCAGCGCCCTGCTGTCGGTGGCGATGGTGCTGGCGGTGATCTACGGGCTCAAGGATCTGGCCCGCAACGGCGTGCACGCGGCGCCGTTCCTGTCGATGCTGCTGGGCCTGGCCCTGGCCGTGGTGTTCACCCGGCGCCAGCGCCGTCTCAGCGAGCCGATGTTCGACCTGAGCCTGTTCCGCAGCCGCCATTTCAGCACCTCGGTCGCGGCCATGATGCTGACCATCCTGGCGTTCTCCGGCGCCTGGCTGATGGTGTTTCAGTACCTGCAGGGGGTGCTGGGGCTGTCGCCGCTGCAGGCGGGGCTGGCCATGCTGCCGCCGGCGGTGGTGCAGACGGCGGCGTCGTTACTGATTCCGGCGGCCACCCGCTACATACCGCATTCGCGGCTGGTGAGCGGCGGCCTGGTGCTGGCCGCCGTGGGCCTGGCGGCGCTGATGCGGGTCAACGATATCGACGACCTCGCTCTGCTGGTGGTGGGCATGACGATCATGGGCATGGGCGTGATGCAAGTAGTGTGAACAGGCCCTTTACTCGAACTCATCGTCCTGGCTGGCGAACGCCACGAACAGGCAGCCGGCGCCCACGTTGATGGCGCCGGTGGGGCTCATGGTGGAGACCAGCAGCTGCACATCGTGCTCGCGGGCGGCGTCCTCCAGCTCGGCATAACCGGGCATGGTCGGCACGCGGGCGGCGTCGCCGGCGTAGCTGAGACAAACATGGCCGGACATCAACTTTCCGGCGCGGATCTGCTTGGCGACGTGCTCCAGCATGCGGCGCACGGACTTCTCGTAGCTGCGGTTCACCGTGGCCGGGTTTTCCTCGCCGCCGTGGATACGGATCACCGGGTGCATGGACAGCGCCGACCCGACGGTGAGCGCCACCCCGCGCATGGAATCGGAAAAGCTTTTGCGCTCGCCCTTCTTGAAACCCCGGTCGCGCACATAGGCCAGTTTCTCCGGCACCATGTAACCGCAAATGTGCGGCAGCATCTCATCGATACGTAGACGGATCGCATTACGGTTGGCGCCCTGCTCGATCATTTTAGCCACCTCGCACACCAATACCGCGGTGCCGGAAAACAGGGTTTTACTGTCGATCACCCGCATCGAGAAAGGGCCGGGCACGCCGGCGTCGGCGCGCACTTTCTGGTACTGCTTGAGAATCGAGAACGAGGCCTTGGTGGCGTTATCAAAAATCAGGCTGCGCTTGCCGGATACGGTAATGCAGAACACCAGGTCATAATCGATGACCAGCTGCTCCAGAAACACCGCCTGAATCTGATCCACGGAATAAGGAATGGATTCCGCGTGGATGCCTTCCGAATCCAGCTGCTCCTGGTAGAACCGCCGCGTGGCCTGCGCGTCGCGCTTGTCGACCAACAGTTCGTCGCCCAGGCGAATGGAGATGGGAAGAATCTGTATATTATTTTTTTCGAAATAGGATTCCGGTAAATCGCAGGTGGAATCCACGACAATACCAATGCGCATTGTTTACCCCATTAATTATGTTTATTTTTATTTCGGGCAAACTTAGCATGACAAAGGACGCGCAACCACATTGTTAATGTAATTGCGCGCCACAAATTAAAACCGGTTCTTCACGGATTCTTGCTGCCGCCCGTGCCCGCCCGGTCGGCGTCCCGGTAGGCCTTGGTGTCGATTTTCTCCAGGGCTTCGCGCACCGCCTGCTCGCTCCGCGGGCGCACCAGACGCGCCACTTCCTCGCCCTCCTGCAGGAAGATCAGCGTCGGCCATTGTTTTACCTTGAACGCGCGCCCGAGCAACCGACCCTTGGCGTCCTCCAGTTTCAGGTGCACCACCCCGGTAAAATCGGCGAACGCCGCCTTGATCAGCGGCGCGGCGGCCTGGCAGTAGCCGCAACCGGGCTGGCCGAATTCCACCACGGTGGGCTCGCGGATGGCCTCCACCTCGTCCCGGGTGGGGTGATCGGTAGCGTACTCCGCGCTATAGGTCATGGTGCTCTCCTTGCCATTCGGTGTGTATGGACGGGTTCCAGTGTAGACACCCGGCCGGCGGCGCGAATACGGCGCGAATGCAAAATCCGGTTAGAGGTCACCGTATACGCCGCGCCAGCGCCGCGATCAACAGCGAGGCCAGCGCGCCGACCGTGGCCAGTGCCATGTCCTTCTGGGCGTCCCAGGGGTCGCCCTGGGTGCCGAGAAAGGCGGTGCTGCCGTCCCCCAGCGCCACGGCGGCGCCCCACTCGATCAGC
>Ga0208813_1000562_pt1 | contig 26806 bp, 36 predicted proteins | sample MalvireepMed_904_FD_184250 | JGI IMG/M metagenome (GOLD analysis project Ga0208813, IMG submission 184250) | Marine viral communities from the Global Malaspina Expedition - Malaspina viral metaG DeepMed_904 (SPAdes) (version 2) | ecosystem: Environmental > Aquatic > Marine > Oceanic | place... | reverse complement strand
TGGTAAAAGCACCTTACCCACCTATGTCGCAATTCTTCAGGCGTTAGGGCATATCGACAATTTATTGGCTGCATTCCCGGACGAGGGCGTTTCTCCTGTGCAACTACTCAAAAGTAGCACCAAACAGAAGAAACGAGCGAGCGGGAAAACGCGTGTGAAACCTGCTGACAAAGAGGAGCTGGACTGGTGATTAATACCATTGAAGTTCGCTACAAAGGTGAGCCTGTCGGTGCCTTAAGTTATAACAAAGGCGACACAGCTGCACGGTTCGAGTACTTATCTGAATTTGTCGAAAAAAACATTCCGCTGGCGCCTTTAACCATGCCTGCCGAGAAAGGACGAATTTACTCTTTTCCGGGGTTAAATTGGGATACCTTCAGAGGTCTGCCGGGAATGCTGGCCGACTCTTTGCCCGACGACTTTGGTAATGCGGTACTGAACCAATGGGTTGCGCAACAGCCTGATCGCACCGAGCCTCTGAGCCCGCTTGAGCGGCTTCAGTATACCGGTGAGAGGGGTATGGGCGCTCTTGAGTATCACCCCGCGCGTAAGAACCAAACCAATGCCAAAAACAAAGACATTGAGCTTGAGAGCTTAATGAAATTAGCGCAGGAAGTGCTGGATGCACGAAAGGGCTTTCGTCAGCGCACGCACTTTGATGACGCGGCGGACAAAGAAATGATGCAGGCCTTATTAGCGGTTGGTACCAGCGCCGGTGGCGCAAGGCCAAAAGCGGTTCTGGCGTTTAATAAGGATTTCAGCCAGGTGCGTTCAGGGCAGGGGCTTGTGCCCGAAGGGTTTGAGCATTATCTGCTGAAGTTTGACGGGGTAAAGGAGCGCGACCCATCTCAGCAAACTTTTGGCGATCCGCTCGGTTACGGTGCCATGGAGTATGTGTATTACTTAATGGCCACGCAAGCCGGCATTGATATGATGCCATGCCACCTGCTGGATGAAGGCAACAGACGCCATTTTGTGACCAAACGCTTTGACAGAATAGGCAATGAGAAAAAGCACATTCAAACGCTTACCGCTATTAAGCACGTGAACTATCACGACATTGGCGCGTTTTCTTATGAGGAGCTGTTTCAGGTTGCCCGCCAGCTACGGCTGCCACGGGCGGACGCTATAGACTTGTTTCGCCGTACGGTCTTTAACCACGTAGCCACCAACCATGATGATCACTCCAAGAACTTTGGCTTTATGCTGGAGGACAAGCAATGGCGGTTGAGCCCGGCTTACGACGTTGCCTTTAGCTACAAACCCGGAAACCCCTAGGTAGAGCAGCATTGGATGTCTTTAAATGGCAAGCGCAGCGGCCATACCCGCGCCGATTTTTACGCACTGGCGGACGTTCAGTTACCAAAGGTAGAGCGCAAAGAAATTGATGCCATTATTGATGAGGTGATAAACGCGGTGTCTCAGTGGCGGGAGTTAGCCACTGAAAATGAGGTGCCCAAAGCGCTTGCCGACTCAATAGAGGGTCATCTCAGGCTTAAAGATTTTGCCTGAGAGACGCTTAGGCGTTATCTGACTTAACTTTATGAATGAGCTCGCGCATAACGTTATTGTTGTAAGCATGAACAATTTGTTGTGACTTAAACAATTGCGGCAGCTCGACAATAACAATGCCGAGCAGAACGATAATTCCGACGATAGGAAAGAAAGGCAATAGAACCAAACCTAACAGCATGACGCAAAGGTTGATAAGGCCACGTGGTGTGTTACCTAAATAAAAATGATGCAGACCGGCCATAATGAACCAGTTCAGTACCGCGTAGGTGTCCGGGTCTTTAATTTTCTGACCTTCAAGGCGGTAGTATTCTTTTCGCTGCTCAGGCGTTAGCTCACGTATTTGGTTACGCAGGGCTTCTTCTTCATCACGTAACTGCTCGGAAGACATTTCGTAAGACATAAGGGCTACCTTATTTAGGGAACTGGGTCATGTTTTTTATGAACGCAGTCAGGGTCGTTACAACGCCTCATGCGCGCTACACCAAGCTTTATACCGTGCCAGGTACCGTATTGGCTGATGGCCTGATAAGTATAGTGCGAACAAGACGGCTCAAAATTGCATTCGGTATTAAAGAAGTGGCGCGAACCGCCACGACGCTGATACCAACGAATTGAAGCTAAAATGAGCCGCTTTATCATGCTCGGTTTTATCGACCCAGAGTGACAATGGCCGCTTCACGTGTCCAGAACAGCCAAAAGCGTTTTTGCTCAAGTACCTGAAACACCATTTGCCAGCCGTCGGCAGCTTCCTGGTTCAAAGTCGATTCAATTTTCTTTAACGGCAGACCACTTGAGCCCAGAAGCAAAGTGCCACAGCCACCTTCCGCAATATGAATGACTTTGTATTCCGTAAACTTAGACATGCTTTCTTCCTTGTTTCAATTAAGTTGTAAGTAACTTACGTAAAAAGCTATGTAGCGTCAATTTTTATGAAATTGTGAATGGCACCTAATGAGCGATAGCCCAGAGATTGATAAAGTGGCTCTCCCATAGCCGATGCCTGCAGTTGTAGGGTATTGATGCCAGCGTCCAGTGCGTATTGCTCAAGTAACAGCATGGCGTCTCTGGCTAATCCTTTGCCCCGGTGGTCGTCCAGTACACCCACCTGATGAATGCCCATTTGTTGCTCTTGGGTGAAGGTCATGGCGGTGCCGGCTACTTGCCCCTGATATTTTATAAAGTACAAGCAGGCGCCACCAAGTAACAGGTTTTGAACGGATGACGACTCAACCTCATAACCAAAACATGCGCCGGTGGTATTCGCCCATTGTTGAGCCTGGTTATGTTCTATTGGCTCTAACGTTAGCCTGGGGGCGGGGTCTGAAAGTGCCGACGCACTCAGAGTTTTCACCATCATCTGCTGACTAAAACTGGGTGTTAACTCCGACGGCAGCAGGAGTAACCCCGTTCCGGCCTTTGGTAACAGCATTTCGGGCATGGATAAGATATGAGAGTCAGAGGCTTTTGCACTTAGCTTTGCCACCAGTTGCTCTTTTTCCGCTTCTGAATAATTGCCCGGTTCGCACCATATTCTGCGCGGCCATTGCTCTAGCTTGTAAATTGTAGCGCTAGGGTTGGTGGTAAATTCCTGATAAGGCTGCATGTGCCAAAGCTGATGTAAGTTATAAAGGTTTTGTTGTTGCTCGGTTGTCATTGCCGTGCCCCCATATTAATTAAAAATACCCCGGCGATAAGAAAACAAGCGCCAATTAGGCGGTAGCTGTTAAGTGCAATTGCGGTGTTCCCTAAAAAGCCAAAATGATTGATGATCATGGCACCAATGAGCTGGCCTGCGAGGGCGTAAGCCATGACTTGTCCCACGCCCAGCTTTGGTATTAGAAAGTACATGGTGCCGACACCAAAGCAGGTAAAAATGGCGGCAACTAACCAGAAGTACCAGGGCAGGCTAAAAAACGTAATGCTGGTGCGCTCGCTAAAGCCCCACAGAGCCAAAGCAGAGAATAGCGCGCTAATGGTAAAGGCTATGGTCAGCGACAAGAACGTATTGTGCGCCAGTTGCCCCATCATAGCGTTAATACTGGCCTGAATGGATATTGACATGCCCGCCGCAATAGCCAATACCACAAGTATTGTCTGGGTCATAAAACAACCTTAAACCGCGACAGTGGCTGACGGACTTTTTTCTGAAACTGGGTGGTATCTGCCTCGCTGCGATAGCCCACAGGGCAAGCGAATACGGTGCTAAGGCCGAGTTCTTTCAGTGAGAGGATATTGTCATAGGCGTCATGCTCAATGCCTTCCATTGGACAGCTGTCGACCTCGAGTTCAGCGGCGGCCAGCAAAAACGTACCCAAGCCAATATAGGCCTGACGCACTGCCCACTCTTTACGCGTTGCGGCCGACATTGCCTGTAGCTTTTGCGTGAAATAGTTGCGGGTATTCTCCGCCTCTTCGTTGGTGAGCTGGCGCTGCTGGCTTAATTCGGAAATATAAGGGGCGACAATGTCTGCAACTGTACCTGTTTTCGCCGCAAATATGACCAGCGCTGAGCTGTCCGCGACTTTTTGCTGCCCGAAAGAGTGATTAACCAACTGCTCACGCAGGCCTTTGTCGCGAACAACCAGTGTGCAGTAAGGTTGCAGGCCGTAAGACGAGGCCGTTAAGCGGGTGGCGTTTAAGAGTTTATCGAGAACGGCGTCAGTGATGTCGGCGCCAGAGAAGTCAGCGGTGGCGTAACGCCATTGTTGTAATTTTTCCAAGTACATTTAGAGCTCCTGTTAGCTTCTATTGCTGCAAGTGAGCTCTATTATTCAGAGACCCGGGAAGGGCCGCATTAACATAGTTTAATAAGTGGAAAATTACTTGGGGTTTTGTAACTGCTTGCGTAATCGTGACAGTTGCACCGGCGTTATACCCAGGTGAGAGGCAATGTGGTATTGAGGCACCCGGCTAACAAGATGTGGAAGTTGTTCTACAAAAGTTTCGTAACGCTTACTTGCCGTAGTTTGACCAAAGGCATTGTCGCGCTCGTCTTTTTCCAGCAGCCAGTTTTTTTCTAAATAGAGGATGTGATAACGCATTAAGTCAGGGTTTTGCTCCAGCAACTGCCGATAACCACGAAAGTCAATTTTCAGCACAGCCGAGTTTTCTAAGCACTCAACACTTAATGCCGAAGGCGTAGTCGTTAATAGCGAGCTCATGCAGGCGGGAAACTCACCTTCACTAAAAAACCGCTTATTGTACTCCTGACCGTTTTCATCCAAATGAAACACCCGCGCTAAGCCTTTATGGATAAAGCTAAAGCTGTCGGGATGCTCACCCACAGAATAAATTAAGTCGCCACGAGCGTATTCGTGATAACTCAGCAGGCTCTGAAACTTCTGCCAACAGCCTTCCGTAATGACATGATAGCTGTCCATGCGGGCACGTAGGTGCTTGAGGGCGTCGTTTGGTATCTTTGGCGTTATGTCGGCTAGGCTGCTCTGAATTGTCATAAGCTATAGTCGTCTGACTTGTCGGTTTTTGGCTTATCGAGTTTAACCTTAACGAACCCATAAATTATAGAAGCCTGGTGTCGGTGAGTTCGATCTTTTTAGAATAACAACATAAAAGTAGTCTTTATATTGATTTACAATTTAAATGTTGTATATTGAGTTTAAGTACAATTTATAAGTTGTTTTATGAAAAAGATACAAGACATTGCAGAACGATTGATTGCAGAGCGAAAAAAGCAGAACTTATCTCAAAAAGATATGCGGATGCTTATTGGTATGTCGCAGCAACAATATCAACGAGTTGAGTCTGGTCAGGATCTTAAAGTCTCGACTTTACTGCGTATTCTGGCAGGTCTGGGGCTTGAATTATCGATTACTGATCCAGAACAAACAGAGAGCAGCCAAATAGCTGAACCGTCCCGCCCGGCTGATGATTTTTGGTCAAATAAGCATAAGCATTTAGAGGACTAAAAATTATGGCTGTATGGCTGAGGCTCATAAAAAGATAGTAAGAACTCATTGGCGGAATCTACAACCAGATTTTCGTATTCAATAAGTCATTAACTGTTATTCCGACCATACAGCGTATTCATTCCCACTTGGACAGGTAAACTGAAAACGCCGACCACCGGGAAAATCAAATATAGGCTTGAGGATTTTACCGCCTGCGTCCTCAACGCTTTTCAGGCTTTGCTCAAGGTCTTTGCTGTATAACACCACCAGCGCACTGCCGCTCGACGTTTGAGCAACTAAGTCGGATTGGTAAAAGCCACCATCGAGCCCCGCATTTTGAATAGCCGCGTATTCCGAACCATAGTCTACAAACTCCCAGCCAAAGGCTTGTTGAAAGAAGCGCTTGGTTGCCTCAAGGCTCCGAGCCGGAAGTTCAATGTAATTAATTTTAGTTGAGTTCATGGTGTGCCTCGCCTAGGGCTTTTTGAGAAACGATTTTACCTTTAGTTCCAGTTTAACCTAACGCTGATTTTTATCAGTATTATTGCTCATTTATTGTTGTATCGGCACAATATAGATAGATGCTATATGAATCCCAAAAATGGCCAAAATGAATAGCAAGATCCTCCGTGCCAACAAAGCGATAGAAGAATCGGGAATTCTGATTAAACTCAACGCATATTCGCCGGAAGTTGTTAGTACGATATTTGTTTCTCTGGATACGAAGGAAAGCGACATCGATATCGTTTGTACGTACCAGGAGCAAGAAGCGTTTATCGAGGCATTTGAGTCGGCATATTCCGGCTATGAAGCATACAGCATACGCCCACGCAAAGATCACGCTTTAGGTCAGTTTCACTGTAATCAATTTTTAATTGAAGTCTATGCGTCAAAAACTCCAGTGGAGTCGCAGGATGCATTTCGCCATTATCAAGTGATGAAACGCCTTGTAAAAATCGGGGGCAATGAGTTCATCGACAGGATACGGCAGCTTAAAGAGAGCGGTCTCAAAACAGAACCTGCTATTTGCCAGTTAATGGGAATTTCTGGAGACCCCTACGCTGCAGTTCTTGACCTGGAACACTGGTCCGAAAAGGAGCTTACCAAGTTGCTTAATTTCGCTCAGGCATCCCTTTAGCCGAGCGTTAGTTCTTCCCACAGATACCTTGCTTGCTTTCAAGTCCTATTGTACTCTTTGATGTACATTAAAAAGTACTAAGGTAATTTCCATGTCAAGGGTTCGAGTAGATGAAGATATCCGCCCTCTGTCTGAATTTCGTGCAGGGGTAGCCACATTCGTAAAGCAGCTCCATGAAACCCGTCGTCCTATAGTGCTGACACAAAGAGGTCGAGGCGTTGCAGTACTGGTGGATGTTCACGAATATGAGAAGATGCAACAACGTCTGGAAATACTAGAAGAGGTGTACAAGGCGGAAGAACAGATTGCTTCCGGGAACGGTATTTCGCATGAAGATGCGAAGGCTCGGGTTTTGAGTAGGCTTGCTCAATGAAGATTATCTGATCCCCGCTTGCGCTGGATCGTATCGGGTTATTTACAGCATCAAAGATCAGGTTGATATTCTGACTGTGCGTCGCAGTAGTCAGCTATTGCGGATGTCCGAGCTTGGTGAGGAGTAAGTGGGATGAAAACCGATGATATTGGCTCTAACTCCGATTACGCGGAAGAAGCGTTTACCTTTGAACAAACTGGCGAGTTATCCGGTAACGTTGTACTTGAGTTTGGCGCGCCCTGGTGTGGACATTGTCAGGCGGCAAATTCCGCGATAAAAGAAGCAATAACTGAACGTGCAGGGCTACGTCATATTAAAATATACGACGGCAAGGGCAAACCGCTGGGGCGCGCATTCAAAGTAAAGCTTTGGCCGACTCTGATACTCTTGCACAATGGCAATGAAGTGGCTCGTCTAGTGAGGCCATTACGTTCTGACGAGGTTCGTGAATTCATTTCGAAAGTCGACTAGAATCTGCTAACAAGTGAAGGCATCGGACGCTGTAAACTGAGCCGCTGTTTAAAGAGCATTACATGTATATAGGATAAAAAGTGGGCTGGATACATTTTCTTGAAGCATATTTCTCAGTCACCTATGTTGGGATGGCGGTGGGTGTATTGTATTCAATTTACGCAGCCTATTTCAGCGCGAATTCTCGGACAGGAAGCCTTCTATTAAAAGTAAAGCCACCGCTGTCCGTAGTTTACGAATGCGTTGTTAACGCCTTTCGATTCGGGTTCTACACCTTATTAGGGCTCGTGGCCCTGGGCTTTATTGCCAGCATAGTCTTATCCTTGTGGGCAATAGTAAAAGAGATAAGCATTTAGCAAACATGGCATCAAATGACATGAATTATGATTAGAACGGAAAGACTGATACTTCGGCAATGGGATGACGAAGACCTCCTGCCCTTTTCGCATATGTGCAGTGATAAGGACGTGATGGAGTTTTTTCCGAAGCTTTTAACGGAGGAAGAAAGTTACAGCGGGGGAAGACGAATTCAGTCTCTCATTGCTGATCGAGGCTGGAGCTTCTGGGCTGTAGAGCTCCCTGGTCAGAGTAAATTTATTGGATTTGTCGGGCTGCATACCCCCAAAGAAAATATGCCGTTCTCACCATGTGTTGAAGTTGGCTGGCGCCTGGCGAAACCATATTGGGGAAAGGGTTATGCGACTGAAGCAGCTAAAGCGTCACTGCACTATGCTTTTACTCACTTGGGTTTAGAAGAGGTGGTCTCTTTTACAACAGCGCACAACATGCGTTCTCAAGCCGTCATGAAAAAAATTGGAATGTCCTATGCCTGTAATTTTAAGCATCCGGACTTAGAACCTTCTCACCCGCTTTGCGAGCATGTTTTGTATAAGATAAACAGAGAGCAGTGGGAGCAACATTCCTTATAATTTAGCCTGTACGGTGACGTTTATTTTCGTCTCCACTTCGCTGACGCATTTTTAAAAGTAGCAGTAGGGAGGATAATAAATTGGAAGTCATTAGAAGTAAGCAATTCACAGCAGATAAGGCATGGGGTGCAAAAGATATTGCCAACATGAACGGCGTTACCACTCGATTGCACTGGACAGATCAACCTTATAAGTGGCACGTAAATGACGGCGAAGAGGTTTTCGCTGTAATGGATGGCACTGTAGAAATGCTGTACAAAGAAAATAACGAAGTGAAATCTGCGACACTAAACGCTGGGGACATTTTCTTTGCTTCAATTGGTACCGAGCATGTTGCTCACCCCAAAGGCCAGGCTCGAATTCTGGTGGTAGAACGTGAAGGCAGCGTATAACCAAGCGTTTACTAAGTATGCCGGGGCGCTATACATTTAATGAAACCCAAATATTGGAGTAACAATACTACTACTGTTTTCGTATGGAACACTTCAGCAAAAAGAAGAAGGCATAATAAGCGCTAACATTGCAAGACTCCCATTTTGAATATATGATTCGTATACAAATCATATATTCAGGGGCTGCTATGGGAATTGTCAAAATTGATGACGAACTGCATGGGGAAATTCGCAAGGCGAGTGCAGTTATGGTTCGCTCTATTAATGCTCAGGCCGAGTATTGGATAAAAGTAGGTATGCTTGCTGAGGCGAACCCCAACATGTCTTTTTCGGATATCATGCGCGACCAAATGAAGTTGGCCGACGTAGACATAAGGAAGGCTGTTGGTGGCTAGTGTAAAGCTGAAAAGTACTGACGAATTAAATGTCATGCGTGAGTCAGGCCGTCTTCTTGCAATGGTTTTTGACCATCACTGGCACTGTTAAACTTCGAAGAGACATAAATTTGGATTCCTTAACTAACCAACAATTGCAGGCGGGTATTGCAGAACTTGACCATGCGATTTATCTCCATGATCAGTGGTACAAAAATTTGCTGCGTGTATTGGTTTCTCGGGTATCACCCGAGCAATCAGATTTGATGCCAGATGCACATCTAAAATGCGCTTTCGGGAAATGGTATGAAGACCACTCTGAAAGTTTTTTTATTGAAAGTCAGCAGCTTAAATCACTTTTTGAAGCACATAAAAAAGTACATAGTGGTGCGCGACATTTATTTCAGCGGATTTCGAATGGTTTAGTTATTCCTGTTGATGACTGGGACAATTTCGAAAGTGGTCGAGAAAGAATGCGGCGAGAAATTTGGGCGGCACGACATGAGTTTGCTGAAACCCTTAAAAATAGAGACTCACTGACCGAAGCTCAAACCCGAACCGGCCTGCTTGCAGACCTTCGAAAACAGCACTCTCTTGTTCTTAGGGGAAAGCAAACGTATGCACTGGCTATGTTGGATTTTGATCATTTCAAGAGGATCAACGATTCATACGGCCATGCTGCTGGTGATACGGTGCTAGCCTCAACCGTACAATGCGTAAAGTCCCACCTTCGGCCATACGACAGAATTTATAGATATGGCGGTGAGGAGTTTATTATCTGCATGCCCAGCACAACCCTAGAGCAAGCCGGTGAGATGATGGAGCGACTGCGCTTGGCTATCTCAGAACAGCATTTTGAATTTGGTGATATTCAGGTGACGGCATCCTTTGGGGTCACAGTTCTGAGGGAATCTCAAACCGTTAAAGAGTCAATAAACTGTGCTGATAAAGCGATGTATGAAGCAAAGAGCGCCGGCCGAGATCGTGTGGTGCTCGATGTTTAACATCGCTGTCATGACTTAATCAGGCATTACTATAATTCATTGGCAAAGCGTTCTACAGCGTTGACCACCTGCTTAGCTCCTTCCCGAATCTCGACAATGACGGCTCCCGACTGGTTGGCTAATTCCAGGCCTTGTTCTGCCTCCTCTCGGGTACTGGACATTTGACGCATCACCTCATCAGAGAGAGTTTGGTTTTTCTCGACTACTCTTACAATCTCTTCTGTGGCTTTACTGGTGCGGGCAGCCAGATTCCGAACCTCGTCGGCAACCACGGCAAACCCGCGCCCTTGTTCACCGGCTCTGGCGGCCTCAATAGCGGCGTTTAGTGCCAGCAGGTTTGTCTGCTCTGCGATGCCACCGATGGTTTGTACTATGGCGTTTATCTGCAGGGACTGTTTACCCAGCGCTTCAATGCTTTCGCTCGTCCCTTGCATTTGTCTGGCTATCTGCTGCATGGTTTCGACCGTCTTCTGAACCACAGCGGAGCCTTTTTGAGCGCTTACATCAGTTTGTTGTGAAACGTCGTAGGCGACGCTTGCACCTTCTCTTACCTGAGCTTCCCGTTCCACTTGGTCGGTGACCACGCTGGCAAATTTCACAACCTTAGATAAGTTGTCCTCGGCGTCGTACACCGGGTTATAAGTTGCTTCAAGCCAGACTTCTTGACCTCGGCTGTCGACTCGCTTGAAGCGGTCCGCTACGTACTCACCGTTGTTTAGTTTTTTCCAGAAGGCGGCGTATTCGGGCGACTGAACCTCTTCTGGTGTACAGAATATACGGTGGTGTTTGCCTGCAATTTGTTCGAGCCGATAGCCCATGGCCTGCTGAAACTGTTCGTTTGCGGTAATTACGGTGCCATCAAGGTTGAACTGAATAACCGCAGTGGAGAGGATCAGTGCATCAATGAATGCTTCACTCTCTTTTTTGCCTTCAATTGTTTTGGTTACATCGCGGCCATATCCCTGCACATGGGATAGTTTGCCGTCCGGGTTCTGTATCGGAAGCCAACTGATACGAAGCCAGGCAAGGGAGTCATCAGCGCGCAAGTAGCGGTAGTCATCGCTTATTGGTGCGAGCTTTGCAACGGCCTGATTAAAGTCTCGAAAACAAGCTAGTTTCGGGACGTAAGCTGGTACAATCTCTGACATGGGTCGCCCTAACAGCTGTTCGCGCTGGTAGCCTAGAACATCGGCAAAGCTTTGGTTTACGGCAGATATGCAGAAGTCGGAGTTCAGTGTGATGGACAGCATGCCACGATCCATCTGGCTAGCCAGTTGGCGGAGCATTGCTAATTCTTTACGCTGATCTTCGAGTTCATTTTTGAGGCGGCGATTAAACATCTGGATATTCCAGTCAACAATAATCCATCTTTATCGGCAGGTCTAACCAGCTCTTGAGCTTACGGGCAAGAAAACGCATGAGTATGTAGCCTTTATTGTAAAAGATGTTGCTACTGCGCAGATGACTGCGTACTTTAAAATATTTGAAAATCGGCTACACGGTGTCGAGACCTTATTATGAAACGACTGACAATTTTGACAGCTCTGGCCTCTTTATTGCTCGCTGGTTGCGGGCATTACAACTATGCCGTAAAGCGGGATGGGTCACCTGTTCCCTATAAAAATAAGTATGCTGACAATGATGACAACCCGTACGAGTTTTACAGCACTCTTTATAAAGTAAACGCAGACAGTCGGTTTAGCGATTTGGTCGAGATTACGCATTTGAACGATGTGTACAATAGTCATCAAGGAACGCCAGAGTCGACCCGGAGAAAGTCATTTTTAAGCTTCAACTTGAGTGATGAGTCCGGCGTAGAGCTTATACCCGAGTCGGTGGTTCTGGAGCACTATTCTGAATCGGGTGAACGCATCATACCGTCAAAGGTTGAGTCCACTGTATCTAAATGCGCGGGTAAGGTGGGTTGCCGGGAGTCTGTTGTTATGCACTACGAAAAAGGTATGCCTGAAAAGCTCCTGGAAAAAGTCAGTTTTAAGCTCATCGTTAATGGAAAAGAAAAGACGGTGTCTTATACGCTTCCACTGGAGTACAAATATCAATATTCGTTTTGGGACGTTATGATGGGAGTTTAAATGGGTATGAATGACGTTATTATTTAAACCGCTTACCCGAATACACACCGAAATTGCCCATGCTGGCTTTCGTTGAGGAGTAACAGGTTGCCACCCTGCGATAGCATAAGAGAGCGAGCGAGAGGCAAGCCGATGCCGGTACCGTCTGATTTGGTAGTGAAGAAAGGCACGAAGATGCTGGCGGCGGCTTGTTCGCTGATACCTGAGCCGTTATCGATGATATCAAGACAGGCAATCTGATCGATGTGTTGTGCGACTAATCTGATTTGTCGGCGAGCCTGACCCAAGGTGGCTTCGCTGGCGTTCTTAATAAGGTTTATCAGTACTTGCTCGAACAGTCCCGGGTCTACCATTACCTCGAAGGTTGGAGAAATATCAATACTCACTTCGATGTTGGCGCAGTCCTCTTGCATTAACAGTAAAACCTCTTCCACTTGAGATCGTAAATAGGTTGCTTCTAGCCTCGTGTTAACCGGTGTGCTGAGGGCTTTAAACGATTGAATAAATTGTGTCAGATGCTGGCCACGTCGACTCACGGTGGCCAGTGCTTCTACCAAGTCTTCACTGCCTTTGACACCGTTGTTGAGCATGTCAGCACTGATGCCTTCTGCACTTTGAGTCAGTGACACCATGGGGGCAATGGAGTTTGCAATTTCGTGAGTAAGCACTTTAACCAGTTGCTGGTGGGCTTTCACCTCGTGCGCAACTAGCTGCTTTTCAATACTCTGCAGAGTGAGTAGGGTGCGTTGCTTACCTTGATTAAAGCTCTGAATAAGAGTGTAGATAAAGGTTTCTTTGTGGTTGGGATAGTGCCAGATGAGTTCACCGCGGCTGCTTGCTTTATGCTGCTGCAGAAGCTTGCGCAGATTGCCGATATTGTGCTGCTCTTGAGTTTGCTCTGCATCTTGGTGGGCTGCTTGCGTTGACACTGAGTTTTCAGTGGTCGATATGCCATTGCCGGAAAGTGTTTCTTGCCAGGCACGAATAAAGCTTAACCCGAGTAAACGCTCTGCTGCTGGATTAGATTGGTCTATGTAGCCTTCGTCAGTGACTTCAAGTACCGCAATATCCAGTTGTGCAATCAGAGCCTTGAGGTAATTGGCCTGAATTTCAGCAGCATTCCGACTGCGGGCCAGTTCTTCCTGTACTTCTGTTAGTAAAGGCTGAATGTTCGGTGCGCTGGCATGGCTCAGACTGGTATCCCGGTTAATTAATGATTTCAGCACCTGGACTATCTGGCTATGCTGTGTGGTAAATTGACGCCGAATCATCATTATTGATGTCAGTGCGATGATTACAAATAACATCATTACAGCCGGGCCTGGCAGAAACCACTGAGTAAACAGTTGGTTTGGCTCGGCTAATGAATCATTAAGCTGGTTGTGTAGCCAATTTGCTATGACTCCTGAGACAAACAAGCCAACGGAAATAATGAGCGTCATCAACCATATTATTATGGTCTTCATAAGCCGTATTTCTCCATCCGTCGGTACATAGCGCCACGAGTAAGGCCGAGTGCTTTAGCTGTGTGACTGATATTCCCCCGATAGAACTGTAGTGCTTGCTGAATGGTTTTACGCTCAACGTACTCAAGCAGGAATGGGTTGGCTTCGGCGTCGTCGGTAGCTAAAGGTAGGCTATCGTTGGTTTTTGTATTGCCCGCTAAGGGGGCGAACTCAAGATACTTTTCATCGGCGAGTACCACGGCGCGTTCAATGCTATGCGCTAGTTCACGTACATTGCCAGGCCACTGGTAGCTGCGCAGCCATTTGCGATCCGAATCTTTAATATTCAGCTCGCTGCGACCGTAGTGGGCGGTATAATGGTCGCAATACCAGTCGAGCAGTAAGTCAATATCGCTGCCGCGTTCACGCAGCGGTGGTAGCTGTATTTCCACCGTGTTGATGCGGTAGAACAGATCCTGACGAAACAAGCCATCGGCGACCTGTTGGTGCAGGTTTTCGTTGGTTGCGCTAATCAAACGGATATCAATAGGTGTTGGCGTGCTGGCACCCAATGCAGTAACGGAGCGATTTTGCAGCGCGGTGAGCAGTTTACCTTGCTGAACCAAAGGCAAATTACCCAGCTCATCGAGAAACAACGTGCTCTGACTGGCATGCACCAGACGTCCGGGACTGTCCTGCGTGGCACCGGTAAAAGCGCCTTTTTTATACCCAAACAACTCACTCTCAAACAAGTTATCGGGCAGGGTTCCCATATCGACACTGACAAAACGCTGTTTACTGCGCTGAGACAGGTAGTGGATTTGCTGCGCGACCACTTCTTTACCCGTTCCACTTTCTCCCAGAATCAGTACATTAGCGTCACTGCCTGCCACTTTTTCGATCATTTTCTTAACGGCACGCATCGGCTCGCTGTTCCCAATCAATGGAGTTTCATCGTTGGTAGGCGTGGAGGACGAAGATGAATTATCAACGGTTTGAGAATGGGCGCTTTTAAGCGCACTCTCTACCGACGTAATCAATTGCTGGTTATCCCAGGGTTTGGCAATAAAGTCTTTTGCGCCAAGGTGCATAGCTCTAACTGCCAGACTGACATCAGCGTAAGCCGTCATCATTATTACTGGCAACTGAGGGTGAGCTGCTAGGATCTGCTTTAAGTAGAAAATACCTTCTTCGCCACTGCTGGAATCTCGGGTGAAGTTCATGTCGAGCAGTACCAAATCAATTTCATTGACTTTAAGTACGCCCATCAATTCTGTCGGGTTCGCTAAAGTTAGCACGTCATCGACATGGTGTTTTAGACACAGCCGACACGCCGTAAGAATATCCCGATTGTCATCAACCACTAGTACGCGAGGCATACAGACCCTTATCTTTGACCCTTTTTATAAAGAGTTATCTAAGCGGAAATCAGCCAGCGGGTCAAAGAAAGATTTACAGGTATCCATGAATGGACACCTGGGTGTGTCATCAGTGGACACTTGAAATTCGATAAAATATTAACTTGTTGATTTTTATAAGGTATTTAATTGGCACGAAATTAGTATAACTCACGGCATGGTATAACCGCGAGATAGGCTATGGACAAACAGTTAAAGAAGAAACGATTCCCTCTTAAGATGCTTGGCATGACGGGTCTCATCCTGGTTTTGAGTGTTGCCGTCGCGTGGCAGCTCAACTCTTCAGAAAGCCGTTTACGCAGCACTCTCACGATGCAGGACATTAGTCTTGCTACTGCCAAGCCTCGTGTATTACGTGAAAGTATCAGCCTGCGTGCCAGTGCCGTACCACAGCAAACCGTGTTTTTAGATATCACCGATGGTGGACGAGTAGAAGAGCGGTTTGTGGAGCAGGGCAGTTACGTAAAGAAGGGGGAACCTTTGGTACAACTGAGCAATACTAATTTGCAGTTAGATCTGATTAGCCGGGAGGCTCAGGTCACTGAACAGATGAATTTTCTGCGTAACACCCAAATGACCATGGAAACCAACCGCCTCAACTTACAGCGCGATATTCTGGATTTGAAGTATCAAATTCAGACGCTAAAACGGCATATTGCTCAAAGCGAAGAATTACACGCTCAGTCGATGGTGTCAGTTGAAGATCTGACCAGCCTGCGAGAAAAACTGGATTATCAGCAAAGCCTGCTCGAACTGGCTCGTCAGCGCCAAACCACAGAAGAAAAGATTCGCGAACTGCAATTAAACCAGCTAGAAGACAGTGTCGAAATGCTGACTCGGAATCTGGAATTTGCCCGCCAGAATGTCAATAACTTACTGATTCGTGCGCCTATTAGTGGCTATTTGAGTGAATTTAACGTGGAAAAGGGTGAAGCTCGAGAAGCGGGCAGCCGTCTTGGTCAGATTGACTTGCCTGAACGTTACAAGCTTGTCGCCAGCATTGACGAGTTTTACCTCAACCGGGTGCAACTGGGGATGTCTGCCAGCGCAGAGGTTGGAGGAAAAACACTGGATTTACAGGTGGATCGTATCGACAGTCGGGTCACCAGTAGCCAGTTTCAAATCGAGTTTAACCTCACCGACGACATTCAGATGACCCGCGGCCAGTCTTTTAATTTGACGTTGCACCTGGAAAAAGACGAGCAGCAGCGCTTGGCTATTCCGCGCGGCCCGTTTTTACAGGAAGGTGGTGGGCACTTTGTTTACGTGTTTGATGAAGAATCGCTTAGCGCAGTGCGGACTCCAGTACGCCTGGGGCGTCAGACTCCGCAATGGGTCGAAGTTTTAGAGGGTGTGTCTGAGGGCACCAAAATCATTACATCAAGCTATCGTAACTTCCAACAAGCCGATAGTATTCAGTTACAACAATAAGGATAACCGCCATGAAAGATTCACTCATCAGCCTGAATAAAGTGTCTCGTGTATTTCGTACGGAACAGCTTGAAACCACGGCGTTGAATGCCATTAACCTGAATATCCAGGCCGGTGACTTTGTCGCCATTATGGGCCCTTCAGGTTGTGGTAAGTCGACTCTGCTGAGTATCTTAGGCATGCTGGATTCTCCAACCTCTGGTGCGTATCAGTTTAAAGGCACCGACATTGCTGCTTACAATGAGCGTAAACTGGCAGATTTGCGTAAATCTGCGCTTGGCTTTGTGTTCCAGAGCTTCAATCTGATTGACGAACTGAGCGTACGTGAGAACGTTGAGTTGCCACTGCAATATCTTGGTCAGGCCAGGCAACAGCGACGCGCCCGTGCTGAGGAAATTCTTAAGCGAATGAACATTGATCATCGTGCTGACCATAGGCCGATTCAGCTCTCCGGTGGTCAGCAACAGCGGGTGGCCGTAGCGCGGGCTTTGGTGATTAACCCTGCGGTTATTCTCGCCGATGAACCAACCGGGAACCTTGACTCGAAAAATAGCGACGATGTGATGCAGCTATTACGTCAGCTCAATAAAGAAGGCACCACCATTGTCATGGTGACTCACTCCGAGCATGAAGCCCGCTATGCCAGCCGCATTGTGCGTATGCTGGATGGACGTATTGTCTCTGAAAACGTGAGTGACAACGTGAACCACAGCAACAATGAAGCTGCTGGTGAGGTGAGCCATGCGTGAGAAAATTTCTATGTTCGCCAGTTATATAAAAACTGGCTTACGCGCGCTGTTGCGCCAAAAAGTTCACCTTGCACTGAATTTAATTGGGCTATCGGTAGGCTTAGCCGTTGCTGTATTGATATTGCTTTATGTGCAGTTTGAGCGCGGTTATGACCAGATGCACCCACAGGCTGAACAAACCTACCGGGTTGAACAATTCTTTGTGCCGTTAGAGCAGCGCTTTCCTATTAGCAGCCCGGCCATCATTGATGAGTTTCAGGCGTTTGACTCGCGCATTGAAGGCACCCGAATTTTTAAAGATTCGGTGAATGTACGTCCGCAAAACGCACGCTTGCCATTAGAACTTGAGTCCTTAGCCATAGAGCCTAACTTTATCGACTATTTTACCTTTGAAACTATCGCTGGTGATCTTGATAGGGTGCTCAGCGACCCTGGTTATATCGCTTTGTCGCTTGAGCAGTCTCGCCGTTTATTTGGGCGTAGCGACAGTGTTGGCGAGATACTGACCAGTGAGAATCGAGTGTTCACGGTAGCCGCTATTATTGAGTTTCCAGAGCAAAGTCACTTCCATGTGGACTCTTTACGTTTAGTCTCTGAGGAGAGTCTGGGCGAACCTTTGAGCCTGAACAACGCTTATGTGTATGTGCGGATTCCGGCTGATGTTCATCTTGAACGGCTACTGGGAAGTGTCTCACAGGCGCTGAATGATAAGGCCTATAACGGTCAGACGATGTCGCATATTCGCTTACGCGCCCTCACCGACATTCACCTGCATTCGCAACTGGCGCATGAATTTAAAACCAACGGTTCGCAGGCGACCTTGCTAACGGCGTCAGTGCTGGCGGGTTTATTACTCTTGGTAGCGAGTATTAATTTTATCAACATGAGTATTGCTCGCTCGGGGAGCCGCGCTAAAGAGGTTGGTGTAAGAAAAACGTTAGGGGCTAGCCGCTGGCAGTTATTTAGTCAGTTTATGGTTGAGTCGCTGATGGTGACCTTCATTGCAGGTTTTATTGCCGCAGTAATAGTAGAGCTCAGTGTTGGTGCCTTTAGTGGGTTGGTAAACCGACCCATTAATCTTGAGTATTTGGGGAGTTTCGGTGCGCTGTTGTTGCTTTGCAGTACCATGATTGGTTTGTTAGCGGGTATTTATCCGGCGCTGTTTATCTCGGCGTTTAATGCCAAACGGGTATTGAGTGGCGATTTGCAGCGTGGTACTACCGCGGTGTGGGTGCGCAAAGGGTTGTTGGTGGCGCAGGGGGCTATTACCGTTGCTCTGCTAATTGGTAGCGCGATACTTCAGCAGCAGCTTGATATTTTGCTCAATCAGGACACGGGTTATCAAACCGAAGCACGACTGATGGTGCATGGTATTAATAATGAGCAACTGTTGTGGTCAGATAATCAAAGCTTGATGACAGATATTGCCGCTGTGCCCGGCGTGCTTGCTGCCAGCGCCATAGATATTGACCTTACGGATACCTACTCACAGATAGCAACATTGCGAATTCCGGGGCAGACTGAAGCTGATCGTCTGCCGCCGGTTGCGAGTTTTGGTGCGGGCTATAACATTGTTAAAGCCACCGGTTTAAACTTACGTGCCGGACGAGATTTTGATCCGAACCGGCAGGCCGACTGGTTTAGCATGGGCGAAGTGCGAGGTACCGCGTCGGCAATTATCACGACGTCACTGGCGCGTCAGGCTGGCTACAATAACCTGAATGAAGTGATTGGTGAGCACTGGATGGTTGACGACATGATGCCGACAGAGCTTCACATTGTCGGCGTTGTTGATGACTTTCAGGTTGGTACTGCGCTGCGGCGCATGGAACCCGCGGTTATTATTGCCGGGCGTTCACCGATGGCATTTGGCAATATGATCATTCACTTGGAGCCCGCCACGGCGCTGAGTACACGCGCGGAAATAGAAGCCATGTTGCAGCAACGACTCAACCGCATGGACATACGTACCTCCTGGCTCGGTGCTGATTTCACTGCCATGTACCACAACCAGCAGCGGCAGCGCACCATCATTATGCTATTTGCAGGCTTAGCGATACTACTCACCTGTGTTGGACTGTTTGGTCTTGCAGCATTTAGCGCAGAGCAACGCAGCAAAGAAGTTGCGATGAGAAAAGTACTTGGTGCTAAGCGTATGCAAATCGTTAATACGTTAGCTAAAGAGTATATGGTGCTTATGGGCATTAGCGTTCTAGTTGCGTTGCCTGGTACCTACTTTTTAGTTGAGTGGTGGCTCTCTGGGTTTAATGTGCGTGCAAGTCAAAGCGCATTTTTATATATAGGTGCTGCGGCGCTTACTTTTGCTATTTGCTGGCTTACCGTAGCAGGCATTAGTATGCGGGTTGCAAGCCGTAAGCCCGGATTGGTCTTGCGACAGTTTTAATGGTGGTTATTAAGCCGCAGAAATGCGGCTCTTTAGCAGTTTCAATTTAAAAAAATTGTTAATTTTCATTTTTTAACTAAATCTATTAACTGAGCATAAAACCTGAATTAGGGAAATAACCATGCAAGCGCGCACAAGAGTATTGATGGCTTTATTTTTTCTTATGGCTGCTGTTGCCTGTTACATTTTTGGAATGAACGCTGGTGGCTTCGCATTTATTTTAGTCGGACTGGTTTTTGAAGTATTGTTCTGGGTTGGTGTTTTTACACGAAAAGAGAACTTAAGTTCCGCTATACAACTGTAAGATCAAGCTTTTGAACCTTATCTAAACTTAAGTTTTTTCCGGCATGCCATAAGTCGTATGCATCCTGCATCGCTAACCAACTCTCCGGGCTTCTGCCCAAAGCTTTGGATAAACGCAACGCCATTTCAGGGCTTATACCACTTTGGCATTTCAAAACTCTGTTTAAAGTGGATGGAGAAACATTTAACTTTGTAGCTAAATACCGGCAACTCAAGCCAAAAGGCTGCATATAAGTTGCTAGAATAAATTCGCCTGGGTGGGCTGGGTTAAACATAATAGACATCAGTGATAATCCTCGTAATTAAGTAGATATACATGACCATCACGAAACTCGAAGGTTAAACGCCAGTTGCCACTAACCGCTATCGACCAAATATTTTTTCGACTACCTTTTAACGGGTGCAGTTTGTATCCCGGAATGTCGAGATCTGAAACTTTCATAGCTGTATTTAATGCAACTAACTGCATGCGTAACCTTGCTGCATGGTTCGCTTGAATTCCACGAGTACTTCCAATTTCGAAGTAAAGCCTCAGTCCTTTGTGCTTGAAAGTTTTGATCATGAGCTCTTAGTGTAGCGTGTTGCGCAACGTTGTCAATTCGTGGTTTCTTTGTATTTTTCGCATACGCACCGTGTCTAAAAGCTTATTCACCCTCTACAACCTCCCTAATTCGTAAAAAGCTGGCAAAGCGTGGCACGCCATTACTGGTGTAGCCGTGATACTTGTAGGTAATGATACTGCCGACAGGCGGAGGGTTATCGCGTTCGGCGTCGGTGAAGCCGGTGCCAATAGAAAATTCAATGCCTTGCTGATTGCGCACGCGCAGCGCGCCGAGCATGTCGGTGTATTTACCTTTGCCGGGTAAATGCGCGATGACCTCGGCCTCATCGTCGAAATAGGGTTTTAATTTTAATAAAGCATCGCTTCTGCCCGACTGATGAAGCGCCGTTGCTAAGTGCAGCATTAGGCCTTCTGCGCCATGCTCAACCATAGCTTTCAGGTGTTCGCTTAACTCATGATTGGAATGAAACCGTTGCTGCTTAACCGGCCTAATATGCTCAGCGTTTATTTGCTCAATTAAGCTTGAATAATTTTTGTATCGCTCCTCGAAAGGCAGTTGCGCGTCAGGCATATCAAACACCATATATTTCACTTGCCGCCAACGGTTATTCTTTGGTGTTTGGGTTCGCACAATAGAACTTAATTCCTCAAAATTCTGGCGTTTTGTCCACAGCTCACCGTCAAGCCAAACGGCGGGTAGTGGTGCAGTAAACCATTCCGGAGCTGATATCAGATTGCCTTGTCGGGTCAGTAGTTGCGATCCTGTCCAAATGGCCCGGATACCATCGTATTTTTCACTTACTAAGTAGTTGCTAATGGGGATGGTATTGTCCTGTTCATACACTTTTGCGAGCTGGGTTTGCGTTGAGTTCTGCCATGCGGCTGCAGGCAAGGTACAAAAGGCAGCGATAAAAAATACCACTAAATAAACAAGATGAATTCTAGAGAGTTTTGGCATCCTTGCCTCTTATTTTGGAGCGAGTTGCAGCGCGTCTGCGCCAAGTGTCATAAAGAGACTAGCACTGCTTACTAAGGCTGGCTGCATGGCAATGTCGCATTATGAGCTAAGCAAAATGGTTATTGTTTTTACAATGCAGTCGAAGCCAGAAAGACCAGAAGTGCTGCTATGCAGGGGAACAGCAGAAACCACTGCGGCCGCAGTAATATGCCAAGAGCTGTGCTGACATAAAAAAGAAGCCATAAAGCCCATTGGCTTTCTGAGAAAATGCCGGACAACGCAATAAGTAACACGCCTGCCAGCGCTTTAACAAACGCATAAATAATGCTTTTAATCAGCTGAACTGACTGCTTCTCCGGCAAGCAGGCTAAATACAATTGATAGTGTTTTCTAAGTGCCTGTGTTCCAAACAAACTACTTGCCAACAACAGGGCGCTGACAAAACTAACTAAATTAAGAAAGTAAGGCTGCACTTCGAGTGTCATTTGAGAGGCGCTAAGGCGAGTGATTGCTATAAGCAGCAGCAAAGTCACCAGTCTTAACTTCTCTCCGTTGGGGGATGCAATGTCGGCTTGTAAAAGCAGCCGAAACAGTCCTTTCGGCCATTTACCGAGTGCTATTGAGAAAGTCGGTATAAACCGCTCAACCAGAATTGCGGCGCTCCACAGTAGCAGCCATTCGGGTTTGGTTAATTCCCAGGGCAATGCAAAAGCAAGAAATGGAAAAAGCAGCAAGCTGAACCAGGGAAGTCTGTTGTTAACGGAAACAAAACCGTAATAAGCAGCGAAGACCACGACACCCGTTAAAGGAATTAGCTCAAACCAAAGCTGCTCGTCGCCGGACAACAGCCTTCCATTTTGCTGAAACGCCACAATAAGCAGTAAAGCCAGCGGCCCCAGAATAAAAAAGTTTGCTCCGTACAGTATTAACCCCAAGTTACTGAAGGATTTGACGAGCGGCCTGGTCGGCAATGATTTTATATAAATCTGGTAGTGGGTGGCGCAAATACCGTCCCGCTGAAAACTCATCCAGCTATACAGCAACAACAAATAGCCCCATAGGGTGTTCAGATAAACCGATGCGCTGGTTTCCGGGCTGGCCATAATGCCTATCGACAAAAGCGGCAGCATAATAAGCACCGGCAGGGCGAGAGGAAATAGAGCCACCAGTCCCATGCTAATTTGTCTCAGGCTGTCCAACCACTGCTTCAGAGACTCATGGTAAATTCTGATTCGAAATAACCAGTAACTCACACCGCACCATCAATGATATTTTCCAGAGCGATGTGCTGCACGTCGGTATTTTCCGCAAATACAACCTCATGGCTGGCGACAATAATCTGACCCGGATAATTGCTCAAAACTTTTTCCAGTACCGCGCGGGTTTGGTCATCAAGTCCATTACCGGGTTCATCCAGTAGTAGTAACTCCGGCTGGTGCATCAAGGCGGTAATTAAACTCAGCTTTTTATAATTACCCAGCGAGAGGTTGGACACTTTAGTTGCCAGGTATGGCTCCAGCCCAAACTCGCTAGTCCAGTTGTTAGCAGGGCAGTTAAATTGCAGCGCGTGAAATTTAAGTAACTCCTTCACCGTCATAAATGCCGGTAGGGCAACTTTGCTGGCGCTTATGCCTATGTTGTTTTTACTGCTTGCCAGAAGAACATTTTGCTTCTGATAGGTAATTTCCCCTTCTCGCGGGGAGATAAGCCCTGCCGCTAATAAAAGCAGAGTGGTTTTGCCAATGCCATTGGGGCCGGTAATGCAAACGCGGGGCGCATCAACAGTTAAGGATAAATGACGGAAAATACACCGATGCCCGTTAAACTGGCTGACCTTGTCGAAAACTAACAACTGCTGAGGTTCCTTAGCTGATGAATGGTTTATGTTTTTGTTATAGAGACTTAACTTTATACCATTGATGACCAGCGGGGAAAATAAGCCTTAGGCATTTGCAAACCGATTTTCGCATTACATTATGAGTCAAATACGCAAAAACAGCGTATAAGAAGGTGTAATTCGCAAAACGGTGGTTCTAATGTCAGAGCAAAGTTCGAAACTTGTTATCTTCTTCGACGGTGGATGTCCGTTATGCGTGAAAGAAATGCGCCACTTAAGAAAACTGGATGAACAACGAAACATCCAGTTTGAGAATATTAACGAGCCGGATTTTAATCAGCGCTATCCTGCAGTAGACGTTGCTAAGGCTAACCAGTATTTACACGGGCAGACCCGTTCAGGTGAAATGATCTATGGTCTGGATGTAACCTACGCAGCCTGGTCGCAGGTGGGTAAGGGCTGGATGATTGCGCCTTTACGCTGGCCTGTCATTCGTTGGTTTGCCGATAAAGCCTACTTGTTTTTCGCGCGTTACCGTAACCGCATTTCTAAATTGCTAACAGGGAAAGAGCGCTGCTCGCAGTGCTCTATTGACTGATATATTCTAACCAAAGAGATGATAACAAGAGTACTTTCGACATGAAGAAACAATATCTGGTGTTATTGCTGGCGCCAATGATAAGCGTGGCAGCCGATGATCCTCCGAAAGTTAGTGCGCAAGAGTTTGTGAATTTACAGCAGGGAGAAACCGCCCATGAAGGCTTTCGGCGTGCTCACGCAAAAGGTATTTGCCTCAGTGGTGAGTTTCGTTCAAACGGGCAGTTAGCCGGCTATTCAAAAGCGGCACTATTTGAAACGGGCTCTATGCCGTTTATCGGCCGATTTTCGGTAGCCGGTAATAACCCAACAGCGCCTGACTTAAAAGCACCGGTGCGAAGTTTAGCTCTGAGCTTTGCCATGAGTTCGACCGAGCAATGGCGTATTGCAATGAATACACCGCCCGTTATGGCGGTTAAAGATCCGCATACTTTTTATCAGCAAATTCAGGCGATTCAGGCAGGCCCCAAAGCAATACAAACGTTTTTTGCCGAACACCCGGAGAGCAGTGACTTTTTAAGCTGGAAAGCGCAATATCAACCCGGCGGAAGCTTTGCTGCCGAGACTTATAACAGTATTAACGCGTTTTATCTGGTGAATTCAAACGGTGAAAAGCAAGCCGTGCGCTGGACTATGCAGCCGACGGTTTCAGTTTCTGCTGACAACTTAGAGGGTGTGGATGCTCTGCACCAGGAAATTACCAACCGGGTAGCGAAAGAAAATATCATTTTCGACTGGGTTTTTACTTTGGCAAATGAGAAAGATGATGAGAACAATCCAGCAAAAACATGGCCGGACAGCCGTGAGAAGATTACAGCGGGACAAATTGTTATTACCGGGGTAACGCCGCAGTTACAGGGTGAATGCCACGGTATAAATTACGATCCTCTGGTGTTACCAGCCGGTATTGAGGCAACCCGAGATCCCATACTACGGGCTCGTTCCGCGGCTTATGCTGAGTCTTATAGGCGCAGAGCAAAAGAAGCGTTAATGGGCGAGCGGGAGGACCAGGGTAATGAATAACACACAACAGTTTTCCTTGTCGATGCGCTTGTTCCACTGGGCTATGGCGGCTTTGGTTATTTCGATGCTGGCGGCTGGTCTATTGATGGTTCGTTCTTTAGAACCTTGGCAGTTAAGCATTTTAACCGTGCACAAAGCCTTTGGTGTTGTGGCGGCCGCACTGGTTATTGCACGTTTAATGAATCGTTTGTTCCATCAAATTCCGGCATTACCCGGAGACTTATCAAGCTTGCAGACATTTGTCGCCAAGGCTTCTCACTGGCTGCTTTATTTGCTGTTGTTCGCCATGCCAATTTCAGGGTACTTAATGCAGTACTTTGCCGGGCGGCCAATTGACGTATTTGGCTGGTTCCGCTTACCGTCGGCACTTACTGTCAATATTGAGAACTATGCCATATTCCGGGAACTGCACGGCTGGCTGGCAATAGCTCTTATGGCACTGGTTGCTTTGCATGTTGCAGCTGCCTTGCATCATCACTTTATTCGCAAGGACACGGTTCTGAAAAGTATGCTTTAGTAGGTTATTGCCTAACGCTGTTTATATTGTGTTGGGCAGTAGCCGCGCGACACTTCCGCGGGGCGCAGTTTACGATGTTTAGTATTGCGCCCCGATACACGTTCCCGCCACAAGCGGAAGCTGCCCGGCTTAAGTTGCGAACGCATAAACTTAATAACCTGCTTTTCCTGCAGGCCAAATTGTTCTTCAATAGCTTCAAATGGCGTGCGGTCTTCCCACGCCATTTCAATAACGCGTGATACTTCAGATTCAGTCAGGTTCATAAACAGGCTACTTAATGTCTTTTACTGAATTACGTTAGCCTTTGTGGATCAGATCTTTACGGCTACACCGACTCTATTCTACAAACCGTAAAGATGCCCCGCGTATCTTTATTTTAAGATGTGCTGTACTACACTTGATAATGAAGAAGTTGAGAAAACGCACTGACATTTTAACGATTAAGGAGGCTTTATGACTGGGCCAATGAATCCGAAAATTAAAAAAGACGAGCAAGATCTTAGCGAAGAAGAAAAGCGGAAGCTGCAATCACAGCAGGACAAAGAAAACCAGAGCCGTGAAGACCACCGTCGGCCAAATTCAACTCATGACACTCACTCGCAGAAAGATAAGCAGATAGCCCCAGAGCAACGTGGCCGGGACTCTCAGTAATTAACGACTGACTGAGAAAGGAGGCAACCATGCCAGACGTTTGGCGCGACAAAGACGAGCGTATGTATCAGCATATTAAGCAGTCTCAGCTGGATGACGGAAAAAGTGAAGATGAAGCAGAGGAAATTGCCAGTCGCACTGTGAATAAGCAGCGACGCGAAGAGGGGCTTACCGATAACACCACTACTCAGGGGACAGGTAACCCCAATACCTGGCTGGAAGAGCGCACCAAAGATGAGTTATACAATAGGGCGCAACAGCTTGATATTGATAACCGCAGCCAAATGAGTAAAGAAGAATTGATTGAGGCTATAAGAGAAAAGCAGTAGAGCTTTTAAGCTGACGTCTGACTGCTTTGGTGGTTTAATGAAAGCATTGTGACCGAATGAAGAAATGCCGACTATGCTAGAGTGCTTGGTGAAGACACAAAGCTCAAGGATGAGGGATAAAGCGTGAACGACAAGCAAATTCAAATATTTGAGAGCCAGGATGGGCAAGCACAACTGGAAGTGGCTTTGGAACAGGATACAGTTTGGCTGAACCAAGCTCAGATGTCATTACTATTCGATACCTCGACCGATAACATCGGTTTGCACCTGAAGAATATTTATAGGGAAGGTGAATTGGAAGCAATGGCAACTACCGAGGATTTCTCGGTAGTTCGGCAAGAAGGTAAACGACAAGTTCGCCGCCGCGTAAAACATTACAACCTTG
>Ga0208813_1000561_pt1 | contig 26835 bp, 22 predicted proteins | sample MalvireepMed_904_FD_184250 | JGI IMG/M metagenome (GOLD analysis project Ga0208813, IMG submission 184250) | Marine viral communities from the Global Malaspina Expedition - Malaspina viral metaG DeepMed_904 (SPAdes) (version 2) | ecosystem: Environmental > Aquatic > Marine > Oceanic | place... | reverse complement strand
CGTCGTGGACATGGGATTCTTTCATGCCGGCGTTGGTGACTTTCACGAAGTAGGGCTTGGTGCGCATTTCTTCGATGTTGGCGCAGCCGGTGTAGCCCATGGAGGCGCGCAGGCCGCCCATCAGCTGGTGGACGATGGCGCTCATCGGGCCTTTGTAGGGCACCCGGCCTTCGATGCCTTCGGGCACCAGTTTTTCGATGCCGGCGGCGGCGTCCTGGAAGTAGCGGTCGGACGAGCCGGTTTTGCCGGACATGGCGCCCAGCGAGCCCATGCCCCGGTAGGCTTTGTAGTAGCCGCCCTGGAACAGTTCCACTTCGCCGGGCGCTTCTTCGGTGCCGGCCAGCAGCGAGCCGATCATAATGGCGTGGGCGCCGGCGGCGACGGCCTTGGCGATGTCGCCGGAGAAGCGGATGCCACCGTCGGAGATCAGCGGCACGTCGGTGCCCTTGAGGGCGGCGGCCACTTCGGAGACGGCGGTGATCTGCGGCACGCCGATGCCGGCGACGATGCGGGTGGTGCAGATGGAGCCCGGGCCGATGCCCACTTTGACGCCGTCGGCGCCGGCTTCCATCAGCGCGATGGCGGCTTCGGCGGTGGCGATGTTGCCGCCGATCACGTCCACGTCCGGGAAGTGCTTCTTGATCCAGGCGACGCGGTTGAGCACGCCCTGGCTGTGGCCGTGGGCGGTGTCCACCACGATCACGTCGACGCCCGCTTCCACCAGCGCGGCGACGCGCTCTTCAGTGCCGCCGCCGGTGCCCACGGCCGCGCCGACGCGCAGGCGGCCCTGGCTGTCTTTACAGGCGTTGGGGTAACGAGTGGCTTTTTCGATGTCCTTGACGGTGATCATGCCGCGCAGCTCGCCGGCGTCGTTGACCACCAGAATCTTCTCGATGCGGTGCTTGTGCAGCAGGGTCTGCACTTCGTCGGCGCTGGCGCCCTCTTGCACCGTTACCAGGCGGTCGCGGCCGGTCATGATGTCGGCCACGGACTGGTCGTAGTCGGTGATGAAGCGGGTGTCACGGCTGGTGACGATGCCCACCACCTGCTGGCCTTCCACCACCGGCACGCCGGAGATGTTGTGGGCGTCGGTGAGGTTGATCAGCTCGCGCACGGTGGCGTTGGGGCTGATGGTGATCGGGTCCTTGACCACGCCGGATTCGTATTTCTTGACCGCGCGCACCTGGCGGGCCTGATCGTCCACCGGCATGCTTTTGTGCAGGATGCCAATGCCGCCTTCCTGGGCCATGGTGATCGCCAGACGGTGTTCGGTGACGGTGTCCATGGCGGAGGACAGCAGCGGGACGTTCAGCTCGATGTTGCGCGTCAGGCGCGTCTTCAGCGATACCTCGTTGGGCAGCACATCGGAGTGGGCGGGCAGGAGCAGAACGTCGTCGAACGTCAGTGCTTCTTGGGCGATTCTGAGCATGTTGCACCCCTTGGCACACAGAGAAACTGAGGGGAGTCTGGACCCCGGGGCGCCGGGCTGTCGCCGGCCGGGAAGCCGGGTCGGGCAGGTAGGAGCCGGCGCAAGGGCGAACCAGGGGCTCCGTTAAATTAAGCCGAACATTATAGAACATTTCCCGCCCCAGCAGCAATTGGTGGGAGCGGGCCTTGCCCGCGAAAGGCAAGCTTTGCTTGCCGGCGGGATTCCAGAGACCTTTCCAGCCGCCTCTGGGATCCTGCCGGCCGGCTTCGCCGGCCTTTCGCGGGCTGGGCCCGCTCCCACAAGTGTCCGCTTCCGCCAGGTCGGCGCTTGCCGCTGGCGCCCTGGCGCCGTAAATTGCGCGGCATGACTTCTTCGCGCACCGAACCGTATTCCGTCAGCCGCTTGAACCTGGAGGCCCAGGGCCTGCTGGAGGGCAGCTTCCCGCTGATCTGGCTGCGGGGCGAGATCTCCAACCTGGCGCGGCCGCGCTCCGGGCATATCTATTTCAGCCTCAAGGACGACCGCGCCCAGGTTAACGCGGCCATGTTTCGGAACCGTAACAGCCTGCTGCGCTTCCAGCCCCGCGACGGCCAGCAGATTCTGGTGCGCGCGCGGGTGACGGTGTTCGTGCCGCGGGGCGGTTTCCAGATCATCGTCGAGCACATGGAGGAAGCGGGTGAAGGCGCGTTGCGCGCCCAGTTCGAGGCGCTCAAGGCGAAGCTGGAGTCCGAGGGGCTGTTCGCCCAGGAACGTAAGCGCCCACTACCGGCCTGGCCCAGACGTATCGGGGTGATCACCAGCCCCAGTGGCGCGGCGATCCGCGACGTGCTGCAGGTGCTCAAGCGCCGGGCGCCGTCGATTCCGGTGCTGATCTACCCCACCCCGGTGCAGGGCGCCGAGGCGCCGGCACGGATCCGCCGGGCGCTGGCCCTGGCGATTCAGCGCAACGACTGCGACCTGCTGGTGCTGGGACGCGGCGGCGGCAGCCTGGAAGATTTGTGGGCGTTCAACGACGAGGCGCTGGTGCGCGCGGTGGCGGACAGCCCGATTCCGGTGGTCAGCGCGGTGGGTCACGAGGTGGACGTGTCGCTGTGTGATTTCGCCGCCGACGTGCGCGCGCCCACGCCCTCGGCGGCGGCGGAGCTGATCAGCCCGGACGGCGACGCCCTGCTCGCCCGCCTGGGGGTGCTGGGCCGCCGCCAACGGCATTTGATGGTCCAGAACCTGCGCGGCCAGCGCCAGCGGCTGGAGGGCCTGGCCCGGCGGCTGCACGCCCGCCACCCGAACCGGCAGTTGGAGCAGACCCGCCAGCAGGTGGACGAGCTGCAGACGCGCATGGCGCGCACTCTCAATCACCGACTGGCGCTGCTGCGCGGGCGCTGGCAGCCGCTGGACGTGCGCCTGCGCCAGCAGTCACCGGCGTCCCAGGTGGCGCGCCAGGCGCAACGCCTGCATGAGCTGCAGCGGCGGCTGCCGGTGCCGTTGCGGCATCAGCAGCGGCATCTGGCGCAGCGCCTGGACGGCGCGGCCCGGCGGCTGCACACCGCCAGCCCGCTGGCGACCCTGGATCGGGGCTATTCGTTGACGCTGGTGGAGGGGCAGCCGTTGCGGTCGGTGGACAGCCTGAAAGAAGGGCAAACCGTGGAAACCCGGCTCGCCAAGGGGGCGTTTGAGGCGACTGTGACTCGGATTAAGCCACAGGAGTAAGGCCTCCGGAATCCTGAAGCTGCCTTTGTGAGAGCTAGCCTTGTGGGAGCGGGCCATGCCCGCGAAAGGCCGGCAAAGCCGGCCGGCAGGATTCCAGAGACCGTTCTAACGGCAGCACCAACAGCGTCTCTGGCATCCCGCCGGGTGGCTAAAAGCCACCCTTTCGCGGGCTGGGCCCGCTCCCACAAGCCCGCTCGCACAAACCGGGCTTCGTAGCTGCCTTGCCAGCCTACTCCCAAGGCCCGCTGTCGCCGGGTTACAAGTAGCGGCTGAGGAGCCGGGCGAGGCGGCGGCGGCGGAAGGGTTTGGCCAGGTGGGCGTCCATGCCGGCGGCGAGGCAGCGCTGGCGCTCTTCGAACATGGCGTTGGCGGTGAGCGCGATGATCGGCACCGGGTCGCGGCCGGCTTCCCGTTCTCGGCGGCGCAGGGCGCGGGTGGCTTCCAGGCCGTCCATGACCGGCATTTGCACGTCCATCAGCAGGCAGTCGAAGTGCTGCTCGGCGCACATGGCCAGGGCGGTGGCGCCGTCGCCGGCGGTGGCCACCTCCAGCCCCAGGTGCTCGAGCATGCGGCAGGCCACCAGCCGGTTGACGTCGTTGTCCTCCACCAGCAGCACCCGGCCGCTCAATTGGGTGACCTCCTTTTTCGGCTCCGGCACCGCCGGCTGCTCCACGGCGCGGCTGCGTACGCGCAGCGCCAGGGAGAAGCAGCTGCCCTGCTCCGGGTCGCTGGTGACGGTCAGGTCGCCGCCGAGAATCTGCGCCAGGCGCCGGGCGATCACCAACCCCAGACCGGTGCCGCCGAAGCGCCGGGCGCTGGACGAGTCCAGCTGCGAGAACGCCTGGAACAGCCGGTCGAGCTTGTGCTCGGCGATACCGATGCCGGTGTCGCGCACGTCGATGGTGAGGTTGAGCATGTGGCGTTCGTCGTGGCGCACGTCCACCCGTACGCGGATGCCGCCGGCCTCGGTGAATTTCACCGCGTTGGAGATCAGGTTGCTGAGGATCTGGCGCAGGCGGGTGGCGTCGGAGCGGATCTCCAGGCCGGCCAGCGCCTCCGCGCCCTCCATTTCCAGGTACAGGCCCTTTTCCCGGGCCAGGTAGCGGAAAGTGCCCACGCAGTTCTGCAGCAGCGGTTCCGGGGCGAAGTAGCTCTGGTCGATCTCCATGCGCCCGGCTTCGATGCGCGAGAAGTCGAGAATGTCGTTGATCACCGCCAGCAGGTGGCCGGTGGATTCCAGGGCGGCGTCGGTGTATTCGCGCTGCTCGTCGTCCTGGTGGGTGGTTTCCAGCAGCTGCAGCATGCCCAGCACGCCGTTCATGGGGGTGCGCAGCTCGTGGCTCATCATCGCCAGGAAGTCGCTCTTGGCCTGGCTGGCGTGTTCGGCGCGGTGGTGGGCCTCGCGCAGCTCGGTCATGGCGACCTGCTGATCGCGGCGGGCCTGATCCAGGCTGGCGGCCAGTTCGTTGATGTCGGTCTGCAGGTGGCCCAGCTCGCCGCTGAGCGGGCGCACCCCGCGCACGTGGTAGTCGCCGCCGCGGATCACCCGCACCAGCCCGGACAAATAGCTGATCGGGTCGGCGATCTGCCGCGCCAGGTAACCGGCGCTGAACAGCCCCACCACCATGGCCAGCAACGCCGGCAGCAGGCTGGTGCCGATGATCTCTTTCTGGCGGGCGAGGATGCGCCCCCGGGACACGCCCAGCACCACCTCGCCGATGCGGTCCGGCCGCGCCGAGCGGCCTTCGCCGAAGGCCGGGTCCAGGGCCACCGGCTGGCGGTAGATGCCGGCATGGAATTCCAGCACGTCCTCGCCCACCACCCGGTCGGCCTCGAGTCCGGCGCGCAGCAGCGGCTCGCCGTCCTGGCCGCGGAACTGCACGTACTGCACGTCCGGGCGCGCCAGCACCATGTTGGCCTGGCGGCGCAGGTCGGACAGGTTGCCGCTGAGCACGCCGTATTCGGCGCTGCCGGCGAGTTGCTGGGCGAGGAAGCCGCCCAGCTGGCGCACTTCGTTGTCGGCGTCCTGAAAGCGCTGCCAGGTGAGCGATACCAGCACCAGGATCAGCATGATCAGCGCCGGGATCACCCCCAGCCATTGCAGTTGCCGGCGAATGCCGCCGCGACGTGTCATGGCGTAGCCTCCAAAATCCGTTCCAGGGGCGCCCGATCCACCGGGCCCAGGTCGTAGGCGCCGGCCACGTGCTCGTTCACGGCCAGGGAATAATGACCGGCGAAGCCCGGCGCGGGCCAGTGGCCGAGCCGCTGGTGGGCGTGCACCGCGTCCCGCGCGGCGGCGGCCAGATCCGTAAGCAGCACGCGGGCGCTGGCGACGCTGCCGGCGCGCACGTAGGCACCGTCCGGCCCCACCACCGGCACCCGCTGGCGGTAGCTGGTGAGCAGCACCAGTCGGGCGGCGCCGCCGTCGAACAGGCTGTGGTCCTCGGGCAGCAGCAGCGCGTCCCATTCCGGCAGATGGCGGCGCAGCAGGGCGCCCAGCCGGCCCGGCTCGGGCACGGTGACCGCCTCCAGGCTCAGGCCCGGCGGCGCCGCCGGCAGGGTCCGCCAGACGCTGTGCGGGGCGCGCAGAATGCCGATGCGGCGGGCTTCCGGCAGCAGGGCGCGCAACAGGGCCAGCTGGGTGTCCAGCGGCACGCCCTGCCAGATGGCGCTGCACTGGCAATCGTCGGTGATCAATTGGTCGGCGGCGCGGCGTGGCACCGCCAGGCCCAGCACCGGCGGTCCGCCGGCGGCGAGGGCGTCGCGGAACGCCTGCTCGCCCAGGGCCAGCACCAGGTCGGGGTCGTCGTCCACCAGGCGCAGGGTGTCGCCGGCCAGGGCGCGCAGCACGCCGGCGAACTCGCTGGCGGTGTCCGGGGAAGTGGCGCGCACCGCCAGCCGCACCGGGGCGCCCTGCTCGCCGCTGTCCGCCGCGTAAGCGCCGAATGCAGGGGCGCCCGCGGCGGTGACACCGGCCACCACGCTCAGCAGCAGTAACCCTATCCCCCAGGCGCGACGCATCCTAGCCGCCGCGCCTCCAGGCGCCGTCCGTGTTGCTGTTATCGTGCCGCATCGGCTGCCATCCCCGTTCTGACCCCTAGAAAGTGACCGTGGCGCCGATCCAATAGCGCTGATCATCCCGGTATTCATTTTCGACAAAAACCACCGGTTCTTTATTGAGCGGGTGTTGGACCACGAAACGCCATTCCACCTCTGTCTGATGCAGACGGTGCCGGAAACCGAGCCGGGCATCCAGCCGCTCGAAGGGGTAGTCGTTGTAATCGCGGGCCAGGTAGTAGGCGGTGGACCAGGACCAGCCGCCGCCGAGGCGCCAGTGCCACAGGGCGCTGGCGCTGTCGCGGGCGGCGAAGCGCTGCTCGGTGCCGTTGTCGGTTTCGGTGTGCACATGGGCGCCGGTGAGGCGCAGCAGGTGCTGGCCGTTGGGCCGCCAGCTCAGCTGCGCCTCGGTGCCGCGGTGCTTCACCTCGCCGTCGTTGGCCGGGTCGAACTCGAACGGGTTGAGCGCGCCGCTGACCAGATCCCAAAGTTCTTCGCGGAAGTAACGGATGTCCAGTTCGAAGCCGCCCAGGGCGCCGGCGAAGAAGCGCCCGTAGTAGCCCAGCTCGCGGGAGCGGATGCGCTCCGGCTTGAGCATGCCGGGGCTCTGCTGGGTGACGAAGAAATAGGCCGGGTCCCAGCCCAGCAGGGCCTGCCGGTTGCCGGCGAACGGCGCGCTCAGGTCGGTGATCGGCAGGTTGATGCGCGCCTGGTCTTCGTAGATGTCCGGGGTGCGCAGCGCGCGGGCGTAGGAGGCGCGCAGGGTGTGGCCGCGCACCACCTGCCAGTTGATGCCGGCGCGGGGGCTGAAGTGCTCGCCATTGATGTCGTCGTGTTCCCAGAAGCCGCCCAGGCTGATGGTGACCGGCGCCACCGGCTTCACCGCCAGGTTGGCGAACAGGCGCCGGCTGACGTTCTCACCGGTGCCGGACAAGAACGCCTGGGATTCGCCCCGGTCGTGGCGCAGGTTGGCGCCGGCCACCAGCCGTGCCCAGTCGGTGACCTGCAGGGTGTCCTGGATTTCCAGGTCGTAGCGGGTTTCCTGGGTGTCCAGCCAGGCGCGGCCGCAGAACGCCTGGGCGCCGCTGGCCTGCAGCGTGGCGTAGCGGTTCTGTATTCCCGGGTCGGCGCCGGCGGCGGCCAGGGTCTGACCGATGTCGCTGTTGTTGGCCAGGTACAGGTCGCGCAGCTCCTGAGAGAAAAACAGGCCGCCGCCGGGCCCCTGGGCGCCGGTGAGCGGGTCGCGGAAGCACAGGTCCAGGTTGTTGTCCTCGTTGGTGTACTGGCCGTAGGCGCTCACCTTGAGCTGGTGGCGCGGGGAAAACTGGCGTTGCCAATCGAGGCCGAAGAAGGCCCGCTCGCCCACCTGATGGGTGTCGTCATAGTAGTCGGCCAGTTCCTGCAGGCCGGATTCCGGCGGCCGATCCAGCCGTGAGCGGCTGCCGCCGGCGTGCACGGTGAGCGTGTCGCGGAGGGACAGCTCGAACACGGTGCGGCTGTTGAGCTTGTCGACGCGCTTGGCGTCGCCGTTTTCCAGCGGCGTGATGCCGGCGTCGTAGCCGTCGTCGCGCTGGCTGCTGACGCTGACGCGGAAGGCGCCGTTGGTGAATTGGTGGCTGGCCCCCAGGCGCGCGTCGCGGATGCCGTTGTTGCCGGCGCGCACGCTGACCCGCTGGCCGACACTGTCGCGGGGGTCGCGGGTGATGATGTTGATCACCCCGGTGAAGGCGTTGGCGCCGTAGGCGGCGGAGGCCGGGCCACGGGTGACTTCGATGCGCTCCACGTCTTCCAGGCTGACCGCCAGATCGTTCCAGCTGACCCGGGCGAAGCCGGGCTGGTAGACGCTGCGCCCGTCGATCAGCACCAGCATGCGGCGGGTGTCGCGGGCCTGGGTACCGTGGTAGGAAACGGTGGGCACGTTGCCGTCGGCCTTGGCCACCGCCATGCCCGGCACCAGACGCAGCACCTCGTGCAGCTCCCGGGCGCCGCTGGCGCGGATCAGTTCCCGGTCGATGACGGTGACGCTGGCGGGCACTTCGGAAATGGGCTGGTCCAGGCGCGCCGGGGTCAGCACCCGGGGCACCTCGCTGTCGGAATCGAACGGCGCGTCCGCCTGGGCGGACAGCGTCAGGCATGGCAGAAACGCCAGTAGTAAGGTCTTGTGCCCCCGCACTTCCATCCCCCAATGCGGCCTTCGACCGCGATTCAGGATACAGGATGAAGGATACAGGGGGTGGCACGGTGCCATCCTTTCATCCTGTATCCTGCATCCTGCATCGCGACCAAAGGTCGCTATTTCTTAACGTGCTTCATCATGCGGCGTTTGCGTTTGATCTGGCGTTCGGTGAGCTGGGTCTTGCGGCCCTCGTAGGGGTTGTCGCCGGACTTCAGCTCCAGCCGGATCGGCGAACCTTCAATTTTTAGCAGCTCCCGGAAGCGGTTCTCCAGGTAGCGCTGGTAGCTGTTCGGTAACGACTCGGTACGGTTGCCGTGGATCACCACCGTGGGCGGGTTCGAGCCCCCCAGATGCGCGTAGCGCAGCTTGGCCCGGAATCGCCCGGCGCGCGGCGGCGGGTGCGAGTGGGTGATGTCCTGCAGCATGCGGGTGAGCGCGTTGCTGCCCAGCTTGATGAAGGCGGAATCCCAGGCGCGCTCGATAAAGCCGAACAGGTCGCCGACGCCGGTGCCGTGCAGCGCGGAAATAAAGTGCACCTTCACCCAGGGGGCGAAATGCAAACGCCGTTCCAGCTCGCGCTTGACCCACTGGCGGTGGTCGGCCTCCAGGCCGTCCCACTTGTTCACCGCGATCACCAGGGCGCGGCCGGTTTCCAGCACATAGCCGAGCAGGTGCAGGTCCTGGTCGGTGATGCCGTCGCGGGCGTCGATCACCACCATCACCACCTGGGCGGCGTCCACCGCCTGCAGCGCCTTGATCACGGAGAATTTTTCGATGGTCTCGTGGACCTTGCCGCGGCGGCGGATGCCCGCGGTGTCGATCAGCACGTAGTTGCGCTCGCCGTCGCCGTTGCGGTCCTGGCGCACGAACGGTACCTCGATGGTGTCGCGGGTGGTACCGGCCTGGTCGAACACCACCACCCGCTCCTCGCCGAGGATGCGGTTGATCAGGGTGGATTTGCCCACATTGGGGCGCCCCAGCACCGCCACGCGCACGGTGTCCGGGTCGGCGGGCTCGCCGTCGTCCTCGTCCGCTTCGGGAAATGCCTTGAGCACCTCGGTGATCATCCCGCGCACGCCGCGCCCGTGGGCGGCGGCGATCGGGAACAGCTCGCTGAGGCCCAGGCCGTAGAAGTCCGCCAGGGCGGTGTCCGGGTCCAGGCCGTCGGTTTTGTTGACCGCCAGGTAGACCGGCTTGGGCAGCTTGCGCAGCTCCGAGGCCACCTGCTCGTCGGCGGCGGTGAGGCCGGCGCGGCCGTCCACCAGGAACAGCACCACGTCCGCTTCGCCCACCGCCTGCAGGGCCTGGTCGGTCATCGGCCGGTCGATGCCCTCTTCGCTTTCGCCGATGCCGCCGGTGTCGACCACCGTATAGGGGCGGTCGCCCAGGCGGCCGTCGCCGTACTGGCGGTCCCGGGTGAGGCCGGGGAAATCCGCCACGATGGCGTCACGGGTGCGGGTAAGGCGGTTGAACAGCGTGGATTTGCCCACATTGGGGCGGCCCACCAGGGCGATCACGGGTTTCATTGGGGCTCGGTCGGAGTGGCTAAGACGATTCAGGGGGAGGATACAGGCGTGGGGGGCTTCTAGCTACAAGCGGCAAGCCCCAAGCTGCAAGCAGGCCGTGCTGGCGCAGGGGCCGTGCCAGCCAGCGGCACGGCCTGCTTGCAGCTTGGGGCTTGAGGCTTGCGGCTACTCTTCTGCTTCGATTCTGTAGGCGGCGAGCTTGCCGTCGGCGCTGAGCGCGTAGAGCACGTCGTCGACCACCACCGGCGTGGACGAGAAGCCGTCGCGGTCGTGGCGGTAACGGGCCACCAGCTCGCCGGTGTCGGCGTCCATCCAGTGCAGGTAGCCTTCGAAGTCGCCCACCACCACCAGGCCGTCCTGGACGGCGGTGCCGGTGAGGCGGCGGCCGTAGAGCTTGTCCTGCTGCCACAGGAAGCTGCCGCTGCGCTGCTCGGCGGCGCGCACCAGGCCCTCGTCGTCGGCCACGAACAGGGTGCCCAGGTAGGAGCTGATGGTCTGGTGGCTGGACAGGTCCTTGCTCCAGTAGGGGCGGCCGTTTTCCCAGTCGAGCACCGACAGCTGGCCCTGGAAGGTGGCGGTGAAGACGCCACCGTTTTCCACCAGCATGTTGGCGTTCACGTCCACCAGGCGGTCCAGTTCGGAGCGGCCGGAGGGTTCCGCCACGCGGCGCTCCCACAGGGGCGCGCCGGTGTCCGCTTCGATGGCGGCCACCTTGCCGCTGGCGAAGCCGGCGTAGACCCGGCCGTTGACGATCACCGGCTGGGCGCCGCCGAGCAGGGTCAGGTTGGGCACCGTGGTTTCGTAGTCCCAGAGTTGCTCGCCGCTGCCGCCGTCCAGGCCCAGCACATGGCCGTCGATGGTCTGAGCCACCACCAGGCCGCCGTTGCTGGTGGGCGCGGCCAGCACTTCACTGCTCACTTCGGTGCGCCACAGCGGCTCGCCGTCGTCGCTGTCCAGGGCCACCACGTCGCCTTCGCGGGTGCCGTAGAGCACCTGGCCGTAGCCGGCGTAGAGGCCGCCGGAGATGCGGTCCTCGGTTTTGCTGCGCCACTGGCGTTTGCCGTTTTCCCGGTCGAAGGCATAGACGCGGCCGTGGATGTCGGCGGCGAACACCTGCTGGTTGGTCACCGCCGGGGTCAGCGTCATGGCGGTTTCGTCGACGCCGTCACCGGCGCCGGAGCGCCACAGACGGTCCACGTCGTAGCGGGCTTCAAACTCCGGCAGCGGGTTGGGTTCGATGGCGTTGGGGTTGCTGCTGCAACCGGCCAGCGCCACCAGACCGAGCAAAAACGGGACCGTACAGGCTTTCAACATAGGGTTCACTATAGGGACTTCATGTCGTCGAGTTTCATTTGCACGCGGTCCTTGGCGGCGCCGTTATCCAGTGCCTCCAACGCGCCGGTGTAGGCGTCGCGGGCCGCGTCCCATTTTTCCCGGGCGCCGGCGATGTCCCCTTTCAACTCCAACGCCTGGGCTTGCCAGGCTTCCGGGAAGGTGCGCGAAATCTGCTTTTCCGCGGCGTCCAGATCCCCCTGTTCGATCTGCACCCGCGCCAGGCGTACCCGGGCGGTGTATTCCAGCTCCTTGCTGGCGGCGTCGTCGGCCACCGCCTTGAGCTGCTCGGCGGCGCCGTTGAGGTTGCCCTCGTCGGCGGCCAGCTTGGCCAGCGCCAGGCGGGCGTAATCCGCGTAGGCGGTGGACTCGAAGTCCTCCAGCAGGGTGTCGGCGGCGCTGCGCACCTGGCCGGCGTCACCGCCCTGGCCCAGGCCGGCTACCAGGGATTCGTACACTTTGGACGCTTCCGCCGCTTGCCCGCTGCTGTGCTCTTGCCACTGGCGCCAGCCGATCATGGAGCCGATCGCCAGCACGATCACCACGATGGTGGCGGTGCCGTTCTTCTGCCACCATTCCTTGAGGCGTTCCGCCTGTTCTTCTTCGTCCCGGATGTAATCTGCCACCCCAATGTCTCCTTATTCGCTTTTTGGCGCGAGGCGCGCGGCCAGCCATTGGGCGACCTCGTCCTCGGACAGTTGCTGTTGTTCGCTTTGATCACGCAGCGGTTTCACCGCCACCTGTTTGGCGGCCACTTCGTCTTCCCCCAGGATCAGGGCGAAGCGGGCGCCGCTGCGGTCGGCTTTTTTCATCTGGCTTTTGAAGCCGCCGCCGCCGCAATGACACTGAATGCCGACACCGGGTAAGGCGTCGCGCAGTGTTTCGGCCAGTACCAGCGCCTGGGTCTGCACGTCGCCCATGGCGGTAATATAGATCGCCACCGGCGCCGGCAGTTCCGGACGCTTTTGCTCGAGCAGCAATACCAGCCGCTCCAGGCCCATGCCGAAGCCCACCGCCGGGGTCGGCTTGCCGCCCAGTTGCTGCACCAGGCCGTCGTAGCGGCCGCCGGCGCAGACCGTGCCCTGGGCACCGAGGGCGGTGGTGGTCCACTCAAACACGGTTCGGCCGTAGTAATCCAGCCCGCGTACCAGGTTGGGGTTGATCACGTAGGGCACGCCGGCGGCGTCCAGCAGCGCGCGCAGCCCGTCGAAGTGGGCGCGCGCCTCGTCGCCCAGATGGTCGGCCAGGCGCGGGGCGTTTTCCAGCACCTCGCGGGTGCCCGGGTCCTTGCTGTCGAGCACGCGCAGCGGGTTACGTTCCAGGCGGTTTTGTGAATCCTCGTCGAGCCGGTCGCGGTGCTCGCGCAGGAACGCCACCAGCGCCTCGCGGTAGCGGGCGCGGTCGTCGTTGTCGCCGAGGGTGTTGAGCTCCAGGGTGACCTGGTCGCTCAGGCCCAGCTCTCGCCACAGCCGGGCGGTGAGCAGGATCACTTCCGCGTCGATGTCCGGGGTGGCGATGCCGAAGGTTTCCACGCCGATCTGATGGAACTGGCGACTGCGGCCGGCCTGGGGGCGCTCGTAGCGGAACATGGGGCCGGTGTACCAGAGCCGCTGGGTCTGGTTATAGAGCAGCCCGTGCTGCTCGGCGGCGCGCACGCAGCCGGCGGTGCCTTCCGGGCGCAGCGTCAGGCTGTCGTCGTTGCGGTCGGCGAAGGTGTACATCTCTTTTTCGACGATGTCGGTCACCTCGCCGATGCCGCGCGCGAACAATTCAGTGCGCTCGACGATGGGAAGACGAATCTCCTGGTAGCCGTAGGCCGCCAGCACCGCCCGGGCGCGCTGCTCCAGCCACTGCCACAGGGGCGTCTGCTCGGGCAGAACGTCGTTCATGCCACGAATCGACGTGATCTTGTTGCTCACCGGTTCTCCTTATTTAACGTCTTGCGGGGCGTTATTCGCTTCGCAGGATCACGCCTTTCTCTTCGTCCTCGCGCTGCCGGGCCACCTTGGCGCGCACCATGCGCTCCAGTTCGTCGACCAGGTTCTCGGACTTGATGTGGTGGCTCTTCTGGCCGTCCGCGTAGGACAGGTTATTGGGCGTGCCGCCGGTGAGGCCGACATCGACTTCGCGGGCTTCGCCGGGGCCGTTGACCAGGCAGCCGATCACCGCCAGGTCGACGGATTCGTTGATGTCCTCGAGACGCGCTTCCAGCTCGTTGACGGTCTTGATCACGTCGAAGTTCTGCCGGGAGCAGCTCGGGCAGGCGATGATGTTCACGCCTTTCTTGCGCAGGTTCAGGCTTTTCAGAATGTCGAACCCGACGCGGATTTCCTCCACCGGGTCGGCGGCCAGGGACACCCGGATGGTGTCGCCGATGCCTTCCATCAGCAGCCCGCCCAGGGCCACCGAGGATTTCACCGTGCCGGAGCGGAAGGTGCCGGCCTCGGTGACGCCCAGGTGCAGGGGCTGCTCGATCTGGCTGGCCAGCTTGCGGTAGGCCTGCAGGGTCATGAAGACGTTGGAGGCTTTGACGCTGACCTTGAAGTCCTGGAAATCGTAGCGGTCCAGGATCTCGGCGTGGCGCAGGGCGGATTCCACCAGCGCGTCGCTGGTCGGTTCGCCGTACTTGCGCTGCAGCTCTTTTTCCAGGGAGCCGGCGTTGACGCCGATGCGGATCGGCACGCCGTGGTCGCGGGCGGATTCGATCACCGCGCGCACCCGGTCCTCGCGGCCGATGTTGCCCGGGTTGATGCGCAGGCAGTCGGCGCCTTCATCGGCCACTTTCAGGGCGATCTTGTAGTCGTAGTGGATGTCCGCCACCAGCGGCAGGCTCACCTGCTTGCGGATTTTGCCGAAAGCCTCGGCGGCATCCATGGTGGGCACCGAAACGCGCACGATGTCCGCGCCCACGCCTTCCAGAGCCCGGATCTGAGCGACGGTGGCGTCCACATCGCAGGTGTCGGTGTTGGTCATGCTCTGCACGGAGATCGGCGCATCGCCGCCCACCGGCACGGAGCCGACGTGAATCTGACGGGATTTACGGCGCTTGATGGTGACTTCCGGTTCCATGCTAACTCCTGAAACGACTAGGGCAGCGTGACGCGGACCACGTCACCGGAGCGTTGGCTGGGCAGGCTGACCGCGGAGCCGTTGATGCGTACCGCGCTCACTGCCGCCGCGTCGCCCAGGGTAACGCGGAACGGCGCCTCGCCGTCCAGATTGACGCTGCCGCCGGCGTTTTGCTGGCCCTGGGTGAGCGTGGCGCCGGTGGCGTCCACCACTTTGATCCAGCAAACGCGGGAAAATTCCAGGGCCAGGCTGTCGATGCCGTCTTCGCCGGGGGCGGCGGCCAGCTCGGTCTGCGAGGCCTGGCTTTGCGGTGTTTGTTCCGCCAGCTCCGGGCGGGACGCGGGTTCACCACCGGAGGAGCCGTCGTTGGACTGTTCGGAGGGCGGCTCGCCGCCCTGGTCGCTGTCGCCGCCGCTTTCCGGCAGCGGCTGCAGACTGTCGTCCACCGGGTCGGTGGGTTCGATGGTTTCCGGCATGGCCGGCTCCGGCGCCTGGGGCGGCGCCGGGCTGTCGAAGGTTTCCTCGCCGCCACGGCCGCCGTCGTCCACGGACGGTTCCGGCGCGCTCATGTCGCCGCGGGGCCACAGCCACCAGCCCACGGCCACCAGCAGCACCACCACCAGCACCGCCAGGGCCGGCAGGCGCCATTCGCGGTTGCTGGGCGCTTCGTCCAGGGCGGCCTGCTCGCGCTCGCGCTCATCCTGGCGCATTTCGTCCACGCGCTGCTGGAATTGCCGGGCCAGCTCCTCCGCCGGCAGGCCCAGAAAACGGGCGTAGTTACGCAGATAGCCCTTGATGAAGGGGGCTTCGGGCAGGCGCTCGTAATCGTCTTGTTCCAGGGCCCGCATATAGGAAGTGGACAGCCGCAGATGCTTGCAGGCTTCCTCCTGGCTGAGACCCTTCTCTTCCCGGGCCCGGCGCAGTCTCTCGCCGGGTAATACGGTCTCGTTGGCCCTCATTGACGTCCCTCCTGCGCGCTCCGCCATTCCTGCCAGAGCTTGTGCTCCCGGGTACCGGGGTAGAGATTCTGCAAGGCCAGCTCATAGCTGGACTGCTGATCCTGTAAGCCGAGGGCGGCGGCCAGTTGAATGCCGGTCCACAGCCCTTCGGCGCTCTGCCGGCCGATGCGGCGCTCGTACTGTTTGTAGTAATCCCAGCCCATCTGATGGCGGCCTTCCTCATGATAGAGCTTGGCCAGTTGCAGGGTGGCGTGGGTGGAGCGGCCGTTGAGGCGCAGAGCACGGATGAACGCGTCCTTGGCATCGCCGGGCCGGTCCAGCGCCGCGTAGCTTTGCCCCATGTTGCTGAAGGCGCTGGCGCGGCCTTCATAGTTGGGGTCGTTGGCGGCGCGCTTGAATTTCTCCAGGGCCTCTTCGTAGCGCCGCTGGGTGTACAGCAAGGTGCCGTAATTGTTCAGTGCCGGGGCGTAGTCGCGGTCGGCGGACAGCGCCTTGCGGTAGTGGTATTCCTCTTTCTCCGCGTCGCGCTCGTAGTTGTACAGCAGCGCCATGGCGTTGTGGGCGGCGGCGCTGTCGTCGTCGATGGACAGCGCCCGGGAGAAATGCCGGCGGGCTTCGGACGGGTCGCCCATCTGCAGATACTGCAAACCGGCGGCGACCCGGGTGCGCACCGCTTCCTTGGGGTCGGCGGCGGGTCCGCCGCCGGTGGTCGTGGTGGTGCAGCCGGCCACCGCGACGGTGGCCACCAGAATCAGAACGAGCTGTCGAAGCATTGGGTTCATTGCACGGATGCTGTTTTGCTGTCGGGCTGTTCCGAGCGATGGAAAATGGATTCCTTCCATCGTTCGCTGCGACGGGTACGGTCTTTCACTTCGCCCACCAACTGGCCGCAGGCGGCGTCGATATCGTCGCCGCGGGTGGTGCGCACGGTGGTCATGACACCATTGTCATTCAGGAATTTGTGGAATGCCAGAATGTCGCTTTTGCGCGAGCGTTCATAGCCCGCGTGGGGAAACGGGTTGAACGGAATCAGGTTCACCTTGACCGGAATGCCGCGCAGCAGCTTGACCAGCTGGCGGGCGTGCTCCGGTTTGTCGTTCACATCGCGCAGCATCACGTATTCCATGGTGATGGTGTTGTGGCGATGGGTGATGTTGTCGCTGTAACGCTTGCACGCCGCCATCAGCTCCTTGAGCGGATATTTGCGGTTGAGCGGCACCAGTTCGTTGCGCAGCTCGTCGTTGGGGGCGTGCAGACTCACCGCCAGGGACACGTCCAGGTCGGCGCTGAGTTGATCAATCTTGGAGATCACCCCGGAGGTGGACAGCGTGATGCGACGCTTGCTGATGCCGTAGCCCAGGTCGTCACGCATCAGGCGCATGGCGGCCAGCACCGGCTTATAGTTCAGCAGCGGCTCGCCCATGCCCATCATCACCACATTGGTGATCGGGTGCTCGCCCAGGTTCTTGCGCGGGCCGAACGAACGGCTCGCCTGCCACACCTGGCCGATGATTTCCGAGCTGGTGAGATCGCGCTGGAAGCCTTGCTTGCCGGTGGAGCAGAAACTGCAGTCCACGGCGCAACCCACCTGGGAAGAGACACACAGGGTGCCGCGGCGACCGTCGGGAATAAAGACGGTCTCCACGGCGCCGCCGTTGTCGGCCTCGAACACCCATTTACGGGTGCCGTCCCGGGAGATGCCCTCGTGGAGCACCTCCGGGCCGCGAATTTCCGCCACGCGGACGAGTTTTTCACGCAGGGCCTTGCCCACGTCGGTCATCTGCTCGAACGAATCCACCTGATGGTGGTGGATCCACTTCATCACCTGCTGGGCGCGGAATTTCTTCTCGCCCATGTCCAGGAAGAAGGCTTCCATCTCGGGATAGGTGAGACCGAGCAGATTTACCTTGTCGGGGGCACTCATTGCTTCGCTCCTTGCAGCCCTTAGCGGGTGCGCGGGCAGACTTCCTCGTCGGCGAAGAAGTAGTCCACTTCACGGGCGGCGGATTCGGTGGAATCAGAACCATGGACAGCGTTTTCGTCGATGGTTTCCGCGAAATCGGCACGGATGGTGCCGGCTTCGGCGTCCTTCGGGTTGGTGGCACCCATCAGATCACGGTTTTTCTTGACCGCGTCCTCGCCTTCCAGCACCTGTACTACCACGGGACCGCTGGTCATGAAACCGACCAGGTCGCCGAAGAAGGGACGCTCTTTGTGCTCGGCGTAGAAGCCTTCGGCCTGCTCTTTGCTCAGGTGCAGCATCTTCATGGCCACCACGTTCAGGCCGGCCTTTTCGAAACGGCCAACGATCTCGCCGATCGCGTTCTTGCCCACGGCATCAGGCTTGATAATAGAGAGGGTACGCTCAACAGCCATCTGTCTGATCACTCCAGTTGGGGGTTCCTGAAACCGGCGGATTATACGCACGAAGGGCGAAATATGATACCGTTGCCGGCCCTATCGGCCTCCCACCATATACCGTATAATACCTGAGTAATTTACTCTGGTATTCCGCTAATTATGAGCACGCAAGCCGAACTCGACAAAGTGATCAGCTCCGAGTACGAGGCGGGTTTCACCACCCTGGTGGAGTCCGACACCTTGCCTCCGGGCCTGAACGAGGACGTGATCCGCGTCATTTCCGCCAAGAAAGGCGAACCGGAATGGCTGCTGGAGTGGCGTCTGGACGCCTATCGCAACTGGCTGGAGATGGCCGAGCCCAACTGGGCCCACGTCACCTACCCGCCGGTGGACCTGAACGCCATCTCCTATTACTCCGCGCCCAAGAGCATGGAGGACCGGCCCCAGAGCCTGGACGAGGTGGACCCGGAACTGCTGGACACCTACAAGAAGCTGGGTATCCCGCTGCACGAGCAGGAAATGCTCGCCGGGGTGGCCGTGGACGCGGTGTTCGACTCGGTCTCCGTGGGCACCACCTTCAAGGCCAAGCTGGCGGAGGCGGGCGTGATCTTCTGCTCGATCTCCGAGGCGGTGCACGAGCACCCGGAGCTGGTCAAGAAGTACCTGGGCTCCGTGGTGCCCAAGGGCGACAACTTCTTCGCCGGCCTCAACTCGGCGGTATTCACCGACGGTTCCTTTGTTTACATCCCCAAGGGCGTACGCTGCCCCATGGAGCTGTCCACCTACTTCCGCATCAACGAGGCCAACACCGGCCAGTTCGAGCGCACCCTGATCGTCGCCGACGAAGGCAGCTACGTGAGCTACCTGGAAGGCTGCACCGCGCCGCAGCGCGATGAAAACCAGCTGCACGCGGCGGTGGTGGAGCTGGTGGCCCTGCCCGGCGCCGAGATCAAGTATTCCACGGTGCAGAACTGGTACCCCGGCGACAAGGACGGCAAGGGCGGCATCTACAACTTCGTGACCAAGCGCGGCGTCGCCCACGACAACGCCAAGATCAGCTGGACCCAGGTGGAAACCGGCTCGGCGATCACCTGGAAGTACCCGTCCGTGGTGCTGCGCGGCGACAACTCCGTGGGCGAGTTCTACTCGGTGGCGCTGACCCGCCACGCCCAGCAGGCGGACACCGGCACCAAGATGATCCACCTGGGCAAGAACACCCGCAGCACCATCGTCTCCAAGGGCATCTCGGCGGGCAAAAGCTCCAACGCCTACCGGGGCCTGGTGCGCATGGGGCCGCGCGCGGAAAACGCCCGCAACTTCACCCAGTGCGACTCACTGCTGCTGGGCGACACCTGCGGCGCGCACACCTTTCCGTACATCGAGTCCAAGCACCCCAGCGCCACCATCGAGCACGAGGCCACCACCTCCAAGGTGAGTGACGACCAGTTGTTCCTGTGCCGGCAGCGCGGCATCGACCCGGAAAAGGCGATCTCCATGATCGTGAACGGCTTCTGCAAGGAAGTGTTCAAGGAACTGCCCATGGAGTTCGCGGTGGAAGCCGGGAAGTTGCTGGAAGTTAGCCTGGAAGGGGCAGTGGGCTAGTTAATAGTGAACAGTTGATAGTTGATAGTGGACAGTTGACAGCGAAAGGCGGGCTCGGGCTTTGCCCATCGCGACAAGACGCAGTGAGAAACATCTCAGACAGTTAATAGACAGGCGTTATTTACATGCTGGAAATTCGTGATCTGCACGCCGCCGTAGCCGGCGAACCCATTCTCAAGGGCCTGAACCTGACCGTGAACGCCGGTGAGGTGCACGCCATCATGGGCCCCAACGGCTCCGGCAAATCGACGCTGGCCAATGTGCTGGCCGGCAAGGACAACTACGAGATCACCGGCGGCGACGCCCTGTTCGAGGGCAAGAGCCTGGCCGATCTGGAGCCCGAGGAGCGCGCCCAGCTGGGGCTGTTCCTGGCGTTCCAGTACCCGGTGGAGATCCCCGGTGTGTCCAACATGGAATTCCTCAAGGCGGCACTGGAAGCCACCCGCAAGGCCCAGGGCAAGGAAGAGTGGGATTCGGTGACCCTGCTGCGCAAGGCCCGCGAAACCTGCAAGCAGGTGGACCTGGACCCGCAATTCCTTAAGCGCGGCGTCAACGAAGGTTTTTCCGGCGGCGAGAAAAAGCGCAATGAAATCATGCAGATGCTGCTGATGGAGCCGAAGCTGGCGCTGCTCGACGAGACCGACTCCGGCCTGGACATCGACGCCCTGCAAACCGTGGCCCGGGGGGTCAACTCCCTGCGCAGCCCGGAGCGCGGCATCGTGCTGGTGACCCACTACCAGCGCCTGCTGGACTACATCGTGCCGGACTTCGTGCACGTGCTTTCCAACGGCCAGATCATCAAGTCCGGCGGCAAGGAGCTGGCCCACGAGCTGGAAGAACACGGCTACGGCTGGCTCACCGGCGACCGGAACGACGGTAAGGACCAAAGCGCATGAGTGCATTGCTTTCCCCGGAGGACCTCAAACGCCAGGCGCTGGCGAATGTCCAGCACGTGGTGGAGAGCGCGGAAGACGCCGCAAGCACGGCCAACCCGGCGTTGACCGCGCTGCGCGATAGCAGCCTGGCGGCGCTGAAGGCGGCGGTGTTCCCCGGCCGCAAGACCGAGCAGTGGAAATACACCTCGCTGCAGCCGCTGGCCGACGGCCATCTCAACCAGCGCGCCGCGGCCGCCGCCACCCCGGCGGATCTGCCCAAGCTGGGCGACTACCGCCTGGTGCTGGTCAACGGCCGGCTGGATGAAAGCACCAGCGCCCTGCCCGACGGCGTCACCCTGAAGCGGGAAGCGTCCCGGCTGGAGGGCCTGACCACGCCGTTCGCGCTCTACAACGGCGCCGCGCTGGACGACGCCATCACCCTGGAAGTGGCCGCCAACACCGACGTGGCCGGCACCGTGCAGGTGATCCATTACGCCGACGGCGACCAGCCGGCGCACTGCAACACGCGCCTGGAAGTGATGCTCGGCACCGGCAGCCGCATGACGCTGATCGAGCAGTACCTGGGCCGTGGCCCGGTGCTCACCAACGCGGTGACCGCCATCGAGACCCGCGACAACGCCCACCTCAGCCATTACCGGCTGCAGAGCGAGGCCCGCGACAGCCTGCACATCGGCACCCTGCTGCTGCGCCAGAGCGGCGTCAGCCGCATCGACAGCTACCAGCTGATGGCCGGCAACCGGCTGCGCCGCAACGACGTGCGCGCCTTTATCGACAAGAGCGGCGCCGAACTGAACATGAGCGGCATTTTCGTGGCCCGCGACCGCACCCACATCGACAACCAGCTGTGTGTCGAGCACCGGGTGCCGGACTGCACCTCCAACCAGGTGTACCGGGGTCTGGCCGGCGAGAAAGGCAAGGCGGTCCTCAACGGCCGCATCCATATCCACCCCGGTGCCAGCGGCACCCTGGCGGAGCTGAGCAACAAGAACCTGCTGCTCAACCCGGGCGCCGAGATCGACACCAAGCCGGAGCTGGAAATCTACAACGACGACGTGAAGTGCGCCCACGGCGCCACCGTCGGCCAGCTGGACGCCGGCCAGCAGTTCTACCTGCAGGCGCGCGGCGTGCCGCTGGCGGAAGCCAAGCGCATGCTCAGCCTGGGCTTCGTCAACGAGCTGGTGATGGGCCTGCCCGACCAGACCGTGGCCGACTGGGCCCAGCCCTGGCTGGCCGGCGAGCTGGGCCAGAGCCGGAGCGCCGACGAGGAGGCCGCATGAGCCTGGACGTGAACGCGCTGCGCGCGCAGTTCCCGGTGCTGCACCAGGAGGTCAACGGCAAGCCGCTGGTGTACCTGGACAACGCCGCCACCACCCAGAAACCGCAGGTGGTGATCGATGCGGTGAGTGAGTACTACCGCACCGTGAACAGCAACGTGCACCGGGCGGCGCACTATCTCAGCGACCACGCCACGGCCGGCTTCGAGGCGGCCCGCGCCGACCTGGCGGCGTTCATCAATGCCGCCCGCGAGGAAGTGATCCTCACCAAGGGCACCACCGAAGGCATCAACCTGGTGGCCCAGTGCCTGGGCCGCGAACGGCTCAAGGCCGGCGACGAGATTCTGATCACCGCGTTGGAGCACCACGCCAATATCGTGCCCTGGCAGCAGGTGTGCGAGCGCACCGGCGCCATTCTTCAGGTGACGCCGCTGCGCGAGGACGGCAGCGTCGACACCGACGCCTTCCACCAGCTGCTCAGCGAGCGCACCCGCATCGTGGCGCTGTCCCAGGTGTCCAACAGCCTGGGCTCGGTGACCCCGGTGGCGGAACTGGTCAAGGCGGCCCGCGAAGCCGGCGCCTGGACCCTGGTGGACGGCGCCCAGGCGGTGGGCCACTACCCGGTGGACGTGCAGCAGATCGGCTGCGATTTCTACGCGTTTTCCGGGCACAAGATGTTCGGCCCCACCGGCGTGGGCGTGCTGTTCGGCCGCCGCGAGCTGCTCGACGCGATGCCGCCCTACCAGACCGGCGGCGAGATGATCGAGACGGTGAGCTTCGAAAAGAGCACCTGGAACCAGTTGCCCTACAAATTCGAGCCGGGCACGCCCAATATCGCCGGCGTGATCGGCCTGGGCGCCGCCACCCGCTGGCTGCAGCAGCAGGACCGCACCGCCCTGGCCACCCACGAAGACGCGCTGCTGGCCTCCGCCAGCGAGCAGGCGCGGGCCTTCGACGGCTTGAAAATCATCGGCGACGCCGCCACCAAGGTGGGTGTTCTTTCCTTCTTGCTGGACGGCGCCCACCCGGCCGATGTCGGCACCTTGCTGGACCAGCAGGGTGTGGCGGTGCGTACCGGCCATCATTGCTGCATGCCGCTGATGGACCGGCTCGGCATCCCCGGCACCACGCGGGCGTCGTTCTCGATTTATAATACCCTGGAAGAGGTGGACCAGCTGTTCCAGGCACTGCACAAGGTCCGCTCCTTTTTATAGGGGCGTTATTCAGAACTCTCCGGAGGCGATCACTATGACGGTACAGACATTCGTACCCGGCCAGGTCGAGATCAAGATGACCGAGGCCGCCCGCAAGCAGGCACGGCGCGAACTCGAGCGCGCGGCGGCCGGCGGCATTCGTCTCGACCTGGATGAATCCGGCTGCTCCGGCTACATGTACGAGCTGGAGTTCGTCGACCAGCCGGTGGCCGGCGACAAACACTTCGACGTGGAAGGCGTGCCGCTGTACGTGCCGGAGAAATGGCTGGCGATGCTCAACGGCCTGGAAATCGACTACGTGAAGGAAGGCGTCAACAGCCTGTTCAAGTTCCGCAACCCCAACGCCACCGGCGAGTGCGGCTGCGGCGAGAGCTTCACCGTCGAAGACATGGACGAGGTCTGATTTGGCCAACGCATCCACTGAACAGCGCACCGTGGTGGTGAGCCGCGACGTGCCGGCGCGCCTGGTGCCGGACGGCACGCGCATCACCATCCACAAGAACAGCTTCGTGAACCTGCGCCAGGCGCTCGGCGGCACCTACACGGTGACGTTGAACGGCAATATGGCGCGCATCGACGGCACCGACGCCGACGCCATCGGCCAGGCGCCGCTGGAGCTGGACTTCGATCCGCCGGAGGCGGACGGCAGCGTGCGCGAGGCGGACCTGAACACCGCGCTGGGCACCATTTTCGACCCGGAAATCCCGGTGAACATTCTCGACCTCGGTCTGGTATACGGCTGCGACGTGATCCGCCGCGAGGACAAAAACGTGGTGCAGGTGCGCATGACCCTGACCGCGCCCAACTGCGGCATGGGCCCGGTGCTGGTCGGCGACGTGGAAGACCGGCTCGCCAAGGTACCCAACGTGGATGAGGTGGAAGTGGCGCTGCTGTTCGACCCGCCCTGGAGCCGCGACATGATGACCGAGGAAGCCCAACTCGAATTGGGATTGTTTTAATGAGTGAATTCGATATCCGCCAGATCAAACTGGGCGAGGACGTGACCGCAGAGGCGATTCACGAGGACCTGGAATTTCTGGACGACTGGGAAGAGCGCTACCGCTACATCATCGACCTGGGCAAGCAGTTGCCGGCGATGCCCGAGGACCTGCGCACCGAAGAGCGCTTCGTGCGCGGCTGCCAGAGTCAGGTGTGGCTGCTCACCGACTACGATGAAGATCAGGACCGGCTGTACCTGGCGGTGGAATCCGACGCGGTGATCGTGCGCGGCCTGGCGGCGATCATCCTGGCGGCGCTCAACCGCAAGACCCCGTCGGAAGTGGCCGCCTACGACATGGACGACTTCTTCCAGCAGCTCGACCTGCTGCGCCATCTGAGCCCCACCCGCGGCAACGGCCTGCTGGCCATGGTCGGGCGCATCAAGCAGGAGGCCGCCGCCCTGGCGGCCTGACTAGACCGCCGACAGCGACGCCTTGCGCTGCGCCGGCACCAGACGCACCACGAAACGGCGCTGCCCGTCCCCGGAGGCGTCTTCCATCAGCTCCGCGGTTTCCCCGAAATACCCGGCCACGCCGTGCACCGCGCCGAGCGCCAGCGCGCTCATGTCCCGGTGTGACCGGTAGCCGATCTCCAGCACGCCGGGGGCCAGCTCCCGCACCTCGATGCGCGGCGGCCGGGCTTCCGGGTCTTTCAGACGCACCACCTTCTGATGCACCTGTTCTTCCACGTTGAGCAGGAAATCCCGGGCGTTCCAGTGGCGCGGGATCAGCGCCCGGTACATATTGATCAGCGGCGGGATCACCCATTTGCCGAACGCTTCGAGCAGGTCGTCGCGGTGCAGCGCGGTCTCGTCCTCCAGGGCCGCCACCAGGGCGTCCATGTCACCGTCCGGATAGAGCCGCACCGGCACGTAGACCTGGTCTTCCAGTCCGGCGGCGGCCTGGGCGTTGTCCCAGCAATCCGGACCGAACCGTTCCACGGCGAATTGCCGCAGGTGATAAAGAATCACCCCATGCATGCGTTGCTCCTCTCGTCTTCACGTAGACAAAGCAAGGGGCGGGCCAGCCCCCGGGTGGGACGGAGCGCCCCGGCGCCCCGACAGGCGGGCGTTTCAGGCGCGGCTGCGGGCCGCGTCACGGAGCCGGGTGACGGCCTCCGTCACATTCTGCCCGGCCCGGTCCACCTCGTCCTCGCCGGTGAACCGGCCCAGGGACAGCCGGATCGCGCCATGGGCCAGGTCGTCGGCCAGCCCCATGGCCTTGAGCACATAGGACGGCTCCAGGGAGGCGGAGGTGCAGGCGGAACCGGTGGAGACGGCCACCTCGGTGAGCGCGGTGAGCAGCATCTCGCCGTCCACGCCCTCGAACGCCACGTTCAGGTGGCCGGCCAGGCGCGGCGCGTCGCGCCCGTTGAGATGCACGCCGGGCAGCGTCGCGATCTGGTCCCAGAGCCGGTCACGCAGCCCCGCCAGGCGCGTCTGCTCGGCGTCGCGCTCGGCCACGGCCAGCGCCAGGGCTTCGCCCATGCCGACGATCTGATGGGTGGCCAGGGTGCCGGAGCGCATGTTGCGCTCGTGGCCGCCGCCGTGGATCTGCGCGCTGAGGCGCACGTCCGGGTGCCGGCGCACGTACAGCGCGCCCATGCCCTTGGGGCCGTAGAACTTGTGCGCGCTCAGCGACAGCATGTCCACCGGCGTGGCGCGCACATCCAGGGGCAGCTTGCCGGCGGTCTGGGCGGCGTCGCTGTGGAACAGCACACCGGCCTCGCGGCAAATCGCGCCGATGGCGTCGATGTCGTTGATCACCCCGGTTTCGTTGTTGGCGTGCATGATCGACACCAGCACGGTGTCCTCGCGCAGGGCGTCCGCCACCGCCCGGGGGTCGATGCGACCGTCCGCGCCCGGCGCCAGGTAGGTGACCGGCACACCGGAACGCTCCAGCCAGCCGCAGGGGTCGAGCACCGCCTTGTGTTCGCTGGCGGCGGTGATCACATGGCCGCCGCCGCGCTGCTCCACCACGCCCTTGATGGCCAGGTTGTCGGCCTCGGTGGCGCCGCTGGTCCAGACGATTTCACGGGGGTCCGCGTTGAGCGCGTCCGCCACCTGGCGGCGGGCGTTCTCCACCGCCTCTTCCGCCAGCCAGCCGTACAGATGGCTGCGTGATGCCGGATTGGCGAAGGTGCCCTCCGGGCCCAGGTGGCGCATCATCACCTCCACCACCCGGGGGTCCACCGGGGTGGTGGCGGCGTAATCCAGATAAACCGCTTGCGACATGGTCGGTGACTGCTTCTCGAAAGGTAGGTTAAAGCGTGCTGATCGGTACCCGGTTCTGGTACGCGCTCTGGTGCGCGTCCTGACGCTGGGCCACCGCTTTCACCTCATGGCGGGCGACCAGCTCGCCCAGGCTGATGCCGGACAGGAAGTCCTGGATCTGATCGGACAGATCGCACCATAGATGGTGGGTCAGGCAGGTGTGGCCTTCCTGGCAATCGCCCTGGCCGCCGCAGCGGGTGGCGTCCACGGATTCGTCCACCGCCTCGATCACCGCCGCCACGTCAATCTGGCCGCCCGGCCGGCTGAGACGGTAGCCGCCGCCCGGACCGCGCACGCTGGTCACCAGCTGCCGACGGCGCAGCTTGGCGAACAACTGCTCCAGATACGAAATGGAAATGCCCTGGCGCTCGGAAATGTCCGCCAGGGATACCGGACCGGTATCCGCGTGGAGAGCCAGATCCAGCATGGCGGTGACCGCGTAGCGGCCTTTGGTGGTCAGACGCATACCCACACCCTTGGTACGTGAATATTCGGTTAGCGTATTAAAAACCGACTAAATCGGTCAAGTATTATCTCACAATAATTGATAATTATTCTCATGTAAATGCCGCCCGGCCCACCGCCCGGGGTCCCGGCTGCACAATAATTCGTCGGCCGGACCGGCCGCGCCGGGGAAACGGGCTCTGCATTCTTGACAGCGCCGGGGCGCTCGCGGACAATTCGCGGCCTTGAAGGAACCCCGGGTTCCAGAGTTCGATGGCAAGGTAGCTCAGCTGGTTAGAGCACAGCACTCATAATGCTGGGGTCGGCGGTTCAAGTCCGCCCCTTGCTACCATCTTCAAAGAAGGCCGCCCAAACGGGCGGCCTTTTTTGTGGTTCATCGCGGATTAGCGGGGAAAAGAGGATTGACAGTAGAGAGACGGTTAAATTGGTAGCTACCAAACAAACCGACTTACCGTCCCTCTACTGTCATGACGAATGCTATTGATTTCTCCGCCTTC
>Ga0208813_1000547_pt1 | contig 27353 bp, 23 predicted proteins | sample MalvireepMed_904_FD_184250 | JGI IMG/M metagenome (GOLD analysis project Ga0208813, IMG submission 184250) | Marine viral communities from the Global Malaspina Expedition - Malaspina viral metaG DeepMed_904 (SPAdes) (version 2) | ecosystem: Environmental > Aquatic > Marine > Oceanic | place... | reverse complement strand
ACTTCTGCAAGTGCCCACACAGTTTGCTTGGCTTGATATATTGTTAAAGAGCGTTTCTCAGCAGCCTCGCTGCGAGAGGTGCGTATTCTACACACCTGAAGTTTTCCGTCAATACTTTTTTAAAAAAATATATTTTTGAAAACTTCTGTTTTCGGCAGCTTCGTTGCCTGCCTCGAACGTGGAGCGCATTTTAGAGATTTAACTGCAACCGTCAAGGCCTTTTTTGCAATTTTAATTGTTTTTTCTGTCAACTGCATAAAGTTGCATCAACCTGCTGTCTTTATGAACGTTTTTAGCTGGGTTAGGCACCTTTAGCGAAGATCTGTTATAACGTTGTTAGTGGAAATGACGCTTATTTATCATTCTGAGGGCAGGGGAGTAACAATGGCAGATATTCGAGCTTTTCATGATACGCAGCCAGTTTTGCAAGAACGCGTTTATGTAGACCCAAGTTCCGTTCTCGTTGGCGACATCCAGGTGGGAGATGACAGTAGTATCTGGCCCCTTGTAGCTGCACGGGGCGATGTCAACTTTATACGCATTGGCCAACGTACCAACATTCAAGACGGTACCATTCTTCATGTCACCCGGCGGTCCCCGGGCAATCCAGATGGTCATCCTCTGATCATTGGCAATGACGTTACGGTTGGACACCACTGTATGTTGCACGGGTGTCAGTTAGGAAACCGTATCTTAGTTGGCATGTCAGCAGTGGTTATGGACGATGTCATTGTGGAAGATGATGTCATTATTGGTGCAGGTAGCGTAGTTCCTCCGGGTAAGCGTTTAGAAAGTGGCTTTCTTTATGTTGGTAGCCCGGTACAAAAAAAACGCCCGTTAAACGAAAGCGAGCAAAGCTTTTTAAGTCAATCAGCGCAAAACTATGTCGATCTTAAAAATGACTACTTAATGGATGTACATCCGGTTTCCTGACATCTTCAGTGGAAACGCCGTTCGTGATGCTTATCTATATTGAGTAACTCGGTTTGGTCATCAAGGTGTCCTGCTACCACATGCGTAACGCCTTGGTGACTCTCTAATACGCCTTTGACCTTTAACAGACGGCTACTTAAAAATGCTTTGCGAAACTTACGCGCTGTCTTTGCCCAAATAACCACATTAATGTTTCCGGTTTCATCTTCTAAGGTAAAAAATGTTACCCCGGTCTTAGTGCCAGGCCGTTGCCGACAGGTAATTAACCCAACTACCTCGACCAGTTTTCCCGAGCGTTGATGACATAACTGCTCGGCGGTGAGGCATTTTGCCAATACAGGGTTGTTACGAATAAGCGCTAATGGATGGCGCCTAAGGGATAGACCTGTACTGGCATAATCAAAACGGATGTCTTCCTGCTCGTCCGGTGCGAACGGCGTTTTATCGTAAGTTTCCTGTACCGAAGAAAATAATGGTAACTGCTCATCGCTCATCATCAATGCATCCCAGCTCGCTTGGTAGCGATGACCCGATATAGATTGCAGAGCATCCGCTTTTGCTAAAGCTTCTATATCTGACTCATACAAACCTGCCTGGCGCAGTGACTCAATATGGCTAAAACCATCGTCCCGACATTGCAACGCATTAATTAATCGCTCTTTACTTAAGCCGCTAATTTGACGTAAGCCGAGGCGGATCACACTCCCTTGATCTGATAACCACTGATAGTCCCAGTCACTTTTATTGATATCTAACGGTAAAAATCGAACACCATGACGTTTTGCATCCTGAATTAATTGAGAAGGCGAGTAAAACCCCATTGGCAAACTATTTAAAAGGCCCGTATAAAAAGCACTAGGATAATGTGTTTTTAACCAGGCTGAGGCATAGGCAAGGTTAGCAAAGCTTGCTGAATGAGATTCCGGAAAACCATACTGACCAAAACCACAGATTTGATGAAATAGCCGCTGGGCAAACTCTTCGTTATAGCCCCGCTTAAGCATCCCGCTAATGAGCTTTTCTTCGAACTGCTTAAGTTTACCTGTACTACGCCAGGCAGCCATGGCTCGACGTAGTTGATCTGCCTCGCCACCACTAAACCCCGCCGCCACCATAGCAAGCTTAATTGCTTGCTCCTGAAAAATAGGCACGCCTAAAGTTCGCTGCAAAACCGACTTTACCTCGTCACTTGGGTAATCTATGGGCTCTAACCCAGAACGCCGGCGTAAATACGGGTGTACCATGTCGCCCTGAATAGGGCCAGGCCGAACGATCGCTATTTGAATAACCAAGTCATAAAAGGTGGACGGTTTTAGGCGAGGCAACATATTCATTTGCGCACGCGATTCAATTTGGAATACACCCACTGAATCGGCTTTTTGCAACGCCTGATAAACCGTCGGATCTTCCTGCGGAATATCCGCCAGCGTCAGACTAATATTTTGCGCTTTCAGTAGCTGCATAGTTTTTCGAAGCGCCGTCAACATACCTAGCGCCAGCACATCAACCTTCAACAGCTTTAACGCTTCCAGGTCATCCTTATCCCACTGAATAACAGTTCGCTCTGGCATACTGGCGTTTTCGATGGGCACTAAGTCTGACAGCTTGCCCGCGGCAATAACAAAGCCCCCTACGTGCTGTGATAAGTGACGAGGAAAGCCTATCAGTTGTTCTGTGTAATAAATTAATTGCTGCCCCCGGCGACTTTCGGCAAGTTTAGGGTGCTGATCAGCAAGCTGTTGTTTCCAGTCAATGTCCTTATCTCGGCGATCAAGGTTTTGCCGGTAATATTGCAGCTGCTGTTCACTAAAGCCCAGCGCCTTTCCGACATCCCGGAATGCACTACGAAAACGATAACGAATAACGGTAGCCGCCAATGCGGCTCTTGCTCGACCGTATTTTCGATAAATATATTGAATGATCTCTTCCCGGCGTTCGTGCTCAAAATCAACGTCAATATCGGGAGGTTCATCACGTTCCTTAGAAATAAACCGTTCGAACAAGACGTCGATTTGTGCCGGGTTAACCGCTGTAATTTCAAGGCAATAACAAACCACAGAATTGGCAGCAGAGCCTCGGCCTTGATATAAGATCCCCTGTTGTTGCGCAAAACAGACAAGGTCATGAATGGTCAAGAAAAAGTATTCATACTGCTGCTCGCGGATAAGTTCGAGCTCTTTTTTATATTGCGCGACGACTTTTTCAGGCACTCCGCCAGGATAACGCTTTGTCGCCCCACGCTCGGTTAATTGCCGTAAATACTGACTAGCAGAAAGTCCCGCAGGCACCAGCTCTGCCGGATATTCATAGCGTAGCTCTGCCATTGAAAAATGACACTGGTCGGCAATAGTTACGGTTTCAGTTAACCATTGCTGTGGGTAGCAACGCTGTAATTCACTTAAGTCCCGAAGTCGCCGCTCTGCGTTAGCGCTCGCACACTCGGGATACAATGATAGTGGTTTGCCTGCAGCTATCGCGGAAACAATATCTAACAACGGCTGCCGGTTAACGTCATGCAAAACACAGCCACCGGCAGCCACAACTCGAAGATGTAGTTGCTGACTTAAGCGCTGAATAAAGTTAAACGTGGATTTGTCATCACTCTGATAATGTCGCTCGTATAGTAGCCACAAGCGGGACTGCCAGTGCCTTTTTAAGCGATGACCTAAATTAATCGCTTTGGCATAATGGCTACCTGAACAGGGGGCTGCCGGCAGCCAAAGTAAAAAGCACTCTTCAAACCCTGTTAAAAAATCCTCTGTTGTCGCTTCATAACTGCCTTTTTGCATACGTTGGCGAAACGTCGTTATTTTGTGGCATAACTGGGCATATGCCTTGCGAGTTGGGCACAGCACGACCATTTTACCCACCCCGTCCACATTGAATTCGCTACCGATAATTAATTTTATCGAGTGCTGCTTAGCAGCCTGATAAGCTCTCACGGCTCCGGCTACCGAGCACTCATCGGTTAGTGCAATCGCGCTATAGCCTAGTTCAACGGCTCTATCAACAAGCTCGCCCGGTGCGGCAGCTGAGCGCAGAAAGCTAAAGTAACTTAGGCAATGGAGTTCTGCGTAGCGCATTAGCTAAACCACCCCTGCAGATACCATTTTTTTTCAAAGAACAGCCATCCAAGACGTTGCATCGGGTCAGACGCAATCCAATAGTCCCGAGCCATCGGTTTGTCATCCCACCAACCACTGCTTATCCGCTCTGGACCTTCAATTAATCGCCATTGAGCTATATCAACCGGCTCCGGCTGAGGTAATAACCATAAAGGTCGTTTCACATTTTTTATCGGTATATTGGTGACACTACCAGCTGATTTTTTCTGCTCATTAAACAGTGGTCTAAAATCATTCGTTACAGCAGGAGAGTAAATCGCTTTTTCACCCAGTTTTGCCTGCAGGCGTGCTAATAACTCATGCAAATCTCCCTTGTGCTGCGCACTATCGTTAAGTAACTGTCCACTATGTCGGTCAAGTTCATATAAATGCTCAACGGTTAGACTAATCGCTATAACAGGTTGCCGTAGAGGATAGCGATCCACTTGTAACTGAATAAGCTGAAGAAATTGAGATGCGCGCCAGCTATCAACAGCCAGCTTCAATGGAACCCTTGTACTGGAGTTATCGCGATGATGCAGCCTGATATCGAGCAACCGGGTAACTTTCTGGCGTTGATAAAGAAACGTTTCAAGCTCTCGTAAAGCGCGTTTTAACGGAAAAAGTAATCCTTGCCAGTGGCTAATTTCCGTTACTAAATCGAACGATAACGAAAAGGTTTGCGCGGGCTGATAAAAGCTAACTGCTGCTGATTCCGCGGTGTGCGTACTTTTTAATGTAAATAGCTCTTCGACCAGCTCCAGCCCAAAACGCTTACCTACTTGAGCCGCAGGAAGCTGCCAAAGGTCATGTAATGTTTTTATACCCGACTTGTTGAGTTTCTCCACACGGCTTTCTGACCCATTTAATGTGCTAACGGGTAAACAAGCCAGGGCGTCATGGATCGCGTTTTTATCAGCCGATAACTGCTCACATCCTGCCTGAGACAAACATCGCGCAGCTTCAGGACTGTAAGCCAAGCTCATATAAAACCGTAAATCAAACGCCTGTAGCTGTTCTTTGATATGGCAAAGTAGGGGATTTAACCCCTGATATAGCCGTAATAAACTGTCAACAGCAATGGCAATGCCTTTAGGGGCAAACAGCACTTGCTTATCAATCGTTTGGTAAAGCCCATCTGCCAACTGACGTAGTGCCTGAGCTTCTTTCTCCGCATTATATCGGTGGCACACAAGCCCACTAACCAAGCCTTGCGCCAACGTTTGCGGCTGCCCCAACTCTACTCCCGCATCTAAAGCCAATTGATTACATTGTACAATAGGTTCCCTATGCGCTTTACCTTGTCGCTCGCGAGACATATCAGCGGGCAAATAATAGACTAACGGAACTGTATTAGCAGCCGCATGGATACGACACACCGTATCCAGTAGTAACTGTGGGAAATGGCAATATAACCACAGACTCATAGGTCAACATTCATTACCGGCCAACCATAGCGGCGCTTAACCACATCAGCGCGAGCTGCAGCCTGATGGAGCTGTATTCGGTTGGTGTAAGCTTTGGCTTCAGGCTGTTTTGCGATATTGGTTAAAACAAAAGCTGCCTGCCTACCTGTTTGTACCGCTTTGTACCAACGCCTTACCGTTGAGGCATTAATGTGTTGTTGCTGCTGCCATAAGAGTGCAATGCCGGTTCCCGTTTGCAGTACCTGTTCAAAAGCCCAGGCAGCTTCTTGGTCTGTCGCTTTTATTACCACATGAAGTGACTGTTGTGATAATTGCCAGGCAAGCCCTGATGCCGAGACCAACGCCGGAGGATTAATCCAGAATACTGTCTGCTGTTGCACCAACGCCTGTTTTAAAAGGGGAGTTAATAGTCTTTGTTCGACAAAGTGACACTGTCGTTGCAACTCATGAAGGCCACTTAACTGCCAACCGCCACCCAGAACGTTATCCAGTTTATCTGACCCACTGGATAAGTAAGATTGGTGCTGACTCGAATGACTCTTACCTTGCCAGAGTAGACCTTGGTCAACCAGTTTCTTTAATTTTGGTTGCATATGACCTCCAACAATATACTGTACATATATACAGTATATTAACTCGGCCATTTTAGCAACAGACAATAAGCACTTGTTTCGTTATGATTAAAATGTAGCGATCGCGTTTTATCAGACAGGAATACTGCATGCTGACGACCTTACTCATTCCATTTCGTGTCCTCATTAATTTTCTATGGGCACTTACAACAACCGCAGCAATTGGTGCAAGCATTGTTTTTATTGGCATTTTTAAATTATTGCTGCCAATTGCCCCGGTACAGCGACTACTGTCTACGCTGGCAAATAGCTTATTCCGGCTCTGGGCCTATGCGATGTCTTTGTTATTTCAATTAACACAAAAGATGACTTGGCACATCGAAGGCGACTTAGCGCTGCATAAAAACGGTTGGTATATGATTATGGGTAATCACCGTAGCTGGGTTGATGTGTTTGTATTAATGCATCTGGCGCGACGCAATATGCCGATGCCGCGCTTCTTTCTAAAGCATCAGCTATTGTGGATACCTATTGTTGGTTGGGGTTGCTGGGTACTTGATATGCCTTTTATGCGTCGCTATAGCAAAGATATGATTGCTAAAAAGCCGCATTTGAAAGGGCGTGATATCGTTACAACGCAACGTTCGTGTAAAAAGTTTAAGCATATACCGACCACTGTTGTTAACTTTTGTGAGGGAACGCGTTTCACCCCACAAAAACACAAGAACAAAAACAGTCCTTATCGTTATTTATTACCCCCCAAGGCTGGCGGTACGGCGTTCTCTTTACAAATAATGGGTGATCAATTCGAAGGTATTCTCGATATAACTATTGCATACCCGGGCAAAGACGATCGTCCAGTGGTATGGCATTTACTCAGTGGCCAGTTGCGTAATGTTTACGTTCATATCCGCACCTTGCCTATTACCGATGATTTGATCGGCGACTACGCGAACGACCCAGAATTTAAAACGCACTTTCAAAAATGGCTTAATCAACGCTGGCACGAAAAAGACGCTATTATTGAAGACTTACACGAAAAAATGGATCTTGCTCACCAACGAAGGTAACGACTATGGATTTGTTGTTCGTCACAGAGTGGCTTGAAAAAACCGGGTTTAAACCTGCGGTTATCGAATATTTAGCACTAGCCATTAAAGCCGCAATCATTATTGTTGTCAGCTATATTACCTACGCGATTGCACGTCTTGTCATAAACCGTGCAATACACCGGCTGTTAAAAAAAGCGCCTGAGCGTTGGTATAACTCGCTGGTAAATAGTGGCTTTTTTAAACGCTGTGCGAACTTAGCCCCGATATTGGTCATCAACGCGTTTATTCCTGTCATATTTACTGAAAATTTTGAAGCCTGGCAGGGCCCTTTACAAACAGCCATTGCTATCTACCTGACTTGGATCATAACCAGTATCCTGACAGCTCTGGCTAACGTGATTCACATCGCCTACGAATACTCCAATAAAGCCAAAGAAGTTCCTATTACCGGCGTTATTCAAGTAATTAAGTTAGTGCTGGTGTTAATGGCCATTATCATCACCGTTGCCATCATCATGGATAAATCACCGATGTACCTTTTAAGCGGTTTTGGCGCGATGACAGCTATTTTAATGGTGGTATTTAAAGATACACTAATGGGATTTGTCGCCGGAGTTCAATTGGCGACCGCCCGCATGGTGGCAATTGATGACTGGATCCAGGTTCCTGACTCAAATGTTGACGGTGTGGTCAAAGAAGTTGGTCTTATCACCCTAAAAGTAGAAAACTGGGATAAGACAACGGTTTTTCTACCGACCTATGTTCTGATCCATCAGTCATTTAAAAACTGGCAAGGCATGGTAAATTCAGGCGGCCGTCGCATGATGCGATCGATAATGATTGATTTAGACAGCACCAAAAGCCTTAATGAGGATCAGCTTAACAACATTGCTTCTGAGTTTTTCGATACCGGTAGCGACGCTTGGCTAAAAGAAAATGAGTTAGTAACACCGGTGAGTAACTTAACAGCCTTTCGCTTGTATGCTGAGCACTACCTGGCGAATCACCCGAAGGTTCGTCAAGACATGACATTTATGGCCCGGTTACTGCAACCCACACCAGCCGGCATTCCATTGGAAATATACGCCTTCTCGGAAGAAACCGAATGGACAAAGTACGAAACTGTACAGTCATCGATTGTTGAGCATCTGTACACCGTGATGCCTTCATTCGGATTAAAACACTACCAGTATTTTAATAAAGAGTTGCCAACCACTGAAGATAAACGCTCGGGGGAGTAGTACGTCCATGTACTGCAATCTGTCCATGTGCTATGAACCTTAACAGAGCTATTTAAAAACTGCAAGTTTATTATTTACACACATATATGACTATAGTCATATTAAAGCAACAAAAAACCCCCAAATATCTGGGGGTTAACTGATTAAATTTTTTTAAATTTATTTATCAACCAAGTAGCTTGCCAACGCAGTGAAGTCGGCAACAAAATCTTCGCTGTCACGGAACCCTTGCGGTAGCATTTTATACTTACCATTTACAATAAATGTTGGTGTCGCATTAACGCCCAAATTCGTCGCCCGGCGATCCATCTTGCTTGCTGACGCACGCACAGCAAAACTAGCCAGAGCTTTGTCAAATTCATCACCTGCAACATCGTTAACCACGAACACGTTACGAATGTCCTGTTTGCTGGTTAACATACTATTTTTGTTAAAGTTATAATCAAAGATTGCATCGCTTATTTTTTCTTCAACGCCCAGTTTCTGCGCTGCAGCAAATGCTTTCGTCATTGTCTCACCAACATCACCTCGTGGGCTAATGAAAGACACATGTGCTTTTTCAAATGCATCCGGGTGAGCTTCCTTTATTGATTTAGCGATAGGTTCAAAGCGATAACAATGCACACAATAAAAAGAGAAAAACTCTACAATTTCAGGTTTACTGGTTGCTTCGTCAGCAACCACCTCATAATGAACACCTTCTTCAAACTGCTGCGCTTGCACGGCGCCAACGAACATAAATGCCGCGCTTAATAGCCCTAAAAGCCATTTACTCATAATTACACCTTCATTTTTAAGTCAATTAGAATCCAAGTTTTAACGGCTCTTCATCCAGCGCCGCTAGTTGTTCTTTTAACGCTAACACTTGGTTTTCCCAGTATCGCTCTTCTGCAAACCAGGGAAAAGCTCGCTGAAAGGCGCTATCTTGCCAGCGTTTTGACAACCATGCCATATATTGAATAATTCTGAACCCTCTTAACGGCTCAATCAACAACAACTGCGCCTTATCAAAAGAGCAGAATTCTTCATATCCTTCGATTAGAGCGTCCAGTTGCACCGTTTGTTCCGCACGCGATCCATTTAACATCATCCAAAGATCCTGGACTGCAGGTCCCATGCGACAGTCGTCAAAATCAACAAAGGTTAATTTGTCATCCCATTGCAAAATATTACCGATGTGACAATCGCCATGCAGACGCTGCACCGGAAAGTTAGCCAGAGGCGTTCCCGCTAAACGTTCAGCGAGAGGCTCGAGAATAGCGAAAAACGCCGTTTTCAGACCGTCAGGGATTAACTCACTGCGCCGCAATTCGACTACAGAGTCAGTCACAAAGCCGTTATAAGATATGGTTTCCCGATAGTTAAAAGACGCAGTTTGAGCAACCGCATGTAAGCGACCAATTTGTCGCCCCAAACGTTCTAACTGGTCCAAATCATCGGGTTCGAATGCCCGTCCGCCCACACTGGGAAACAAGCAAAAGTGATAGCCCTCAAACTCATGTAGCGTGCGGCCATTAATCTGCAAAGGAGCAACGGCCGGAATTTCTTCGGCTTGCAGGTCTAATGTAAATTGATGTTCTTCAACAATTTGTTCTATCGACCAACGCCCGGGTCGATAGAACTTAACGACGTAGCGCCTGCGATTATCGTCACTAAACTGATAAACGCGATTTTCGTAACTATTCAGCGCCAGCAAACCACTATCGGGATATATCCCCAGAGTTTCTATCGCTTTGATCAGAGTATCGGGACCAAGCCCCTGAAAAGCGAAATCATTTTGTGGCATAAACTCACTCGTAGATGAAACGTGTCTCGTGCGTTAACTTAACGCTTGAATCATCATTGGACTGTACCACAAAACTGAAGTCTGTTACTTGCTCTGTCAATAATTGCGGAGGAATTGCCACGGTTATAGGTAAACTTCCCACTTCTCCGGCTTCTACTTGCTTTGTCGTTTCACCCACCAGACGATAGGTATCAAATCCCTCTAGAGTGACAGTATAGGTATGATCTTGCTGTGATTTATTCACTATTTTTAAGGTGTAAACATTCTCGATTTCGCCGTCGAAGTTCTCTCGGTATAACGCATTTCGATCGCGCAAAACGTCTACTTCTAATGGTATTCGTGTCGCTATATCCAGAACCAATACTGCTGTCACTGCCAGCATTAAGATGAAATAACCAATACTCTTCATGCGCCATGGATTGGTTTTCTCAGACTTTTGCTTGGCTGATAAATTACGCTCGGTAGTGAAGCGAATTAAACCACGTGGATATTTCATTTTATCCATGACTTCATTACATGCATCGATGCAGGCGCCGCAATCTATACACTCGTACTGTAAGCCATTACGAATATCGATACCGGTAGGGCATACCTGAACACACATATAGCAATCGATACAGTCGCCCAAACCTTGTTCTTTTGGATCGGATTTACGTGCTCGAGGCCCTCTCGGCTCACCGCGGTTCACGTCATAACTTACAGTAAACGTGTCTTTATCAAACATTGCCGACTGAAAACGCGCATAGGGACACATGTGAGTACACATTATTTCGCGCATGTAGGCGGCGTTGCCATAGGTACAAAACGTAAAGAACAACACACTGAAGGTGGCCCAGAACCCGGCTTCTAACGTGAAGAAGTTCACAAACAAAGCGCGTACATCGGTAAAGTAACCAACAAAAATCATCGCGGTTAGCAGAGCCACTAAAACCCAACTGACTTGCTTACCCGTTTTACGCCAGAGCTTATCGAAATCCATTTTTCGTTGGTCTAGCTTGATACGTTTATTGCGGGGGCCTTCGAATTTCTTTTCGAACCACATAAATATGGCAGTCCAGGTGGTCTGAGGACACATAAAGCCGCACCATACTCGACCCCATATGGTGGTAACGAAGAACAGAGCGACAGCAGCAACAATCGCAAATAGAGCAACAACAGTAAAATCCTGCGGCCACAGGGTTAGTCCAAAAATACGAAAGCGCTGTTCCATGATATCAAGCAGAATTGCTTGTTCGCCTTGATACGTGAGCCACGGCAACAAAGCAAAAACAGCCAGTAAAATGAAGCCGAATATTCGCCGAAAATACTCCATCCCGCCTTTAATATCGCGCACATAGATGCGACTGCGAGGGGCGTAATCGTTGTTCTTTTGGGTGTTTTTCGGACGCTGGATTTTGACCTTATCCGCTGACTGAACCTCTACTTTCTGTTCCATTTAGCTACCACTTGATATCGGTCATATATCACCGAGTATATCGAACATACTGTTGATTCGCATTAATTAACTAGCCGACTCAACAATACAATCCAATAGCACGTTAGTGCCGGCCTCAACATCATGCCAATGTGACCATTCATCGGGGGCATGACTGACCCCATTCACCGATGGAATAAAAATTAATCCCGCTTCCGTAATTTGTGCTAAAAACTGTGTATCGTGACCGGCGCCGCTGGGCATTTTCAAACAAGATAGCTTACGCTGCTTGGCTTTGTTTTCTATGATCTGTGTCAAAGTATCCGAGCAAGCTTGCGGTTTAAGCCAACTAACCTGTTCATATTCAAACATTAAGCGGTGCTTACGAGCGATCGCAGACAACGCTTTGCGGCATGAGTCTGCCAGTTCCTGCATCACATCGTTGCTCATATCACGACCAACAATGGTAAAAACAGCCTCACCCGGAACGGTATGTGGACTGCCAGGTTTTAGGTCAACTTTACCCACGGTGATACGGGTTTTATCAGTACCATCTTCAGCAATAATACGTTCAATTTCATGGGCAAAATCCGCTAACCCCATAAACGCATCGCTACGCATATTCATTGGTGCCGTACCGGCATGATCTGCTTTACCTTTCAAGTGCACTATCCACTTAAAAACGCCCGATATCCCCTCTACCGCGCCAATACAAATATCTTCATTGAACAGCACAGGCCCCTGTTCAATGTGCAGTTCATAAAATGCCTTCAAGCGCTCGGCATGCCAGGCTGCGTCTAAAACATTCATAACGTCCAGACCGTGTTCAGCCATAGCGTCTTTTAAATAGACGTTATCTGCATCATGTGCAGACATAAGCCAATCCATGTTAACGACACCGGCAATTGCCTGAGAGCCCATCATGCCACCAAATCGGCCTTCTTCTTCTGCCGTTGCTACAACCCATACAGGATGCTTAAGCTTTACGTCATTTTCTTTTAGCGTGCGCAAAACTTCCAGGCCGGATAACACACCGAGCGCCCCATCAAATATACCGCCGGCCGGCACGGTATCTAAATGGGAGCCGGTCAATACCGCTGGCTTCTTATGGTAGTCTCCAATACCAAAGAATACGTTTCCGGCGCCGTCCATATGCGCATCAAAGCCTTCATTTTTAACTAAATCCAGTAGCCAGTGCCTGGCTCTCATGTCGGCGTCAGTGAAGCCCCAACGATAGACACCATGATCTTCATCGTTGTAGCCAATTTTTGATAAATCCCGGATAGAATCTTTCAAGCGTTCGATATTGATACTAACCATCGTACCTCCTCGTTAATTCTTATTATTAACTGTAGGACATGTAGCTGAAAGTGAAAGAAAAAAAGCCCGCACAAGGCGGGCTAAAGCGTTGCGAGCAGTTTACGACTGCTCTAGACAGGGATCGGAGCCATGCGCTCCTGGGGGATTACGACAGTTTACGCGCAGTCGCTGCTGCGTTAAGTACCGCCGCCAACTTAATACTGGTTTGAACAGCTTGTGCCGAAACATCATGCTGTAACAGTGTTTTCACATGAGAGTCTATGCAAAGCCCACAACCATTCAACGCCGACACTGCCAGCGAGTACAATTCGAAGTCCGCTTTCTCGACGCCGGGGTTAGCCATCGCGTTCATACGCAATCCAGCAGGTAATTTGCTGAACTGTTTATCGGTTGATAAGTGTAAAAACCGATAGTAAACGTTATTCATTGCCATCAAGGTTGCAGCTAACTTAGCTGCATTTACGACATTGTCAGCGACTTTGTCGCTAGCTTCTGCTTCAACTGCTGCAGTTAACTCTGCATCACCGATACTGTATGCCAGCGATAATGCTGTGCCGTAAAATTGGTCGTTAGTAAGACCTGATGTATCGACATTAGTAAATAGGCTCGACAAGTTGAGCTTAGTATCTTTACCGTGGTCGCCAAGTAACTGTTTATAGTCTGCTATTGTCATGAACTACTCCTAAACTTTTAAAGGTACCCGGGAGAACCATCCGGGTACCTTGTCACTCAATAGTTTGCCGACGCTTTAAAGCGTGTCACCACCAACGGCACGGTTACATGGACAAAGTTCATCTGTCTGTAGACCATCCAAAATACGCAGGATTTCGGTCGGGTTACGGCCAACGTTCAGGTTGTTTACTGAAACGTGTTGAATAACGTTGTGAGGATCGACAACGAAAGTTGCACGTAAAGCGACATTTTCTGCTTTGTCACGCACGCCAAGACCATCAACAAGCGAACCGTTATCGGCAAACGAGTATTGGTTCAAACCTTTTAGGTCAGGGTGCTCACGGCGCCATGCTAATTTTACAAACTCGTTATCAGTGCTGCCGCCCATAACGATTGCATCGCGGTCTGCAAACTCTTCATTTAATTTCGCAAATTCTACGATCTCGGTGGGGCACACAAAGGTGAAATCCTTCGGGTAAAAGAAGATAATTTTCCATTTACCGCTAAAGCTTTCATTGTTGATAGTTTCAAACGCGCTTTCGCCATTTTCTTCAGGCATGTTGAAGCCCGGCTTTGCAGCTACTACGCTAAACTCTGGTAATTTATCGCCAACTGTTAACATATTTCTCTCTCCAAACAAGTCGTTAATTAAAAGTGTGCTGTAACGTTTCGATGTGGATATTACGCCGAACGACTTATTGGATAAAACGAATAAAAACTATTATGATAATCGGTAAATTAAATTAGTGGTTTAAATCATGGGCAAGCTACCAAGTCTTAAAAATCTCAGCTATTTGCTGGCGCTACACCAACAGCAAAACTTTAACCGTGCGGCAACGGCCTGTAACGTGAGCCAATCTACATTAAGTAGCGGCATTCAAAACTTAGAAGAACAATTAGGCTGTCAACTAATTGAACGAGACCACAAATCCTTTTTGTTTACAGCTATCGGCGAAGAAATTGTCGAGCAGGCGCGTAAAATTATCACCTCAACTGAAGAGCTTATGCATTATGCTCAGGGGCACGGCAATATTTTGGAGGGGCCTGTTCGGCTCGGGATCATACCAACTATAGCCCCGTTCGTTGTTGGCGATTTGAGCGAACGAATACAGCAGAAGTATCCAAAGTTATCATTACAATTAGCTGAAGATACAACGCATAATTTACTCAATGCGCTTCGCGACGGTGACTTGGACATTTTGTTGCTGGCTTTACCTATGGATATTCAGGGCAACCAAAAATGGATCCTTGGTCGTGACCCTTTCAAGCTTGTTGCGCATAAATCCATCGCCGATAAATTAGGTGAGCCGGTTAATTACGACATGCTCCCCGACGGCAGTATTTTTTTACTGGAAAAAGAACACTGCCTGACAGGTCATGCTGTTTCTGCATGTCAGTTAACTGATACCGTAAAAGTGAATCCATTTACTGCTACCAGTATGCACAGCTTGGTACAAATGGCTAACGCACGTAAGGGCGCTACCTTTATGTCACAAATGGCCATTGACCGAGGCATTTTGGAACACACTGACTTGACGCCGCTAAAGCCTTCCGGGCAAGAAGCGGCGCGCGATATCGGATTGGTTTACCGGGCCACAACCAGCCGCCGACAAACATTTCGCAAAATTGCTGAAGAAGCAGCAGCGTTATTACCAATAAATACACTTTCGTAAAGGTTAACGCCGACGCGCCGGCGGCAACGGGTAGCGGTCTGCCAGACTGATGCTTTCGCCGTCCGGTTTTATTACTCGCGCATGACGCCGGTTTAGCTGGCGCGGATCGGTCACACCGCACGAATGAGCAATAATGTTAACGCCGTACTCTAAATACTTATGGTAATTAGCTACTCGCTCGGCTTTATCCGTCGGATCAAGTCCTTTCTGGAGCTTCGGATTGTCGGTTGTAACTCCTGTGGGGCAGGTGTTTTTATTACATTGCATGGCCTGAATACAACCTAAAGAAAACATGAAACCTCGTGCCGAAACGACAAAGTCTGCACCCATTGCTATGGCCCAGGCTACATCAGCAGGCGAAATCATCTTGCCCGAGCAAATCACTTTAACACGATCTTTTAATCCCGCTTCCGTGAGTTTGTCTATCAGTATGGGCAGACTCTCCGAAAGCTTTAAACCAACGTAATCAATTAACGGTTGAGGTGCTGCACCGGTGCCACCATCAGCACTATCAAGCGTTATAAAGTCGGGAGCTGCTTGTTCACCACGATTTAGAATTGCGTCTGTTAGTTCATCAATCCAACTCGGGTCACCCATAACAAATTTAAAACCCGTCGGCTTACCCGTGACATCTCTAACCCGAGCGATAAAATCCAGTAACTCTTCGTTGTTGCTAATTTCGAGGTGGCGATTAGGGCTAATTGCGTCTTTACCCTCTTCGATACCACGAATTTGTGCTATTTCGGCATTAACTTTGAGGCCCGGTAAAATTCCGCCTTTGCCGGGTTTTGCACCCTGACTAAGTTTTATCTCAAACATTCGTACATTATCGTGCCGACCAAGTTCAGCAAGGCGTGACTCATCAAGTTTGCCGTCTTTCGTTCGTACGCCAAATTTTGCAGTACCCATCTGAAAAACAATGTCGCAATGGCCACTCAAATGATAGGGCGATAAGCCCCCCTCGCCGGTATTCAGCCAGCAACCTGCTTTAGCAGCACCATTAGAGAGCGCTTTTATGGCAACAGGTGATAAAGCCCCATAACTCATCCCGGAAATATGAAAATATGAACGGGGATAATAGGGCGTATTGCAATAGGGCCCGATTTCAACAGGTTCGGGTTTGACCGATTGTTCAGCTAGTGGCGGATAGGGCGCGTTGCTAAAAATAATCGTCCCGGTTCGGGTTAAGTCTCGTGTCGAACCGAACGCCACATTTCGATCAGCATTTTTTGCCGCGCGATAGACCCAACTGCGTTGAGCCCTGTTAAATGGCATTTCCTCGCGATCCATAGCAAAGAAATACTGCCGCATGAATTCGCCCATACGCTCAAATATATAGCGGAAACGCCCTACGACTGGATAGTTTCTGCGTATGGTGTGGCGAACCTGAATTTTATCCACCACATACATAACGCCAATGCTGACTAACGCGACAATGATTAGCAGTACAAACGCGGCTGCTAACCATTGCCCGAATATCAACAGCGAGTGGCTATTAAACCATGCTGATTCAGCCATTACTTAGCCGCTTGTTGCAGCTGAGCAGCAATCGCTTTCTCATTCATGGCGCGCAATGCCTGCTGTTCTGCTTTGCTTAAGTCAACATCAGAACCTGTATGTTCAGCAATCAAACGCTGCGCTTCTTCATAGGTTAGTGGCCCATCGTGTTTAATCGCCACAAGTTCACCTTCGCTACTCGCGTCAGTAGACGCAGTTCCCGGTAAATAAATTGTACCGTTATGAAAATCAACAGCAAATGCCACTAATCCGGGAATAATGAACAGTAATAAGCCCACGCCATTCATAGCAGCAACACCCGGATCAATACGTCCGTCCGTTTGTCCCTTTCGTTCGGGGTATAGCAACGTACCGCATGCCGTTAAATGAGCGACTAAACCAATGCCCACCGTAGCTTTAACAATACTTTTTATTTTCATGATGTTGAGCTCCTTGCGTTAAGTAACACCTCTATTAATGCTGATAACAATAAACAGATCAAGTTAGCAGTCATCAAAATACCGATTTTTACCGTATACTGACTACAATTGATAAAGAAGAACGAGAGGAAAACTGATGAAAGCCAGTAATATCGCCCTATTAACTGCGGTTGCGCTTGGATTCTCAGCATCTGCTTTAGCTGATGAATACAGCACCGAGCGCCACACCGTAGAAATGACTACCTTAACTGAAAACCTATCTCACCCATGGGGTATGACCTTTTTGCCCGATGGCAGCCTGCTCGTTACCGAACGTGACGGGATTTTAAACCATATCTCGGCTGACGGATCTGAACGAAAAGAAATAAAAGGCACACCTGAGGTTGTTGCACGCAGCCAGGGTGGCTTGCTTGATGTTAATATCGATCCAAATTTTGAGGATAATGGTTGGGTTTATATTAGCTACTCTGAGCCTGACCCTGAAGGTGGTGACGGCAATAGCACTGCCGTGATGCGAGGCAAAATTGACGGCGGCCAATGGATTGACGGAGAAGTCGTATTCCGCCAGGCACCAAAATATGAAAGCGGCGCGCACTTTGGTTCTCGGTTAATCTTTTCACCTGAAGGCCATCTATTTATCACTTTGGGCGACCGTTATTCACGAATGGAAGATGCCCAAACATTGGATAATCATCACGGCAAAATAGTGCGCATTTGGCCTGATGGTAGTATCCCTGAAGACAATCCATTTGTTAATGACGATAAGGCTCTAGATGAGATTTGGTCATATGGCCACCGCAACGTGCAGGGTGCCGATATTCATCCTGAAACCGGTGAACTATGGACTATCGAACATGGGCCTCAGGGTGGTGACGAAGTTAATATCCCGGAAGCGGGTAAGAACTATGGTTGGCCAATCGTTACTTATGGTGAAGATTACGGTGGAGGAGAAATCGGCATCGGCACTCATAAAGAGGGTATGGAGCAGCCGTTTTACTATTGGCTGCCGTCAATTGCTACAGCCGGCTCCATATTTTATACCGGAGAACCCTTCAAGCATTGGCAGGGCGATCTGTTGGTCACAGCGCTACGCGGCCAAATGATATCGCGTCTGGATTTACAAGACGGTCGTATGATCCATGAAGAACGGCTGTTTGATGGTGACATTGATTTTCGTATCCGGGATATCGAACAAGGGCCTGATGGCATGCTTTATATCCTGACTGATGAAGACAATGGTCGTTTAGTAAAACTAACTCCTGCAGATTAAATTTTATTATGAAGTATTTTAAACCATTGGGGTTGCCGTTATTGGCAACCCCATTTTATTGCATACCCGTCAGTCATGCCCAAATGGCGTCTGCGACAGACAACATCGATGAACGGGTCGTCGTGACTGCAACACAAACGCAGCAGTCCTGGTTAACAACGCCTGCCTCAGTTACTCGTGTTTCACGTGATCGCCAACTACCAACACTCAACATTGATGCAGGCGACTTACTTGAGGGAATTCCCGGCATACAGGCTGACAGCCGCTACAATTATGCGCAGGATACGCGCATCGTTATTCGTGGCTTTGGATCGCGCGCTGCATTCGGTGTTCGCGGTCTACAACTTAATATCGATGGTATTCCGTTATCAATGCCGGACGGACAAGCCCAGACTAGTAGTATTATGCTGGATGATGCGCACAGTGTTGAAGTGTTGCGTGGTCCTCTAGCCGTGTTATATGGCAATTCAGGCGGAGGCGTCGTTGAATGGCAAAGCCTGGCACCACAGCTATCTTCTATTAGTTTTGCAACACAGCAGTCAGCAGATAATCTACAGCGCTATACCGCTGATCTGCAGTACGTCGGGGACACACACCAGTTCAAGTTAATGGCTTCAGATTTTCAAACTGATGGTCCTCGTCCCCATAACAGTGCCGAACGTGAACAGCAGGCATTTCGTTGGTACATGGATATTTCCGATTCTCAGCGCCTTATCGTTCGCTACGATAATAATTACGCGCCTCTATTGCAGGATCCCAGCGCATTGACACCTTCCGCGTGGCGTGAAGATCCTGAGCAAACGGTGCAACGCGCTATCGATTTTAATACCCGAAAAAGTATTCATCATCGCCAGGGCTCATTAAGTTGGGAGCTTGAGCGCAATAATGCAACTTATCGTGTATCAGCATGGCAAGGTGATCGCGACATCGTCCAGTTTTTACCGTTCTCCGGCGCTGACGCAACGAGTTCAGGTGCTGTGATTGACCTGTCTCGCCAATTTGAAGGGATTCATGCGTTCGCTAACTGGTCACTAAACAACCATGTCGATGTTAGTGCCGGTTGGATAGACGAAAGACAGCAGGATCATCGCTTTGGTTTGGTCAACGATAGCGGAGAACGAGGAGATCTTAGGCGCGATGAATTTAATCATATCGATAGCCGCAGTCTATATGGCCGCATAGCCTGGCAGTTGGCACCTAATTGGCAACTCGACGGTGGGTTGCGCTATAACGATATTGATTACCGCGTTACTGATAGCTACATTACCGCAGAAAATCCTGATGACAGCGGTAGCAGAACATTTGATGAACTCTCGAGTGCGGCGGCGCTAACGTGGCAGGCAACCGAAAAAGTCAGTGCCTATGTCAGTTATGGAGAAGGCTTTGAAACGCCCACGTTAACAGAGCTGGCTTATAGAAATGAAGGCTCAGGCCTTAATCGAAACCTAGCCCCTTCAACCAATAGTCAATATGAAGCAGGCTTAAAAGCGATATTAGCTGATGACTGGCGACTTGGCTTGTCATACTTTGACATTCAAAGCGACAACGAAATTCTTGTTGATCAGTCAAATGATGGCCGCACGACGTATCGAAATGCCGCACAAACATCACGCGATGGTTTTGAGCTATCGCTGGAAGGGGATATCACGGAGCGTCTTAATGCATGGGTGTCTTACACCGATATTAGCGCTGTGTTTGACTCGGGGTCGCTTCGTGGTAATACGCTTCCCGGCGTTGCGGAGCAACAGGCCTTTGCCCGTTTAAATTACGATTTAGCACAACAATGGCAGCTACAATTATCCGCGCGTTATAGAGGTAACACGTTCACCGCTGATGAAAATACCGTGTCAGCTCCCAGTTATACTGTTTTTGATGCCGCATTGCGCAAATCCTGGCAAATTGGAGCGCATCAACTACAGGGCTGGCTTTTAGTCGATAACATAAGCGATAAAAGCTATGTGGGTGCCGTAGTGGTTAATCAGGGCAGTGGGCGAGCCTTTGAGCCAGCCGTAGGTCGGCAGGTTAGCGTCGGGTTAAAGTGGACCCGACGCTTTTAGATTTTGTCAGTTAAATAGATTTAAGAGCAATGGTTAAACCATTGCTCTTAATACATCCAGCAGTCGCTCTGCTGTCTGCTCTGACGACGCAGGATTTTGCCCGGTAATCAACATACCGTCCTGCACAGCGTAAGCCTGCCAATCATCAACTTTTCGATAATGGCCGCCTTTATTACCAAGTTCGTCCTCTAACAGGAAAGGAACAACGCTTGTTAAACCTACCGCTTCCTCTTCGCTGTTACTAAAACCTGTTACGGTACGGCCCTGAACAATTGGATCCCCTGATGGGGTTTTGGCATTAAGCAGTACCGCTGGCGCATGGCACACAGCAGAAACAGGTTTACCCTTACTCCAAAACTGTTCAATCAAATGAATCGACTGTTGATCGTTGGTTAAGTCCCACAACGGTCCGTGTCCGCCGGGATAAAAAATGGCATCAAAATCGTCTACCTGTACTTCGTCCAATTTGCACGTTGTCGCAAGTTTATGTTGCGCCTTATCGTCTTTATCAAAACGGTGAGTTGCTTCGGTTTGCGCATCTTCTCCCTGGCTGTTTGGATCAATTGGCGGTTGCCCGCCTTTAGGTGATGCCAGTGTGACTTCAGCGCCAGCATCAGTGAATACGTAATAAGGGGCGGCAAATTCCTCTATCCAAAAACCGGTTTTATTGTCGGTATCGCCGAGTTTATCGTGCGATGTAAGTACCATTAAAATTTTCACTACTGTCTCCTTTACTACCGCTCTGTGTCATCAAACTTACGAATTTAGTCCGCTTCCCGATCACCTGAATCTTCAAGCCAACGGTAGAGTGTCCGGCGGGTAACACCTAAAACTTCGGCAGCTTTTGATTTGTTTCCCTGCACATGCGCCAACACCTTTTTAATATAATCTTCCTGCATTTCGTTGAGGGTTGGCCATCGGCTCGCTGGAGTCACCGATTCAGCTTCATTTTCGGCTTCAAATTCAGTGATACGCTGCGGCAAATTCTCGGCATGGACTTCACCATCCTGACTAAACGCAACAGCTCGCTCTATTGCGTTTTGCAACTCCCGAACATTGCCGGGGAACGGGTATCGATAAAGTAGCTCAAGCGCATCGCTGTCAATGTCATTAGCAAAATGCCTGACCAACCGTTCGATATCTTCACCACGCTCTCTCAATGCCGGAACTCGGATAGAAAATGTCTCTAACCGATAAAATAAGTCTTGTCTAAAACTACCATTTTCAACTTTTTTCTCTAAGTCCTGATGTGTGGCTGCAAGAATTCGTACGTTAACATGCTCCTCTTTGTCACTTCCTACCGCTCTGAGGGTTCCTTCCTGAAGGACACGAAGCAGTTTAGCCTGTAACGCCATTGGCATTTCACCAATTTCGTCTAACAACAACGTGCCACCGTCGGCCTGTTTCAATAAACCGTTACGCTTACCTTTTGCACCGGTAAACGAACCCGCTTCATGACCAAAAAACTCACTTTCCATCAGCTCAGCTGGAATTCCTGCACAATTTACTGCCTGAAAAGGTTTGTCCGATCTATCGCTTAGCTGATGAATAGCGTTCGCCACAAGCTCTTTACCCGTGCCGCTCTCGCCCAAAATAAGCACACTGCCGTCAACTTTAGCAATCTGCTCTATTTGACTGTAGAGTTTGCGCATGGCCGGACTCTGACCAATCATTCCGCCCGGACCCGTCTGTTCTGACTTAAATCGCTTGAGCTGTTGCTTTAAGTTTCGGTGTTCAAGAATGCGTTGCACGCTTAAAAGTAAATGCTCGACGTCCAAAGGCTTAGTTAAGAAGTCCGCCGCTCCATGCTTTAACGCGTCCACAGCTTGGTCCACCGTACCAAAGGCGGTAATCAGTAATACTGCCGGGGGCGTACTTTGCTGTTGAACCGTCTCTAGCAAAGATAAGCCTGACGCTCCGGGAAGGCGAATATCACTGACCACGACATCACAATCTAGGCTCGCCAGCAGAAAATCCTCTACCGTACCAAAGTGGCTCACTTGATACCCTTCCGCCGCAAGCTCTTCCACTAACAGTTCATTTAGCGCCGGATCGTCCTCAACTACCGCAACATGGGCCTTACCTCTGCTCATTTTTATTTCCCTCAGACTTAGGCAACAACAAACGCACACAACAACCACCCTGAGAGGAGTTATCAAGCTTCATTGAACCACTATGGTCATTCATTACATGACTGACAATTGTAAGTCCTAAGCCCGTTCCCTTGCCTTGTGGCTTGGTACTTTTAAATGGTTGCGTAGCATCATTTTTTATTGATTCATCTATACCGGCTCCGTCATCCAGTATATTGATCTCCACCATCTCATTAACTTCTACAGTTACGCGGATTTCATTGGTTGCGGCTTGCAATGCATTACGTAAGACGTTGACCAAAGCCAGTTCAAATCGTTTTATGTCGACTGCAACGTTCGCCTGTTCAGTGGAATCTATTACTATATTTATACCATCGCTATCGCGCTCGTAGCTCAAGGCTTTTATTGCTCGCTGTAGTATTTCATTTATTTCTACTGAAACCCTTTCTGATACCGGGGTTCTGGAGAACGCAAGCAGCTGATTAACCAGACCCGTTAGACGCTGAACTTGCCCTCTAACGGCTTCTAGTTGACGCCGGTCATCTTCATCAGGCATCCGCTTAAGTAGACGTTTTGCGCGAGCATCAATAACAGTTAAGGGTGCGCCAAGCTCGTGCGCAACGCCGCTGGCTACACTCCCTATTGCAGCCATTTTTTCCTGTTCCCGCAGCGCTTGTTGTAAACGTTCTTCCTCTTTACGTCGGCTTTCAAGCTCTTGTTCTGCCAGTGAAATGCTATCCAGCATACGATTCAAACCGATACCTATTTCAGCAATTTCACTGGGCCCATTGGGCGCAACTCGAATTGCTCTATCACCCTCCGCAACCTTTCGCATCGCATTTTTTAACTCAACGACATGGCGCCCAACACCTCTAAAGTGCCCAAATATTAATACCGCAAAAGTAATTGCCCCAAACGCAGCCCAACTGAGCCAGGCAACCTGACTCAGCTGCTCAAACCGGTCATCAAAATCACTGGCTTTTCGGTTAATTTGCAGCAAGCCTATGATGCGACCACCTCGATCAATAATTGGCATAAATTGGGAGAATACGTCTTTACCTTCGACCCGCCGGTAATCATCCTGAGTGACTCCCGTTTTAACCGTTTGTTGTGCCAAAAAACTGTTAGACAAATCTGTTTCGGTGATTCCAGCTTCAGCAACCTGCTGACCCTTTACGTTGTATACGGATGCACCATAGACGCGTCCGATAGAAAAAACAGAATCCAGATTGGCTTTAACCGTCCTGAGGTCGTTAGTTAATAGTGCATCACTTATCGGTAAACTAATTGCGCGCCCCAATAATTCCAGGTCAGCTTTTAATCGTTTTTCTTCCTGATCCGCAATTAACTGTAACCCAAAGCTAATTGCGAGACCTGAGATCACGACCATCGGCACAACAACATAAATAAGTAATCGCTTTTGCAGGCTAGACAGATTAAAACTGTATCTTTTTGTCATTAATAACTCCCAGAGTGTATCAAAACGATACACTTATTTAGTCGAGTAACCAAACATAATGCCTAGAGATAATTAAAACTCTTACTTTTCAAAATCTTAATAAGTTGGCATGGTCTTCGCTACAGTGTAGATGAGCAAAATTAATTCCAGAAAATAAATCTAGGAGCTTATTATGAAAAAGACACTATTAGCATTAGCAACCGTAATGGCCTTTGGCTCAACAGCGGCTATCGCTCAACAGCAGGGTCAAACTCAAGGCCAGGCGCAGCAGCAGATGCAACAGCAGCAAGTTGAAGTAACAGAAGGAATGCTGGTCAAGTTTGTTGCCGCAATGGAAGAAGTACAAGGCGTTACTCAAAAATACCGTGAAAAATTCCAGAATGCTGAAAACCAAGAGCAAGCACGCACAATTCAACAATCTGCACAGGAAGAAATGATTGCTGCTGTTGAAGATGCAGGCCTGACGCCGCAACAATACAATTCGATCATTCAACAAGCTCAGAATGACGAAGAATTGCGCAACCGTCTTCAGGAAATGACAGGTGACGGCAACTCGTAATTAGTGCTTTGCGACAGAGAACGAAAGGCGGCTCTTAGCCGCCTTTTTTGATCATATAGCCTATGCTTTACGTACGCTGTTAATACATATCTTTTATACGCAAGGAGAAAGCGACGTGAAAGCATCGGATCTGATGGTAAAAGCGCTTGAAAATGAAGGCGTAGAATATATTTTTGGTATTCCCGGTGAGGAAAATCTCGACTTGCTCGAGTCATTATCAAAGTCGTCAATAAAACTTATTATAACCCGTCATGAACAAGCTGCCGGATTTATGGCTGCAACCTATGGTCGATTAACCGGCAAGCCTGGCGTTTGTCTATCAACGCTTGGGCCGGGCGCCACCAACCTTGTTACTCCGGTTGCTTACGCTCAACTCGGAGCTATGCCGATGGTTGTTATTACCGGTCAGAAGCCCATCAAAGAACGGCAGCAAGGACAGTTCCAAATTATTGACGTGGTCGACATGATGACCCCTATCACTAAATATACACAACCCATCATCAGCGCGAAGAGTATTCCTGCGCATGTTCGCGAAGCCTTTCGTCGAGCTGAAGAGGAACGTCCTGGAGCGTCACACCTGGAACTTTCCGACGATGTCGCTAGCGAAGATGTTGATTCATTTCCAATCGAGCCGAGCTACTCTCGGAGACCTATTGCTGAAGATAAGGCCATTCGTCACGTTTTGTCTTTACTTAAAGAGTCAAAACATCCTTTGCTACTTATCGGCGCAGCCGCTAACCGAAAAATAACCGCTAAAATGCTACGCGCATTTGTCGACAAAACAGGAATCCCCTTTATCACCACACAAATGGGTAAGGGCGTGATTAACGAAGACCATCCTGGCTGGTTAGGTAATGCTGCTGTTTCGGATGGAGACTATCCTCACCGAGCAATAGAACAAGCCGACCTGATTCTTAATGTTGGCCATGACGTTGTTGAGAAACCACCCTTTATGATGCGTTCACAGGCTAATGACAAGCGCAAAGTGGTTCACATCAACTTCCAGAGCGCTCAAGTCGACTCTGTTTATTTCCCTCATGCCAGTATGATTGGTGATATCGGTAATAGTATTTGGCAATTGAAAGAAGGGATTGAGCCGCAGCCGCATTGGGATTTTAACTTTATGTTGAAAGTGCGTGATCACATGCGAGACCACGCCGACGAGGGGGCCAACGACGATAGATTCCCAATGTTACCCCAGCGTTTGGTCGAAGAGGTGCGCGAAGTTATGCCTGATGATGGCATCATAGCGCTAGACAACGGTATCTATAAAATCTGGTTTGCTCGCAATTATCCGGCTCGTCAGCCTAATACCGTTTTGCTCGACAACGCTCTTGCTTCAATGGGCGCAGGGTTACCATCAGCAATGGCAGCCAAACTCGTGTTTCCGGAAAAACAGGTTATATCCATCTGCGGCGATGGCGGATTTATGATGAACTCGCAAGAAATCGAAACTGCGGTTCGGTTAAAACAAGATCTTATTGTACTGCTACTGAACGATAGCGCTTACGGCATGATCAAGTGGAAACAACAACACATGGGACTAAGTGACTTTGGTCTGGATTTTAACAACCCCGACTTTATCAAGTACGCCGATGCCTATGGTGCTAAAGGTTACCGATTGTCGGCAACAGAAGAATTACAACCGTTGATTAAGCAATGCATGGAGCAGGGCGGTGTGCACCTTATCGATGTGCCCGTCGACTACTCCATGAATAATCAATTATTAAACGAAGAAATCCCGGAAAAATCAGCCAAACTTATTCCGTAACAGACGGCCGTACCTCGGGGTGTGTGTCTGCGAATAGCGGGTAATCGTTGAGTTTATCAACGAATGCCTGCAATTGCGGATACTCACCCAGACTGATGCGGTTACGAAAGAGTCCCCAACTTAAAAAACAGCCCAATCGTAGTTCTCCGTCACTAAACGGGTGCGGCCCTTCATAAGCCACCGCGTGTTTTTTACTCTCCATTAACTGAAGAATTTCCTCAACCCGAGACTTTTGGCGCTGCAGGTAAGTGTTGTTCTCAGGTGTAACACCTTGCTGTTCAAGTAGAAAAAGATTAATACCTGCATCAAGAGCGGTATTAACCAAGCAATACTGATCATAATCTTTTACGTCTGGAAAATAGCGCTCTCCGGCTTTTTCCCGTACATATTTTAAAATACTACTTGAATCATGTAGTCGCGTTTCTTTGTGATGCAAAAAAGGCACTTTTTTGGCCGGATTTAATTTTGCACTCATTTCGTGATCAGTTTCCGTTAACGAAAACTCCGTCTTTGTTTCCGCCATGGCGATACGAATATGGCGCACAAATGGGGAGGTGTAACTACCAAAAAGTTCCATGCTATTTGCCTCTGTAATCCCCCCATTTTAAGTAGCAGTTATTCGCAGAATTAGTGAACCGCTTGCGTTAAATATTTGGGCGGGATGCCGCCAATGGCCGTATTTGGCCTTTCGTTGTTATAAATCCAAAGCCACTCAGTAGCAAGTTTTTGTGCCTGCTCAACGCTCTCGAACATGTGTAAATCGAGCCATTCGTGACGAACTGTTCGGTTAAAACGTTCGATGTAAGCATTCTGAGTTGGCTTGCCGGGCTGGATATAAAGCAGCGTTATTTTCTGCTTCTCAGCCCAACTTGTTAATTCGGCCGAGATATATTCCGGACCGTTGTCACACCGAAGTGCTGCGGGTTTGCCGCGCCATTCGATGACCTGCTCTAATGCTCGAATCACGCGTGCACTAGGCAATGATAAATCCGCTTCAATGGTTAAACCTTCGC
>Ga0208813_1000546_pt1 | contig 27364 bp, 25 predicted proteins | sample MalvireepMed_904_FD_184250 | JGI IMG/M metagenome (GOLD analysis project Ga0208813, IMG submission 184250) | Marine viral communities from the Global Malaspina Expedition - Malaspina viral metaG DeepMed_904 (SPAdes) (version 2) | ecosystem: Environmental > Aquatic > Marine > Oceanic | place... | reverse complement strand
GGTCGACACACCCGTCGTCTGTGTGTTAGGACCGCGCCAGGTGGGGAAGTCGACTTTATGCCATCAGGTCGCGTCGGATCGTCACTACTTGACGTTTGACGACCATGCCATCCTAACAGCTGCTCAAAAAGACCCAACCGGCTTTATTCAAAGCCTGCCAGAACAGGTAACGCTTGATGAAATTCAAAGGGTGCCGGAATTGATACTGGCGATAAAAGCTGAAGTCGATCGCAACCGAAAACCAGGGAGGTTTCTTCTCACTGGCTCGGCGAACCTATTGCTACTACCTAAGGTGAAAGAGTCGCTAGCAGGCCGTGTGGAGATCTTACATTTACACCCACTGGCCGAATTAGAGAAAGAGCAAAACAAGCCCGCCTTTATGAATAATTTAAAACCTGCCGAATGGCATGATTATTCTTCCGACTTTGGCCCATTGCTGGAAAGCTTTACCATTCAACAAATTCGCACTCAAGCGGAATGGTTAGAGGATCCTATTCGACTCAGCCATTACCGAGATAAAGACAAGCTCGAAGTCGACTTGGTGATTGAACAAGGCCGCGACATTTATGGCATCGAAGTAAAAAAAGCCGCCAGCATTCAAGCCAAAGATGGTGAAGGACTAAAACGGTTGGCTGCGCAAGCCGGTAAAAGCTTTAAAGGGGGCGTATTACTCTATTGCGGCAATAACGCACTGCCGCTGCAGACTGAAAACTGCATCGCGGCTCCAATGACGTGGCTTTGGCAAAACGATTTTTTATGAGGGTAGAGGTAATGCCAAGTTACTGAACTGTGTGACTAAGTGTGTTACATCCGATGTTCAGAAACAAAAAAGCCCCGCACAAAGTGCAGGGCTTCTTCTGAATAGTGGTGCCCGGAGGCGGAATCGAACCACCGACACGAGGATTTTCAATCCTCTGCTCTACCGACTGAGCTATCCGGGCGACGAGGCGTATTAAACGTTTTTTTGCGTTCCGAGTCAACCGCTTTTCTAAGGCTTTTTACTGTTTGCTCAGTAAATCACCACTTTGCGGTTAATCGACGCTCAAATAGGTACTGCCTGCCAAACATTTCTCGTAAAAGTTGGTCCAGCGTACGCCTTCGCGCGGTGCCAGGCTGCCTTTACGAACTTGGCGATCAATTTGTTTCTTTATCGTTTTAGCCATCGATTCGGTGTTGTATTGCATGGTTGTCAGCACTTTTTCTGCCGATGTGCCCGGAACAACTTCTTCGATGTAGAAGTCTCCCGGTTCGTCGTCATGGCAATAGACGTGTACTTCGGTTAAGCGGCCGAATAAATTGTGCATATCCCCCATCACGTCCTGATAGGCGCCGGTCAAAAACATACCCACATGATAGTCTTCGCCTTTGCGCAGCGCGTGCATAGGAATATTATCGCTAATTTCGGTGCCTTCAATGTATTTGCTGAGCTTGCCGTCGCTGTCACAGGTAATGTCGGCAATGGAACAACGCACCTCGGGTTGCTCGTTCAGTCGTGAAATCGGCACGATAGGTAGCACCTGCCCAATGGCCCAGGTATCCGCCGCTGATTGGAAAATCGAGAAATTACACAGGTACTGGCTGGCGAGCATGTCTTCCAGCTCTTCCAGCTCCTGAATAAATTGATTCTCTTCGTCCAGCGACTGGTGGATTTCGGTCAAAATGCGCCAGTACATGGTATCCAGTTTAGCCATTTCCGGTAATGACAAAATGCCCAGTTTAAATGCCTCATAGGCGTTTTGCTTATAACCGGCGGCGTCATTGTAGCGCTCCTGCGGATGGTACTGATCGCCCGACTGATAAAGCTCGCGCATGTTTTTGACCAAAATGTGCTCGTCATCGCTGGCACTGACATCAAACTCGGTACCGGCGGGCTTAATTTCACCGACGATGTTGGTTACCACACAGCTATGGTGTGCTGTCATGGCACGACCGCTTTCGCTGACAATATTCGGGTGTGCGACTTTCTCTAAATCACAAATTTGCTTAACGCCCCATACCACGTCGGCAACATATTCTTCGGTCGAGTAGTTACGTGACGAATCGGTGGTAGAACTAGTGCCGTCATAATCGATGCCCAGGCCGCCGCCAATATCAAGGTATTCCAGCGGCACGCCTTCTTGTACTAACTTAGCGTACAGACGCGCACCTTCGGTTACCGCCTCTTTGATTTTACGAATATCAGAGAGCTGGCTACCGATATGAAAATGCAGTAGCTTCGCGCAATGCAGCATGTCTTCGTCACGCAGGCGCTGCACAACGTTGAGAATTTCAGCAATACTTAAGCCAAATTTTGCCCGATCGCCACTCGAGCCTGCCCACTTACCGGAGCTACGCACCATCATCTTCGATCGCAAGCCGATCATTGGCTCTACGCCCAGCTTCTTAGCCAGCGGAATGAGCATTTCCAGCTCCGAGTATTTCTCGATAACGATGATCATTTTGCGACGCAATTGACGTCCTAACAATGCCAGTGTCAGGTAATCTTTGTCTTTGTAACCATTTAAAATGGTCAGTGCGTTGGGGTTATCGTTGTACGCCAAAACAGCCATCAATTCCGGCTTGGAGCCGGCTTCGAGGCCATAGTCGTAGGGTTCGCCGGCGTCCATGATCTCTTCGACCACTTCGCGCATTTGGTTAACTTTGATCGGGAACACGCCGCAGTACTTGCCATGGTAGTCTGCATCGCTAATGACCTGGGCAAAGGTCTCGTTAATAATCTCCACTTGTGAGCGCAGAATATCGTGAAAACGAATAACTGCCGGGAACTCTATCCCCTCGGCTTTTATTTCGTCGACCACGTCATTCATATCAATGGTGATATCGGGGTAGCGGTGGTTAGGCGCAATTTTAATGTTACCGTTGTCGCCGATCGAAAAATAACCAGCGCCCCAACGGTTAACCCCGTAAAGTTCTTCAGCGTGTTCGATTGTCCAATCTGACATTAAGCCTTTGCTCCTGACTGCTCTAGCGTCAATAAAATTTCGCGTACGATTTTAGCGGCAAACACATCGGAATTACCGGTGGGATCAATTTTGGGCGATAGCTCGACCACGTCCGCGCCAACGAAGTTCTTCTCACGCAGTATTTTCATCAAACTAACAAACGAGTGGAAGTCTTCACCGCCGGGCTCGGGTGTTCCCGTGCCAGGCAAAAATGACGGGTCAAAATAATCTAAGTCGAGCGTTAAATAGACCGGTCGCTCGCCGGCGATTGCGCGCACGCTGTCTAAAAACTCCTGCCGTGACTGACGGATGGTGCCGTGTTGCTTCATCCATTGATATTCGTCGCGGGTGCCTGAGCGAATGCCATACTGAATTAATTGATGGTCGTCACCAAAATGGTCGTAGGCGCGGCGAATAATCGACGCATGTGAATAATGATAGCCTAAAAAGCCGTCGCGCAGGTCGGCATGCGCATCCAGGTGCAGTAAGACGAGATCAGGGAATTCATTTAAATGCTTAACGATAGGCGCATACGAAATCGAGTGCTCGCCGCCCAGGGTTAAAATTTTGGTTTTTGTGCCGTTAAGCTCCAACGGTTCAAAAATCGCATTAAAATCGCCAACGGCATGGTGCCACTGTGCTTCAACGTCTTCATCGAAGCCGAGGCGCAGGTTGCCAAGGTCAAAAAATTCATAGTCTTCCAGGTCGGCGTCTAAATAGGGCGAGTAAGATTCTATGTCTTCAGAGACGGCGCGCAGGCCATCGGGACCTTCTTTGGTGCCTTTACGAAAGCAGGCAGTTCCATCAAAGCCGAAGCCGATGATATGGGTATTGCCCGGGCGAATTGTAAACGAACGTTCGGCGCCAAAAAATGGTCGACTGGGATCGTTAGTCGGAACCGGTAATGGGATCTGAGACATATACTCACTCACCTCAAAGTTATTACTGTACTGCCTTATGGCGCTCTTTTTTGACCGGGTTAAACAGTTTTGTCTGAATATCGATCAATTCCTGGCTTAATTGCTTGCGTTGCATCCAGGTATCCTGCAACGGTGTTGTGCATAATTCATTGCGCGATATACCGGCCATTACGCCAGTTTCGCCGCTACGGATTAACTCCACCGCGTGTACGCCCAGCCGAGTGGCCAGGATACGATCCATGGCAGTGGGGCGACCGCCCCGTTGTACGTGACCTAGCAGGCAGGGACGGCAAGGGAAGTTTAACCGATCTTCTAACTGCTCTGCCAGACGTACAGCACCGCCGGGCCATTGATTTTCGCATAGCACCATGACGTAACTTGAATCACCGCGAACCCGGTGCACGCCCTCGATGTGCTTAACCAAAGCGTCGACGGTCAATGGTTTATCTTTTTGCAGTTCCGGCAGGATCATACGTTCCGAGCCACAGGCCATGGCGCTGCTGATGCCTATGTAACCGGCGTTACGGCCCATAACCTCAACGATAAAGACACGATCCATGGCCTCGGCGGTGTCACGGATTTTATCCAGCGCATCCATGGCGGTTTCTACTGCGGTGTCGTAGCCGATGGTATTGTCGGTACCATACAAGTCGTTATCAATAGTGCCGGGGACGCCAATAATAGGGCCTTGCCAAAATTTAGCAAGATGATCGGCACCACGAAATGAACCGTCGCCGCCAATAACGATAAAGCCGTCAATTTGATGCGCATCCAGGTTTTCAGCCGCTTCACGGCCGCCATCGTCGGTTTTAAAACGCTCGCTACGGGCACTTTTAATGATGGTGCCCGAATATTGCAAGATATGCTCCACGCTCTCGCGGCCTAATTTAACGTAGTCGTTGGTCAGCACTCCCTCGTAACCATGGCGAAAACCAACCACTTCAATTCCATAATTCTCGGCTGTTAATACCACGGCGCGAACGGCGGCATTCATGCCAGGTGCGTCACCACCACTGGTGATAACGGCAATACGATTAATAGCGTCAGAAGATGACACGATCTCTACTCCTTGATACTGTCTTAGTGATAGCTTACCTATAGAGCCATGGCATACCAAGAGGAAATTTGATGTCGACTGAAGTTACTCGCTTTGATTATCAGCAAATGCTGCAATGGGCCGATGACTGCTTGCAACAATCGGGCGCTTCGGGTGAGATTGCACGCAATGTCGCTTTTTATTTATTAGAGGGTGATTTACTGGGCTATTCCACTCATGGGTTGATTCGGTTGCTGAATAATTGTCAGTGGCTGCAACGCGGCGACAGTTTAGGTAAGGGCCAGCCGCTGACGTTAAGCGAGCGCGCCGCGGTAGCGCATTGGGACGCACAGCATTTGCCCGGGCCTTACGTGGTGCCGCAGGCAATCGAAGCCGCGGTGACTATGGCCAAAAATGCCGGCACCGGTACTATTGTGATACGTCGGAGTCAGCACATTGCGGCATTGGCGTCTTATTTAAGTCTGGCGACAGAGCAGGGCATGGTTGTTAGTTTGATGTGTTCGACTCCCGGACAGCGGGCCGTCGCACCGTTTGGCAGTAAACAAGCGGTGTTTTCGCCCAATCCGTTTGCGGTGGGCGTGCCGAGCTCTACGACACCGCTGTTATTAGATATGAGTTTTTCGATGACGGCTGCGGGCAAAGTTCGCCAGGCAAAGGCTAATGGCGAGAAGCTACCCTACAAAGCGTTGGTGACAGCGGATGGCAAATGGACTGACGATCCGGCCACGTTTTTTGCCGAACCTGCTAGTGCTATTGCGCCGTTGGGTGGCGAAAAATTAGGTTATAAAGGCTATGGGCTGACGCTTTACAGCGAGATCTTAACGATGGCGCTGAGTCAGTATGGTCGCCGGCAGGGCGGCGATGACGGTGATGCCAACTCGGTTTGGGTGCAGGTTATCGACCCCAGTGCTTTTGGTGAGCAAAAAGCCTTTATTGAGCAGGTAGACGATTTGATTAATGATTGTCGCGGGGCGGCGCCGATCAGCGCGCAACAACCGGTGCGTATTCCTGGTGAACGTGGCTTAGGATTAAAACAACAGCAATTGAAATCAGGGCTTGAGTATAGCGACGCAACCTTAAAAGTATTACGCCGCTGCAGCGAATTTACGGGCGTGGCAATGCCGGCGTCAAAAGCCTAAGGCTGCAGACGCTGTATTTGCCAACTACCGCCGACCGGCTTATAGATAAAGCGGTCGTGCAGACGGTTGCGGCCGCCTTGCCAAAACTCGAATAAGCTGGGCTTAATCAAATAACCACCCCAGTGTTGCGGACGCGGCACTGGCTGGTCTTTGTATTGCTCCATCAATTGCTCAAACTGCTGGTCTAAGCTGTCACGTGAGTCGATCGGTTGGCTTTGTTGCGACACCAGCGCGCCAATTTGGCTGCTTTTAGGGCGAGAGTGAAAATAACGATCGTTTTGCTCGTCCGATAAGGGTTCGACATGACCCTGAATATGCACCTGGCGCTCTAGCGGTAACCACGAAAAATGTGCCGAAATATGCGGGTTTAACGCCAGATCACGGCTTTTGTTAGAGTTTTTATTGGTGTAAAAACGTAAGCCATTCTCGTCGTGGCCTTTTAACAGCACCACGCGTTGGCTGGCGCAGCCGCCACCATCAACGGTTGCGATGGTCATTGCCGTGGGATCAGCGCTAAGCTCCGCCTCAATGGCCTGTTGCAGCCATAACTCGAATTGCTGGTGAGGGTTCTGCTTTAGTTGTTCCTGCAGCAATTGACCCAGTCCATAATCACGACGAATCTGTTCAAGATCCATGGTGTACCTCTTAGTAGCAGTTAGCGTTTATCAGGATAACGCTGACGAATTTTCTCAATAGCGTCCAGGTTGTCCAGCATTAGCCCGACCAGTTCGGGGTCAAAAAATTTACCGCTGTGCTGCAATAAATAATCCGCAGCCGATTCCATACACTGTGCTTCGCGGTAACTTCGGTCCGTGCGAATGGCGTCGTATTGGCTGGTAATGGCCAGAATACGTGCATTAATATTAATATCTTGTCCGCGTTTTTGCGACGGAAAGCCAGTGCCATCCCAGCGCTCATGAATATCCTGGGCAACCTGTGCGGCTATATGGGCAATCTCAGTATCCGTCTGGCTAAGATAATCGTGGCCCTTAATCACTTTTTGCATGATCTCTTCGTAATCATGAATAGTCAGCGCATCGGCTCGCTGAGCTAACTCCATTTGAACCGATACTTTGCCGATATCATAGACAGAAGATGCCAGCTTTAACTTCTCTGCATCATCAATGGTGGCGCCGGTTAATATCGCCAACTGACCAGCCATTTCGGCTGACCGTTTAACGTGATGACTAATATGCTCAACCGAATGTTTATCGATGGCTTCACCGACGGAGTACAGCAGCTCGCGTTGCTGTGCACGTTCGATATCACGGCTGTGTAAATTATCGATGGCGATGGAGCTATTATTAACAAATAGGCCAAGCAGGTTTTGATCTAACTCAGAGAGTTCGCGAACACCTTTAATAAACAGCAGGTACTGACGTTTACCTTTGGTTTTGTAAAGCCCGTAATAGTTATTGTGGTGAATGCGAAACTCGACATGATTGCTACTGTCCTGCAATTGTTGCACTAAGTGCCAGTCTATATCTTCTTCCACCGGCTGGCCGATGGCGCGCTCGTAGTCACCGGTACCGCCAATTATTTCGAACAGGCTGCCACTTTCAGTTGCTGCCGTCAGGCCTTCTGTTTTGCTACTCTCGGCACGGCAATACATGGCGTCATCGGAGTGCGTGATTAAGGCAACCAGTTGTTCAAGAATGCCCTGACATAAGCCATGCATTGACTGCGCACTGAATACTTCGGCGGAGGCATTAATGACTTTTTCTAAACCACGTTTATTGCGTTCTATCGCATTTAAATCCCGAAACGCGCGCAGGCAGGAGTACATCAGGGTGACCAGCTTGCGGTAAGTTAGCTCGGTTTTCTCTTTATAATCATCAATATCGTAGCGCGCAATGACATCCTCTTCAGGCGCTTGTCCGGGCTGCCCGGTGCGTAGCACGATGCGGATCAATTTGTTTTTTAAATCCTGGCGGATCCAGCGTGCCACTTCGAGTCCGGCGTGATCGGTTTCCATCACCACGTCGAGCAGGGTCATGGCAATATCATCGCGGTCACGCAAAAAAGCCTTGGCTTCGCTACCCGAGTAGACCGAGTTAAATTGCAGCCGGCGACCGTCCAGTTTAAAGTCGCTCAGCGCCATTTTAGTGATAGTGTGAATTTCCTCATCGTCATCGACGATGAGGATTTGAAAGGGCTCTTCGTCTTCCGTGACCTCAACTTCTGGTTCGTCTTCAGAAAACAGAAAGTCGTCATTCATGGCTGTTTATCTCCGTCAGCGTTTATCACATCGTTATTTAGTGTAGACGTTGTTGCCACCAATATACGTCTGTTCGACCTCTATTTTCCACAAATCGCTGCTATCAATAGCAAAAGGGTCGCGGTCGACAATAATAAAGTCAGCCCATTTACCGGGCTCTAACGAACCTAAATCCTGCTCTTGCCATGCCGCATAGGCTGCATCGATAGTAAAGGCACGTAATGCTTGCTCGGTTGACATGGCCTCTTCCGAATACCAGCCGCCCTGGGGCTGATTTTGACGATCCTGGCGTGTGACTGCGGCGTGCAAACCATAAAACGGATTGGCAAGTTCGACCGGGAAGTCGGAGCCTGCCGCAATCATGGTGCCCTGGTCCAGCAGTGTTTGCCAGGCATAAGCGCCTTGCATACGGTCTTTGCCGAGCCGGTCTTCTGCCATATTTTTGTCACTGGTAGCATGGGTCGGCTGCATCGAGGCAATGATATTGAGCTCTTTAAAGCGCTTTAGGTCGTCCGGGTGCACAACTTGTGAGTGTTCGATACGGTTACGCAAGTTTCTGCCGCCAATACTGGCAAATTTGTCTTCAAATGCATCCAGTGCTATCCGGTTAGCCCGGTCACCAATGGCATGCGTATTGATCTGAAAGCCGTGCGGAATAATTAGCTCATAAAGGGCGTCGATATTTTCCGGCGAGGTAACCAGTAAACCATGATTGTCATGATCATCACTATAGGGTTCGATCAGTGCTGCACCACGACTGCCCAATGCCCCGTCGGCATAGATTTTTACGCTGCGAATGGTCAATTTGTCGTCGTTGGTGGTAAACGGACCTTCGGCCAGTAGCTGTGGTAACTGTGGTTCTGTTGCCGCTATCATGGCGTAAATACGCAACGGCAGTTGGCCCTGGTGTTGTAAGCCTTTGTATATAGAGAGGTCGGTCGCGGGTACTCCTGCATCGTGCACACTGGTAATGCCGAGAGCAAGCAGGTGGTCGAAAGCCAGCTTAAATGCTTGCCGTTTATCTTCTGCACTGGGTTCAGGAATAATGTTTTCCACTAATCCCATGGCGTTGTCGATTAATATCCCGGTTGGATTGCCTTGTGCATCTTTGACGATTTCACCGCCGTCAGGCGCTACCGTGCCAGCGTCAATACCGGCCATTTGCAATGCTTTTTGGTTAGCCCAGCCGGCATGACCGTCAACTCGGGTAAGATAAACGGGGCGGTCATTGACGACTTCGTCAAGTTGACTGGCGTTGGGGAATTCACGACTTGGCCATTGCTCCTGGTTCCATCCGCGTCCGGTAATCCAGGATAAATTCGGCTGCTGTTTAGCGTAGTCGCCGACCAGGCCGACTGCATCATTAACCGAATCAGCATCGCGCAAATCGACCTGCAACAAACTCATCCCTAAGCCCAGCACGTGACCGTGGGCATCAGTCAACCCCGGCAATACGGTTTTGCCGTTTAGGTCGACTTGCTCAAAATCAGGGTATTTGTCGGCTAGCTCGTGGCCTCCCATCGCTAATACCCGGCCACTCTGTACAACCAGTGTATTAAACTGAGTTAGCACCGCATCTTGACCGGCCGGACTGGTAAGCGTGTAGCCATTGGCATCGGTATAAACCGTTTGTGCCAGGACTGACGTACTAGAGAAAGATAACAACGCACCGATAAACGCAAACGCTGTAACTTTTGACGGTATTAGTTTTGTTAGCATACGAACCTCTGCATGATAGTCTTGCAGTCACTATAAAACGGATAAGCCTAAATTAATATCCAGAGATGTTATTACAAGTTGTTATTTTTTTTAACGTTTACAGTGAATTTGTTCGATTTATTGGTCTTGATACTTGCTCAAAAAGCGAATTAAGGTATGCTAAAAGTTAGACTGGCTGTCGCAAGATTTGGGAATTCAACATGAAAATATTGATCATTGACTCGTCGTTTTTTATGCGTGCGGGACTTATACAAGTATTAACGAATTATGCGACGCAACCGTCAATTTTTGAGGCGGATTCATTTAGTGTTGCAGAAACCTATCTTAATGCCGACGAATTTAATCTGATTTTTATCGAGATGGATCTGCCAGACGAAGAAATTCGACCGGCGTTACAACGTTTGAAACGGCTTGCTCCGCGTGCTCATTTGGTACTTTTTACCAAGGCTCGTGCGATGAGTGATGTGCGCCAGGTGATGTCAGCCGGCATTCGCAGCTTTTTACCAAAGGACTCCAGCGCTGAGCAGGCAAAACTGGCAGTTAAGAGCTTGTTAAACGGTGACCGCTATCTTCCCGATGATCCATCGCTTAACGAACCGCGTCAGCGCACCAGTGGTGCTGAAACGTTTTTGTCACCCCGCCAACTGGAGATTATGCAGTTGTTGGCTCAGGGGTTGTCGAATAAGGAAATCGCCAATATTTTGGGTATTACCGAGGGCACTATTCGTGTGCATCTGTCGGCGATCTTTAAAGCGATTAAAGTGTCTAACCGCACCGAGGCAACGCTTTGGTATTTGTTACGGCAAAAGAAGTTGGTTGATTAAATCGGCCTGATGGGTAAGCCATGAGTCTGGAAAAATTATTTGAACAGCTTGAGTCGACCCAGCACGCACCTACCGAAAAGTGGGACCCACCCTACTGCGGCGAAATACCTCTGCGCATAAAAGCCAACGGTGACTGGGAGTACCAAGGCAGTAAAATTAACCGTCAACGCTTGGTCAATTTGTTCGCCTCGGTACTAACACGAGAAAACGAAGACTATTTTTTAGTAACGCCGGTCGAAAAGGTAAAAATTCAGGTTGATGATGCTCCTTTTATTGTTACTGAATGGCAGCAGGTCGAATCGTCTGGTGAAAAGGCAATTCAGGTTGTCACAAACATCGGGGAGCGATATATTCTTTGTGAGCGAACCCCGTTAAAAATTTATGACGACGTTCCATATGTTTGCCTGCCCAGAGGTATGACCGCAAAAGTTCATCGAAATGTGTACTATCAATGGGCACAACAAGCTGAGTTAACGGCTGACAATCAATTTGTTATTAGCAGTGCGGGCCAGCTGTTTTCGCTTGGTCAGGCCTAATAGAGTAGGAAAACGCGGTCAGGTATGATGAACAGCCCTCAAGTCATATATTTATGCGAACAGAATAATGAACGGCGTCAGCGATTTGAGACCGTGTTAACCTTTATTGGTGAGCGAGTTACAGTGCTGCCGGCGATTGACGAACTGGCTGATCACGATGACGTGCTTTGTGTTATTGCCGGTTCAGGGGTAAATGACTTAAGCGAGCATGCCAAAAGCAAGCCGGCTATTCCTTTTATCGCCGCTGCAGAGAGCCATCAGCCAGCCCTTAATCGCGCTAATGTTATTGGTCCCATCGATGCTAATGTTGATTATCAGGAATTGTCACGCTGGTTGCATTATTGTCACTCTTACCACCGTAACCTTGCCGAACGTCATGGCTCGCAGAATCATAAAACCGGCAAACTGGAGTCACTGCTAATAGGCCAGGGCAGTGCAATTCAGAGTATTCGCAAGATGATTGCACAGGTCGCCAGTAGCGACGCCAATGTTTTGGTTTTGGGTGAGTCCGGCACCGGTAAAGAAGTGGTAGCGCGCGGAATTCATAGTCTCTCTAACCGTAAAGATGGTCCTTTTGTGCCGGTAAACTGTGGCGCAATACCAGGGGATTTACTCGAAAGCGAGCTCTTTGGACACGAAAAAGGCGCGTTTACCGGCGCAATTGGCACTCGTAAAGGGCGATTTGAGTTAGCTCAGGGCGGCACATTATTCCTCGACGAAATTGGCGACATGCCGTTAGCCATGCAGGTAAAATTACTGCGCGTTTTGCAGGAACGCACCTTTGAGCGTGTTGGTGGCGCAAAAAGTATTAAAGCCGACGTACGCGTTGTTGCTGCAACCCATCGCCAACTTGAGTCGATGATTAACGAAGGCAAATTCCGCGAAGACTTATTCTATCGGTTAAATGTATTCCCCATTGATGTACCGGCATTGCGTGAGCGCCAGGAAGACGTGCCGTTATTGTTGCAAGAGCTAACCGCGCGCTTTAAAAAAGAGCGCGGAGTCGGTGTGCGGTTTACCGGTAAAGCATTGGAGTCGTTGTCATTGCATCGCTGGCCCGGTAACGTTCGTGAGCTGAGTAATTTAATTGAACGGTTAACCATCATGCATCCCGATCAATTAGTGGATGTCAGTGACCTGCCGCCAAAGTATCAACATATTGACCACCCTCGGGTAGAGCCTGAGTATCCTGACGAACTGCTTGAGCGCGAGGCGCTTAACTCCATTTTTGCTGACGACGAGGACGAGCCCGACGCGGATACTGCGGCTATTAACTCCGAGTTACCAGATGACGGGGTTAACCTAAAAGACATGCTGAGTGAGCTGGAAACAGCCATGATAAAGCAGGCGCTGGATAAAGCCGATGGTGTGGTCGCAAAAGCAGCTGAATTATTAGGTATGCGGCGGACAACGCTGGTCGAGAAAATGAAAAAATACCAAATAAAGTAACCTCATGTTACAGGTAGCCGAAAAATTGACACCCCTGCCTTTAAATGTTTGCAAGATAACCCATTGAAATAAAACAAAAAATATAGGCACAGTCTTTGCATAGTCTCTAGCATAGTTGCGCAGGCAAACAGAGAGAGAACTATGCAGGATCACCGAATGCTGATCGATGCGATGCCCAATGGCGTTATTTTGGTCGATAGTGCGGGAACCGTAGAACATTGTAACCATAATGCGATCGCGTTAGTGGACGCGCCACTGGTGGGGCGTTTATGGCGTGATTGTGTTGCTGAGTACTTCAAACCCCAGGCCGATGACTGGCACGAAGTGTCGTTGCACAATAGCCGTCGCGTTAAAGTCGATATTTCGGCTATTCCTGACCAGTCAGGGCAGTTAGTGGTGTTGACTGACTTAACCGAAACGCGTCGCCTACAGCAAAAAATTAGCCATCTACAGCGCTTGTCATCGATGGGGCGAATGGTTGCTTCTCTGGCACATCAAATCAGAACACCGCTTTCTGCAGCCTTGCTTTATGCCCAAAACCTGGCAACCCCGAACCTTGACCACAACCGCCAGCAGCGCTTTTCGGATAAGCTACTATCCCGACTTAAATCACTTGAACAGCAAGTCAATGACATGCTGTTGTTTGCAAAAAGCGGTGACCAGCAAGTTCTGGAACCGTTGTCATCGGCAACCTTAATCGACTCAGTTGTGCAGTCGGTCAGTCCTTACGCGCAAGCAAAAAAGGTTAGGTTAAGCGTGCAAAACAACGCTGACGACGCGATCTTAAAAGGCAACTTAACCGCGCTTAGTGGAGCGATTCAGAATCTGTTAACCAATGCGATTGATGTCACGGATAAAGGCCAGGTGGTAACGGTGTCAACCGATTACAGCGCCAATGATTGGTGCTGTACGGTGAGCGATACCGGCTCCGGCATTCCTGCAGAAATCCAGTCGCAGTTATTCACGCCTTTTGTTACCAGCAAGCCAAACGGTACCGGACTCGGTCTGGCGGTGGTTAATACCGTAGTAAAAGCCCACCAGGGCCAGTTGAATTGGCAAACCGAGGCTGGCCAGGGAACCGAGTTCAGTATTCGTCTGCCGATTGAAGCCGTTCAATCTAAGCCACAGGAGATTTGTTATGGTTGATGCCCGTGTTTTGATTGTCGAGGATGATGCCGCACTGCGAGAGGCTATCGTTGATACGCTGGAATTGGCAGATTATTGCTGTATAGAAGCAGAGTCAGGTGAAGATGCGCTGGTACAACTAAAATCGGCGCCGATAGATTTGATTATCAGCGACGTACAAATGCCGGGCATTGATGGCCTGCAGTTACTGCGTAGTTTGCGCAATCAAAACTATGATACGCCGGTGATCATGATGACTGCCTTCGCTAAAGTCGATGATGCCGTTATCGCAATGCGCGAGGGTGCGATTGATTACCTGAGTAAACCGTTTTCTACTGAAAAGCTGCTGCAACTGGTGCAACGGCATTTGCCTTTGCAGGAACACGAAGTCAGCAGTGTAGTTGCTGAGGATCCCAGTAGTTTAGCCTTGTTAGAAATGGCCAAAAAAGTGGCGGCGACTGACGCGACAGTCATGATTACCGGGCCCAGCGGTACCGGCAAAGAGGTGTTGGCGCGTTATATTCATGAACAGTCAGCACGGCAAGCCGCGCCTTTTGTTGCGATTAATTGCGCTGCAATCCCGGAAAACATGCTGGAATCACTTCTGTTTGGTTACGAAAAAGGCGCATTTACCGGAGCTAGTCAGGCGACGCCGGGTAAATTCGAATTGGCGCAGGGCGGCACCTTGTTGCTGGACGAAATTACAGAAATGGATATTAACCTGCAGGCCAAGTTATTGCGGGTACTGCAAGAACGACAGGTAGAGCGCCTGGGGGCGCGCAAAGCGATCAATCTGGATGTTCGGGTTATCGCGACCTCTAACCGTGATTTGCAGCAAGCGGTAAAAGCAGGCCAGTTCCGTGAAGATTTGATGTATCGGCTGAATGTTTTCCCGCTGCAGTGGAAAGCCCTGGCTGAGCGCCCTGGTGACATTGTGCCAATTGCTAATGCGTTATTACAACGCCACAAACAACGGTTGGGAATAAAGCAGCCGGTACATTTCGGCCGCGCGGCAGAAAATGCACTGATGAGCTATAGCTGGCCGGGCAATATTCGTGAACTGGAAAACGTCATCCAGCGCGCGTTGGTATTACAGAACGGTGGAGAAATTCAGCCTGCTGATCTGATGTTAGAGCTGGAGCAACAGTCGGTATTTCCCGAGCAAGTTGAATCAGTCGAGCCCGCAGTGGCCGCTGAGAGCGCTGAAGGACTGGGCGAATCGATGTTTTATCGTGAATACCAGATCATAAAAAAGGCATTGCAAAAGCACCAGGGTAAGCGCAAGCCGGTGGCTGATGAATTGGGCATTTCGCCAAGAACACTGCGCTACAAGTTAGCCAAAATTCGTGAAAATGGGCTGGCTATTTAGTCCTCTGTAAACTTCCTTAGATAAACTAATTTAGTTGGCATCAACTTTGCATTAATACCGTTAGAAGAACCATCTGTGGAATTTTTGACGGAGAATATTATGAAAGTCGATGCCAACGCAGCCTACCAACAATGGCAAGCTTTATCGGGCGTAAATGCAAGCCAGGATAAGGCAGCAAACGTCAACGCTTTGCCGGGTAACAACGCCCAAGCCGACTTTTCTAACATGCTTAAAAATGCCATTGATAACGTCAATGAACTACAGCAAACGTCCGGCGACTTAAAAACTCGGATGGAGTTGGGTGACCCCAATGTCACGCTCGAGCAAACCATGATCGCCAGTCAAAAATCCAGCATTGCGTTCGAAGCAACTGTTCAGGTACGGAACAAAGTTGTGGAAGCGTATAAAGAAATCATGTCAATGCCGGTTTAACCGAGCGACTAAGGGAGTTAAATCGTGGCTGAATCTACAGACCTGATGGTAACCGAACCAAACATCAACAATGCCAACGACGGTGCAGAAAGCAACGACAAAAAGTCGGGCTTTATGGACATGGTCGGTAATTTTGACATGCTGCGCCAAGTGGTGGTGGTGCTGGCCTTGGCAATTTGTGTTGCAATTGCCGTATTCATCATGCTGTGGGCGCAAGAATCGACTTACCGTCCGCTGGGTAAGCTGCAAACCGAACAGTTGGTCAGCACGCTGGACTATCTTGACGCAAACGGTATCGAATATCAGGTATCAGGTAACACGGTTTCAGTGCCCGAAGAAAAGTACGACCAAATAAAGCTAGAGTTAACTCGTGCTGGTGTTGACTATGGTCAAACGGAAAGTAACGGCTCAGAAATTTTGATGAGTGAGCCGGGTTTTGGTGTCAGTCAACGATTGGAGCGTGAACGTCTAATACATTCTCGGGAAGTTCAACTGGCGCGTGCCATTGAGGAAATGAAGTCGGTTTCAGCCGCACGTGTCTTGTTGGCTGTGCCCAAGGAAAATGTATTTGCTCGTCGGGAGAAGCAACCCAAAGCCTCTGTTATGTTAAATGTGCGTGGCAACCAATCAATGAGCGAAGAAGAAGTCGCTTCGATTGTGGATATGGTGGCATCATCTGTTACCGGGTTGCAAACCGAACATGTAACGGTTACCGATCAAAATGGCCGTTTATTAAATTCAGGCTCTCAAAGCGCGTTGGCAGCACAGAGTAGCCGTGAATATCAATTGGAATTAAAACGCGAACAAGAGCTACGCCAGAAAATTGACAGTATCTTGATCCCCGTGCTCGGTTATGACAACTATACCGCGCAGGTGGATGTCACTATGGACTTCACCCGTAAAGAGACAACTCAGCGTCAATATAACCCTGATATGCCAGCAATTCGCAGCGAAATGACGGTAGAAAACCGCTCTTCCGGTAGCGCCATTGGCGGCATCCCCGGGGCTTTAAGTAACCAGCCGCCGATGGAATCTGATATTCCTGAAGAGGCGACCGGTGGTGCGAGTAGCCGCGACGCTAATGGCAGTATGCATCGCGAAGCGACGCGTAATTATGAGTTGGACAACACCGTAAGCTACACCCAAAGTCAGACCGGTGTTATCGATCGCTTAAGTGTATCGGTTGCGGTCAATCACAATAATGCTCAGAATGCGGAAGGGGAGCCAGTTCAGGAACCGCGTTCGGCGGCAGAGCTGGACAACATCCGTCGCTTGCTTCAAGGCGGCCTGGGTTTTAGCTTATCGCGCGGCGATACGTTGGAAGTTGTTTCAGTACCTTTTGCGCAATTACCTGACTTAGGTGCAGGCGAGCAAGCGCTGTGGGATCAACCATGGTTCTGGCGAGCTTTCCGCCTGGTCATGGGCGCATTGGTAATCATTGTGCTGATTATGGCGGTGGTTCGTCCTATGCTTAAGAAACTGATGAACCCAACTCAGGAATTCGAGGATGACGCACACGCCCTGATGGATGATGACGAACATATGGGCGATGAGACCATTGATTTGCTATCCTCACAGTTTGACGAAAACTCGGTGGGCTTTGGCCCTGACGGTAGCTTACAGCTGCCAGACTTACACAAAGATGAAGACTTGCTGAAAGCCGTGCGTGCATTGGTTGCAAACGAGCCGGAACTGTCTTCTCAAGTTGTTAAGGCGTGGTTAAATGAAGATGCCTAGTACAGATTTACAAACTAAAAAGCGCGAATCAAACTTCGATGTTGATACGTTGGAAGGGGTAGAAAAAGCCGCTATTTTGCTGCTGAGCCTCTCCGAAGAAGACGCTGCACAAATCCTGAAGCACTTAGAGCCAAAACAGGTTCAAAAAGTGGGGATGGCAATGTCCAGTTTGCAGGATTTTAACCAAGACAAGGTTAACGCGGTTCATAATCTGTTCCTGGAAGAAATCCAGAAATTCACCAACATCGGCTTCAAGAGCGAAGAGTTTGTGCGCAAAGCTCTTACCTCTGCGCTGGGTGAAGACAAAGCAGGCAATCTCATTGAACAGATTGTTATGGGTGGCGGTTCGAAAGGCCTTGATTCACTTAAATGGATGGACTCTAAGCAGGTCGCAACGATTATTCGTAATGAGCACCCGCAAATACAAACGATCGTCATGTCGTATTTGGACGCTGATCAAAGTGCCGAGATTATGTCTCAGTTCCCTGAAAAAGTGCGTCTTGATTTAATGATGCGTATTGCCAACCTGGAAGAAGTCCAGCCGGCTGCATTGCAGGAACTGAACGAGATCATGGAGAAACAGTTTGCTGGTCAGGCGGGTGCGCAGGCAGCGAAGATGGGCGGCCTGAAAGCTGCCGCAGATATCATGAACTATCTGGATACCAATATCGAAGGTCAGTTGATGGATGCCATCCGCGAGCAAGACGAAGAAATGAGTCAGCAAATTCAGGATCTGATGTTCGTCTTCGAAAACTTAGTCGAAGTGGACGACAGGGGTATCCAGAGCTTGCTGCGTGAAGTCGAAGGCGATGTTTTACAAAAAGCACTGAAAGGTGCAGATGACAATGTTAAAGAAAAAATCTTTAAAAATATGTCCAAACGCGCAGGCGAAATGCTTAAAGATGATTTAGAAGCGATGGGTCCTGTACGCATAAGTGACGTAGAAGCAGCGCAAAAAGACATTCTTGCTGTTGCACGTCGTCTTGCCGACGCCGGTGAAATTATGCTCGGTGGCGGCGGTAGTGACGAATTTTTGTAAACAAGACCTATAACTGAGGTAATGAAGCACTATGAGTGACGGTCAGGGCTCGACAGAAAAGTGGCAGTTTCCGGATATTACCTCGGAGGAGTTTCTGCAAGGCGAGAAGACCAACGCGCTGAATAAGCCCAGACGTTGGCAGTACGAGCCGCCGGAAGCTGATGAAGAAGAGCAGGAATTGCAACCGCTGACGGCAGAAGAGCTTGAAGAAATTCGTGCTGCTGCTCGAGAAGAGGGTTTTAAAGAAGGTTATAACCAGGGCCACGCAGAAGGCAAAGAGGCAGGCCACGAAGAAGGTATTAAATCGGGTCAGGAAGAGGGCTTTGGCAAAGGCTTCGAACAAGGTTTGGCTGACGGCAAAGCAAAAATGGAAACGCAGGCAGTTGCATTGAATAATATGCTCGACAGCCTGAGCTATCCGGATCGTAAACTGACGACTGATGTACAAAATGAACTGATCGAGATGGTGATGGAGCTTACCCGCGCAATTTGTCTAGATGCGCCTTATCACCAGCCCGAAATTGTGCAACAAGCCGTTCGCGAGGCGCTCGAAGTGTTGCCGGTTACCGATCAAAAGGTTGTTATTCATTTAAACTCTGATGATCTTGAGCTAATCCAGCAGTTGTATTCCGAGGACGATCTTAAACAACATGGCTGGTTACTGAGTAAAGATGATTTACTTGAGCGTGGTGGGTGTCGTGTTACAACCGAAAGCTCTACGGTAGACCATACCTTGGCAAGCCGCATTAACAGTGTGTTCGAGAAGCTAAAAGGCTAACCATGTCTGAACCCATCATTGCAGGATTAAAAAAAGCACGTAAACGTATCCACAAACCGCAGGTGTTGGTCTCCGGCTACTTAACGCGTGTGGTCGGGCTGATGTTCGAAGCTGTTGGTGTGCGTGCTCCCATTGGCTCCAGTTGTTCGGTCGAGTCAGCCAATGGTGATATCGAAGCAGAAGTGGTTGGTTTCGAGAACAATATCAGCTATTTGATGCCGACTCAGGATGCTGACGGTGTAGTACCGGGCGCAAGAGTAAAACCGCGGTCGGCTAAAACAGCTATTCCCTTTGGCATGGAGTTATTGGGGCGCGTTATTGATGCCCGGGGTAACCCATTGGATGATCGTGGTCCGATCCATGCTGATCAACAACAACGCTATCGAAGTCAACGAGTTAACCCCTTAAACAGACGTCCTGTTAAACAACCATTGGATGTGGGGGTTACCGCAATCAATGCTTGCTTGACGGTTGGACAAGGACAGCGGATGGGATTATTTGCCGGTAGTGGTGTGGGTAAAAGTGTGTTGTTAGGGATGATGACAAGGGGTACCGATGCAGACGTTATTGTCGTCGGCCTGATTGGTGAGCGGGGCCGCGAGGTCAAAGAATTTATTCAGGAAATTCTTGGCGAAGAGGGTTTGGAGAAGTCAGTGGTCGTTGCCGCGCCCGCTGATCAGTCACCGTTAATTCGCTTACGTGGCTGCGAAACAGCAGCAGAAATAGCCGAGTATTTTCGTGACCAGGGTCTTAACGTGTTGCTGTTAATGGATTCGTTAACACGCTATGCCATGGCACAGCGTGAGATAGCATTGGCAGTTGGCGAGCCACCGGCAACTAAGGGTTACCCACCTTCAGTATTCGCCAAATTACCGGCGCTGGTTGAGCGGGCTGGTAACGGGGGCGACGGACAAGGCTCAGTTACCGCCTTTTATACGGTGTTAACCGAGGGTGATGATCTTCAGGATCCTATTGCGGACTCGTCGCGGGCTATTTTGGATGGTCACATTGTGTTAAGTCGTGAACTTGCTGACTCGGGTCATTATCCGGCCATTGATATTGAGGCCTCGATTAGTCGGGTTATGCCGCAAGTGGTATCCGATGAGCATATGAAGCAAGCAGTTCAGGTTAGAAAATGGTACTCCAACTTCCGTCGCAACCGCGACCTCATTGCGATTGGCGCTTACAGTAAGGGCTCAGATCCTGCTATTGATCAGGCCATTGCGATGCAACCACGAGTCGAAAAATTTTTGCAGCAACCGATGCGGCAGGTGGTTAGCTATGACGAAAGCTTGCTGTTACTGCAACAAGTGATTAACCCGCAGCAACGTTAACAGGAATTACCATGGCTGATTTGAAGCAAATGCAGATGTTGCTGGAACTGGAACAACGTCGTGAAGACGAAGCCGCTGGTAACTATGCGCAGGTACAGCAACAGGTTAATGACGAAAAAATGCGTTTGGAAGGGTTGTCACAATATCGGCTGGACTACTTGACCCAACTGCAACAGCGGGGTAACCAAGGCATTGTTTCGCAGCAATTCGGACAGTACCACGCTTTTGTTGGCAAGCTTGATGAGGGTGTTGAGCAACTCCATCACTCGGTCATCAGGCTGCAAAAGGTAGCCGACCAGCGTAAGCAACAATGGTTAGCACAACGCCGTAAAAAAGAGTCAATCCAACACTTGATTACCGAACAGCAAAAACGTGAAGCTACGGCTAGAGCAAGAAAAGAGCAAAAAAATCTGGATGACTTTTCTAGTCAGAGGTTTATCCGTGAAGCAAAAAGACGAGCACGGAAGTTAAGTTCACCGTAAATGATGGAATAGTTGGCACAGCAATTGCTTGCTTTAAACCACTGAGTCATCATTTAACCTTGTAAAAAGAGACGGCGTCATGCAACAACTGTTATCACTTAATGGTCAATCAGAACTCTTTACTAAGCTTGCTGATGAAGTCTCGCTTTCATCGGGGCAATCGGCAGCTAAAGAAGGCTCGACAGAATTTTCACGTGCCCTGTTAGCAGGGCTGGACGCCGTTCAAAAGGAAATTGCTGCGACTACGACCAAGGCAAAAGGTGAGCAAAGCGAACAGCGTATGCAAAGAATTGCCTTTGATGACGAGGTGGTTGGTGAGCCTGTTGAAAGCCCTATGCTGGAGATGCTCGAAGAAATGCGGGCATTGCTGCAGCCAGGTAAAACAGAAGCTGATGCAGAGAGCGACGCTGAGCTTGAATCAATCACGGTGGGGGATGGCTCAACCGATATCGAGCTGATGCCCGGTACTAACACTGAAAATGAATCAGACAGCGATGCGGCTATCAGCAAACTATCGGATATTATCGCTAAGTTAGGTACCAATAAATTAACGGACGAACAGCGGCAAAACCTTGCCGAGGAGCTCAGTAACGGCTTATCAGAAAGCGAGAAAGAAGCTTTAATGGCCTTAGACACTGACGCGCTTACTGCAGCATCAGACGAACAGTACGCGTTGCTGCAAAAACTGCAGAGTGTCAGCGAATTGGCGGAGTTGGCTATACAGTCAACACAGCAAAAACAAGCGGATACCGCTATCGCACCGTTAGACAACGAGGCGCAGCAGTGGCTGCGTGAGCAATTACAGCAGCTGCAACAGACTGCGCAGTCGCAAAACAATCAGGTTAGTGATGAGGGTGAGTCCGGCAATATATTGCAGTTACTGCAACAAAAAGTGAGCGCTGCTAAAGAGCTGGATCAACAGCAAAAACAACAGTTACAACAATGGTTAACTGCGGCGGACACTAAGTTAGCGGTAGCCGCGGAAGGTCAGCAACAAGCGTCACAAGAGCTCAAATCATTACAGTGGGTACAGGATTTACAAAAACTGCTGGCCGATGGCCAACGCGAAACGACTAGTCGTGCGCGTGTAGCTGAGGCAGCTGCGCTCAGTGAGCAGCGCCAGGTTACAGATAGACAGGCCAATGCTGAACGATTTGCGGAGGCGTTGTCACGGCAGGAGAAAAGTAGTGATGGTCAACGTCGACCCATCCTGAGTGCAACAGAAATCGAAACGACGGAGCAGAAAGTGGCTAACGCTGCTACTGACGCGGACGGTAAAACAAAGCCACGCGACGAGCTAAGCGGACTGGCTGAGTTGGGTAGTAAAGTTAAGCCATCAGCGACGCAGCAAGATGGCGCGAGTGTGGCTCAGCTGTTGGAAGGGGCAACCAAAGCTGCGCCGGTAACCGCATCGGACACAGCGACCAGTTTTAGTGAAAACCTTATTAACCAACAAACAGCGTCGGTGTCTACGCAAAGCGGAACGGTAAAAGCATCTGAGCTATCATCAACACTACAAAGTACGATGCAGGCCGTGCAGAAACCGTTAGATCCGCAGCAGTCGGAAGCTTCACAGAAATTGCAGGAACGTATTAACATCATGTTGAGCAAGAATATTCAACGTGCTGATATTCGCCTGGATCCGCCTGAGTTAGGTCAACTGAACGTGCGCATTAATATGAACGCGGAACAAGCCACCGTGCAGTTTCAGGTGCAATCAGCGCAGGCACGTGATGCAGTAGAACAAGCCCTGCCACGGTTAAGAGAAATGCTGGAACAACAGGGCGTTGCGTTGGCTGACACCGATGTTCAGGAGCAGCAACAGCAAATGGCGGGCGACGCTGAACAGCAGCAAGGTGGCGGTAGTCGTTCAGAAGCATCGGTTGAACAGCCCGGTGAACACGAGATTTTATTAAACGAAGGACGACCACTGGCAGCCGGTGGTGTGGATTTCTATGTTTAAGCACTGCAATGACGGTTACAATCGCGATATAGTGTGACGATATCAACAACCGTTAACCGTATTGTGTATGGTTGCATAGAGGAAAACTTATGGCAGACGAAAACGAAGAACAGCAGGAACAGCAAGCCGACGGTGGCGCTAAAAAGAAAAAGCTGCTGTTGTTTGGTGGCCTGGGTGCGGGCGTAATCATCATTATTGCCGTTGTTGTGTGGCTGTTTACCGGTGACGGGTATACTACCGCAAAAGCGACTGACAGTAGCAATAGTAGCAACGTGGTAGAGGCTGATACAAGCGAGGCGCCTCAGGTTGGAAACGCATTATATGTAGGCATGCCCCGGCCGTTTGTTTTTATTGTACCGGGTGACGCCCGCGAGCGTACGGTGCAGATAAAAGTACAGTTAATGGTGCGAGGCGAAGACAACGAAGAATTGACTAAACGCCATATTCCTTTAATCGAAGGCACCCTGCACCAGGTATTTAGCTCGTCTACAGCTGAAGAGCTAAAAACTGCTAATGGCAAAGAGAAATTACGCGAACTTGCTTTAAGGGAGTTGCAATCGGCATTAACCAAAGTGGCCGGTAAAGGACTCGTAGAGCAAGTGTTATTCACCAGCATGGTCATGCAATAACAGAGCGAATTAGATTGTGAGCGATTTATTATCACAAGACGAAATTGATGCGCTACTGCACGGCGTTGATGACGTAGAGGAAGAGGATACGGAATCCTCCGCGAGCGCCTCTGAGGCGCTCGACTACGACTTCTCGTCACAGGACCGTATTGTGCGTGGGCGCATGCCGACGCTGGAAATTGTCAATGAGCGTTTTGCACGACACATGCGCGTTAGTTTATTTAACATGATGCGCCGCACCGCCGAGGTGTCGATAAACGGCGTTCAAATGCTGAAGTTTGGCGAATACGTGCATACGCTTTTTGTACCAACCAGTTTAAATATGGTGCGTTTCAGACCGCTAAAAGGTACAGCTTTGATTACCATGGAAGCCCGCCTGGTTTTTATTTTGGTGGATAACTTTTTTGGTGGCGACGGGCGTTATCACGCAAAAATCGAAGGGCGTGAATTTACGCCGACGGAGCGTCGTATTATTCAGATGCTACTCAAGCTCATATTTGAAGATTATAAAGAAGCTTGGGCGCCGGTGATGGATGTTGGCTTTGAGTATCTTGACTCAGAAGTTAACCCGGCTATGGCAAACATCGTGTCGCCGACTGAGGTGATCGTCATTAGTTCGTTCCATATCGAGCTTGACGGCGGTGGCGGTGATTTTCATATTGCGCTGCCATACTCGATGCTGGAGCCGATTAGAGAGTTGCTGGACGCCGGTGTGCAGTCGGATAAAGAAGACACCGACATGCGCTGGAGTAAAGCGTTGCGGGATGAAATTATGGATGTGCCGGTAGAAATGATTGCTAAGCTGGCCAATCTTGATTTGTCGCTGCGCGAGGTTATGGACTTGCAAGCCGGTGATATTATTCCTTTAGAAGTACCGGATAATTTAACCGTATTGATCGAAGATTTGCCGACGTTCCATGCCAAGCTGGGTCGCTCGCGCGAGAATGTCGCGCTGAAAATTACCGACAAAATTAAACGTCCGGAAACGGTTAAATCAGATATCCATATGTTAACTCGCGGTGGACGTCGTATTGGCGGCGATGCAGAGCTACGCCAGCTAGAAGAAGACATTGACCTGTAAATTGTATTTGTAACAGCTTGCGCTGATGAATGAGGTTACCAAATGAGTAATGATGATAAAGATATGGACGACTGGGAAGCAGCAATGGCTGAGCAGGCCGCTGCCGAAGACGGTGAGTCAGAAGGTGAGTCAAAAAGCCAAGGCGCAAGTCACTCGGGTATGGAAGGCGTGCAGACAGCCGAGCTTGAAGAGTTAAATGAAGACACCGATGTCAGTGATGACGACAAGCGCAAACTTGATGCGATACTGGATATTCCGGTCACCATTTCGATGGAAGTTGGCCGCAGCCAGATAAGCATTCGTAACTTGTTGCAGCTGAATCAGGGCTCGGTGGTTGAGCTTGAACGTGTTGCCGGTGAACCGTTGGACGTGTTAGTTAATGGAACGCTGATAGCGCATGGCGAAGTGGTCGTTGTTAATGATAAATTTGGGATTCGCTTAACTGATGTTATTAGCCAAATCGAGCGTATACGCAAGCTGCGTTAGCGCGGTGCTGGGGCTGCTCAGCTTTAGTGCGGCCGCGCAGCAGACCGAAACAAGTTCGCCAATTGGCGGAGCCGACATAGGCGCCATGTTATTGGCGCTTATTGTCGTTTTAGCGGTTATCGTTGGCTTGGCAATGATCGCGAAACGGTTTAACTTAAGAATACAAAGCAATGCCGACATGAAAGTGCTAAGCGCAATGTCGCTGGGTACCAAAGAGCGTTTAATGATTGTCGAAGTTGCGGGCAAAAAGCTGTTATTGGGAGTTACTGCAGAACGCATTGAGTGTTTGAAGGAGCTTCCTGACTCGGTCGAATTAAAAGGACAACAAAAACCATGAACCGGGGACTTATACTGCTGTTAGTTGGCTTATTGCTGTTGGTTCCTGATAGCGCCTTTGCAATTCAGGATATTAGTGCAGTTACGGTAAAGACCAACCCTGATGGCTCCGAGGAGTACTCGGTAACACTGCAAATCCTTGCCATCATGACGGCGCTGACCTTTATCCCGGCGATGGTCATCATGATGACCTCGTTTACCCGGATTATCGTGGTGCTAGCGATACTGAGGCAGGCGATTGGTTTGCAGCAATCACCGTCAAACCAGATCTTAATCGGTATTTCGTTGTTTTTGACCTTTTTTATCATGAGCCCGGTGTTAAACGAGATAAATGATAAGGCTTTGCAGCCCTATCTTGATGAGCAAGTGACCTCAATGGAAGCGCTGGATAGAGCTAAGGCGCCGGTGAAAGCGTTTATGCTGTCGCAAACTCGTTTGACCGATTTAGAAACCTTTATCGATATCTCCGGCGAAGAGAACATTGCTGAACCTGATGATGTTCCGATGTCAATTTTGATTCCGTCATTTATCACCTCCGAGCTGAAAACGGCGTTCCAGATAGGGTTTATGATTTTTATTCCCTTTTTAATTATCGACTTGGTAGTGGCTAGTGTGTTGATGGCGATGGGTATGATGATGCTATCACCCATGATTGTCTCATTACCCTTTAAATTAATGCTGTTTGTACTGGTTGATGGCTGGAGTTTAACCATGAGCACCCTCGCGGGTAGCTTTGGGGTTTAGGAGGGCTTATGAGTCCTGAAGTGTTCCTGGATGTATTTTCTGAAGCGCTAAAAGTCATTGTCATAATGGTTGCTTTTATCATTGTGCCGGGCTTGTTAGTAGGCTTGGTGGTAGCCGTATTCCAGGCCGCCACATCAATTAACGAACAAACTTTAAGTTTTTTGCCACGCTTGCTGGTTACGCTTGCTGTGATTGGTCTGGGCGGGCACTTTTTAACCGAGATGGTAATGGATTTTACCATCGAAATGTATAACCGAATTCCTGAAGTTGTTGGCTAATGGATCTGGTAACCGCAACGGTTATTGGCTGGCTGGAACAACACCTATGGCCGCTAACCCGCGTCTCTTCAATGCTGATGAGTATGGCGCTGTTTTCCGGCACGTTGATCAATCCACGCATTAAAACCTTGTTGTCGCTCGCTATTATTTTTGCCGTAGCGCCGGCGTTGCCCGAGATCAATACGCCCTACGAGATGATGTCAGTGGGCGGCTTTGTGGTGACTGCACAGCAAATAGTGATTGGCGTGGGCCTGGGTTTACTGTCGGTTATATTCCTGCAAACCTTTGTCTTAGGTGGTCAAATTATCGCCATGCAAATTGGTTTGGGTTTTGCCTCAATGGTCGATCCTTCTAACGGCCAACAAGTTCCCGTGGTGGCGCAGTTCTTCCTGATGTTAGCAAGTTTAATATTTTTAGCCCTGGACGGCCATTTACTGATGATTCAGATGGTTGTGGCTAGTTTTGATTCCGTTCCAGTCGGTTTTAGTGGCTTAGATGCTGATGCTTTTAAAATGATCGCCGACTGGGGCAGTTACATGTTTTCCACGGCATTAACCGCCATGTTATCGGGAATAATCGCGCTACTGTTAATCAACCTGAGTTTTGGTGTAATGACGCGTGCGGCACCGCAACTGAATATTTTTGCCATTGGCTTCCCCATTACTATGGTTAGTGGGCTGGTGGTTATGTGGCTAACTCTGGGCGGCTTTATTTATCATTTCGAAAATCAGTGGGCACGGGTCGTAC